>BNJV01002129.1_pt1 | contig 366400 bp, 450 predicted proteins | sample 8540591 | NCBI WGS metagenome assembly BNJV01 (sample SAMD00202457, study PRJDB9452) | human saliva metagenome | host: Homo sapiens | reverse complement strand
TTCTTGGATGACTATTCCCACTCAATTAAAAAAATTTCATAGGTTTAGTGCCAGAAAACCTTGATTTATTAAGGTTTATAATGCCTTTTAAATATATTTGGCGGGATTTCTGGCGGGGTTATCTTTTTAGATTTTGATTCCCGTTGAATTGAATTTTTTTGTTTTTGGAGCTGTATGTATGGATATATTCCCACTCATTATTTCAGCAATAGATTCGTCAGCTCCACGCCAAAGGTGTGAATAATGTTTCAAAGTAATTTCTGGGCTAGAATGACCTAACCTTTTCGACAAAATCAAGACAGATACATTAAACTCGTTTATCAAATAAGAAGCGTTACTATGACGAAGTCCTTTTCCCTGTATTCGCTTTACATTAGCTAGTTCAGAATATCGTTGAATAATTCTAGCTAGTGTAGATTTTATCATTGGAAGGCTATCATATGTAAATATAAAATCAGTTTCATTGCCTAAACCAATTTCTTTCTGTCTGTCTTTCCAACGCTTTAAAATAGAAATCGTATCATCATCTAGGGAAATAATACGTTTGCCATCACTTGTTTTGGTATAGGCATTTCTTTGCCAGTTTTTTCTTGATTTTAGAATAAGCATATGATGAACACGCATACGCTTTTTATCGAAATCAATATCATTCCACCAAAGTGCCATTCCTTCATTTACTCGAATACCTGTCATGAAAAAAGTCCAAAGCATAACGAAATTAAGATGTTCATAAAAATCATCAAGACAGATTTGAGCAATAACACGCTCAAATTCTACTTTAGTCCAGTATGGAACGATAGCCTTTCCTTTCGGAATAGCTTTGGCTTTCTTAGAGATATTAGTTTCCAAATAACCCATTTCTACAGCATAATCAAGAGACTTTCTAAACATACCAAAGATTAGACTAGCGTAGGCTTGAGAGTAGCCAGAACCGTTTTCATCTTTACTTGACAGTAACCATATCCGATAGTTTTGAATATCTTCAATAGTCAAACCACGTAGTGTCTTGTTATAAAATCGTTCAGCAATCTTTTCAAGATTTTTGATTCTGACAGCATAAGTACTTTCTTCCACATACGATTTATAATATGGTATATAACAATCTAAAATAAACTGCTTGACAGTCATATTGTAATTAGCGTAAGTATGAGCTTTGTGATACTCTCGTTTTACCCGAGTCAATTCTAAATACGCCTCTCTGGCAGTAGAAAAAGGCTTACCGTTGCTATCTTTTCTACTTTTCTTTCTAATACGTTTACCACTGATTCTATCAATACCTAGCTCTGTTTCATAGAAATATTTTCCTTTCGTATCAACAAACACACCGCTATAACGTGTTTTTGCCATTTGTTATTCCTCATCTAGTTTTACACCGATAAGGTTTTCTACTCTTTCCCGTGGGACTAGTCCAAGTCTACGGTTATTGTAGAATGGTATACCTTTATTATACACCAAATCCTGCTTTACCGCTTGAATAATACTAATTGCAGTATGTTTCTTATATCCTAGTTTTATCAAGTCGTCTTTACTAATCAATGATTTCATACGCTTACTGTTCCCTTCTGATTTTTATTCTTGTATCAGTTGAATTTGAATAACCTCCCCATTGTCATCTATTGATAGATTGTAAATCGCAATATCTTCTTTGTACTCAAGATTATCTAAATGACCTACTGAAAAACTGGGGGTTAATCCCTCAAAATAATTTCTTTCTAAATTTTCATAGCTTACTATCGGTTTTATTAAACCACGAGATGAAAAATATTTTGGCTGTTTATATCCACTTGGAATAGCTAGTAAATCTTTTGTGATATATTTTTGTAATGTAGTTAGCAACTTTTTCAGAAGAATCGATTTTTGTAACGGTACTAAATCCTAATTGATATGAATCAACATTATAGACTTGCTTGCCATTCTTTTTTATCAATCGACCAGTTTTAGTATTTCTTGCTTTTGTTAATTTTGGACTAAAAACCGCCTGTTACTCCATGAAAATGAAGCCGTCCATTTTGTGTAATTCTGGTATGAAAATATAGTGAAATTTTCCATATTTTTCACGCTGAGCTTTGAGCCAAGCGCGTATTTTCTTTTTTACGATTAAATAATCATGGGAATTGATTTTTTCGTCGTTAAAAGTTAATGTCCAAAATAAATCGAAATCATTGCACAGCATGTAGTGACGAATACGCCTTTTTATCCTATTGGCTTGCTGATAGAGTTCTTTTTCACTTGGACTTTTAAAAGTATTAGATACTGTAGTATCGGTTTCTCCTAGTCTTCTAAATTTTGGTTTTCGATAGTATATGACCTCGAAAGTATTTGGATTATATTGAATTATTTTTGTGTTATATAATTCTCTAGTCATTAGTCCTCCGCTTATCATGCCTGCATGTCAAGTAGCAGGCTAATATACACATCTAGCGAGCCCTGGCTTGCTTATGGGCAAGCCGGCTCACTAGATAGTTAGTTCATTCTATCTGCTTTCTTGGAATAGTTTGAAAGTCCCTTATTTTATCTTTGAAATCTATTGAATCTAAATCAAAAATATGGAGTCTCAAAATATTTTTATTCCGTTTGTTCTCGGAGTTAAAATATATCCTTTTCCAACTCCTCCTCTGTACTCCGCCAAAAGGTCTCTTTTCTCTTTACCCATGACACTGTAAAACGTTTCTTCGGATATGCTTGATTCACTTCCTAAAATAATTCTTGTCTGGCACTGTTCGGTTACTGCACGTGGTAAATCTGAAGCAAGTAATTTTTGGCTTGCCAAGATGAGTAAACCACGTCCGGAAGCTCGTGATTTTAGGGCAAGTATTTTTAGCAATCTAACCATCTCCTTTTGTTGGGAAGGTGTGCCAGATTCTAAGGCTGCAAGCACCTCATCAAATATAAGATAATGGGCTGGAAGTGAGAAATCACTATAAGTAGTTGAAAAATCAACTGAAGAAAAAGAGAAATAACGTTTGTAGGTATCTTGCATTTCAAAAACCATTTGCTCAAGAAGTAGAACAATCTCTTCTGCTGTACGTGCAACAGGAATACCGAGGTTTTCAAAGGTTGCACCTAAAGAAGTTCGTTTTGCGTCAATTAAACTCACAGAATGCCCCTGTTTAATTAGCATACCAGCAAGAGCAGCAAGATAAAGTGATTTTCCTGCTCCGCTAGGGGCTATAACAATCTGGTGGCAAGCCTCACTAGCTATATCAAAGCGAATGTCATTATATAGTTTTATAGGAGAGTAATTGATACAGTAATCGTCATCGGCTATCTCAAATAATTCACTTACAGAATATCTCATTGGATTTTCTCCGTATTTAAGAATAATAATATTCTTCTCTATAGTGGATTCTAAAAGATTCCATTCTCTATAGGTAGTCTGAATAAGAAATTCGGTCAACCGTCTAGTGATTTCTTTGACTTGCTGAATACTAGGAACTGTTCCCGATGGATTTAGTTCAATCACAGTCCTGTTATCTGCTTTATAAAATCTCCACTCAACTGTTTTTATTTGAGTTTTATTAGATGGTAGTTGGATTAGGTCTAGCCGTTCTGTTGCAAGTTCAAGAATACTTAAAAATCTGTACTTCCAGATAGGAGAATAAACCGAAAACAATAATTTTATAGCGACATGACCGATAAAAAGAGCTACAAGAGTAGAAGATACAATAATACTTATCTTGTAGACAACGCTGAATAAGGGTAAGCGTGATGAAAGAAAGGTAATAACAAGAGATAATAGGAGTACCTTAAACAGTTTCTTGAAGATAAAACATTGCCTTTCTTTATGGTTTTCTATGGTTTCTGAAATAGATAAGTAAGTGGGGGTATCCTCACGAAAATCATATCTACTCAAATTTCGTTTTATTTTAGTTAGTATCATGATTTAGCACCCAGTAACTTTATTTCTGAAATTATGAGCTTAAATTCTCTGTAAGCACCGCCATTTCGACCATCAGATATCCATTTTAACGCTAATAATGCTCCTTCTAAATCTATTGTTTTAGCAATGATTAACTCATTATTAATTTTTCAAAAAAAGATTCATCGTTGTATATCTCAACAGTGAAAGGTTTTATGCTACTTAAATCTCCACCAACATCTTGAATAGCCTTAACAATTTCTGGCTGAAGAGCCAATAAAACTTTTTTACTTATTGTTCCATCAATGACTTCATTTTTTTCATTACGTTTAGGAACGTCTCTACATTCAATAACAAAAGCACTAGTAGGAGTATGTTCTACATTTGACGTACCAATTAGTAGATTTTTCAAGCTTGGTGAGTTAAAACTCACTTTTCCAATATTATTTTCCATTTTGTTACCTCTTTATCTTTGTGCGCACACTAGATTAATTTTATCAAGCAGTTCATGACCTCCTTGACAGTCATATTGTCTCATTTTTAATTAGTTAAAATGTGGGGATAAAAATTTTTTGACAACAAAAAAATCCCCACACGAAGTGGGGAAAATATGCTATACAGTACTAAATAAAAAAATTGTATCATTTACGATAAATTAAACTTTCGAGTGTTAGTTTATCTATTATTGGTAATAAAAATATACTTTGCTAATAAATCCAACTTTTCTGGAAGTTTCTGGTAGCTAAGATAAGATTCCTTATTTTTTTATGTGATAGTGTGACAGAGTCTTTTTTTCTAAATAAAAAAATACTGAATCATTTTCTAAAAATTTCTATAGTATCAAACTGATTATAGGTAAAATCAATAAATTTATCTTTTTAATTCATTGTAAGAAGAACTTGCTAAAGGAAAAATGTTGTTGAAAAATATTCTTTTATATCCTCTGTATTTGTTAGTGATAAATTCAATAAGTGCTTAGAATATTCTGGAATTTCTTGAATATCAAGAATCATTTCAATAAAGAAATCTTCTAAATATTCGTCTATATCACAGCCCCATAATACTTCATTCTCATCATTAAAAATAATGTTCTTCATTAACAAAGTAATTCAATACACTGGGAGTGATTAAATAGGGATTGTTCCTACTTAAATCAGATAAATTGGAGTAATTTAATATTTTCCCAATAAGTTTTTTTCATCTGAATGTAAATCAATATGTCTTTTGAGTTTTAAATCTTTGTATTTCTCTTGGATTCTTTGTGAACATTTTTTTAAAAAAATAAAATGACATGAGTTAGGAAATTTTTTTCCTTACATAAATTATTGAATTGCTTACTTGACATATATTTAAACTTCTTCTATATCATCTGGAATATAAGTAATTACATCATACACATTGCAGTTCAAAAATAAAACATAGGGTATCTAATGTAGCTGTAGTTATTGGTTTTCCTTTTTTTCATTCTATGTAGTGTATTGCTGGATAGACCGTGGTGAAAAAAATTAATTCGTATTCTGTTTTTTTCCTTGTTTAAACAAGGTCTCGTAGAAGGGTTTATATGAAATCATCGTTCTCATCTCTTTTCTAAATAGATAATTTCATTTTATCGTTATTAATCTATTGACTATACTCAATAAATTGACTATAATTAGAGGGAGAGTTATTGATTGGAGGATTTTATATTGAAACTTGAAGATTTTCAGACTTTCCCATTTAAAAAGTGTGCAAGAATATATTTCAGACAAAGAAAAAAAGCAATAAAAATTTAGTTTCTTATTGCAAGGAGACGAACCTGACCGTTCTGAATTGATGAAATTAATATATAAAGACATTTTCGAATGGTATGATGACAAAGTACATAGTGGCGACACTCTTATAACATATCGTACAGCAATTTTTCGAAAATATTATGGAAAAATCATATAGTAAGTTATCCAGAGATAAGCAACGCGAGATTCTTAATATTATAAAATCATACACTGAATATGATGATGATTTTTCCTTTCGAATTTGAGCTTGACAATAAAGAAAAAAACGTTTATCAGATTTGTAATAATTATCAAATAGGAAATTTTGGAATTTTTTTCCAAAAGGAAGAATAAATCCTAAAAAGAGCACAGTCTCCTTATAATGATTATTTTGACCTTACTCTATCAGTAATATGGGACTTATATGATGGCACATTGACTCCAGATGATGAGTTTAAAAGAGCAATTTTAGATGAAAAGGAATATTTTGACCAATTTAAAGATTTTGAAACATTTCTATCCGATAACTTCTTAACTGTATTTTTTTGATGATGAAGGATATTTAATTCGATTATCTGAAATTGATGATTTTGAGGAATATGTAAGAATTAGTAATCAAATTATTTATACTAGAGGGCTTGCTATTCTAACCTACCTTCAATCAAGGTATGATGATAATAGTGAATTGCCTACCCAACAACTTGAAGAAAAGAAAACAGTTCCTAGACCAACTACCAAAGAGTTAGCACATCGAACTCTTAAAAATTGCAGAAGAAGAAATAGATAAAATTTCTAAATTTGATGAATATTATAATGAACTTGAATTTAATCTTCATAAAGAAAAAAATTTGAAACTACAAAAAAACGAATATACGGTGCTATTGTTCTTTTCTTGTTCATTGTATCACTATTTTTTTACACTTCAGAAATTATCATAGTTCATTTGGATTTTATCTACAGTACTATATGTAGCAGATAAAATCAGAATTGTTAAAGAAAAAAATAAAAATACGATAAAAATAATAAATGCGACTCAAGAAAAAATATAGGGAAGAAAAAGAAAAAAATTATTATCTACTTTATGAAAAAGAGTACTACTCCATTCCAACTGAATTTAGAACATATAATCATATTTCAGGTATACGATATTTTTTTAAACGCTGATATTGCATCAAATTTGCAACAAGCTATTCACTATTATTCAAATGAATACAATTCTAAAAAGAATGCAAGACCAAATTTATAGCTTACATCATTCAAACACAATATTACAAGATAGAATTAAGGAGCTCGAATTAGAAAGAGAGCTGGAAAAAAATACTAATCAAAAAGGAGAATACTACAATGACAAAAATTTAATTTACAATCAAATCAAATTTATAGTGAATTAAGTAAGTTTGAGATAGAAGAAATACTGTATAATGCTACAAAACAATTGAACGGTAGTGTTGAACGGCAAAAATTCTGAAGAAATTTCATACTCTGGACAGGGAAATTTTTTTTGATTACATGAAGCACCCAGGTTTAAGTAGATATACATGTTGGCAAGTCTTAGTTACTATATCAGATTTAGGGGATAAACGAAAAGTTGAGCTAACTGCAGTCGGAGAAAGTCCGATTAGTTACCTACTAAATAATTTTCTATCATTCATTACTTTTTAATACCTTATTCCAAGGTCATCGTAATCTTAATTTTGGCATATCAAAAGAAAAGGCTAAATACCTTTCTAATTTGTTGTAGAAGATAATTTATATACAAAAAACTCTCTTAGTACATATTCACACTAAGAGAGTTTTTTGTAATCTATTTGCCAAGTTTGGCGGGAAAATTGGCGGGGTAACTTTTCTAAAAAGATAAATTTATACCATTCTAACTTCTAGAAACCCGATAGAATCGGTGTAAAACATTCATTTTTACTTTCTATATTATTCCCACTCAACGGTTGCTGGTGGTTTACTTGTAATGTCGTAGACGATACGGTTAACGTGGTCCACTTCGTTTACGATACGTACAGAAATCTTTTGAAGAACTTCCCAAGGAATTTTGGCAAAATCAGCAGTCATACCATCGATAGAGGTAATAGCTCGGATTGCAATCGTGTAGTCATAAGTACGACCGTCACCCATAACACCGACTGAACGAACTCCTGTGTTAACTGTGAAGTATTGCCAGATATCGCGGTCAAGACCAGCTTTAGCTATTTCTTCACGAAGAATAGCGTCTGATTCGCGAACTGTTTCAAGTTTCTTCAGTAATTTCTCCCATGACACGGATAGCAAGTCCTGGTCCTGGGAATGGTTGGCGCCATACGATATGGTCTGGCATACCAAGTTCTGTACCAAGAGCACGAACCTCATCTTTATAAAGAGTATTGAGTGGTTCAATCAATTCAAATTGCATGTCTTCTGGAAGACCACCCACGTTGTGGTGTGACTTGATAGTTTGAGCTGTATCCGTACCAGACTCGATAACGTCTGTGTATAAGGTACCTTGAGCAAGGAATTTCACATCTTTGAGCTTGCTTGCTTCGTCATCAAATACATAGACAAACTCATTACCGATGATTTTACGTTTTTGTTCAGGGTCAGAAACGCCAGCAAGTTTATCAAGGAAACGTTTAGCAGCGTCTGCTTTGACGATATTCAAACCAAACTTACCACCAAGCATGTCCATAACTTGGTCCGCTTCTCCTTTACGAAGAAGACCGTGGTCTACGAAGATACAAATCAATTGATCGCCAATAGCCTTTTGGAGAAGAACTCCAACAACTGAAGAGTCAACACCACCTGATAGACCAAGAAGGACACGTTTATCACCGACGGTTTCACGAATTTTTTGGATCTGCATATCAATGAAGTTATCCATTGACCAGTCGCCTTTAGCCTTACAGATGTTAAGAGCAAAGTTACGAAGGATATCATTTCCGTATACAGAATGACGAACTTCTGGGTGGAATTGGATACCGTAAATGTGTTTATCTGGGTTTTCAATGGCTGCATAAGGGCAGTCAGCTGATGTACCTGTACGAACAAAGTCAGAAGGAATCTCAGTAACCGCATCACCATGGCTCATCAACACAGTCTGCTCATCTGGTGTTGATTCAAAAAGAGCTGATGGAGTGTGAGTAAGAGTTGATTGACCATATTCACGATTTCCAGCGTCACCTGCAGGGACAACTTTTCCTCCAAGTTTATGGGTCAATAACTGCATACCGTAACAAATTCCCAAAATAGGAATTCCGAGTTCGAAGATTTCTGGGTCAATATCGAATGAACCATCTTCGTATACAGAGTTAGGACCACCTGATAGAATAATTCCTACAGGATTGATTTCACGAACTTCAGCAGCTGAAATTTTATGGCTTTTTAGTTCTGAAAAAACACCAATCTCACGGATACGGCGTGAAATCAGCTGGTTGTATTGGCTACCATAGTCCAATACGATGATTTTTTCTACATCTTGCAAATCAGTTGAAATGTTGCTCATCTTTTTCCTTTCTCAAAAGAAATATCTTTTTTCAATATTCTATCACAAATAAGGGCGAATTACCAACTAAACAAGGCGAAGTTTGACTTTTTCTAGTTTATTGGGGTACAATAGAGAAAAGATAGAAATGAAGTGAAAAATATGCTACCCGCTTATATGAAAATCCATGACCAGATTAAAAAGGATATTGACGAACATCGTTGGGCCATCGGTGAGAGACTTCCAAGTGAACGAGATTTAGCAGAGCAGTTTGCGGTCAGTCGCATGACCCTCCGCCAAGCTATTTCCCTCTTGGTCGAAGAAGGAGTTTTAGAGCGCCGTGTAGGAAGCGGCACCTTTGTATCCAGTACACGTGTACAAGAAAAGATGAGAGGCACAACCAGTTTTACTGAAATTGTTAAGTCCCAAGGTAAAGTTCCCTCTAGCCAACTCATTTCCTACAGAAAAACCATTCCCAATGAGCAGGAAGTTGCCAAGCTAGGAATTTCTCCTACCGAAAATATTATCCGAATGGAGCGGGTTCGCTATGCCGACCAAGTTCCTCTAGTTTATGAAGTTGCTTCTATTCCTGAAAAATTCATTAAGGACTTTAAAAAAGAAGAAATCACTAGTCATTTCTTCCAAACCTTGCAAAAACACGGCTACCGTATAGGCAAATCACAGCAGACCATCTATGCTCGTCTTGCTAAAGAAAAGATTGCCCACTATTTGGAAGTTGAAAAAGGACATGCTATTCTTGGTTTGACTCAGGTTTCCTATCTAGAAGATGGTACTGCATTTGAATACGTAAAAAGTCAGTATGTAGGCGAACGTTTTGAATTTTATCTTGAAAACAATTAATACTCTTCGAAAATCAAATTCAAACCGCGTCAACGTCGCCTTGCCGTATATATGTTACTGACTTCGTCAGTTCTATCTACAACCTCAAAGCAGTGCTTTGAGCAACCTGCGGCTAGTTTCCTAGTTTGCTCTTTGATTTTCATTGAGTATAAAATACTATGCAAAAACTCTCTGTCACAGACAAAGAGTCTTTTTATTTTTCTAAGAGTAAATCTTTCAATGAAATCAGTGTTACAGCAACTAATATCATTGCCATGCCAAGAAAATCAATGGGATAAAATTGTTCATTCATGATTAAGAAGGCAAAGAAAACAGCCGAAATTGGCTCAATTGAAGCCAACAAACTTGACTTGACCGGCCCTATCAAACTGGCTCCTTTAAGGAAAGCTGTATAGGCAAAAACAGTCCCGATAAGGATAATTCCCGCCAAAGCGAGGAGAAAATCAAGACTAGTTGGGATAGTAGCCGCTAGAACTCCTGTAAAAGGAAGTGAGACCAAACCTGCTATAACCATTCCCACACCAATAACCAAGCTGCTCCCCCCATTTCTTAATCAAGGCTATGGGCAAAATGATATACAGTGCGTAAGTCAGAGCAGAAAAGAGACCCCAGAACAGGCCTGCAGGTGTCATGGATAACTGGTCCAACTGCCCATGTGTTGCGATCAGGAAGGTTCCTCCGATGGCTAATATGATAGAAACAATCTCTCCCAGTGTCGGCGCCACCTTATCCTTGATACAGCTATAAATTAAAATCCCAACAGGACAAACATACTGAAGCACCGTCGCGGTTCCTGCATTGGTCTCCTGAATAGCAGTTAGATAGGCAAATTGATTGAGGAAGAGACCAATTAGAGCAAAAATAAGAAGAGACAGCAAACTCTTTCTATCCTTTAAAAAGGCCAGCATTTTATCCTTTGCAGTAGCATAAGCCAAGAGCATGAGAATTCCACCAGCGATTAAAAGACGCAAGTTGGTCAAAATCAGAGCCGAAATTCCGTGTGCCATCAGGTATTGGCCACTCGTTCCTGACAAGCCCCAAGCAATCCCAGCCACAACTGTTAATAAAGTCCCTTTTAAACTATTTGACATGTCTCTCCTTACTCTTCTTTGCGAATCAAGTCCATCACTTGATTACGGTCTACAATCCATTGAGCCCTCTCATCCTTTTCATAGGTACGATTCGATAGGAAAATAGCCGCTTCTTGCTTCTGACGATTCCACATGATAAAGGTACCTGTATAGCCCGTATGGTCTAGCCAATCTTCTTCCAAATTCCATGCCAAAGAACGTTCCTTGTCATCCAAAGGAGAAAAATTTTGACTCAAATCTCTTGCAAAATCATCTGCTAAATAGTGTTCTAAAAAGATTTGTAAATCCTTTACAGTCGAAAATAAACCAGCACTACCAGCATGTCTGCCCAGGAGACGAGCTTTGGGATCATGTACCATGCCTGCCTCTACACCTCTAACTGTTGGAACAGCAAGCTCAACAGGGCCAAACTTGGTTTCCGTCATTCCCCACGGTTTCCAGACTTGCTCCTGTAAAATCACATCCAAGTCTTGATTAAAGATTCTTTCCAAAATAAAACCTAACAGCAAAAATGGACATCCGAATAAAGAAAGGCTGGCTGACTTCTTCTATTGAGATGAAACATCGCTTCCTTTAATTCAGAAGCTGTTAAAAGATCACGATTGGGAATAAAAGGATCAAGATCTGTTGCGTGAGTCAAGAGCAGGCGAATAGTGATGTCTGGATAATCACTCTCAGCTAAAAAATCTGTTACCGGTCTGTCAATATCCAATTGACCTTTTTCCCACAAGAAGGTAAAAACGGTACCAACCCCAACAACCTTGCTGACACTAGCTAGATCATAAACCAATCCTGCCTCGGTCTGCAAGCCATGCTCTGGGTCACTCTGGCCTAAATAGAACTCCGTCCATTGATGGTCCTTAAAATACGCAAAAGAGGCTCCGGGATAAATCCCTGCCTCGATTTGTTCTTCTATTTTTTTAATAATCTTGGTCCACTTCATACTTCTTCAAACCACAATTCAACATTATTTCTATCTTTTCCAAGGAAGAATTTTTCAGACTTAGGAATAAAATATTCAGTAGACTCAAATTTCTGGCGCAGACTTGCTATATCTAGTTCATTGACCAAGAACTTAAGCATCGATAAGTCCCAAGTAATCGCATTGTCCACAGTCAAATCCTGCCCCTGAGCTGGGATAAAATCAAGTGATGCCCCCATTTCAGATGATTCCAAGAAACTTTCGATATCAGTTGGGAGGTGTAATTCCATAGAAATTTCAAATTTACTTAAAGAAATTGATTCCAAATCTGTTTGAAATTCTGGCTTTTCTCCTACTTCTACTAGACTTGCTCTGTCATCTTCCGCATGAATCAAAATCAAATCATCTTCGGGTGAAAAAATCTCAAAAGCGTAGCCATTTTGACCTTTATATAATCGATGAATCGAATCTGTTTTAGATAAGAGTCCTTCGATTTCTAAGGGATTTTCCACCTTGACAATCAATCTAGCTAGTTTTTTTCTTCCCTCTACCTTACGAGTGCGCATACTTGGAGCTTCTTCTAAAACCAGCTTTTCTAAACCTGTTTGATCACCTAGTGACAGAAAGGCTGATTCTTCTAATAAGGCCTTCATGCCAAGGGGTTCCTATATAAAAATGTTTCATTTATTTTTTTCTATTATTAACTTTTAAAAGTAGGAATAATCCGTACAATCTGATTTACATTCATAAATTCCTCCAACTCTTTTATTTTTAAAGGATTTTTAGAATTTTTACAAGAAATTATGCTCAGATTTACCAATTTTTCACCCCATTAAAAAAATTTTTTTCTTCAAAAGGCTGACCTAAAACTCCATTTTTTTAGGGAAACATACAAAAAGTCAAAAAAATAGATAGGATAAACTGGAATGCTAATCAATGGATTGATAAGAAATAATTGACTGTCTTTGTTGATTTTTGATTACGGAGGAATATTAGAAATAAAAAGAACCAGCTCTTAAAACTGATTCTTTTTACAAGTGAAAAATTAGTTATTTTCAACTTTTTCATCGTATTTTGGTCTTAGTGTTGTACCTGAGTTAACAATGGTACGTTTTTGAACAAGAGGAAGGTCTGTACGATTGTAAACTGTACGCCATTTTTCCCAAACAAGACCTGTTTTTTCTTGGATTTTCACTCTGATATTACGAACATTTCCTTTAAATTGAAGTTCAGTTTGGAAACCAGCAGTTCTGTTTTTACCATTATCTTCCCATTGACGTGAGCGAATGCTTTCAACTCCATCCTTATCATAAGTTACTTCATCCCAGTAAACATAGTAACGAGCGATATAAGCTCCCTTATGGTGTAATTTGAGGTAACCATTTTTATATGAAGTCACTTTAGTTTCAATGTAGTCTGTATTGCTTTGAATTGTGGCTACTTGATTATCTTTCAAGAATGCTGTCTTATAAGAAATTGGAACAGCAGGGTTTTGTGTACTGAAAGTAGCTCCTTCTTGAATCAATTTCTTCAAATCTTCTACTGTACCTGTCACAACACGTGCAGCACCATCAGCATTTCCACCTACGATTGAAACTGTTACAGTTGTATTCTTCAAGACACGTGCCCATTCAGAGTCTGGTTTAATAGGCACCCCTTTGATAACAGCATTGATCGCTGCTTTCAACTCTGTACTCTTGCTTGTTGTTTCAAATTTGACATACATTTGACGTCCGTATGAAACGCTTGACACGTATACAGGAGGTGTTTTTCCATCAATTCCACGTGCTTTCAATTGATCAACTGTTACTCCTGGAGCAAATACATCTGATGGATTTTTTGGAGCATCAAAGTTAGCAGTATAGTAAATTTGTTTAAAATCAACAACTTCAACTTGTTTTTCACCCTTGTTCACAGCCTCAAAGTCAATTTTCAAATTAACACCGACTTTTTCAAAATCACTTCCGAATTTTGCTTTCAATTGATTCATGCTGTAAGCAGAAGTTGATTCATACTGCATACGTGCTGGAGCAGGATTTTTCGCAGCATATTTTTCATGCCAACGATTTAACAAGGTATTCACACCTTCCTGCATACCACTTGCAGTTGGATTAGCATCTACATAGCTATCTCCGCCTACCATTCCTGGTAAATCAACACTGATGCTACCTTTGCTACGATCTAAACTAATTTGTTGTGGTTTGTTTTCTAGAAGGTCTTGATTTGCTTTAAATAAAGCACCTAAGAAGATATCTCCGTTACCATTAATGGCAACATCTGCAGAACCATTAGAAAGGTTTTTCTTCACTTTTTCCACAACCACAAATTCATTTCCTTGTTGTTTTGTGCTTGTATTAGTGTAATTTTCTAACGCTTCTCCTTTTTCTAGTCAAAAATGTTTAATTTATCATAATTTAAAACCAAATAAATAGTTATTTAGCTCTGCAGTATAATCTTTTTATCTTTATTTTTCTGTTTTAACTTTGTTTTCTGTTTTCTTATCTGCTACTACTTTTTTTCTTCTTTTTACAGCACGATATACTTCAACTTCTGCCAAACTAAGAGGAGTTTTAGATTTATTTAATTCAATTTTTACATATCGTGCATTAACTCCTGAGAATTGAACATCAACTTTTGGTTGATTATTTAGGGTATCAACATGTTGACGAGTTACTTCCTTACCATCTTTATCTAACAAAATAACATCAAAATTAGATAAACGATCTCCTACATTACTGTCTCCACGATTGTAAATACGAACAGTTCCCACACCTTCTTCTTTTGCTAGATCAACTTTCCACCAAGCATGATCTTCAAAATTTGTATGAGTAACTGAGTGATGTCTGTAAACATTATCTAGATTACCGTCAACCGCTCTAGAAGCATCTGCATCATAATAAGTCGAACTCTGACTTGCAGACTTATGAGCAGCAATATTTTCACCAGCAACTTCAGCAACGCTTGGTTCTGTTGCTTTTACTACATTTGTTTGAAATACAAGGCCAGAACCTAGCAAAAATGTTGCAATGGCAACACCACATACTCCAACGCTACGTTTACGAATAGAATAACGAAATCCTTTATCTTGTTTATTTTGAGACATAAAAAACTCCTATATATGTTTGTACGAATTATTTCTTGAACGCGCTTTCTTGAAACAATAAGAGTATAACATAAAAAAATATTATAGATGCAATCGTTTTCTTAAAAAATATTATTTTTTTATTAACCTAGATTGAATAACTGAACATATGTTAATATTTTTTTACATTCAAATAAAGAGTGGTCTATACCACTAAAAAACAAGAAAACGACCAGGCTTAAGTCCCTATAAGTTGGGAATCAGCACTGTTCGTTTTTGTATATATAGTCAAATTCAATTCTTAAATATATAGCTCAACAAATTTCTCAATGCAAAGCTTTTCATTGTTTTTTATCATCTCTTAGATTCAAATTCTTTATAAGGTTCCTGAAGATAAGCATCAAAAACTTCTTCATCTGAAATCGTGTCAGAAATGAAGCTTCCGTTGCTGGTTCGTTCTGACAAATTCAAATCTTGTAATCGACTTTCATAGATCGTTCCTTTATTAGATTGGATAAGCAAAGTTTGATCGTTCCCGTCCACTTCCGTACTGAAGAGATCACCAACAAATCCTTGCTCTGCAACTGCTCCTGCCAAGAAGACACGGTGCGGTTTGTTTTTTTAGCTCACGCAAGACTTGTAGTCCTCGTTTAGCACGGCTGGTTGCCGGAATTTCGTCAATAGAAACACGTTTCAAGCTTCCACGTTGGGTCAAGAGGTAGAAAGATGAGGTATTGCAAATAAAGGCAGATTGGAGGACGTCATCTTCTTTCAGATTCATAGCCTTGACACCTGCTGCCTTGGCACCAACAACAGGAACCTCCTCGATATTGAAACGCAGAGCATAACCGTTTCGACTAATCAAGAGAACATCATCCAGTTTAATCTGAGCTACTGCTACAATCTGGTCTGTCTCGTCTTTGAGTTTAGCATACTTGACTGATTTAGATTTATAGGTCCGCCATGGAGTGAATTCTTTACGTTCTACGCGTTTGATTTGACCAAGACGAGTTGCAGCAAGTAAGTTGTCGCATCATCAAACTGATCTACTACTTCAACATAAAGGATTTCTTCGTTAGTTTCAAAGTTGGTAATGGTTTGGCTCAGATGCTCTCCGATATCCTTCCAGCGAATATCTGCCAACTCATGGATTGGTCGATAGATGACATTTCCAAGACTTGTGAACATCAAAAGATGCTGTGTTGTCTTGACAGCTTGTACAAAGATCAAACGGTCATCATCACGTTTGCCAATTTCTTCCAGCGTTGAAGCTGCAAAAGAACGTGGACTGGTACGCTTGATATAACCTGCCTTGGTCACGCTGACATAGGTATCTTCCTCAGCAATCAGACTAGCTGTATCAATCTCAATTGCTTTCGCAGTGTCTTCTAAAGCACTCAAACGTGGAGTCGCAAATTTCTTCTTGACCTCACGAAGCTCTTTCTTCATGAGATTGTACATGGTCCGTTCATCACCGATAATCGCCGCAAGCATGGCAATCTTTTCACGAAGTTCTGCTTCTTCTTCCTGCAAGACAACTACGTCTGTATTGGTCAAACGGTACAGTTGCAAGGTAACGATGGCCTCAGCCTGCTCTTCTGTAAAATCATAGCTGACCTTAAGGTTTTCCTTGGCGTCCGCCTTATTCTCAGATGCACGGATAAGAGCAATAACCTCGTCCAAGATAGAGATGACGCGAATCAAACCTTCGACGATATGGAGACGTTTCTCCGCCTTTTCCTTGTCAAAGCGTGAACGCGCCAAAATCACTTCACGACGGTGGGCAATATAGCTAGACAAGATTGGAACGATCCCAACCTGACGAGGCGTGAAATTGTCAATCACCACCATATTAAAGTTGTAGTTGATTTGTAGGTCGGTGTATTTAAATAGGTAGTTGAGAACAAGCTCCGTATTGGCATCTTTTTTTAGCTCAATAGCAATACGTAGACCATCACGGTCAGACTCATCACGAACCTCAGCAATACCTGCCACCTTATTATTGACACGAACATCATCAATCTTCTTGACTAGATTGGCCTTGTTGATTTCATAAGGAATCTCAGTAATAACAATTTGTTCCTTACCACCTTTTAGCTTTTCAATTTCAGTCTTAGAACGAACAACCACGCGCCCTTTTCCGGTTTCATAGGCTTTCTTGATTTCATCACGACCCTGGATAATCCCTCCAGTCGGGAAGTCTGGTCCAGGCAAGAATTCCATGAGTTTATCAACCTTGGCAGTTGGGTGGTCAATCATATAAACCGCCGCATCGATGACCTCAGCTAAATTATGAGGTGGAATATCTGTGGCATAACCAGCCGAAATACCAGTCGAACCATTAACCAAGAGGTTTGGAAAAGCTGCTGGCAAGACTGTCGGCTCTTTTTCAGTATCATCAAAGTTCCAAGCAAAGGGAACTGTCTTTTTATCGATATCCTGAAGAAGATAGCCAGCAATTTCTGAAAGACGCGCCTCGGTATAACGCATTGCGGCAGGTGGATCCCCGTCCATAGAACCGTTATTACCGTGCATTTCAACTAGAATCTCACGATTTTTCCAGTCTTGTGACATACGAACCATGGCATCATAGATAGAACTATCACCGTGTGGGTGAAAATTCCCCATGATGTTACCGACAGACTTGGCCGACTTACGGTAACTCTTGTCAAAGGTATTGCCATCCTTATTCATCGAATAAAGAATACGGCGCTGAACCGGCTTCAAGCCATCACGAATATCTGGCAAGGCCCGGTCTTGAATAATGTACTTGGAGTAGCGACCAAAGCGCTCTCCCATGATGTCCTCCAGGGACATATTTTGAATGTTACTCATATAGGATACAGAGCCCGTAAAATATCAAGTGAAAATAGAAAATTCTTGAAGTAAGCAAGCTCACCAGAGAATTTATCTTTTTCACTCGTCATTTAGGGCGTATTCAACTCCTTTCAAAGAATATAGAGTAGGTTTTTACAGAAAGGTGTTCAGTTACTACAAATAACCAAACGACCCTTTCTGTAGTTTAATGTGTTTAAAATGCGTTGCTTCAGTTAATAAGAAATTTCACATAGCATTCAGGGCGTGTTCAACTCCTTAAAAAAATGTAGAGTAAATACTATGGAAAAAGAAAAAAAATATAGAGTAGGTGAATTTTATCCAATTCCTGTATCGTCATTTCCACTTGAAATGTCTACTCCACAAATCCTCGTTTATACTTGATATGGCTGGCGATATTACTATCTACATCTTTCTTATCCCAAAGTTGGAGTTCCCATGGATAATAAAAATTACTTTTATTTTTAAAATAGATATGAATACCGACATAGCCATCTTTATCACGTAAATACCAGTTTTTTAGTCCGTACAGCTCTTGCCAATCATCTAGTTTCTCCATAACTTGAGCTATCTCTTTGGAACTTAAAATCATACGAGCACCAAAAATATCATTAAGAATGGAATTCACAGGATAGCCCTCTTGACGCTCTGAAAAACGTGTAATTTTATCTAAAATAGACTCAGAAGTTTTGACACGATAAACATAGGCAATATCTTGGACATCCGCTTTCATCAGATAGTCATTAATTGACTCATGTAAATTCAGACGGTAGGTCAAAATCGCTTTAGTCGGAACTTTTGAAAAGGTATGCTTGAGATTGATTTTTTCCACCTTACCCGTTTCAAAATAATCTTTAGAATATTCTCGATGAATACGATTAATCTCTGTAATGAGGCGTTCCACTTTTTCAATCATGAGTCTTCTCCTCTCGCTTTTTCATTTTTCTAGTTATTCCCAAACTTCTTCACTCTTTCCTCAGCATACTCAATCATCTTCTCAGCCACTTCTTTATCGTAGTCAAATCCCAGCTTTTGAGCAAGTCTTTGAGCTTCTCTATGGAAAAGTTGCATCGTAGCCAATAAAGACTGAGTGATTTTATCTATACTTGAAAAATCAAGCAGATTTGAGAATTCTTTCTCTTTCTCAGCAGGCAAATACTGAAAGAGGTACTTGTAGTTCTTGCCGATATCGACTTTCCCCCTAGCACTTGCAACCTGCCAAGCCAAAATTTTCAAGAATTCTTGTTGACAAATGCCGTAGAGATGATCAATAGCATAAATGATTTGATTGCGATAAATCCCTTTAACCACGTAGGCTGACACCCACCAAAATTCATTGCAGGCATTTTCAAAATCTATCGCACTAGCTGGATTTGTCCAAAAGCGTTGAGGACTCGGTGAATAAGGTTCAAACAAACCATTAGGATCTTCTAAAACAGTGAATCCTGCCTCACTATCCACCCACTCTTGAATGCGGTCTTTGGGGCAGAGGGTCAAATCAATCCGATTGCCATCTTCAAAAAGCATGAGATATAGGCGACGGTGACCAAGGGTGACTTCTTGCTCAATAATGCGTTTGCCAAACCGGTCCAACCAAGATAAATCTGTAATCAGCTCGTCCAGATTCTCTACAACATAGACTACATCATAATCTTGAAACTCGTCTTTTAGGGTCTTTGGATTTGTCCGTGAACCAGACATGGCGATAGCTTTAACTTGTATAGTTTTGACAGTCTGTAAAATCAGATCTAGCATTTCTGTTTCAGCTCTCATGTTGATACCCATTCATTAAAAAGTGACTTAAAACACTGTCGCTTCTTCCAGCGTAAACTTGACATTATCTTCAATCCACTTACGGCGTGGTTCGACCTTGTCACCCATGAGGACATTGACACGGCGTTCGGCGCGTGCTAGGTCTTCGATGGTGACACGTATGAGGGTACGGGTTTCTGGATTCATGGTTGTTTCCCAGAGCTGATCCGCATTCATCTCACCAAGACCCTTGTAGCGTTGGAGAGTAGCGCCTTTACCGAACTGTTTACGGAGCTCTTCTAGTTCTCCATCTGTCCATGCATAGGCCACTTCTTCTTTCTTGCCTTTCCCTTTTGACATCTTGTAAAGAGGCGGAAGGGCGATATAGACATGACCTGCCTCGACTAGAGGACGCATGTAGCGGTAGAAAAATGTCAAGAGCAAGGTCTGGATATGGGCACCGTCGGTATCCGCATCTGTCATGATAATGATCTTATCATAGTTGGCATCTTCAATAGAGAAGTCTGCTCCAACACCCGCACCAATGGTATAAATCATGGTATTGATTTCTTCATTTTTGAGGATATCTGCCATCTTGGCCTTGGCTGTATTGATAACCTTACCACGAAGAGGTAGAATAGCCTGGAACTTGCGGTCACGGCCTTGTTTGGCAGAACCACCGGCAGAGTCCCCCTCAACCAGATAGAGTTCATTCTTAGCTGGATTCTTGGACTGGGCTGGGGTCAATTTCCCAGACAGCAAGCCCTTGTCTTTTTTATTTTTCTTACCATTTCGGCTCTCATCACGCGCCTTACGTGCCGCTTCACGAGCGTCACGGGCCTTGATAGCCTTGCGGATGAGGTTAGAAGTCAATTCCCCATTTTCCATAAGGAAGAAGGTCAACTTATCCGCCACAATGCCATCCACAACTGGGCGAGCTAATGGACTTCCTAGTTTGTCCTTGGTCTGTCCTTCAAACTGGAGGTGTTCTTCAGGAACCAAGATAGAAAGAACGGCCGCTAGTCCCTCACGATAGTCTGAACCTTCAAGGTTTTTATCTTTTTCCTTGAGAAGCCCCGTCTTACGCGCATAGTCATTCATGACCTTAGTGATAGCAGACTTGAGTCCTGTCTCATGCGTTCCGCCGTCCTTGGTGCGAACGTTATTGACAAAGGACAAAATATTATCTGAAATCCATCATTGTACTGGAGGGCTACTTCCACTTGGAAACCATTGTCTTCTCCTTCAAAGTAAAGAACTGGCGTTAAGGTCTCCTTGTCTTCGTTAAGATAAGAAACAAAGTCCTGCACCCCATTTTCATAGTGAAACTCGATCGCTTCATCTGTTCGCTCGTCCGTCAAAGACAAGGTCACATTTTTCAAGAGAAAGGCTGATTCATTAAGACGCTCTGAGATGGTATTGTACTTGAAATCTGTCGTAGAGAAGATCGTCGCATCAGGCATAAACGTAACCTTGGTACCTGTCTTAGACTTAGGCGCTGTACCGATTTTCTTCAGAGTCGTGACAGGTTTTCCACCATTTTCAAAACGTTGCTTGTAGATTGCACCATCACGAGTGATTTCAACTTCTAGCCAGCTAGAAAGGGCATTAACAACGGAAGACCCCACCCCGTGAAGTCCACCTGATGTCTTGTAGCCTCCTTGACCGAATTTCCCTCCTGCATGAAGAATGGTAAAGATAACCTCAACAGTTGGAATTCCCATCGCGTGCATACCAGTTGGCATTCCACGTCCGTGGTCTTGAACCGTTAAACTTCCGTCTTTATTAATGGTCACATCAATACGGTCACCAAATCCAGACAAGGCCTCATCGACTGCATTGTCGACGATTTCCCAGACGAGGTGGTGGAGACCTGCCCCATCAGTCGATCCGATATACATCCCTGGACGTTTACGGACCGCATCCAACCCTTCTAGCACCTGAATGGCATCATCATTATAATTGTTAATATTGATTTCCTTTTTTTGACACAAGGAACCTCCTATTCGTTCATCTTTACTATTCTACAAGTTTTCCAAGGATTTTGCAAAATTTTTCTTTCTCCGGTGTGACAATTTCAGAAGAGATTCTATGCCTTTCTTCTCCATTTCATGATATAATAGGAGTATGATTACAATAGTTTTATTAATCCTAGCCTATCTGCTGGGTTCGATTCCGTCTGGTCTCTGGATTGGACAAGTATTCTTTCAAATCAATCTGCGCGAACATGGTTCTGGTAACACAGGAACAACTAATACCTTCCGCATTTTAGGCAAGAAAGCGGGTATGGCAACCTTTGTAATTGACTTTTTCAAAGGAACCCTAGCAACACTGCTTCCGATTATGTTTCATCTTCAAGGTGTTTCGCCTCTTATCTTTGGACTTTTAGCTGTAATCGGCCATACCTTCCCTATCTTTGCAGGATTTAAGGGTGGTAAGGCTGTCGCAACCAGTGCTGGTGTGATTTTCGGATTTGCGCCTATCTTCTGCCTCTACCTTGCGGTTGTTTTCTTTGGAACCCTCTATCTTGGTAGTATGATTTCACTTTCCAGTGTCACAGCATCTATCGCAGCTGTTATCGGAGTTCTACTCTTTCCACTTTTTGGTTTTATCCTGAGCAACTATGACCCTCTCTTCATCGCTATTATCCTAGCACTGGCTAATTTGATTATCATTCGTCATAAGGACAATATCGCTCGTATCAAAAATAAAACTGAAAATTTGGTCCCTTGGGGACTGAACTTAATCCATCAAAATCCTAAAAAATAAAACGCCAGTTCATTCATTTGAACTGACGTTTTTGTATGCTTATTTTGATTTGATATAGTTGATACCATCTGCTTTTGGTGCGACTGCTTTTCCAAAGAAGGCTGCCAAGACAAGAATTGTCAAAACGTAAGGTGCGATTTGAAGGTAAACCGCAGGAACTCCTTGTAGAAATGGCAATTGAGATCCGATAACAGCCAAACTTTGTGAAAGTCCAAAGAAGAGACTAGATAGCATGGCTCCAATTGGATTCCATTTTCCGAAGATCATCGCAGCAAGAGCGATAAATCCAGGTCCAACAATAGTTGTTACTGAGAAGTTAACTGAGATGGATTGAGCATAAATCGCTCCGCCAATTCCACCTAGGAAACCTGAAATAATAACCCCTAAATATCTCATCTTGTAGACATTGATTCCCAAGGTATCCGCTGCTTGAGGGTGTTCACCGACAGAGCGGAGACGAAGACCAAAACGGGTCTTGAAAAGGATAAACCAAGCAAGGAATGAGAAGGCAATCGCGATATAACCTAGCAGACTTGTTGACTTGAAGAAGATATCACCGATAACTGGGATATTTGCCAAAACTGGGATATCAAAGCGTCCAAAAGTCTGACTTAAGTTGTCAGTTTGTCCTTTGTTATAAAGAACTTTCACTAAGAAAACAGCCAAGGCTGGCGCCATCAAGTTCAATACCGTACCGCTGACAACATGGTCTGCACGGAAATGAACCGTCGCTGCTGCGTGGATGATAGAGAAGAGACCACCAACTAATCCTGCCACAAGCAAGGATAACCAAGGAGTTGCTGCTCCAAATTGTTCTGCAAATTCAAGGTTAAAGACAACTCCAGAAAAGGCACCCATAACCATAATTCCTTCAAGACCGACGTTTACCACACCACCACGTTCAGAGAAAACACCACCAATACTTGTAAAGATGAGGGGTGCTGAGTAAATCAGCATAGAAGACACCAAGAGGGTGAGCAAGGTTGTAATAGACATCTTTACTTACCTCCTTTAACTTGTTTTTTCGGTTTGACAAAGCGTTCGATAAGATAATGAACACTGACAAAGAAGATAATAGACGCTGTCACAATGCTGACAAGCTCAGACGGTACCTGCGCCGCATTCATACCAGGGGCTCCAACTTGGAGAACACCAAATAGGAAGGCTGCAAAGAGAATACCAATTGGTGAGTTGGCCGCAAGCAGACTAACCGCCATCCCGTTAAATCCAACAGCCAATGACGCCCCTTGAACATAGACGTTCTGGAAGGTTCCAAGTCCTTCAACAGCTCCACCAAGACCTGCCAAAGCACCTGAAATAATCATTGATAGGATAATCGTTCTTTTTGCAGAAATACCAGCATATTCTGAAGCATGTGGATTAAGACCAACCGCACGGATTTCAAAACCAAGAGTTGTTTTCTTGAGCATGAACCAAATAACTGCAACAGCAATGATGGCAAAGAAAATACCAATATTCATCCGCGAATTACCAGTCAACTCAGCTAACCAAGGTGTCTGGTAAGTTGCATTAGCACCAACACGAATGGTCGAATCAGTACTTTGCATAAAGTCTTTAGGGAAGGCATGGATAAAGGCATTCCCTACATACAAGACAATGTAGTTCATCATGATGGTTACGATAACCTCTGACGTCCCTAGATAGGCTCTCAGAACACCTGGAATCGCACCGACAATCCCTCCTGCAATCAAGGCAATCACGATGGTTGCTAGAATCATCAAGGGACGTGGCATATCTGGATGCGACAAGGCAAACCAACCACTGAGAATCCAACCTGCCAAAGCCTGACCAGGAAGTCCGACGTTAAAGAAACCAGCTCGACTAGCAACGGCAAAACCAAGACCAATCAAGACCAAAGGTCCCATAGCACGGAAGATTTCTCCAATTCCACGCAGACTGCCAAAGGCTGTATAGAACAATTCTTCGTAGCCCCAAATAGCATCATAGCCGAAAATCCACATGACAATGGCTCCGAGTAAAATTCCTAGGAAGACAGAAATCAAGGGAACCGAAATTTGTTGTAATTTTTTAGACATCACTCTTCTCCTTTCCCAAGTTTCCACCAGCCATCAAGACACCAAGTTCTTGTTTATTGGTTGTTTCTGGTGATACAATACCTTGAATCTTACCATCGTGGATAACGGCAATACGGTCTGAGACGTTTAAAATCTCATCCAATTCAAAGCTGACAACAAGGACAGCCTTACCATTATCACGCTCTTCAATCAAGCGTTTGTGGATATATTCAATGGCACCGACATCCAACCCACGAGTTGGCTGGCTGACGATAAGGAGATCAGGATCACGATCAATTTCACGAGCAATAATTGCTTTTTGTTGATTCCCTCCTGAGAGTGCAGCTGCAGGAACAAATTCACTGGCAGCTCGAACATCAAATTCTTCCATTAGCTTTTTAGCATAAGAAGTAATATTTGAATAGTTCAAAATTCCATTTTTACTATGTGGTTCTTTGTAGTAGGTTTGAAGGGCAATATTTTCAGAAATCATCATTTCCAAAATCAAGCCATCACGGTGACGGTCTTCTGGAACGTGCCCAACACTCAACTCTGTAATCTGACGTGGGTGCAAGCCTACAATTGAATCTCCTTTTAGCTCAATGCTTCCAGATTCAACCTTGCGAAGACCTGTAATGGCTTGAATCAGTTCAGACTGACCATTTCCATCAATCCCCGCAATACCAACAATCTCTCCAGCACGAACATCCAAGGACAGATTTTTAACAGCTGGAACACCGCGGTTTTCATTGACCACCAAATCTTTGATTGACAAGATTACTTCTTTTGGTTGAGAGGCTTGCTTCTCTGTCTTAAAGGAAACAGAACGACCTACCATCATTTCTGCCAAATCAGCATTGGTAGCCCCTGCGATTTCGACGGTTTCAATTGATTTCCCACGACGGATAACTGTAACTCGATCAGAAACTGCACGAATCTCATCCAACTTGTGGGTAATCAAGATAATTGATTTTCCTTCTTTGACAAGATTTTTCATAATAGCCATCAACTCATCAATTTCTGATGGAGTCAAAACAGCCGTTGGTTCGTCAAAGATAAGGATATCAGCCCCCCGATAAAGGGTTTTTAAAATTTCTACACGTTGTTGGGCTCCAACTGAGATATCTGCTACCTTGGCAGAAAGGTCAACAGCTAAGCCATAACGTTCAGAAAGAGCCATGATTTCTTTGCTAGCTCCAGCGATATCTAGCACACCATTTTTAGTCAATTCACTACCTAAAATGATGTTTTCAGCCACTGTGAAGGCTTCTACCAACATAAAGTGCTGGTGAACCATTCCGATTCCCAAGCTAGCTGCTTTAGATGGTGAGTCGAGGTTGACAACTTGACCGTTGACCACAATTTCACCACTGGTTGGTTCAAGAAGCCCTGCTAACATGTTCATGAGCGTGGACTTACCAGCCCCATTTTCTCCTAAAAGTGCATGAATTTCACCTTTTCGTAGGTGCAGGTTGATTTTGTCGTTAGCAACAAATTCACCAAACACCTTGGTAATATCACGCATCTCAATGACATTTTCGTGTGCCATGTGCTCTTCCTTTCAGAGTTTTATTTTATTTCAATAAAACTTGCTAGTTTTGTCTAGTAGCAGCTTTTACTGAGACAAAATGACTTTGTCTCAACTCTTAAAAAGCGTACCGATAGTCCTTCCTAAGAAAATGACTTCCATCCATTATTTTTGCAGGAACTTTTACGCTTCCATCAAGGATTTTAGCTTTAGCATCTTCGACAGCTTTTTTACCTTCTTCTGAAAGGTTTGTTACTGCCAAGTCAACCCCTTTATCTTTCAATGAGTAAACGATCACTTGACCGCCAGGGAATTCACCTTTTTCTGCCTTGTTAGAAATATCTTTTACAGTTGTACCAACTTGTTTCAAAGTAGATACAAGAACAAAGTTTGATTCTTTACCATCTTTAGAAGTGTATTTACCTTCTGCTTCTTGGTCACGGTCAACACCGATAACCCAAACTTTTTCATTTTCAGGACGACTTTCGTTAAGTGATTTTGCTTCTGCAAAGACACCTGCACCTGTACCACCAGCTACTTGGTAAACAATATCTGCACCAGTCAGCGTATTGTATACTGGTACATTGTTTTACCTTTAGCAAGCATCACCAAATGAACCAGCGTAGTCAACTTGTACTTTGATAGATGGGTCTACTGACGCAACACCAGCCTTGAATCCTGCTTCAAAACGAGAGATAACTTCTGACTCCATACCACCTACAAAACCAACTTGTTTTGTTTTAGTTGTTTTAGCTGCGGCCACACCAGCGAGGTAACCTGACTCATTATCAGCAAATGTTACACTAGCAACATTCTTTTTATCTTTAATCACATCATCAATCAAAACATAGTTCAAATCAGTGTGCTCTTCTCCTGCATCTTTAACTGCATTGTGAAGGGCAAAACCAACACCGAAGATTAGGTTGTAGCTTCCAGCAGCTTGTTGCAAGTTGTTAGCATAGTCAGCTTCACTTGTTGATTGGAAGTAAGTGAAACCTTTATCTTTTGAAAGGTTGTGTTCTTTACCCCAAGCTTGCAAACCTTCCCAAGCTGATTGGTTGAATGATTTATCATCAACACCACCAGTATCAGTGACGATTGCTGCTTTTGTCTTCACATCAGAAGATGAAGCTGCGTTACGAGAAGAGCGGTTACCACATGCAGCAAGTCCAACTGCTGCCACTGCAACTAGACCAAGGCCTAGCCATTGTTTCTTGTTCATTACTGAACCTCCTAAATAAGATGTGCAACGATGTTGCAAGTATGGATTGATTGGTCACAAAGACCCTTGCCACTCAAAGAGCGACTCAGACTAATTTAAGTCTGTAAAAGAATATGGAAGTAATTCCCCGACCGTCATCTCGACCGTCGATTTATCTTTTGCGACTAAGGTCACTTTTAGATCTTGTTCAAAAAATTCGACCATTACTTGGCGACAAGCACCACATGGTGAAATCGGTTTTTCAGTTTGACCATAAACAATCAGCTCTGAAAATTCTCTTTGCCCTTCAGATACAGCCTTAAAAATAGCTGTTCTCTCACCGCAATTGGTCAAAGGATAGCTAGCATTTTCGATATTCACTCCCGTGTAAACACTTCCGTCTTTGGCTACTAAAACTGCTCCGATAGGAAAGTGAGAATAGGGGACATAGGCATGTTTGCTGGTTTCAATTGCCAGTTCAATCAACTCAGTAGTCGCCATCTGCCAATTCTCCTTTTAAAATGACTACCCCAGCTGACGTTCCGATACGGGTAGCACCAGCCTCCACAAAGGCAAGAGCATCTGCATAAGAACGAGCTCCACCGGCGGCCTTGACACCCATATCAGGTCCAACTGTTTCACGCATTAATTGAACATCTGCTATCGTAGCGCCACCAGTTGAAAAGCCAGTAGATGTTTTAACAAAGTCAGCTCCAGCTTTTTGGGCTAATTGGCAAGCCACAACTTTTTCTTGGTCGGTCAGAAGGCAAGCTTCAATAATGACTTTCACTAACTTGTCACCACTTGCTTCCACGACTGCGCGAATATCTGACTCAACCAAATCAAGATTACCTGATTTGAGAGCTCCAACATTGATCACCATATCAATCTCATCTGCACCATTTTGGATAGCTTCTTTTGTCTCAAAAGCTTTCACAGTTGAAGTTGTTGCTCCCAAGGGGAAACCTACTACTGTGCAGACCTTGACATCTGTGCCTTCAAGCCCTTTTTTAGCATGTTCAACCCAGGTCGGATTAACGCAAACACTGGCAAAATCATACTCCCTAGCCTCAGACAACAAACAATCAATTTGATTTTCTGTTGCATCTTGTTTCAAAAGCGTATGATCGATATATTTATTTAATTTCATATTCGGATTCTCCTGCGGTTTATGAGATAATTTCTATAATTTCTCGTAAACTTTGCACCCTATCATTTATTTTAACATATTTTTGAAAATCTGTAACTAGCTGAGGAGAAATTTTTCCATTTGTGTATACTTTTGCAACAATTTCTCCCTTTTGAACTGAATCTCCAATTTTCTTTTCAAAAACAATTCCTGTTTCATAGTCCAAGGCATCAGACTTGACTGCACGGCCTGCACCCAGTCTCATGGCATAAAGGCCAAAGTCCATAGCTGAAAGAGATGAGATAATACCCGTTTCCTGGGCAGGGATTTCCACCACATGGGCAACATTGACAGGACGGTAGAGGTCTTCCAAATCTCCACCTTGGGCTTGGACCATCTCCTCAAACTTAGCCAGTGCTTGACCATTTTCAAGATGTTGGCGAACTTCTTCAACTGTTTTATTTACATTTGCCAGACCAAGCATAATTGAGCCAATTCACAGATGAAGTGGGTAATATCCTGACGTCCTTGACCTTGTAAAATCTCCAATGCTTCAAGGATTTCCAGACGATTTCCAATCGCTTGTCCCAAGGGCTGACTCATATCGGTAATCACTGCTACCGTCTTTCGACCAACTGCCTTACCAAGTTCCACCATAGTTTGAGCCAACTCACGCGCCTCATCAACCGTCTTCATGAAGGCACCCTCTCCGACAGTTACGTCAAGCAAAATAGCATCCGCCCCTGCCGCGATTTTCTTGCTCATCACCGAACTCGCAATCAAAGGAATCGTGTCGACAGTTGCGGTCACATCACGGAGAGCGTAGAGAAGCTTATCCGCTTTGACAAGCTGGTCTGATTGCCCAATGACAGATACACCAATATCCTGCACTTGTGCAATGAAATCCTCTTGACTGCGTTCCACTTGATAGCCCTTAATGGACTCCAATTTATCAATCGTACCGCCCGTATGGCCGAGACCACGACCACTCATTTTGGCCACAGGCACACCGAAACTAGCAACAAGAGGAGCTAAAATCAAGGTTACCTTATCGCCGACACCACCAGTAGAATGCTTGTCAACCTTAACCCCATTAATAGCGGATAAATCAAACTCTTGCCCTGTCTGAACCATCTTCATAGTTATGTCAGAGATTTCTCGAGTCGTCATTCCTTTAAAATAAACAGCCATAGCAAAGGCAGACATCTGATAATCAGGAACAGTTCCTGACACATATCCTTCAACTAGCCACTCAATTTCACTCGACGTCAGTTCTTGACCATCTCGTTTTTTTTGGATTAAATCAACTGCTCTCATTCGTTCACACTTCTAAGGATATAGTATCCCTTATCTTTTTTGACGATTTCACAATTGCCAAACACCTCTTCCATCTTGGACTTAGCACTTGGGGCCCCTTGTTTTTTCTGGATAACGATTGTTAAATCCCCACCAGTTTCCAAAAAATCTTTACTTTTCTCAATGATTTCATGAACCACTTGCTTGCCCGCACGGATAGGAGGATTGGAAATGACATGGTCAAATGTGCCTTCAACTTGTTCATAGATGTTGGACTGGAAAATCGTCGCTTCTACTTTATTTCGTTCAGCATTTTGTCGCGCCAAATCCAAGGCACGATTATTGATATCGACCATGGTAGCCTGAACGCCATAAGCCTTAGCTAAAGACAAGCCCAAAGGTCCGTAACCACAGCCTACATCCAGGACAGTTTCTCCTTGGTTGACCTCTAGACACTTGAGCAAGAGTTGACTGCCAAAGTCAATCATTTTCTTGCTAAAAACACCCGCATCCGTCAAAAAGGTCATTTTTTCTCCCAACAAATCCACTCTCAACTCATGAATGTCATGAGCAGCGTCAGGATTTTCTGCATAATACATTTTACTCATGAAACTATTTTACCATAATTTGCCTTAAATTGTAAATCGTTTACAAATTGATAAAAAAACGAAAAAGACTGAAGAAAGCTAGTAAGTAAAACATTTTCTTCAATCTCTTTCAACACTTATAGATGAATAATAAGCCATTTAGAACTAGAAATATCATAATCAGGATAAAACAACAAATTTATCATCTATAATTAGGCTCATTTTTATGACTATTGCTTAACCTTCAAATACTTTATTATCAACAAAATTCCCAACAGGATGTTTAGATAAAAGCCCAACTGATAAGTTTGTGTCAAGATTTCCAAACTTGTCCAAAGTCGTATCAAATCTTCTAGCGACATGCGGAAGAAATAACCCTCTGTAGCAATCCACAAAATCAAAAATAGATAACTACCAGCAGCAAGCCATTTCGTCCACCGTTTTTTTAGGAAGAAAGCAATCAAGAGCGAACAGATAAAGACAGCTGTTACAATAGCATGTTCCATCAAAAAAGTAAAACCGTAATAGGTTTCCACAAAACGTCTACCATTATCCGCATTGGCTCCTTTTAAAAAAGGTAGTGCAAAACTTAAAATAAAACAGAGTTCCAATGTGTAACGTTTTAAGATTTTCATAGTACACCTCCTATAAGTTGTGAACTAAAAATTCCCCTTTATTAGCTTATAAATTAACAGAAACTATCTCCTACTTCATCTATAAATCGGTCAACCTCTATCTACCTCTATTATATAATATTGACTTACTACATTCAAGAAACCGCTTTATTTTTTTAGCTTTTTATGGTATGATAGATAAAATATCTAGGGGAAAACAAATGACCAACGAATTTTTACATTTTGAAAAAATCAGCCGCCAGACTTGGCAATCTTTACATCGAAAGACAACACCTCCTTTGACAGAAGAGGAATTAGAATCCATCAAGAGCTTTAATGACCAGATTAGTCTGCAAGATGTTACCGATGTCTATCTTCCCCTAGCCCATCTCATCCAGATTTACAAGCGTACCAAGGATGATTTGGCCTTTTCAAAAGGGATTTTCCTCCAACGTGAAAGCAAATCTCAACCTTTTATCATTGGGGTTTCTGGGAGTGTTGCCGTTGGAAAATCTACAACTAGTCGACTACTGCAAATCTTACTATCCCGTACGCTTACAGATGCTACAGTTGAGTTGGTAACAACTGATGGCTTCCTCTATCCCAACCAGACCTTGGTTGAGCAAGAGATTTTAAATCGCAAGGGATTTCCTGAAAGCTATGATATGGAAGCTCTTCTCAACTTCCTGGACCACATCAAAAATGGACAAGATGTAGATATTCCTGTCTATTCTCATGAAGTCTACGACATCGTACCTGAGGAAAAGCAAAGCGTCAAGCCGCTGATTTTGTGATCGTTGAAGGAATCAATGTCTTTCAAAATCCACAAAACGAGCGTCTCTATATCACTGACTTCTTTGACTTTTCCATCTATGTTGATGCTGCAGTCGATGACATCGAGAGTTGGTATCTGGACCGTTTCTTGAAAATGCTGAGCCTAGCCCAAAACGATCCCGAAAGCTACTACTATCGTTTTACACAAATGCCGATTGGGGAAGTGGAATCCTTTGCCCATCAGGTCTGGACCAGTATCAATCTCACAAATCTACAAAATTATATTGAACCAACCAGAAATCGTGCAGAAGTGATTCTTCATAAAACAAAGAACCATGAAATCGATGAAATTTACTTAAAAAAATAATTTTCCCTTGTCAAAACGTAAGTTTTTCAGATATAATAGTATAGTTAGTAAATATGGAGGTAAGAACATTTTAAAACATGAACGAATTGAATACAACAAACGAAAAAGAATCAAAAACTTGTTAAACCATCTAAGAATGATAAAGGAAACTAAAGGCTTGATTACAAACAAAGCAAGTCATGACAAAGTTTTCACAACTTGTTAAATAAGAAACATATCCATAGAGGCTTGCCATTCCAATAAAACACCCAATTATATTTAACTTAGTTGAAAAGGTTCTACCATTATCTAGATACCAAAATTATGACTTAATTAAACTGAAGGATCGATGTTAACTGAGATAATCTACCAAGACAGTTTGTCACTGATGAATTATTTCAAGAAGAAAGAAGTTGATTGAACTTGACTGTTCTCGATTTTTACATTTAAATAATGGAAAAGTTTATAGTATATAAATTATTGTCAAGAATAATTATTAGAGTTTATCTTATAATTTTCCGAAGACGAACAAAAAATGCCAGACAATACTGAACAATACTTACCAAAAAACGATCATCTTGCCACAGAAATTGATTATTTCTTGCACTCTTAAAATAAAACAATAGAGTAACATTCATTAAGGTCAGTATGTAGAATGACTAAAGGAAGATTTCTTCATTCAGAAAGAAATCTTCCTTTTATGTTCCTTTATTCTGCAATCAGGTTTCTAATCCAACCTTCATCATATCGGTGAAGGTATTTTGGCGTTCTTCTGCAGTTGTGTCTTCGTCTGGATTGACCAAGCTATCAGAAATGGTCATAATTGCAAGGGCATCAACATGGTGCTGGGGCTCGCCAGATAGTAAGAGTGCTCTGCTTCCATTTCCACAGCCTTGACTCCCATTTACCAAGCTCGATGTTCTTTTCAAAGTAGTTTGAATAAAAAGACATCGAAGACAAAAACGTTCCCAACGTGGGTTGTCATACCGAGTTCTTTTTGGCGATGGTAGGCCTTGTCCAGCAAATCAAAAGCTAGCGATTTAGTGAGGAAATCGTACTGTGCCAGTCGTACGGATGATGAGTTGGTTGCCGTGCCTGAAGACAATTCACGAACGTGACATCTTCGTTCAAAGAACCTGCGAGTTCCCACGGATCAATTTCTACACCATAGTCAACAATCCAACTCACGCGCATAAATCGAAATGGATGGCATCATCCCAGGTCCATAACACATATGACCCTTGTACACGGTGATAACCATACATGATACGCACTTCGTTAAAACAAACAGCATCTTCATGAAATTCCTGCAATAAACTTAGCACGAGGATCCCCGGAAGAAGAATTTTATCAACAATTTCACCCTTGCTGACAATATGGATGAACATCAGACACAAAGAGCGACAGAAACGACTTTTAGAAATGAGGAAATCTGATCAGCAATTTTCTCCGGTCGGTGTATCGACTACAGCTCATTTCAGCAGCTCAGCAGGGAAAATAGAGCATGCTGCAGACCATCTTTTCCCACTGCTTTTACGGTGGGTCAATTTTTCTATTTCTTGATGATATCGAGAGAGTAGACGGATTCAATTCAAACCCGAGACTCCCCTCTCTTCTGAGTTTTCTAGAAACAGCTTCTCGCTCGTGTTCAAATCAAAACATACGCCTCCTTTCTTTATTTATATATTGAGAAGATACCAAACCGTCAAAAAAGCAAAGGGAAAACAGGAGTTGGGTGCAGTGACGTGCTCGCTAGAATCAACTATCTTTTCCCACTGTTTTTAGGGTGGGTTCAATTCCTTTCTTCCTTAATTTTGATGATATCGAGAAGATTAGACCGGATTCAATTCAAACCCGAACTCCCCTTCTCTTCTGAGTTTTTAGAAAAGTTTTCCGCTCGTGTTCAAATCAAAACATACGCTCTACCTTTCTTTTTTATTTTACTACTATAGCTAGGAAAAATCGGATCAATCGAACTCCGATAGAGCCTACTACATTTTTATTTAAAACAGTTATTGATAAACTGACAATAGTTTTTAATCTTTTAAGTTAAATCCTTAACTAGAAGAAATGGGCATTTCCTACCTAATACTTTATTCTTTGACTTCTGACACAGTATAGTCCAAGGAAAAGCGGTCTAATATTTTTGCAATTCTATAGCTAAAACAGCTGTTACTAAGACATACGAAGAGAATCTAGCTAGCCCAGTGAAACCTATAACTAATCCGGTTTGCAGAAATGGGAGCCCTCAGTCACAGACAAAAGCAGACAGATCCCAAAAGCAAAAATGTTTGACTGGCTATCCCCACCTAGAATCATTCCAAAGAGAGCAGCTCCAGCCATCCCCAAGGCAAAAGATGGCGTAAGTGTACCACCATAGGCCCCTGCCCACAGAATAATAAGAACAACTAATGCTTTTAGGATAAACAAGAGGAATACTGTTTTGCCATTGCTACCATTCAATACTTCCTGAGCCATCATACGTCCATTTCCAAGTAGATGTGGAAAATAACTTGCCAACCCAGCAAGAAAAAGAAAAGCTGTAGGCAATGTGAGAAGTATTCGTTTATCTTTTATTCTGTTTGAAGACACTTCTTTACTCAAGCGACCAAAAAGCCAAGCTAGTGGGGTTAAGAAAAGAAGTAATAAGGGAATAATCCACGTTTCCTTTAATGACCATGTTATCGCTGGAATCTGGTAGAGAGCCTGATCTGAAATAACTAAGCCTGCTGTATGGGTTGAGACATAAGGTAGTCAAACCGACTAAGATAAAATCGTTTACAGATAGAGCAATCCTAGAGTTTCAAAAACAAAGAAGACACTTGTTAATGGAACCTGATAGACAGCTGCTAAACCAGCACCAGCACCACAAGCAAGGAGAAAGATTTGATCCTTCTTAGAGAGAAAACATATTTTTCCAATTGGCCCTGCAAATAGAGTTCCAATCTCTCGTGGCGCAGCTTCTTTACCAATAGGTGCTCCCCCTCCAACTGCAATAATCACCAAATTGAATGAAACAGCTGTTTAAAAATGAAGTTTTGTATTGTGAAATCTCATCCTTCATCTGTGCTTTAATGGAAAAAATCTGTGATTTTTTTTGCAAGAAATACCAGACCAAGGATGAGCTGACACCCACTATTATTAAACTTAATCCTATCCGCGGCGAGGAAACTCCATCTGTCAAGAATACAGTTTGATGCTCTGATTGACCAAAAGCTATCCCCTCTATCATCTTTAAAAGATAATGTAGAAAAATACCAGATAAACCTGAAACTATTCCTTGCAAAAATGACTGCTAGGAATAATTTAAGATTATAAGGGATTTTCTGAAAAATACTCCTCAATTCTTTTAACATAGTAATAATTCAGCAAAAACAGCTTTAAGTAAGCCTTTAACACACTCAGTCACTTCTATAACCTCTCTGTGGTTAATCTCTTCTTTGAAACCAGTAGTATAGTTAGTAATACATAAAATTCCTAGAAGTTTCAAACCTGAGTAGGCTACAACAATAACTTCAGGAGCAGTTGACATTCCGACCACATCTGTTCCAAGCATCTTATAGGTACGAATTTCTACTCGTGTTCAAATCCAAACACGCGCTCTACCTTTCTGTTTATACTCTTCGAAAATCTCTTCAAACCACGTCAACGTCGCCTTGCCGTATATATGTTACTGACTTCGTCAGTTATATCTACAACCTCAAAGCAGTGCTTTGAGCAGCCTGCGGCTAGTTTTCTAGTTTGCTCTTTGATTTTCATTGAGTATTCATTTTGTTCTTTCACAGAGAGCTACCTGAGTTCTATTCAAGCCCAGGTAGTACTTTCTTATAAACTAGACAAACTAACTGTCATTGTACCATCAGATTACAAGACATCATCGTCACTCACCTTGGAATTCAATGTCGTACCCCAATGAGTGATTTTTCGATGTGGTTGGGCGAGAAGAGGTCTGTTGTCATAGATTGTTTGCCATCTATTCCAGATAAGACCTGTTCTCTTTTCGATCTTAATTCGAAGATTTCTCATATTTTCTTTAATTGGGAGGTTGAGGACAAAACCTGCAGTCTGATTACGTCCATTTCCTTCCCAAGAATGACTGCGAACAACTGAATGACCATTTTTATCTACTGTAACTTCTTCCCAAGTTATAGAATAGCGTGCAATGTAAGCTCCACTATGCTGAATAGTTAGGGTTTTATCTTTTACAGGAGTGTAATTTAACACTTGTACTGGCTTAGAAGTTGGTGGTGTCACAGCATTCTTAGCTATAAATCGAAATACTTCTACTTCAGCAAGACTGAGAGCTTGATTTTTTTGACGTAGTTGAATGCGGACACGGCGACCCAACTTGCCATCCAACTGAAGATCTAGACGATTTCCTTCTAAACGAGAAACATATTTTCTAGTAACTTCTGTCCCTTTTTCATCATATAAAATCACATCAAAATCTGCCAAACGTTTGGAAAGTTCGCCATCTCCACGATTATAAAGACGGACAAGTCCTACCTGTTCTGTACGACCTAAATCAACTTCCCACCAAGGCTGGTTTTCAAATTTTGTATGAGTAATTGATTGCTGGCTGTAGTTACTATTAGTATTTCCATCTAGAGCACGACTAGCATCTCCTCCAAACTCGGTAGAGCTTTGGCGTGCTTGCTTTTTCCATGCGATATTCTCAGCACGCAAGACTTGAACTTCTGCAAGACTGAGAGCATTGTAACCATCTAACTCAATGCGGACAAAACGAGCTTTTTTATAGTCAATTGCAATTTGTGCAGAGATATCTTTCAGAGATGCAATGCGCTTTCTTTCAATTTCTTTCCCAGAACTATCTAAAAGAATCACATTAAAATTGGTAAGCCTATCCTGAGCAGTATCTGTTCGATTATAGATATTGATTTGACGAATCGTTTCTTCCTTATCTAAATCAACTTGCCACCAAGGCTTAGATTGAAACTCTGTATGCGTTACAGAATGATGAGCATAATTCCCATCAACTTTTCCATCCACAGCCCTTCTAGCGTCACCTCCAAAGCTGTCGAACTTTGGGTAACCTGTTTCCCTAGAGCTATATTTTCAAGAGGTTCAGCGCTTGGTTGACTAGATGATAGAGGGACTTGTTGTTTCTTAAAGAAAGAAATTTTTTCCAGTTTTGGATCACGGTAACCCTGCTTGTCCAATGTTGTTCGTTTTCCAATATTAAAGTTTGGAATATCATTCATGCGACTTTCAAAATAGCCACGCGAACGGTGTTTAACATTGGCACTTCCTGTAGATGTCACAACATCACTATCATTTTGTAGCACAGATGTAACCACATTATCATTATCCACTACATAATGTTTAATTTTTCCATTTACAGCAAGCTTCCGACTTTCTAGTCCTACATCCCAGAAACCATTTTTGGCATTCCAGATTGTTCTTGAAGTAATGACCTTAGGTGCATTAAATGTTGTCACTTTTTTCAAAACATTATTATAAAAAGTAGGATATTTCTGATAAGCTTCAACTGCTGCTATTTGAGCTAGATAGCCTCCTAGCGAATGACCTGTCATATACAGATTGGTAATGCTGGAATCCTGCGCCAATTCTTTTACCACATTACGGATGTCATCCGCTTGTGCAGGTTTATTTCCTCCTAGCAAGGTCAAGTCCGTTCTCAAATCTTTGGCATCATTCAGTCTGGTCCCTCTAATAGATAACATTTGAACCGTATGATCCTTTAGATAAGGAAGATCACTCTTAGTTTCAAATAGATAAGCATCCAAACCACTAGCTGTATGGTAGCTTTTTTTCATCTTCCAAAAACAGGGGCCAACTCATTGTGCATCATCTTATATTCTTGACGATTCAAGTAGAGACTCGGAAATGGATTTTTATGATCTAGAATTTTTTCGATATAGTCATCATCACGATAGGATAACTCCATAAAGAGAAGAGCATCTCGATCTGTAACATACCATTGTTTCTTATTATCATCTTCCCCATCTGCTAATCCGTCTCCATCACTGTCCGCCAGTAATGGATGACTGTTATATCCTAAATAGTCCTTACCATCTTTACGATAAACATAAAGCTCATCCTTATTTTTGATACCATCCTGATCGTCATCACCTTCTAAATCAAGGACTTTTTCACCATAAAGAGAATTGTCAAGCAAATCATTTTCGGAGTGCAGTTCTCCTTTTGAGATTTTCAAGAGATCTTCTGCTGTCACAGGACGAGAAGTTGTAGACTCATCCTTTACATTTTCCTCTTTATTCACTTCTTCAGGAACTAGAGCAGGCTCTGTTTTATGGGATTCCAGCTTTTCTTCTTCCTTCTGATTTTTAAGGACTTCTTTTGTTTCTGGAGCTGGTTGGATAACTGTCACTCTTTCCTCTATAAGAGGTGTTTCCTGTTTTTTATCAGTATTTTCTAGTTTTGTCGGACTATCCGTTGCATTTACTACTAGAGGAGTTTCGTTTTTCACAACTGGACTTCCTTCATTGGCAGAAATTCCTGTCGGTGCTAAAAAAGCAAAACCAACTGCAACAGATACAACTCCGATACTTAATTTTTTTATGCCAAAACGCATTATTCGTTGACCGATTTTCATTCTTTTCTAACTTTCTTTTATTTTCCCCTATTTACCAATAATTGATAAATAAGCATGTGATAAATTTTTACTAAAGATATAGTAGTTGATTGGATTTTTGTTCATCTTTTAATCACAACAAACCCAATCTTCTCTACTGAAGACGATGAGAACTCCCCTTTCTAGTCTAATACCATCACCAATTTTTTTACAATTCTGCAAGAATCGCTTTCAGCAAGCCTTTGAAATCACCTTTGACACGTTCGGTTACTTCCACAACTTCTTCGTGGTTGAGTTCTTCTTGGAATCCAGCTGCAAAGTTAGTAATACATGAAATACCGAGAACTTTCAAAGCCAGAGTGGGCTGCAACAATAACTTCAGGAACAGTCGACATACCAACTGCATCTGCTCCCAATGTCTTATAGGCACGAATTTCTGCTGGGTGTTTCATAAGTCGGACCAGTAACGCCGATATAGACACCTTCATCAAGCTTGATACCAAGTTTTTTTAGCCACTTCATGGGCAGTAGTACGGTATTCTGGTGTGTAGGCCTTAGACATATCTGGGAAACGAGGACCAAAAGTCATCCAAGTTTTTCACCCATCAATGGGTTTTGACCTGTCATGTTGATATGGTCTGAGATAGCCATCAAAGTACCAGGCCCATATCCAATACCACCAGCAGCATTGGTTACAATGACACCTTCACATCCAAGAACTTTCATGACACGTACTGGGAAAGTCACGACTTCCAGAGGATTTCCTTCGTAGAAATGGAAACGTCCTTGAAGAGCCAAAACCTTGCGACCTGCAAGTTCCCCATATACTAATTTACCAGCGTGACCAACTACTGTAGAGCGGCCCCAGTTTGGAATCTCAGCATAGTCTACTACAATTGGATTTTTCGATTTCTTCTGCCAATTCTCCAAGTCCTGATCCAAGGATTAGACCAAACTCAGGGAGCTTGGATTCCCTTTGTCTTTCAGGAAGGCAGCTGTTTCATTGATCTTATCTAAAAAAATGTCATTGTGTGTCTCCTTTATTAGTTTTTTTTAGCATTTGACCGATTTTTGTCAAAAGGTTTTTAGCATTACGAATGGTGATGTTGGCGATAGAAAAGGCATCTTGAGCAAGTACTTGTGATAGGCAGTTGCATAGTAGGATTCCTCAGAGAATTTCCCCAGAAAAATCCCAAGTCTTCCAAAATGAACGACTTCATCTTCCAGTTCCAAACCGTTCACTTTCTCGATCACTTGATCCACATCCAAGCTCTCCGTGTAGAAGAGGACATCCTTTTCGAGCTAGGTCTTTGGTCCACCAATCTGGCAGATTCTTCAGCTCTTCTTCATAATCTTCCTGACTCAGCAAAGAAAAGCTCTGAATAAATGGATAATGGATTTCAAAGAAAGCCTCTAACTTTTCAACCAATCGGGCTTTGGGAGCTGTCGAAGTAAAGAAAATATTGCCACTATTGATGTAGGTCTCAACATTTTCCAGTCCCAACTCTGTCAGTTCTTGACGAAGTTGCGCCATGACAACCTTATTTTTCCCACCGACATTAATGCCCCGAACAAGTAAAGCATATCGCGTCATCTTATACCAATTTATCTAAGAAACTTTCCCCAATCATGGCAGTTTCAACACCAAAGTTATCGGCAATAGTCGCTGAGATATCTGCAAAATGTCCTACTGGAATGACACCATTTCCTTTAAAGGCAGGGCTGTAGGCCAACAATGGAATATATTCACGAGTGTGGTCTGTTCCTGCATAAGTTGGGTCATTTCCATGATCAGCAGTAATCAAGAGAAGGTCATTCTCTCTCATAGCAGCTATAATTTCAGGCAAGCGTTCATCAAACTCATGCAAGCAATCACGGTAGCCGTGAGCATTACGACGGTGGCCGTAAAGGGCATCAAAGTCAACCAAGTTTGTGAATGAGAATCCTTTTTCAAATTCAGCAAGGCCCATGGTCTTCAATAGTGTATCAATTCCATGGCTGTTTGACTTGTTGTGGCCCATATCATGGTTGATACCCGCACCGTTAAAGATATCGTTGATTTTACCAACAGCGTAAGTATCGATACCAGCTTCGTTCAATTTATCCAAAACAGTCGGTGCAAATGGGGATACAGCCAAGTCACGACGGTTTGCTGTACGAGTGAAGTTACCAGGCTCACCTACATAAGGGCGAGCAATGATACGACCTAGAAGGGCAGGGCGCTCAAGGGTAATCGAACGTGCATATTCACAGATACGGTACAATTCATCCAAAGGAATAATGTCTTCGTGGGCAGCAATTTGCAAAACAGGGTCAGCTGAAGTATAGATAATCAACTCTCCAGTTTCCATCTGACGTGGTCCAAAATCATCGATAACAGCCGTTCCTGAGTAAGGTTTGTTAGCTTCACGAATGACCTTACGTCCTGAAAATTCTTCGATTTTTGTCAGGATTTCTTCTGGGAATCCGTTCCAAAAAGTATCGAAAGGCTCCGTAATGTTGAGTCCCATGATTTCCCAGTGTCCAGTCATCGTATCCTTACCAAGAGATACTTCTTCCAATTTTGTTGCATATCCTGTTGGATTGCTTTCCGCCGGTACAGTCTTCAAAGGCGTTTCTCGAGGAATATTTCCAAGACCGATTTTAGCCATGTTTGGGACATTCAAACCAACTGTTTTTGAAATGTGTCCCAGTGTATCAGAAGCTCCATCTGGAACCCCTGCATTGACAAAAGTTATTAGCATCTGGTGCAGCACCGATTCCTACAGAATCTAGTACCACCAAGTGAATACGATTAAATTTTTGACATAGTGTATCTCCTTATTATTTTTAGTTATCTTGCTTTTTGTTGAAGTTAAAAAAATCTGAACCCCGTCTCGTCCAGCAACGATGACCTTATCCACCATTTGGTTGAATAAGCCGTGCTCCACGACACCAACGACATGGTCCAATTCTTGTCCCGAAAGCAATTGGATCTTCAATGACATCCAAAGCAAGGTCAATGATAAAAATTCTGCATATCGGTCACAAAAACGTTGGCCGTCTTTTTTTCACGGAAACTTGGTTTGTAGCCAGCTCGCTCAAAAACGACGAAAAGACCTGTTCTGCGCCATACTGAACCACTTCTACTGGCAATTTAAAAAGCACCCTAGTTTGTCTACTAGCTTGCTTTCATCCACCACCCAAATGTATTCTTTTGAAGGGCGTTGCGACAACTTTCTCCATCAGAAGGGCACCACCACCGCCTTTGATTCCATTAAACTGACCATCCACTTCATCCGCCCCGTCGACTGTCACATCGACAAAGTCTACTTGGTCAATAGACTTGAGCGGGATATTAAGACCTTCAGCCTGTTTACTGGTCACACTAGAAGTCGTTACAGCTGTAATCTGCAAGCCTTCTTCCTTGATACGACGACCAATTTCTTCTACGAAATAATAGGCAGTAGACCCCGTTCCAAGTCCGACTACCATGCCATCCTTGACAAACTCAGCAGCCTTGATACCTGCCATTTTTTTCAGATTTTCCACTCAAACACCTCCATTAAAGAGCTACCTCTATTATACCATGTATCCGTTTTTATTTCATGGATACACTAGAAAAACCCGAACATTTTTATTTTTATGTCCACCTTGTTTTGGTAGTTAGAATCTTAGATATGAGAACTTGTAGATAAAAACAGGTTCTAGCCAAAAAGTAGCAACAGTTGATTTTTTTATCATAAAGATGGTTAAATAATTAAGTACAGAAAAAGGAGAAATAAGATGAACCCATTAGATTTGTTTAATCAAGTAAAAGAATTAATCGAAACAAAAAGATTTCGAAGCTGCTAAAGACATTCGTTGCAGAAAAATCAAGAACAACTTGGAGAATACTTCTCTCAAACTCAGCAGTTGATTTCTAGTTCAGAAGGTCTAGATGGCCTAGTTAGCAAGATTAAAGGATTTTTTTCTAAAAAAATATAAGAGGCTGGCAAAACTCAATTTCAGTAGAAAATGGAATTAATTTTCCCACAACAAAACGCATAATATCAAGCTTTTGTAAATCTGATACTATGCGTTTTTATAATTAACTATGTTCTGTGATAAATTTGTAGGCTTCTTGACCAGCGATTGCTCCATCTCCAACTGCTGTTGTTACTTGGCGAAGGTCTTTCTGGCGAACATCTCCAACTGCAAAAGATACCGTCAACTGCAGTTTTCATGTGATTATCTGTCACAATCCAGCCTGCCTGATCTTGGATATTCAATTCTTTAACAAAATCGCTAAGAGGGTCCAATCCAACATAGATAAAGACACCACCGAAGGCTTGTTCTGTCACTTGACCTGTTTTCACATTTTCAAATACGACAGATTCTACTCGGTTTTCACCCTTAATTTCCTTTACTACAGAATCCCAGATAAATCTGATTTTCTCATTCGCAAAGGCGCGATCTTGTAAAACCTTTTGAGCACGAAGTTGATCACGACGGTGAACAATGGTAACAGTCTTAGCAAAGCGAGTCAAGAAGATGGCTTCTTCAACAGCTGAATCTCCACCACCAACTACCAACAAATCTTGGTCACGGAAGAAAGCACCATCACACACGGCACAGTAAGAAACACCACGACTGTTCAGTTCTTCTTCTCCAGGCACTCCCAAAGGACGGTGTTTAGAACCAGTTGCTACGATAACTGTACGTGTTTCATATGTTTGGTCATCAGTAATCACTTTCTTAAAATCACCATGATCTTGGACATTTTCAACATAACCATAAATATGCTCAACACCAAGATTTTCAAGCGGTTCAAACATCTTTTCAGCCAATTCTGGCCCACTAATATTAGCGTATCCTGGGTAATTTTCGATATCAGAGGTATTATTCATCTGACCACCTGGCAGACCACCTTCAATCAAGGCTACTTTGAGATTGCTTCGAGCAGCATACAAGGCTGCAGTCATCCCTGCAGGTCCAGCACCGATAATAATAGTATCGTACATATAGTTTCCTTCTTTCTTGTTGTAACTATCTTTATTCTAACTCTTTCTTGTCAATCATGCAAGGATTATGCCTTGAAAACAAGAATTAAACTCATAACCGCAAAGGATAATACTGGAACAACCGAGACACCAATCATAATCATATCATAGAGATGGGCTTGGCGAGCCTTGGCTGTCTTATCCACTCCCGACATGGCTCTTAGTCCAATCCAAATCCCTAAAAAAATCAGGACAAGGATGGTGGTCAAGATCAAACTCTCGAAATATAAAGAAAAATAGTTGCAGTAGCATGATTTCTCTCATTTCTATCTTTTTTTTAAAGAGTAAACTCAGCTAGTCCAGCTAACTGAGTTTTTCCTTTATCTATTATATCAAATATAAGTCCGTTTGTAACTAGCGAAGAATTCTTTTTGTCCGTTCTTCTTTTTGGATGGTGGATAATCTCATCCGGTGTTCCAGACTCGATGATTTTTCCCCTTATCTAAGAAGAGAATCTTATCAGCCACTTGGGCTACAAAGGACATATCGTGACTGACTAAAAATCATAGTCTGTCCTGACTTAGCAGCATCTGCAATAGACTTTTTCTACTTCACCGACCAATTCTGGGTCAAGGGCTGAAGTTGGTTCGTCTAAAGAGCAAAGACATCTGGTTTCATAGCAAGCGCACGCGCTAAGGGCAACCCGTTGCTTTTGTCCACCTGATAAATGGCGAGGGTAATGGTTTTCACGGTCAGAAAGCCCAACCTTAGCCAACTCTTCCTTGGCAATCTTGGTCGCTTCTTGGTCAGATAATTTCTTGACAACAACCAAGCCTTCTTTCACATTATCAAGTGCTGTGCGGCGTTCAAACAAATTAAACTGTTGGAAAACCATAGACAACTTACGGCGTAGAGAAAGGATTTCTTCTTGAGTGATCTTAGAAAAATCAACTGAGAAATCATCAATCTGAATCGAGCCACTGTCAGGTGTTTCAAGATAATTGAGACTGCGAAGAAAGGTTGATTTTCCAGCTCCTGAGGAACCAATCAAGGCTACAACTTCCCCTTTTTGAATATCCAAGTCCAGATGATCCAAGACAGTCTGTCCTGAAAAGGATTTGCTTAAATTCGAAATCTTAATCATTAACGAAGGTCTCCTTTCACATCTGTTTGCACTGTATCGGGTGCAGAAATAGCCATTTTTCTCTCGATGAAACGACCGAGGCTTTCAATTCCGATATTGACCACCCAATAAACAAGGGCAACGGAGATGAAGCGCTCAAAAGTAACGATAATCGGCACCACCCAAAATCTGAGCTTGGGCAAATACTTCCACAACACCCGCACTAAAGGCTAGGGACGTGCCCTTGGTCAAGCCGATTAGGGAATTGATTAAGGTTGGAGTCGCCACAACGGCCGCATTTGGAATAATCACTCGACGATAAACTTGCGCTCGGGTCATCCCCAGACTACGTGCTGCCTCAATCTCACCAGGATTAACTGAGAGAATCGCTGCACGAATGGTTTCACTCGCATAAGCTGCTTCATTGAAAGCAAAGGCAACAATTGCAAAAAGCAGCGGCTGGAATCGCATTGATATTGAGACCAGTTCCCCATTGCTGATTGAGGGCTTTCAAAGCCAAAGGGAATTCCATAGTAGGTCAACATGAGTTGCACCAAAATCGGTGTCCCTTTTAAGAAACTAACAAAGAAGGCCTGCAAGGGGATATAAAAATCTTTGACACGATTGATCTTTCACAATGGCAAAAAGAAGTGCCAAAAACCAAGCCAAAAAGGGCACCACCAATTGTCAACATAATCGTTGTTGGAAGTTGTTGGACAATTCTTGGAATTCCCATCAAAGACCGAACGTAGGCTAAAACAGCTTGCCATCCGGAATCAATTGCATCAAGTTTTGATACCAATCTGATGCTAAAAATCGTTGTAACATTCATAAAAAACATCCTCTCCTGATAATGATTCATTCTACCATACTTCTGCCGTCAATGAAATTATTTGCTACGGTCAGATACAGACTTTGTCTACCTACTAGTTTATCATACTTTGAAACAGGGAGGTTATATATTTTATCTATCAAAGAGATAGATAAAAAAACTATTTCAATCCCAATTCTTCATAAGGTTTTTCGATAACCGATTTGCTTTAACAGTTCCATTTTCTACTAAAATGGGCCGTTTTAACAACATTCCATCGCTTGCTAGCAACTCAGCCGCTTCTTGGTTTGACAGACTTCCTACCTTATCTTTCAGCCCCAATTCACGGTATTTGATTCCACTGGTGTTGAAAAAAATTGCTTCAACTCGAAACCTGAGGTTTCTAGCCAGTTTAAAATGACTTCTTGGCTAGGTGTTTCTTCGACGATATGAACGGCTTTATAGTCCACACCGAGTTGGTTTAATTCTTGTTTTGCTTTTTTACAAGTTGAACATTTTGGATATTCGATAAATTCTAACATGTCTTTCACTTTCTATTTTATATCTTTAAAATCTGCGCCTTCATGCTCCAAGAGCCAAGCTTTCTTTTCCACTCCTGCGGCATAACCAGTCAGACGCTTGCCAGCTCCCAGCACACGATGACAAGGTACTAGGATAGACCAAGGATTCCGCCCCACTGCTCCACCAATTGCTTGAGCAGAAGCCACTTGCAAATCTTGTGCTATTTGCCCATAGGTCACTGTCTGACCATAAGGAATTCCCTGTAAATAGGACCAAACTCTCTTTTCAAAATCCGTTCCGATTGGAGCCAAGGGCAAGTTGGATAAATCCTGAGACTTACCTTTAAAGTAAGCATCTAAGCAAGTGATAACTGGGGTTAAAATGGGATGACTAACAACTGCTTCTATCGTCTCATCTCCTAATCCCCTCTCAAAATGTTTCTGCTCCTGTACCCAAATTCCATACAGATAGTGATCATCAGCTACCAGAGACAAGGGATCCCAATCGGCGAAGAGTAGAGTCATTTTTGCGTACTTCTTTTTGCATTATTTCTTCAATTTTTGATAGGCCAAACGTTCGCCCATCAACTGGAACCTTTTCCAACCTGTTTAAAACCAAGCTTTTTCAAAAAAATATGTTGCATAACCTTATTTTTCAGCATGCGTATCTGAGCGAAAAATCTAGATAGTCAAAACCTTCAATCAAACCCTCTAAGAAAGGTTTGAGCAACTCCTTGTCCCTGGGCATCTGCTGCCACAGCAATACGGTGAAAAACTAGGTACTCTGACTCCCCAGCTTGCCAGTTTCCTTCATAAATGGCTTCATAGGCTGCCTCTGGACTTTTGGTCACAGCAGCATAAGCTAGTAGTTCTCCCATCTTCCAAGGCTACGTAGGCTTGACCTGAGATAATATCCTCAATAATAATATCAGCATTTGGATAACCATTTTGCCACTGGTCACTACCAGCATCCGCTAAACATTTTTTAGCATCTTCCATCACCTGCATGATGGCATCTACTTCATTTGGAAAAGCTAAACGAATCTCCATCTTTTCTCCTCATTTCTGACTAGTTTCTCCCATCATAGCATAATTTAAGTCTTTCTACAAGCAGTTAAAACTTGACTTTCTGTTTTTATTATTTTATAATCTAGTTATCAAAACTAGATAAAAAGGAGTTGAAAATGAAAACTACCTTTTCCTACCCCAAATGGGCAGAAATTCCAAACATTGACCTCTATCTGGATCAGGTTTTACTCTATGTCAATCAGATCTGCGCCCCTATCTCTCCTGATAAAGACAAGTGCCTGACAGCATCCATGGTCAACAATTATGTGAAACATGGTTACCTGACAAAGCCTGACAAGAAAAAATACCAACGCCAACAGATTGCCCGTTTGATTGCTATCACAACCCTCAAGTCGGTATTTTCTATTCAAGAAATAGCCCAGACACTTAATACTCTCCAAAGTCAAGCAAATTCAGACCAACTCTACGATGCTTTTGTGGACTACATGAACCAAGGAATTGATCCAGCTAACCCCATTATCCAAACCAGCTGCAAAACCGTTAAACTCTATCATCAAACTCTAGCCTTAATCGATCATACTCAAGAGGAGGTAATCAAATGAACACTAGTCTTAAACTCAGCAAACAACTCAGTTTTGGAGAGGAGATTGCTAATAGCGTGACCCATGCCGTAGGTTGCAGTCATCATGCTCATCTTACTACCCATTTCATCCACCTATAGTTATGAAGCACACGGATTTTTATCATCTATAGGCGTTTCCATTTTCGTTATTAGTCTCTTTCTCATGTTCCTATCATCCACCATTTACCACTCTATGGTCTATGGTTCGACCCACAAATATGTCTTGAGAATCATTGACCATTCTATGATTTATGTTGCCATTGCTGGATCTTACACGCCCGTCGTCTTGACCTTAATGAATAACTGGTTTGGCTATCTGATTATTGCCATCCAATGGGGAACAACCATCTTTGGTATTCTCTATAAAATCTTTGCTAAAAAAGTCAATGAAAAATTTAGCCTTGCTCTTTACCTGATTATGGGTTGGTTGGTTCTAACTATCATTCCAGCCATTATCAATCAAACAACGCCAATTTTCTGGAGTCTCATGGTTACTGGCGGACTCTCTTATACAGTTGGGGCTGGATTTTACGCCAAGAAAAAACCTTATTTCCACATGATTTGGCATCTCTTTATCCTAGCCGCATCTGCCCTCCAGTACATCGCCATTGTTTATTTCATGTAAAAATAGTTTAGGACAAAAAATCCTATCCTATTTTTTATTCTCTATGATGTTTTATACCCAATCAAAATCCAAAAATCACTCCAGTCCATTTTATAGTACCTACTAGCGTGCCGTCAATTATGGGATACTGCTTCCCTGATAGTATGTAAATCAGAATAGTTATACTCTTCGAAAATCTCTTCAAACCACGTCAGCGTCGCATTACCGTATATATGTGACTGACTTCGTCAGTCTTATCTACAGCCTCAAAACAGTGTTTTGAGCAACTTGCAGCTAGCTTCCTAGTTTGCTTTTCGATTTTCATTGAGTATTAAATCATAATCATTCGTTAATGAACCGTACCTAACGAATCAAGACAGACAAATGGTCACATAACAAAAAAACGTTTTCCAACGTTTTTTTTGACTGTGATTTCTTTAAATGCATTTTTTCCTAAGGCAAATTATTCCCTGCTGCAAGATAAATTTCATACCATTCTTTTCTTGTTAAGCTAAAGTTTGCCGCTTAGCTAACTTCTCTCAAGTGCTTAGGATTTGTGGTACCTACGACTGCCTGCATTTTTGCTGGGTAGCGTAACACCCAAGCGATAGCAATAGCTGATGGGCTCACACTGTATTTTAATGCTAATCGATTTAGGACTTGGTTTAGTTGTTGGAACTTCTCATTGCCAACAAAATTCCCTTTAAAATATCCGAACTGCAAGACTGACCATGCTTGAATGATCACATCGTGTAATTTGCAATATTCAAAAATGCTACCATCTCGCATAGCTGCTTGACTATCTTCCATATTAACATGAAAACCTGATTCAAAACCAGGTGTGAAAGCTGCACTTAATTGTAATTGATTGATCGATAGAGGCTGTTTGACTTCTTTCTTAAGCAATTCCATCATCATAGGATTTTGGTTGGACGCACCGAAGTCTCGAACTTTACCTGATGTATGTAGAATTTCAAAGGCTTCCGCCACTTGATCAGCTTCCATTAAAGCATCTGGTCGATGGAGAAGCAAGCTATCTAAATAATCAACCTGCAATCTTTTTAAAATTCCATCTACTGATCCTAGAATATACTCTTTTGAAAAATCAAAATAGGTAAATTCTTCAATGCGAATGCCACATTTGGACTGAATCCACATCTTTTCTCTTAAATCTGGACGATTTTTTAGGACAAGACCTAACAGTTCTTCACAACGACCACGACCATAAATATCAGCTAAGTCAAAAGCATTGATTCCAACAGAAAGTGCTGTTTCTACAAGCTCTTCAACTTCTTTTACAGACTTATCTTTTATTCTCATCATTCCGAGAACAATTTCTGATAATTCTTTGTCATCTTGACCAAGAGTTATGTATCTCATCAAATTTTTCTCCTTAAATTTCTAACATTCTTCCCTTCATTATAACAAAAACCGCTTTGCAACGGCTTTTTGACTATATTTCACTCCATTTTATCTTCTTAAACCCACGGAACAAGACAAAGATTCCAATAAAGAGAACAGCTAAAGGAATGAATTTTGTAAGGAAAACATTTGAAATTCCCATCCACTCATAGTAACGAAGCAGAGATCCTACCACAAGATGGGCAATAATCATACTGACAAAGGGACGAAAGACCGCTTCTTTCCAATTCCAAATACTGATGACTAGAGAAGGCGTAAAGACAAGGAAACTATCCCAGGGAGCAGGAAGATAAAAGTCCCCTTCTTGTACAAAACTTCCTATTCCTACATATCCCAGAACAACTAGCAGAACAAGAATCCCAACGACAATATAGGTGCCAATTTTCATTTTAGGAGAATCTTGGACTAAGCCCCAACGTAAGATTGTAGCCACAAGCCCAAATCCAATCAGAAAAAGAAGAAGTTGCCCTAAAAAAGTAAGCAAATTGACTGTTAAGAGAGGACCTTTAGAAAAATCACCCAGTAGATGATAGTAACGTAATACCGCTAATACAAGAATTGGTGTCAAAAGGGACTCTTTAATAGAACTGCGTGGTGCTTCCTTGAGAATCTCTTTCATTATTTTTTTAGGATTCTTACCTAGATAATCCTCTGCACTCATGCCATCTCGTTCTGCTTCTGAAAAATCTAACATCATCAAATAAATCTGCTCTCTGAGATAGTCTTCTTCATAGAGAAATCCAGCAAGATTAAAACTATCCCACAATTCCTCAAAATACTGCTGATTCTCCTCAGAAAACTCATGCAACAAATTGTTTGTTTCTTCATAATACTTCATTTTCTTCATGCTTTAACCCCCATTCTTAATCCCTTCTACTTTTTGACTCAAATCGTCCCATTGTTGCCAAAAGACCGAGACACGCTCTTCTCCTTCTTTGGTTAACGAAAAATACTTCCGATCTGGACCATCTGGCGATGGGCGCATGTCGCCTCTTATCCATTGATTTTTTTCTAACTTTTGCAACAAAGGATAAATAGTTCCTGGAACGATAGTGTCAAATCCAGCCTCTCGCAAAGTTTGAACCAACTCATAACCGTATCGCTCTTTTTGACCAATCATATCCAAGACACAACCTTCAAGAACACCTTTTAATAGTTGAGTTTCCTTCATCCCTTCCCCCTTCTATCTATTTTGTAATGCCTACTAGTAGCTTCATCTATAATATACCACTTCCACACTAGTTTGTAAAGCATAATAGTAGCTTCATCTATAATATACCACTTCCACACTAGTTTGTAAAGCATAATAGTAGCTTCATCTATAATATACCACTTCCACACTAGTTTGTAAAGCATAATAGTTAAATAAAAAACAGAACTAGCACGAACTAGTCCTGTCTACTTTTACCCAATCACACTTCCGTTTGGTACAGCTGAATCAACTGTGAGAAGGGTTAATTTTCCATCATGCTCAGCTGAGAGAATCATCCCTTGGCTGACATATTTTTTCATCATTTTACGTGGTTTGAGATTGGCAACGATTTGAACTTTCTTGCCAACCAATTCTTGTTCATTTGGATAGTATTTTGCAATTCCTGAAAGGATTTGACGATCTTCACCATCACCAGCATCCAAGCGGAATTGAAGCAACTTATCTGAACCTTCTACTTTAGACACTTCTTTGACCTCTGCGACACGGATTTCGACCTTATCAAAGTCTTCAAACTTGATTTCTTCCTTGTTTAGTTTGAGTTCAACTTCATCTGGATTCCATTCTTTTTCGACAGCTGGCTTGTTGCCTTCCATTTGTTCCTTGATATAGGCGATTTCTTCTTCCATATCCAGACGTGGGAAGATTGGTGTTCCTTTGGCAACTACAGTCACACCTGCAGGGAAATCAGCCAATTTCAAGTTCTCAAGGCTCGCTACTTCATCCAAGCCAAGTTGAGTCAAAACTGCACGACTGGTTTCCATCATAAACGGCTCAATCAAGTGAGCTACGACACGAAGGCTGGCTGCCAAGTGACTCATAACACTTGCTAATTGGTCACGATGAGCTTCATCCTTAGCCAATACCCATGGAGCTGTTTCATCAATGTATTTATTGGTACGAGAGATAAGGGTCCAGACTGCTTCAAGGGCACGTGGGTAGTCAACTGCTTCCATGTGAGTATGGTAGTCAGCGATTGATTCAGTAACTACTTGATCAAGAGCATTGTCAAATTCTGTCACGCCCTCTTCATAGGCTGGGATTTGCCCATCAAAGTACTTATTAATCATAGAAACCGTACGGTTGAGGAGGTTTCCAAGGTCATTGGCCAATTCGTAGTTGATACGGCCTACATAGTCTTCTGGAGTGAAGGTTCCGTCTGAACCAACTGGAAGGCTACGCATGAGGTAGTAACGAAGTGGGTCCAGTCCATAGCGCTCTACCAACATTTCAGGATAAACAACATTCCCTTTAGATTTAGACATTTTGCCATCTTTCATGACGAACCAACCGTGGGCAATCAAACGTTCTGGCAATTTGATATCCAACATCATAAGAAGGATTGGCCAGTAGATTGAGTGGAATCGAAGGATGTCTTTTCCTACCATGTGGAAGACTGTTCCATTCCAGAACTTGTCAAAGTTACCATGTTCGTCTTGACCGTAGCCAAGAGCTGTCGCATAGTTAAGAAGAGCATCAATCCAAACATAGACAACGTGTTTAGGATTTGATGGTACTGGCACGCCCCATGTAAAGGTTGTACGAGAAACCGCCAAATCCTCTAAACCTGGCTCGATAAAGTTGCGAAGCATTTCATTCAGACGACCATCTGGAGTGATAAATTTAGGATGAGCTTTGAAAAATTCGACCAAGCGGTCTTGGTATTTGCTGAGGCGAAGGAAGTAAGATTCTTCTGAAACCCATTCAACCTCATGACCTGATGGAGCAATACCGCCAGTCACATTTCCAGCTTCATCACGGAAAACTTCCGCAAGCTGGCTTTCTGTAAAGAATTCCTCATCTGATACTGAGTACCAACCAGAGTATTCACCCAAATAGATATCATCTTGAGCAAGCAAGCGCTCAAAGACTTGAGCCACTACTTTTTCATGGTAGTCATCAGTTGTACGGATGAATTTATCGTATGAGATGTCTAGTAATTGCCAGAGTTCTTTGACTCCAACTGCCATCCCATCAACATAGGCTTGAGGGGTGATTCCAGCTTCTTCCGCTTTCTGCTGGATTTTCTGACCATGTTCATCAAGACCTGTCAGATAAAAGACATCGTAACCCATCAGGCGTTTGTAACGTGCTAGGACATCACAAGCAATGGTTGTGTAGGCAGATCCGATATGAAGTTTTCCAGATGGATAGTAAATCGGTGTTGTAATATAAAAATTCTTTTCAGACATAATTTTTCCTTTCCAGGCAAATGAAACCTGTTTTTCTAACACTTCATTATATCACATTTTTAAGGATTTTCGATAGGGAAATCCATACAAAAACAAGATGGACAAGTGTCCATCTTGTTGATCTTATTCATAACGGAGAGCTTCGATTGGATCAAGTTTCGATGCCTTGTTGGCTGGCAAGACTCCAAAAACGATACCCACACTAGCCGAAACTGCAAGACTAAATAGGGCAACTGGGATTGATACTCCAACTTCTATACCCGCAATCAAGCCTTGCAATAGCAAACCTGCTAAGGCAGTTAAACCACTTGCAATTGTCAAGCCAATTAATCCACCTAACAAGGTCAAAATCATGGATTCAATCAAAAACTGGATTAAATATTGGCACGAGTTGCACCCAAAGCCTTACGGAGACCAATCTCACGGGTACGCTCTGTAACAGAAACCAGCATGATATTCATAACACCAGTTCCTCCAACAAAGAGGGAAATACCTGCAATGGCACTAATAATCGTCGTCATAAAACTAAACGATTGTTGAACTTCTGCAAATGCAGCTGACTCATCTGATACTTGATATTCTCCCTGTTGCAAGCCAGCAAGCTCTGTCATTTTTCGTGCTAATTCTGGACCCAGAGTTTGAGTCAAGCTTGTGTCATTCACTCGAAAGACAATACTAGCAATTTCATCTACATTAAAATTCGCAGCAAGGGAGATATTTGTGGTAATAGGCAAGCCACCAAGACCATACATTTTTGAATTTTTAGATTCTGGGCTAGTATAAACACCAATGACTCGATAACTAAAACCATTGACTTCCACAACCTTGTTAATAGCCTCTTGAGGAGATCCAAATAGACTAATGGATAATTCTTCATCAAGCAAAATGACACTTGCAAATTCTTTGAAATCTTGTTCTCTCAGACTACGTCCTGCAAGAATTTCATTGTTAACAGCCTCCATATAAGTTCTGTTTCCACCTGTCAAATTGGCATTTTCAACCTTTTTATCTTTATAAGTCAATATGGCGTTCGTTGAGTTGGTTACATAGTAGTTATCCACTCCCTTGAGTTTGGCTGCCTCCTTGACCCAAGATTCTTGCGGTTTTGGTGGTTCAACATGAACTTCCTCTTCTTTTCCAGAAACCGTAAAAGCTGATTGTTTCTGAGTAAAAGACCCATCTTTGCTTTTTTTAGAAGAGAAAAAGACACTGATATTTTTCTGAGATCTGGTCATGCTTTTATTGAGATATCGAGACATGGAATCACCCAGAGCCATAATCACAACAACTGATGAAACACCGATAATAATCCCAATCATGGTAAGCAAAGAACGCATCTTATGTGCCATGATAGATGAAAAGGCAAATTTCAGATTCTGCATCTTAGTTTTCCTCCTTTTCTAACTGAGCACTGTCAGACGAAATGACTCCATCTCGAATGACAATCTGACGTTTGGCATAAGCAGCTATTTCAGGCTCATGCGTTACCATGATAATGGTTTTTCCTTCTTTGTTCAAGTCAACCAATAGTTGCATAATTTGATTCCCTGTTTTGGTATCCAAGGCTCCTGTCGGTTCGTCTGCTAGGATAATAGAAGGATTGTTTACCAAGGCACGCGCGATAGCCACACGTTGCTTTTGACCACCAGATAATTCCGAAGGCAAATGATGACTACGTTCTGTCAATTCAACCTTATCTAGATATTCCTCAGCTAACTTGCGACGTTTTGAAGCCGAAACTCCTGCATAAATCAAGGGCAATTCTACATTTTGTAGAGCATTGAGTTTGGATAAAAGAAAGAACTGCTGGAAGACAAATCCGATTTGTTGGTTGCGGACCTTAGCTAATTGTTTTTCACCAAGGCCAGCTACTTCTTGGCCTTCAAGATAATATTCTCCACTGCTTGGTGTATCCAACATGCCAATGGTATTCATTAGAGTAGACTTACCCGAACCTGATGGTCCCATGATGGCAACGAATTCACCCTCATTCACTTCAAGGTTAATATTTTTGAGTACCTGCAGTTCTTGGTCACCATTACGATAACTTCTGCAGATATTTTTTAGACTAATTAGTTGCTTCATCAGCCTTCACCTCTTTTCCTTCCTCTAGAGAAGACGTTGGGTTACTGATGACCTTGACTCCATTTGTCAGACCTGAAGTGATTTCTTGGTTGTCTGCATCAGCATTACCCAAACCAACTTCCACTTTCTTGGCCTTTTTTTCTGCTCGTCAAGCACCCAGACATAGTTCTTATCATTTTCAGTCACAACACTTGTTAGAGGAACCAAAATGGCTTTTAGTCTTGTTCTTCACCTCAACACTTACTGAGAATCCTTGTTTCAAAGTCACCGATTTCACTTGTAACATCAATGGTATATGGATATTTAGAACCAGAATTACCAGCAGCTGCGGTAGCTGTACTTGCTGCTTCGCCATTGTTTTTAGGGTAATCAGAGATATAGCTAATCTTACCAGTCCATCTCTTATCTTGATAAACTTTAGAAGTAAAGGTTACTTCTTGACCTACAGAGAGGTTTGCAAGATTGTATTCAGATAGTTCCCCCTTAACTTGCAAGTTTTCATTACTTACGACATGCACTACCACCTGGCTAGCTCCAGTTGGAGATTTAGAAACATTACGGTTGACTTCGACCACAGTTCCTCTAAGGTACTGAGAACCGTCATTGCATCCAACTGACTTTGAGCCTTGCTTAATTGCGCTGCTGCATCTGCACGAGCATCACGAGCATCACCTAGTTGTGCATCAATAGATGACACTGAATTTCCTGAGACTGGAGTTGGAGTTTGGGCTGCTACACCTTCGCCTCCTGCTGGTACTGGTAACTGGGGAGCTGAAGCAGCTTCATTTCGTGCTTGATTGAGTTCATTGATATGACGATCTGCCTTCGCAACTGCTCGACTCGCTGAATCATAGGCCGCCTGGGCTTCTGAACTACTGTACTTGACTAAAGCCTGCCCTTCACTGACTTTATCACCCACAGAAACAAGGATTTCATCTAAATCACCCTTACTAGCATCAAAATAAACATATTGTTCATTTTTTGCTGTTACTGTCCCTGATAATAAAACAGAGGATGCCACGCTTCCTTCCTTGGCAACAACAAGATGAGTAGCCTCATCTTTTACAGCAGTCTGAGAAGGTTGTCTAAAGAGCAAAATGCCCCCAGCACCCAATACAACCACACTTGCAGCACCGATTGCTGCATACAATTGCCACTTTTTAGCTTTACCATTCTTTTTCATAATGAAACTCCTTTTTGATTTAAAGTTCTTAACAATATTATACAAAAATTATCAATTTGAAACAATAACATTTCAGAACGAAATAATGACATTTCAGGATTTAATTATTGTTCGGAATTTATTTTACAATCATTGTACTAGTTATATAATACACTTTATTTTTCTTTTTTGCAAGCCTTTTCTTTAATTTTTTTTAACGTAGCAGATTTTTGCAATCAGATAAAAAAAAAGATAGAATATGACTATCAAAAAATGACACTCTACTATTTAAAAGAGTACAAAGGAGTTTTCAATGAGAGAATACGATATCATTGCTATCGGTGGAGGTAGCGGAGGAATTGCTACCATGAACCGTGCTGGTGAACATGGAGCCAAAGCGGCCGTTATTGAGGAAAAGAAACTAGGTGGAACCTGTGTCAATGTCGGCTGTGTTCCTAAAAAAATTATGTGGTACGGAGCGCAAATCGCTGAGACTTTCCATCAATTTGGAGAAGACTACGGCTTTAAGACTACTGATCTTAACTTTGACTTTGCAACCCTACGTCGCAATCGTGAAGCCTACATTGATCGCGCTCGTTCTTCTTATGATGGCAGTTTTAAACGCAACGGAGTAGACTTGATTGAAGGTCATGCTGAATTTGTAGATTCTCATACTGTCAGCGTAAATGGTGAACTGATTCGTGCTAAACATATCGTGATTGCTACTGGTGCCCATCCAAGTATTCCAAATATTCCTGGTGCTGAGCTAGGTGGCTCTTCTGACGATGTATTTGCTTGGGAAGAATTGCCAGAATCAGTTGCCATTCTAGGCGCTGGTTATATCGCTGTGGAATTGGCTGGCGTGCTCCACACTTTTGGTGTCAAGACAGACCTCTTTGTTCGTCGTGATCGTCCTTTACGTGGTTTTGATTCTTACATCGTTGAAGGTTTGGTCAAGGAAATGGAAAGAACAAACTTACCACTTCACACTCACAAAGTCCCTGCCAAGTTAGAAAAAACTGCTGAAGGCATTACCATTCATTTTGAAGACGGAACTAGTCACACAGCTAGCCAAGTTATCTGGGCTACTGGTCGCCGTCCAAACGTTAAGGGCTTGCAACTTGAAAAAGCTGGCGTGACTCTAAACGAACGTGGCTTTATCCAAGTGGATGAATACCAAAATACGATTGTTGAGGGAATCTACGCTCTAGGTGACGTAACGGGCGAAAAAGAACTGACTCCAGTTGCTATCAAGGCTGGACGTACTTTGTCTGAACGTCTCTTTAACGGCAAAACAACTGCAAAAATGGACTACTCAACTATTCCAACTGTTGTCTTTTCACACCCTGCTATCGGAACTGTTGGCTTGACAGAAGAGCAAGCTATTAAAGAATACGGTCAAGACCAAATCAAGGTTTACAAATCAAGCTTTACTTCTATGTACTCTGCTTGCACTTGCAACCGTCAAGAAACTCGTTTCAAATTGATCACAGCTGGTTCAGAAGAAAGTTGTCGGACTTCATGGAATTGGTTACGGCGTTGATGAAATGATTCAAGGATTTGCCGTTGCTATCAAAATGGGAGCAACCAAGGCAGACTTTGATGCAACTGTGGCAATTCACCCAACTGCATCTGAAGAATTTGTAACCATGCGTTAATCAAAACAAAAGAAGCAGAGCAAAAAACACTTCTAAATATCAAAAAGCGAGTATTGCCGTAGTTGGAGATACTCGTTTTCTTATGTTTTATTTTATAGTATGTTGAAATAAGATATGCAAAAATCAATTAACAAACCATAGCAAAAATACAAGGATTATAATACAATCACTTTATTCTTTTCTTTAAAAGATTCATATATTTTTTTATATAAGTCTTTTATCTCTTTTTTCTGAGAATTCAACTCTTCGTTACCGTAGTCAAAATTTGCTACTACAAATCCCTCGTCAGCATTAGAAAAAGTAAAAAATTCTATTCCAATGAGTTTATTATGCTTAGAGTCCTCAATAGTGTCTCCTAAACCATTATTGAATCTTCACTTCTTCTTCACGAACTCCGACCCCGCAGCAGCTCCATTTGCAATGATGTTTGAAAATACTTCTTCTGAAGATGCTAATTCTTTCACAGTTATGAAGTATATAGCTTCTTCCGTTTCTACTTGTCTCACTTTATTCCATTTTTCTGTATCACTAGAAGAAAGCGTATAGACTATTAACTCCAGTGTTGGTTTATTGGTATTTTCTTTTGTAATCATTTGTTTTCCAAAGAAGAAAATAGCAAGCATTCCCAGCTACAAAGATCAAAGCAATATAAATTATCTTTTTCATACCTTATACCCTATATCTTTCATGTCAATTATCACATCAACTTCGTTATAGACAGCTGGATCATGTGTCGCTATAATTACATATTTGTCTTCATCTCTTTCATTCAATAATAAACGAATAATTTCTTTTCCAATCTCACCATCTAAAGCTCCTGTAGGCTCATCTGCTAAGATAATTTTTCGTGGTTTCATTAACATTCTGGCAATAGCTACACGTTGAGCCTGCCCTCCAGACAATTCATATATTTTTTGATGTAAATAGTCATTTGACAGTCCTACTTTTTCAAGTACATCAGTTATTGTTTTTTTGTCTTTAGTGATAAGTTTCAAATTATCATATACTGTTTTGTTATCTATTAAAGAATAATTCTGAAATACATATCCAACAGTATTTTTAAAAAAAGTTCTTTCTTTTATCTTCCAAATATCTTGTTTATCAACTAAAACATTCCCACTGTCAATTTTTTCTAATCTTCCTATAATGTTAAGAAGGGTGCTTTTACCAGAGCCAGAACCTCCAATCAATGCATAACTTTTTCCAGATTCAAATTTTTAAATTTAAGTCTGTAAAGATCTTTTTTTGAGCCGAAACTTTTTGAAACGTTCAAAAGGTCAATTGTCATGTTTCATCTCCTTTTTAAAAATTTTAGTATAGCTTTCAGATAATTTTTCTAAAACTCATGATTATTGACAACATCAAAACGAGCAGAGAAGCGAGACCAATATATAGCAACTCTATTTGACCTGTCATAAGAAATGTAAATAGGATAACTATTGTAATAGTCATCATAAAAATACTTGAGACTTGAAATTGCTATATATGTTTTTGACAGACCCAAAAATAATTTTTCTTCACATATTCATTCTGTTTTAGGGCAATATAAAGTTGGACATATTGATAAATGAGTATAAAGACAATACTGTAAATTATCTTCTGCAAAATTTGTGAAAGTAGAATTTGGTGCTCTAAGGACTGGATCTTTAATTTCACAATTTGGTAAACATCTACTGGATTCATTGAAACATTCAACTGGGTAGCCATTTCATTTATTTTATTTACCGCCTCAGGACTAAAAAGAGACTTATATGTTATATTACTAGCCAAAGAAAACTTGTTGTTTTCAATCATTTTGTCCGTATCTAACACAACAACAATGTTATCTTTACTATCTGCTACACTTGCGATTGGTAAAAGCTCTTTCATTTTATGATTATCATCAGCATCTTCATTAAAATAAAAAATTTTTTTCCCATCAGGAATTATTTGTACTGCAATTTCTTCTTTTGTATAGTTTGTTCCAATAAATTGTTCTGCTACAACTGTATTTTCAATAGATTTCTGATTTTCTTTCCATTTCTCAGGAATATAGATGGTTGCTATCTTATTATCTAAAAAGATGATAGTTTGTTCCATTCACTTTATTTTGTAGGTTAGCACCTGTTTGATTGATATAAATCAACTCTTTATTTATTTCTGGATTCGTTATTCCGTCATTTTCTAATTGTTTAGAAAAGTCTTCTAAAACATGAGATGTTTTCATGAAATCTGGAACATATGCCTTAGATCGGTCTATATATAAATAATCTAAGTTTTTTAAGGCAGCAGCTATCTGTAGATACTGACCATCCGAATCATTAACTTCTCCATTTTTAGTAGAGTTACTTTCAATTCCAAGGAACTCAATCCTTCTCCAGTCTTTTACTGTGTCCCATGGTACTAAATTCTGTAGCTGGATGTTAATACTGGATTGACTACTCTTTGTTTCTTGTAAAAAAATTCCTGAGACAATGATGATAATCGAAATAATGGCAAGCCATACGACAAAAATAAGTTTATTTTTTGCCTTGTTTTTAATAATTTCAATAGGCTTTTCAACCTGAATCGTCAACCAAAATAAAACAAAAGTAATGAGATCAATGATTTGAAATAGTATAAAATTCGTTAAAAGCAGAGAGAAAAATAACTTAGAACTATAGGTGAAGAAACCATTTCCCAAAAAAGAACTGTAAGAAATCATCAATAAAGCCATCATAATCAGTTCAAAAATAAGAGAAATGCCATACTCTCTTCTTAGATCATATACAGGCAAGCCCAAAGAACGTCGTATCACTCCTTCTTTAATCTGCTTCGTTCTAACAACAAATAACACAACTAATAAAGTTAAGTAAATCGAACTCATTAACAGTATTCTTAAAGTTCCAGTAAATTGTAAGATTCCTCCTATATACCAAGGATAAGCCATATATACTGTTTGCAACCCCGTCATCGTAAGTGGTTTCAAACTATCTATATCCATTTTCCCAAGGGTGTAATACATCCCTATTATTGGTGCGGACTTTAATTGTTCATTATTTACATCATCAAAATTTACATACCTCAACTGACCCGAACTCTGAACGATTGGGCTTGTAAATGGTAACCTTTTCCCCGTTTTTGATACGTCACGAACCATTTCGTATATTTCGTTATTAGAAAGATTACTTTTTCCTTGAATAGAAAAAGCACCATCAATTGGTAAAGGTATGGGCGTTTCAGTATCGCTGATAGTGACCAGACCAATTGCAGCGATCAAACAAAAGAAAAATCCAATGATACATAATTTTAATTTCATAAGCACTTACCATATTACAAAAGACCCTATCTTATAATCGGGTCTCTTGTTTTCATAAATTATTTTTAAAATCTATAATAATCCCAATATGCATTTAATCGAATATCGCTCCAAGATTTTTTTGCACTTGAATATGCCCATCCATAATCTTTTTTATCATAAGCTTTAACGGTTCCCCAATAATTCGTTACTGAAGATTTTGAACCAATATTATTTGGAGAACTAACAAAGTAATTTGAATAACCATAGCTATTATCTACACCATACTGCCATACATCAATAATGGGATATGGAGCAGGGTGTGCTGTAGTTGCACTAACAACACTAGCTGCAGTAGCAAAGCCAAAACTTAAAACACTTGCAACTAGAAAAACAGATGCTTTCTTATTAATTCTTTTTTTTCATTTTACTTTTCCTTGAAGTTAAATATTTGATGAAGATTAAATAATAGTCCCTTTTTAGTCCTTCCATATTACTTTAATATGAATTGATTATATTTAGGTTTTTAATCACCGTTACGGTATCTAGAGTCGTTAAAATATCTCATAACTACCCCTCCTTTTAAAATTGAACATATCTAGATGTATCCGTTTACATTTGTAATTGTAGTACTTATTTTTTAGTTTGTCAAGTATTTATAGTATATTTTTTTTTGATAAAATGGGATTATCTATAAAAGGCGATTTTCGAATCAACAAAATAATTATCCAACTTAAGCAGTAAGCAAAATCGGCAGTTACAGTTTTTGTTACCTTGTTTTTAAAAATCGGTTGACAATGATTCTTCTATGAGTATAATAGTTACTATACATCAGAAAAGAGGTTAACTATTTTGAAAAAAGCTCACGTTTATGCTATCCCTGCTATTGGGGCTGCTCTCATTGCTGTTTTGGCACAAATCAGTCTTCCAATTGGACCTGTTCCCTTCACTCTGCAAAACTTTGCAATCGGCTTGATTGCTACTGTCTTTAGACCGAGGGAGGCTCTACTTTCTGTTGGACTCTATCTTCTTCTAGGTACTATCGGTCTTCCTGTCTTTGCAGGAGGTGGAGCTGGTTTTCAAGCTTTAGTTGGTCCTACTGCAGGCTATCTTTGGTTTTATCTCGTTTACTCTGGACTTACTTCCTCTCTAACCAACAGCAAGAGTGGTGTTGTCAAGATTTTTCTTGCAAACCTCTTGGGTGATGCCCTTGTCTTTGTCGGAGGGATTCTCAGCTTGCATTTCCTAGCTGGAATGGCATTTGAAAAAGCTCTTGCTGTGGGAGTTCTTCCCTTTATCATTCCAGATCTTGGTAAAATTATTGCTATTAGTTTTATTAGCCGTCCATTACTTCAACGCCTTAAAAATCAGGCTTACTTTACTAACTAAAAAGGATATTGAGTTATCATGACTCAATATCCTTTTCTTTCATTTTGAAAACTTAGTTGCCTTTAAAGGCATCCACCATCGTTTGAAATTCTTCATTTGAGAGAGTAATCCCTTTGCCCATTTTAGTATGGTCTGGACTCCAAGCACGAATATCAAACTTTGCAGGAGCACCATTAAAGCTCACACGGTTGATTTCCTTGGTCCAACCTTTTTCGTTTTCAGAGAGAGTCAATAAGTGCTCTTCGATTTCAAATGTAAATTCTGCCATTTTCTTCTCCTTTTTTAGCTTTCATTTGATTATTCGTAAAATCTTGTGGATTTTAGGAAAATTTTATATAATATTGATATAAAAGAAGGGAGGCCAATATGAGACATAAATTCCAGCAAGTTCTAGATAAAATACATGATTTTTTAAATGGACATGAAGAACCAGACCATACTGAAAGCAACTCCCTTACAGCTACTATTGAAGAGGCTATCCAGAAACAAACCGCTGTTCACCTTATATTGTCTGAGACAAGTTTTACAGGTGACATCATCAAATACGATCAGCAACGCCAGCAAATTATCGTGAAAAATTTTGCCAAAAATGTGACCCGTATTATCCGCATAAGCGATATTCAACGCCTGCGATTTGTCCCTTCAACTGTCCAAACAGCCCAAAAAAATAGATTTAAGAAAGAGTGAGATGTAGTTGCTTCATCCCACTCTTTTTTCTTAGCGAATTTGTTCAAAATGTAAATGAACTGCGATATGATCTCCATAACCACTTCTTTCCAAGTCACGTTGTAGACGATAGGAAATGTAGTGTTCTGCAATGGTAATGTAACCTGCACCCAGCAAACGATGTTCAACCATAGACTGAATCATGCTAATGGTCGCACGTTCCACCTTGGCTTCTTCCAAATCCAAAACCACTTTCTTAGTGACTTGTGCAAGGTTTTGACGCAAATCATCTGTCAATACATAGACTGTCTGGGCTGCCTTTAAGATAGCTTGGTAAATCTTGTCTGGATTAAATTCAGCAATTTCTCCATCACGTTTGATTACTTGCATAGGTTTCTCCTTTATTATTTGTTTTCTTTAATTTCTGCCAGCATTTTTTCTTCTTCTGCTGTCAGTTGATAATGTTCAAGCAAATCCGGTCTGCGTTCATAGGTTTTCTTTAAACTCTCATACAGGCGCCACTGACGAATCTTTTCATGGTGCCCGCTCATCAGAACATCTGGGACAACCATGCCTCGATAATCATAGGGACGCGTGTACTGAGGATACTCGAGAAGCCCAGAAGAAAAACTATCATCTTGGTGGCTAGACTCCTTGCCAATCACTTCTGGAATCAGGCGTACTGTAGCATCAATCATGGTCATAGCTGCCAATTCCCCACCAGTCAAGACATAGTCTCCCAGGGAAATCTCATCTGTCACCAAGGTCTTAATACGCTCATCATAGCCCTCATAGTGACCACAGATAAAGATCAGTTCCTCTTCTTGAGCCAAATCCTCAGCATAAGCCTGATCAAACTGCTTTCCAGCTGGATCGAGGAGAATAACGCGCGGATTTTTCTTTTCAATAGCATCAAAGGCATCGAAAATGGGTTGGGCTCGGAGCAACATCCCCTGACCACCTCCGTAGGGCTCATCGTCTACATGGCGGGCCTTTTCAGCATTTTCTCGAAAATTATGATACTGGATATCCAAGAGCCCTTTTTCTCGAGCCTTTCCTACAATTGAGTGCTCCAGTGGAGAAAACATCTCTGGAAAGAGGGTTAAAATATCAATCTTCATCGTCTAACCCTTCTAAGATTTCCACATCGACGCGGTTATTTGGAATATCAACATTGAGAACTACTGGTGGGATATAAGGCAAGAGCAAGTCACGCTTGCCTTTTCGCTTGACCACCCAGACATCGTTGGCACCTGGTTGCAGGATTTCTTTGATGGTTCCAATCAAGTTATCACCCTCATAGACTTCCAAACCGATAATCTCGTGATAATAAAATTCACCATCGTCTAGGTCATTCAAATCTTCCTCAGCAACCTTGAGACTGTATCCCTTATACTTTTCAATAGCATTGATATGGTACATATCTTTGAATTTAATAATGTCAAAGTTCTTCTGTTTACGGTGGCTAGCAATGGTCACTGTTTGAACAAACTGATCTTTTTCATCAAACAAAGCCAGCTCAGCCCCTTTTTTAAACCGTTCTTCTGCAAAATCCGTCACAGACAAGACTCGCATCTCACCCTGCAACCCCTGTGTATTGACGATTTTCCCAACATTAAAGTAGTTCATCTTGTCTCCTGTAGTCTCCTTCTTTCCATCTTATTCTGACAATTCTCGAATAATAGTCGCAATTTTTTCGGCTTCAGACCACTGTAAATAATGGTGATTCCCTCCTAAAATGAGTTTAGTATTGGAAGTCCAATATTTTGATTCTCTGTACTCTTTTTCTCTATAAACCTGACAAAAAATAAATACAGGGGTATAAGCTTCTATCGACAAATTCTCAAAATCTTCCTTAGTAATCTCTCCAGATATCTGAAATCCTGGATCTTGATTTTCCAACTCTGAGCCTTTTTCCTGCATTATTTCCCAGATTTCTTTATTAATTTCAGGGCTAAATGTTGCTTGAGTTAAGTTCTTAAAATAAAGTTCAGGACCATACTCGTCAATCAGTCTCATCTGCTCTTCCATTTCTGGATAAGGATTTTCTGAAAAATCAGCAAACATGACTTTTTTAGTTGTCGGTTCAATTGCTACTAAAGCCTGACACTTAATTGGTTTGTTGAGCAATTTACAAGCTAAAATTCCACTCAAACTATGTACACAAAGTATATATTCAGAAATCCCTAATTCTTCAAATACTTCATAAACCGCATCTGCAAGATTATCTAGATTTTTTCCAGCTTGGTCATGAATCGGACTCCTACCTGTGTTCGGAAAATCAATTGTCAAATAACCAATTGTAGGAGGAAGTTTTTCAAGTATAAGTGAAAAATTTTCATAACTTGGTAGAAAACCTGCGCCACTTAAACAAACTAGTATTTTCTTTTGCTTTTGATAAGTAACAGAGAGACTACCAATCTCTGTAGATACTTCAAACCTCTTCATAAAGAAATCCACTCGTTCTATATAATGAATTATTAAAAATCCTTATCCTTTATTTTATCACGTTCCATGGATTTTCTCAAGTTGGAGTAAGAGTACAATACCTTTACTTCCCTTTCAAAAATCCTTCCAAATCACGTTCATGTTGGTACTTAATGGCTGCAGTTTTATCTTTCTCAAAGATGGTTTTGGTTAGATCAATATCGTTGATAGCCGCGGTTGCGATGGTGTAGTGAATGATATCAGCAAGTTCTTTTGCTAGTTCCTCGTTAGAATCCTGAACGCCCTCTTTTCTACCAGAACGACCATTCAAAACCTCAGCTACTTCCCCGACTTCCTCCACTAACTTCATAAAAAGACCTTCCTCAGTCCGAAACTGCTGGTAATGTTCGAGTAAGTAGTCTTGTAATTGTCTAAACGTTAAATCCTTCATATCCTGCTACTTGCAAAAAAGCGAGACATTCGTCCCGCCCTTCTTATTTTTCGTCAATAACGATTCTTACTTTTTTGTCTTCAGTTGGGACAGAGTAGACAATCGTTCTTATCGCAGAAATAGTGCGACCCTTACGACCGATTACACGACCCACATCACTTTGATCAAGATCCAAATGATATTCCAAAAACTCTGGTGTATCTTCAATCTTGATAGTTAAGGCATCTGGTTGTGAAATCAAGGGTTTCACAATCGCAATAATGAGATTTTCAATCGTATCCATCTGTCAACCTACTTTAAACTTATTTTGAGAATTTAGAATCGTGGAATTTTTTCAATACACCTTCTTTTGAAAGAATGTTGCGAACTGTATCTGAAGGTTGAGCTCCATCAGCCAACCATGCAAGAACGCGGTCTTCTTTCAAAGTTACTTGGTTTTCAGCAACAAGTGGGTTGTAAGTTCCAACTGTTTCGATGAAACGTCCGTCACGTGGTGAACGTGAATCTGCTACGTTGATACGGTAGAAAGGTTTTTTCTTAGAACCCATACGAGTCAAACGGATTTTAACTGCCATTTTTAAAGTCTCTTTTCTTATTTTTTATTTCGGTGAAATAGCTGAGCTATTTAGCACATGTTCTATTATAACAGATTTCTGACAGGTGTCAAGAAAAAAACTTGACAGAGTATGCGGTAGAATTTTTTAGAACGCCTAAATTCATACATTTTTTAGGAGAACATCACCGAGTTTTAAAAAAAGACTGAACAAATTTCTTGCTCAGTCTTGACATTGATACACTTATCAGGTATCATTAATTAAAGACTGAGTAAGAAGGTCGGTTTCTTACTCGGTAAGGCGAGAAGTGTTAGCGCACTTTTCGTCTTTTTTTATTCGATTAATTTAAGTAAATTATAACACATTTTTACATACCGCGCAAGCATTTTATGTTTGATTGTAGCACAAAAAGACCTTTTTTTACAAAGGTTATTGTTATATAACTTTTTATATACTTTATTATGTACTTCTATTGTTTTCGGAAGTAGGATAATCTTTTACTATCAGGGTAACATTGATATCTAGAGGTATTTTCTTTATCCGTTTTACTCATTCTTTTTTTAATTGTATAAGCAGAAACTTCCTCTAAGGAAATAAATTTTTCATAATCTTCTCTCCAGTTGCCAAAGAATAGCTCCCTCAAAGAATCTTCATAATTCAAAACAATTATCCTACTCATTGTTTCAGCCCCAGCAAGAGTCCAATACATTCCTCTTTTTTTCATTCTATAAGTAACCTTACGATGCTGACTCTCCATTATCCCGATTCCTGCATGACTGAATCCCCTTTGTTCGGCTGGTTTAGTGTATTGGAAATTTCTCAATATTTTACTCTTGAACTTCTCAAATAACTCTTGTTCTTCTTCTGTCTCGATATAACTTTCGGTCGTATCTAAAACAGTTCTCATTAACTGCTTATCATGTTGCTTAATCGCCTGGAAAGCTCTCTCTAATAGATCTTCAGAGTAAAATTTTAGATAATTCTTTAACTCTTTATTTACATGGTACTCATCCCAGAAATGTTCGTGGCGTTTAATTCGCAAAACCTTCGCAATCTCTTTGAAAACATAGGGTGTATATCCATGACCTCCATCAGAGTTCGTAATCAATAAAGTCCTATCCGTAACTTCATAATTATTGAATAGATAATCGATCACCTGCTCCCTCACTAAGCGGTTGTCAAGGCCAATAAATTCTTTTTTGTCCTGGAGTTCAAATCGATTGCTGCCAACTTTTTGGCTTCCCGTATGGACTACAAAATGGGATAAATCATAATGTTTATTATCCTTTTGTGTGTCACGTGCTTTAACCATCACACCATCACCCTCAATATAAATAACCTGGGCTTTTCTTTTGCTAACCTCTCTATTCTCTTCATAATATCGATAGCCTTCTCTTTCCTCTAACAACTTCTCACAAATTTTTACAGCTTTTACTACAATTGGTTTTGTGATAGAGATGTGATAAGTCAATTGGATCACCTGAGTTACTTTATCATATGGCATTAAAGTAGATAATTTGGCCACCTGATACATAAATTCCCAGGAGAAGCGGACGTTCTTCTGAAGCCCTAACTTTTCATCTACTGGAATGACCCAATGATCTCCCTTTTTCCATCGTCTTCTTCTGAAAGTAAACTCACCAAATGTAAAAGCGACGGTTCGCTCCATTGAATGAATACAGGTATAGCCCTTTGCTTTCATGACTGGAATCATCTCCTCATCATACCTAGAAACAAAGTTATAAAATTCTTTTGCATTTTGAAATAGCAATTGATTTTTTAGTTCTCTCTCATCAAAGAAAGTCATTCAGAATCCTCCCTTATTAAAATTACGCTTATTTTTAATAAATTTTTGACCTGAATGTTCAAATAATCCTTTGTTCTGACAAAAAAAAGAGCCTATCTTTTCAGATAAACTCTTACTTGTCATACCAGGGCTTCTCTTTTTTACTAAAATAGGATTTGCTCATGTCAATAGTGAATATAGCCATCGGAATCAAAATGATACTCCATAGAATTGTCACAATCCCATCTGCAATAAAGGAAAAGTCACCTGTAAAGTGAAGCCCAAAAATACAATAATAATACAACTGGAAGGAAAGCTGGAGCGAATTTTAAAACGGCCAACCCTAAAACAATTATAAACACCATACTAAGTCCAAATGTTTTATAGAACACATAGATTGCTATAGCTCCGATAAAAATAAAGAACAGCTGAACAAGTCTTTTAATATCAATGAAAATCATCATAGATTCCTCCTACTTCATCAGTAATATTTTAAAATTTATTATCTCCTTATATGTGGAGGCTAAATAGTTTTTGGTAAGATAACCTATAGAACGTTATTTTTTCTTTCGCTCCATCTTTTCCCATTCTCTTATAATCAGATTCTCAAGATAAGATGAAGCTGATTTTTCACCATGATACTCTACTAAAGCATCTAACATATCGTATCGAACATTATGATGCAGAGAGAAAGGGAAACGTTGCTTTTTGTTATAGCTTTCAGGAGACTTTCTAGCCTCCTGATTTTGTTTTCTCGACGAAGAAGTCTTTTCTCTCTTTGGTGTACTCTGGAACGTTTGTTTTACTTGTGCGAATCGATTCTCTGTCATGCTACCTCTCCTTCTAACACACTCAAAATATTTTCATATACGTAGTTTATATTATCATAAAACTTTTGATGTGTCTCTTGTTGGTTAGCTGTCATCTCTTCATGCTGCTCAAAGACACTCTGACTGATTACAAGACTCTTGGCCATGAGTTCTTTCTCCTGGATAGATCCCAAGTAAGCCTGATCTTCTTCAACAACTTCTAAAAATTGTTTACAGGTGTCTGTTACATTGTTTCCAACGTACTTAATCTTATTTCCAATAAGATAAGGTTCTGCTTTAACATAGCTTTTCTTGGTAATAACTTCGATAGCTTCGCTCTTAATGAAATCTACAAAATTTTTCAAAGATAACCAGGCACGAAAACCATTAAGAGAGGCATCAGAAACAGCCAAGACAATATCTGATACAGCAATAAAATTTGCTGTAACTAAACTCTCATCATTGTGCGTATCAATTAGAATGACATCAAATTGCGCTTCTAACTCTTCGTAATGTTCGCTAAACCACATAAACAACTGGAGATACTTGTTGTTGCGACTAGCAAGATCTAACTGCTCATCTGTCAAACGCTCATCGCCACAAATCAAACTGAGATTTTCTGATATTGGAACAATTTCATACTCTCCAGTTGTAAATATATCATAGACCGTTTCTCACATTTTACATCAAATGTTCTTGTCAAATTACATTCCCAAGCTCCATCAATGAGTAGTGTTCTAAGCCCCTTAACACGTGCCAACCAATCCCCTTCATTAAAGGTATCTGTAGTCTTACCACCGCCACCTTTTCCTAAGTTTGTAGTCTGAATCTTCATGATTCCCTCCTTGGATAATTGTATATTTTATTATATAACTTTTTTTATATACTTAATTATATCCAAAACAACTTTATTTGTCAATATAAAAGCACAAAAAGTTATATAACTTTTTGTGCAACTTATTATCCGTATGTACCACCTATATTTCCGCCAACATAGGCTTTTAGCTGGATTTGTTGAACTGTAGTATTGAAATTTCCAACGAAATAGCTGTTCTCTTCTCCGTTTTTAGTTAGAACAATTAAAAATTGAATCACATCATCTGACTCAGTTGGCATTACTTCCAATTGTTTAGGTTGAAAATCATACTGATTCGTCAGAAGAGCCATCGCAAAGGTTTGAACCATCGCATTCTGTGTCATAGATAAATGATTCTCGATTGTTCCCTTGACATTTGGCAGAAAATTCGTCTTTTTTATATCTGCTACTGCTTCTTCAAAGGCTTTTAACACTTCTTTTTTGTCTTCTGAGCTTGCCTCTGCATAGGGGCGTTCTAGTTTTAGCTTAGCTGTACGATAATTCTTCTCGTCTGCTGTTTCCTCTTTGGAAGACGGCTTGTTTTGAGTGGTTCCTGAAGAACTCACCTGGGCAGCTTCTTCTATTTTAGTTTGTTGAGATGGCCTGAAACTCGATACAATCCCTATTCCTGCCAAAACTAATAGAATACCTACTACAATCGATACAACCATATTTTCCTTTATCCAATCAATCATCTTATATACTCCTTTTAATTTGAACTTAATTTAGCTTCTCTGTCATCTGGATAAGCAAAAGAGATTACCTGTTCTTGTTGTTGTGATTTAGTCCAAATACGATAATTCCATGTATATGGAGTTTTGAACTGATCCCAACCACTCAGAGGTGTATTTTGTTCTACAAATAAGATAGAGCCATTCTCGAAAACATGACATACAATTCCAGTATGACCATATCCTCCGCCTCCTACCTGTGAAGAAAAAATAGCGCCTCTTTTGGGTGTAGTCTTAACTGAATTTCCAAATATTGCAGTCCAAGCTGCTGCCTGATCTTTCCCATCTCCCTGTACTGAGCCAGAATGGCCCCATAAGTGATTTCCCATGCTAATTGTAAGATTCACACATTGTCCAGCATACTCGTCACTTCCAGGATTATACCATCCTGTAGACTTGGCATAATCCATGCCTAAGCTCTTAGGATCAATAATGAATGGTTTCAAGCTATCTGGTAAGTCTTCTGGTTTATACCCCCATGCAGTCGCATCTGAAGGGACAGTTCCCGTTCCATCGGTGCTGCTACCTGACTCACCACATCCACTTTTTTCAGCTGAAGAAGACACCGCACTATCTGAAGAACTGACATCTTGTGTACTGGATCCTTCATATGGCTTCTCACCATGAGCAGCAATAGCTTCCTTATCAAGCCACTGATACTTCGTACCTAGTTTTTGGTACATATCAGTTAGTTTGCTCTTATAAGTGCCATCTGTGGCCCATCCACCATCTGCTATAGCGGATAGGCTAGCAATGCCATTTGTATTGTTTATAGCCCCTTTATAAAGTGTCTGGTGAGCCATAAACTCAGCTTTCCCTACGATCCCTGCATCGTAGCTAGAGAACCAAGTATAAGCTCCTCCTGTACCGTCTCCGACATTCGCTCCAGGCTTTGTCCCACTTAAATCAACACTATCTTCACCATACGTCGCAAGAGTAACTGGAAAATTACTTTTACTAGAGGTTTTAACACCTCCCATATTGTGAGCTTTCCAGAAGGAAGTACCATTAGGATTCGTAAAATTGAAGCCATTCTCTATCATTGTTTGAGTGATAGAAGCTGAAGGTAGGGAAACCTCCTGCCTTCCAAGACAGGATATAGGCTTCCTTGTGCTTTTTTACAAATTCATCGATGGAACCATCAGCTGAAGAAACTGTGGAGTCGCCAGTTGAAGATGTTGTTTCTACAGCACCACAATCATTTCTTCCATTATTGGTTACAGCTCCCATTATCCCAACTAACATGGTTATCCCAACATTGATAATTAATAGGAGAGCCACAAAAGGAATGAGGATCTTCAGTTTAAATATTTTTTTCATGGATACCTCGCTTATTTACCACAATCCTAATATTGTTCGCAAAATTCCATAAAAAACTAAAAATACAATAAATCCTATTCCAATCTTCTTGAGACCGTTCAAAAACTCCTTATCTCGTTCTTTTTGTGCTTCCAGGCGTTTTGGATCAGATTCTCCCTCTGAAGCGAAATAATCTCTTTCTTGTTGCATGCGATATTTACGAATCAATACGTATTGATCAAATCTCTGCTTAGTCCTGGCAATCATTCCTAGTTTATTTTTGGCCATTCTGGTTTACCTTCCTTTCTTACTCAATACCGCCATAGCGCTCAACTTCAGGGGCTAACAGCTGTTGGTTAAAGACCAGATTTCCTACCCCTGCAATATTCATGAATAACTGTCCTTTCTTCAGACGAGGCAAAGTCTCTAGTTCAGACTGGTTCATTGATCCAGATAAGGCGTTAGCTAGTAGAGGAACACTGGTTTCGTCCGTCTGAGCAAAAACTCTATATTGCATCAGACCAAAAATCCTCTGGACTGCCGTTACGTACGGATCCTTATGAGTGCCAATCCCCGTCTCAAACAGAATCCCTCGCAGTGAATTAACAGACAATACAACACCAGCAAAGTTTTCGCCCATTGTATCAATCATATCAGCCAGAAGGTTGACACTACTTTCATGCTTAGGGTCAATGAGTGTCTGTGCCCCACTAATATTGACAATATAGTGCTGCATATCCATCTCCGTTAAGTCAGGACGTCTCTTCAGTAATTGCTTACAGCGTTTTCCGTTATTGACAATATCAGCCGAGACAAGTGAAAGAACAGAGAATATTTGAACATTTAACAAATGAGGGGCGTTCTTCAAACCTGAGAAGTCAAATGTCACAACTTGCTCTGAAGAAATATCTTGAAATTTGGTTGTCCCCTCGAAAATTTCTGCGTTTGTTGTCAATAGTTCGTTAAACGTATTGTAAATACGCTTAACGGCCTTAATTTCAGCCGTATCCATGCTAGAACTTTGTTCTAGTCGACGTTTATAGGCATCAACAAACAAAATATAAAAATCAGACAGAATAGGATACTCTTCCTTCACAATATCCGTCGCTTTCAGTTTTTTTCTGGATTCAACGAAGGATTTCGAGCCCACAAATTTTCTTCAATATAGAACTCATTCAAGAGAGTTCCAAATGTGATTAAATCGTCTCCTGTCACTTCGTTATTCAGGAGTTTATAGATACTCTTCAGTTTCTCGATGTGAAGGTTGTAAGATTTCTTCTTATCGATTTCGGTTCCTGCTTCATTGGTTACTGTTGGAAATACCTGGAAAATATTGATACGGTTAGCTTCACCTGATAAATCAAGAATCAATCCATGTTGTTTTCGTGTCTGATCAAGAAACTGGCCAGTAGCATCAAAGTTACGAATATAATGCCCCTTCGCATAGAGACCGTCTGTGTGTTTCATAAGAAAAGATCGTTGTCCCATCTTTGGATTTCCAGATAGGATCATAAAGGATCGTGTTCTTTTCTCGTCACGTTCTAGAAAATTGAAATTTACCGCTCCATTTGTTGGAGTCCATCCAAGATAGAAACCTTTATCATCTTCTAGCTTCGTATGATTAAAGAAATATCCACCAGCTATTGAGTGAGCTGGAGTCGGTATTCCTCTTCGATGATTGGGCAAATCAATCTGATATTCAGCTGGAATAAATGGGGCATGGTATTCAAAATCTAATTCTCCAGATAGAATAGTAGATTTGAATTTCGACGTTTTGTCTTTGACCTCTTCAACCTTCTTGAATAATTCTTCTTTGGTTGATGCAAACACAAAGACACGAATATACATCCCGTACATAGCTATATTTTGCTTATCAATTTCACGGCTTAGTTTATTAAGATTATCAATCTCATCTAGTTCTTTCCGATTATTGGTTAGTTTGCTATTGTTTGTAATTCGTGTTGACTTCTCTTCAATAGAGTCCTCAATCTCTTTTTGAAGCTGTCTATTATCCTCCTTATATAGTGACAGGAAGGAACGTGTCCCAGGAATCAACAACAACTCGGAAAGCCAAAAACGATCCATCCCTTCAGTTGGATACTCATAATAGTGTAAGACCGTATGGTATCCATCTCCACTTATCCAGGAGCGGTCATCCTTTTGAAAATCAATATTTCCTTGCGGTTGAATCTGGCTAAGAAAGGCAAGGTCATATCCTTCATTTTTTAGTTGTCTTTGTCTACGTTTGATAAATCAGGCATGCTATCTCTCCTACACTTTCTCATTCATATTGTTGTATTGCTTTATAATTTGAATTTTCTTCCTGTAGCTTATATCTTGTGGAACAAAATCATTATTTCCATAGGTTTTAGCCTTCCGAACCAATTCGTCCAATTCGGTTGTTGTAGGCGCAAATAGCCACAGAATGAACTCTGTATTATAGACTTCTTGTCGGATGCTTTCTTCAACCTTAATTTGGCTTTGAAGCCAAATTTCACGATCCTTGAGTTGTAAAAAACGTCTATCGTTTACTGATAACTTAGACATATCTTGTCGCACTAAATCCAAATGATGGCGCAAGTCAGAAATTTGCGTATCTGTATTTGTTGGCAGAGTGGTCGTCTCCACTTGGATATTCGGTCCAAATCTAGTCAACCAGGTTTCAAAATTTTCAATGGTTCTCATAACTTCGTTATAAGACATCGATCCTAAATCTTTACCTGGTATCTCCATCAGCTGCAAGTAGCCATACTCAACTAACTGGATATAAGCCTGGCTGTTTGGAATGATTGATTTTACATCCAACAACTCAACGCAAGAATGCAAATCAAAATATTCCTGCGTTTGTTTCTTCGTTTCTTGAATACGTCCCAGCGGACGTTTCTCATTTTTTGGAGGTTGAATTTGTTTAATCGCCATTATGGTTTTCTCCTTCTGATATAGTTCAAGCTGATATAACGTTTTCTTCTTCGTCTGAAGAAAAGAAACATGCTGTGCCAATTCTTTTTGCCACCGTTAGCTGGTAACACCAGATACAAACTCAGAACTGGTGTTAAAAAAATGAATGCGAACATCTGTATCCATTGGCTTTTAGGAAAGATTTTTAAGCCAACGCTCAAAGCGATTACTCCAGTAATTCCTACAAAAGCAATATCTATGATAAGAAGGCCTATGATCTTGATTTTGGCATAGATATCTCTAGGTACACCGTATTTTTCACCGTACATTGATTTCTCCTTTACATTTGTTTTGACACTCACATTATAATGAATAATCGAAAATATCTTTTAAAGGGACAATAGCATTTTCACCTTCATCCTTCAGGAATAAAGTACATAAAAAGTTATATACTTTTTTGTACAATAAAAGAAGCCTCAATCTTGAGACTTCTTAACTAAATCAAAGAATGATTCTTCTGAAAGGAAAGTGATGGATTGACCGTCTGATATTCGTCTAAGCGCTGCATCATGCTTTTTAGACCTTTTATCTGGATCAAAAAAGATTCAACTGCTTGTGTCCTAAAACCAATATATCTGTCCTAGAAGATATATAGTTTTGAACGACAGCTCCTTTACTTTCTAAAAATCGTACGGCTTCTTCTCGAGTTAGAGGACGTAGACTTCCTGTGATAACAATGTTCTTCCCTGTTAAATCCATAGTTCAGCCTATTCTTCTTCGTCTTCACTCTCAGCGCCAGTGATATGACGTCCTCCCTGCATACGCTGTCCTGCTTGTTGCATTTGTTGGTTCATGTAATTCATTTGATTCATGCTCTGTTGAAATTTTTGTTGAGAAGAATCAGGCTGTGCTGGTGGTTGTGTCGATTCTGAAACTGGTGCCTCTGCAGGTGGATTTGGATCTTGAATTGGGGACTCCATTCCTTCAGCTGAAGAAGTTGGATCGACAATAGGTGCATCCGTTGTTCCTGGATCAATTGGAGGCTCAGGAATATCAACTGGTCCATGTTGATCAATACCAGGAACTGCATCGTTTTTCAATGCGTTATAGGTCGCATTTTGAGCAGAGACAGCCTTATCATCCAGCTTATCTAAAACGTTGCCAACTGCCCCTTTCCCATTTTGCATGGCTTCAAATGCTTTCCATTCTGCCAAATCAACCATATTACTTACACCACCTTTGGCCGCATTCACCAAGCCCTGGTCTTTTACAGAGTTCAAAGCACCTTGAATACCACCTCCAGTTCTGGCAAGGCTATTCCCCAGAATCTGACTTCCTTTAGATAGGGCATCTGGAGCTTTTTGTGCCATATCCATACCAAATTGACCAAGTGCCATACCACCATTAAAGAGACCGCCTGCTCCAGCCGCAAAGGCATTCCCCATCATCATAGCTCCGAGCAGTTGTTGAGCTGTTTCACTATGACCTGTTGAAACTCCAAGCCAGCGCTCGATCATGGCTACTCCTTGCATGGCCGCAAAGAATACTCCAACATAAACAAAGGCAGCGCGAGACACTGTTCCCACATGTTGAGTCCATCAAAGAATCCGCCAGATAGCTTCGTCACCGCTGAGACAGAAAGGATTGGTAAATCTCTGAAAATCTCAAGGGTTACACGCATAATGATAACTTCAAAGAAGATTCCTGCCAAGGCACCGCCAATCGTTCTTAACAACTCTTTGTATTTCTTTGAGTTCGATAGAGAACTGTATCCAAGAATCGGAGAGATCATTGCTTCAATCAGAATATCAAAAACTGATTTGACGAGTTTGATAATCATGCTGACCAAAAGAACAACAAGAATAATATACTGGAGGAACATCCCTATCCAGTTGACTTTATAGCGCATATAAACTGATTCAAAAGCACTCAATTGATTAATGAGACGGTGTTCTGTAATGCTTTCAACTCCAGTATTATTGGAATTTAACTTATGTAGGAACAAGCCTTTAATCCCTGCTATTTTATCGTCTGCCTGTATCTCCTCTAACATTTTTGGATTCGTTGTACCATAGTTTGCCCCAAAATCGATCTTGGTCGCAAAATCAGTCGTATCCCGCTGTGCAGGGTCATCCGTGATATTATTGACAGGAGTAGAGCCCTCCTGAACAGGCTTGATGAAGCCATAATCATCCATTGGAAACAACTCCGTAGAAAAATCTTTGTAGATCAAGACTTTTAAGTCTACTACATTATTTTTCATGGGTTGCAGAGCCAAGGAGGAAGTTGGCTGACTACCAGATGGCGCTTCACTGGAGACCGTCTGGATAGACATGGCATCCTGCGCCACTGCTGTTGAGATGGTGGTCAAAGCTAGTGGCAATACGGCAGTTACAGCCGTTACCAAAAGGAAATTCGTAATGACCCCCTTATACTTTACTGGCTTAGTAAAGACTCCTGTCACAGCCGACACAACCAAAATCAGGGTGAACAAGGACGTTCCTAATAGCTGAAACCAGTAAAAGAACTGGCCTATAATCGTCTTCTGGTCTCCCAGATAACCGAAGAGACCAAAGAGCTTGAACATATTATTAAAAACATGTTCTAGGCTGGAAGTGATTTGATAAAGAGCCTTGACAATCCCTCCTGGTAAATAAGTGAGAAATGCCATAAATGCAGGAGTCGGTTCTAAATAGTTACCCCAGTAGGAATAAAATTCCGCCAGCTTTTTTGCATTCTCGCCTGTGATTTCACCATTGAGATCCTTGACCTCATTCATCAAATCTGAAAAGGTTTGATAGTGCACTAAAGGTACCTTCTTTCTTTCTAAGATACCCCTATCATATTCGATAATGGCAAAATCGTTTTTAAAGGGACAATGAAATTCTGACAACAAAAAAAGCCTCAAGTAATTGAGACTTTTGTAAATTAATCTGCGGTTCCGTTGAAATCATAGAAAGCATTGTCTTCTTTATAGCCACGACGTAGCTCAATGATTCGGATTTTTTTACCACCCTCGGTCAAGACGACTTGATAATAAGCCTCTGCTTCCTCAGGCTTATCTGCATTATCACCAACAGCTATAGTAAAATTATCCTTTCCTTTCAGTTGACTTTCTAAACTAACAATAGTTCCTCTGAAAGAGGCTGGAATTGCCTTTACTTGTTCATCTGATAGAACACTATACTTAACACTTCTACCGTCGTTATTCGAGATAGTTCGTTCTGCTTTATCAAACTTTAAAGTAGTTCCTACTCCACCCTTAAAATAAATACTCTCATAACTATGTTCTGGTGAGAAGCCTGTATAGCTATCTTTTAGCACATTTTTAGCAATAGAATCAGGTGATTTTTGACCACATGCTCCTAGTAAAATCAAGGCTAACCCTACTAAAACAATTCTTAAAAAGTGCTTTGCTTTCATCATTTTTTCTCCTAATCATTATTTACCTCATTATAACAAACATCATTTTTTCTTGCAAGTGTTTATATAACTTATTGTGCATCTTTTTAGATAACTTCATCCGCAAAGAAGTCGTCTCCGTCATCATAATAATCATAGTCAGCTTGAATAACACTAGCTGCAGCTGCCTGGAATAATTCATCTGTGGAAGTAAAGGATTGAGATTGTACCTTTTGCCCTTTACTGTGACGGCCTGATAGTTTAGGAGTTTCGCCATTGTTGCTAAGAAGAGGCATGGTCAAACGCTGCCTCCAGTCAATGATGTTGTTGAAGGCTGTACCTGCATCAACTGCTATTTCTTGAAGCTCTAGCTCACGGTGGGCACTTTCTACTGGAATATCCGCAAGAGTCATCGAGGTATCAAACTCCTCTTGTAAGAACATGTACTTGTAAGGGAAGCTGTTCTTATCATGTGCGAAGATTGGATCCGTTGTGACTTTACGTCCAACATTATCCCGTCCTTTAACTCCACGTAAGATAACTGCTTCTCCTTCCTGAAGTTTGGCCAATTGCGTTGGTGTCAACAATTCTTGTTTTGGATTCTCGACAGCTACATTTGGATTGGCTTCGTCCAGGATATTGCTGGAGCGCCGTCTTCTGGTGATGGTACGTGTACCCAGCTCTCCACTAAATCTCTTATTGGTATCTGGAGACGTCGTTTTGACGTAAACTTTCAATGAACAGTTATCCATAATGGTTTGAGCAACATTTTGGCCATATACATTGTACAGTTGCTCCAGATTTTGAATCCATAGGTAATAGAGAATGTTTTGCCCCAATCCGATAGAAATTTTCGTATCCATGTGAGGAATAGCTGGCATGTTTGTAAACTCATCCAAGATATGGAGAATGCGATTGATACATTTCCGACCATTTGTTAATGCAAGCTCATAGTTGGCATTGTATAACTGATCTAAGAACAAAGAGACAATCCCATTGTACTCTGTGCGGTTTGGCGGTGTTACCAGGTAGATGACTTTCGGTTTATCTGAATAAATCAGTTCAATATCCGACTCCTGAAGAAGATTTTGGGTGTCTTCTTTATTCTTAAGGACGGTTATATCGATATGATCTAAAATCGGCTTCTTGGTATACTCATCTAGTTCTAAACTATCTCCATCTTTTCGATAGACTTTTTCAGCTGAGAATTGGAAGACTTGATCCCGAACAGGGGAATGGCCATTGTTCTTATGATTGAAATCAATCGTTACCGTAAACTGATCTGGAAGTTTAGGCTCAATGGCATAGTTCAGATAGCCTTCACCATCGACTAAAGCCGTCGCTTGTTTTACATAATCGACTTTCTTTTCGACTTTCCCCCACTTCTTCAATCCTGTAATCGTTACTTTAGCAGTTTTGTGCTTGAATTCATTTTTAAGTTGACTATTGGTGCTTGATCTCAGCTTGACAGACAATCGACGTGGAAAACCAAAAGACTCTAAATCAATAGAGTTTTTGGAAGTCAGTTTGGCCACGTTGTCTTGCAAGAACAGGTTGATTCCTGTCATCATGCTAGAGTAGACATTCCCTTTAGTCTCATCACCACCAAAGTCTGAAGCACGAAATTCGATATCAGCCATTTGTCTAAATTTCGAGAATTGTTTTTGATTGACCTGTCTCAAATTATCAAAATAGACTGTGATTTTTGACTTCTTCGATACTTGTTGTTCTCTACTTGGATTTTCAACGATTTCTCCAGCACCATCTACAAATACTTCTTCAGACCCCATTGTCGCCAAGAATTTCGCAACGTTAGGGATTGTAATGGTATCCCAGGCATCGTCTTCACCATTTTGATAGGTTTCATTTGCTCGATCCATCAAAGCCATTGTCAGAGCGTTAAATAGGGATATAGAAGACTTACGGAAGTACTCCGCATTTCCCTTCTCTCCACCTTTTTGTTTCGGATAAATGGATTCTGCGACTGCGTTGACATAGGTTTGAGTCTTCTCATAGTAACCCTTCTTTGCGGCTGCAATAGCCAAAGCTAGAGGATTGTAGGACATAGACCAATCCATATTTTGGAAAGAAAGGACATTCACATCATAGTCACGTTGCCTCATCGTTTTGTAAGAGGCTTGGTAGTGTTCTCCTTTCGGGTCTCCCAGAACCAGTGATGGCTGCAACTCCGCACGACTGTTGATATCAATCGCTGTCGTGATCTGACCCTCCCCTTTACCTGAACGAGTCATCCCAATCCCTAACAGATTCGTCGGCTTATCTTCAATGTAATAATATCCCGAAGGAAAAGATTGCATGCCCAAAATGCGCTCCGCATTGGTCACATATCGACTGATTTTCCTATTTTGCCATAACATTTGCGTTCGGAGTGTTTGCCCTGCTAAATCATGAGTCAGTTCATGAAATACTGGAGCCCCACCTTCACCTGGATAAGTTAAAGCTTTATTAGGGATCTTTTTGTATTGTCGACGAATTTCATCAACCGTTACAAAGCGGTCATCCCCCCTCCTCATTATGGTTGTAGTCACGAAACTGCTCAAAGTTGATCCAAGCAGATTTCCAAGCGATAACTAAGCCCAATAGAAAGAGCGGAAATGCTAAAATCGGTGCTATCAAGAAGACTTTAGCATTCAATAAACTTTGAAATAAGAGGCTGTTTAAGTCAAAGTTTACGGCCTTACTAGCATCTTTAAACGACCAAATACTAAAATAGAGAAAGCGGATTGTAGCCCTCAAAACAGTGACCAGGTAATTGGTTAAGATAAAAGCAATAAAGCTAAAACCTAATCCCATATACACGAAGCTGCGGTAACTTTTAAAATAAAGAATGGGTTTCATTTCTTTATCAAAACGTTTCCGTTCTCGTTTAACAAAAGGAAGGGTATAGAATATCCTGAAGAAAACATTCCAAAGAATGAGAGAGACAAGCGCAAAGATTTTAGGTAAGAATGACTTCATCCCATTGAGCAGCCCTCTAACTGATTTGAACCATACTTGTTTCCAATCAATTCCTTTACGATTTTTCCAACCTCTTTTTATTGCTTGCCTTAGACTACTCTTTCCTGCTAATAACCTTTGATAGCTTCTTAAAAAATACGGCTGGAAGAGTTTGAATAGGTAATAACCTGCTACCCCTAGAAAAAGGAAGGTATTAAGCCAACTGGCTCGAATCAGTTGGATAAGGGTATAAAATACTACTTCAAATAACTCAAACAAACGACTACCCCCTTACACCTTCCAAGAACCATTCCATTTTGCGAGTATAGAAGCTCGAAAAGAGAAATATGTGAAACTGTAGCCTTGGAGAGGCTTTCTCATAACGGTTAAAGTAATTTTCTAACCATTTCTCCCCATCCAACTGAAGAACATTCAATCGACTAGATCGACTTTGTTCTAAGTAATTGGTCACCTGAAGAGATTCTGCAATCAATTCATCAGACAGATAATTGTATTTTTGTCTTGCCATTGTTGCACTCCTTTCTTATTATTTCTTAATTCCCCTCTATTCTAAGGGATAATATCAAATTCTTTGTTAAAGGGACAAAAGATATTATTATACAAAAAATTATATAACTTTTTGTATAATAAATTAGCGACAAAAAAAGCACACAAGTGTTCTTGTATGCTTTCAATACCTTTAGAATGGGGAATCCGCATCCATTGGTTCAGGATAAGGTGTAGGAATAGAACTTTGTGTTGGCTGAGAAAAGCTCTGTTGTTCCTGCTTACGTCGGTTTGATGCTTCCCTATTTTCAAGGAAAGTGATTCCTCCTTGTTGACTTGGGGAAATAAACTGATACGTCCGACGTTGACCTTGTTCATCATTATATGGTCGTTGGATAATTTCTCCTTTTAAGAGGATTGGAGAGCCTTTTGATAGACTCTGAGCCATCAATTCTGCTTGTTTTCCGTATACTTGCACATGGAAGAAACTAGAAATTGGTTTATTTGTATCATCATTCATACTCGAATCACAAACAAACTCAAATTTGAAACTGGCATGACCATTTTTAGTTTGACCTACTGCATCACTTGGGATGAATGCAACACGTCCAGTAGCGATAAATACTTGCATTTTTTTCTCCTTTCAATAAAGACCACAAGAGAGTTATACCCCAGCTTGTGGTCATCCTTTCATTTTAGTTCGTCAAATTAGTTTTCTTTCGACTTACGAAGACCTGCAAGACTCAACAATCCCAAAATCATTCCCACAACTGGAAGCATGCTTGCTGATGTTCCAGTATTTGGCAAACTAGTTTCTTGTTTCTTGTTCCAAGTATAGTTATAAGAAATAGGTAATTGAGTATTTACAGATTTAGTTTGCGCTATATAAGACACAAGTTTACCTGTTTTGTCATAAACTTCAACAGGTGTTTCGCCATCCTTAAGGAGTGCTTGTCTTTGAGCCTCTAGGTCGGCTAAACGTTTAGCTTCAACTTGTGCGCTATACAAGGCAAAGAGTTTGTCATAAGCCTCTTGATTGATTTTCTGTTCTTGCAACAACTTGTCAAGGTTATCTTGAGCTTGTTTCAAAGCAGTTGCTTTCTGATTAAGAGTTGTTTCTTTTTGAGCAAGGACTTTCTTAGCTTCAGCAAGGTTAGGCTCAGCATTAAGCAAAGCATCTAGATCAGCTTTTGCTTGTTCCAATTCCTTGCCCACTTTTTCAACATTATCCTTAGATAGTTGGAGATTTTCAGCAGCAGTCTGGGCAAGCTCCTGCAGTGTGACCAACTTCGTTTGTTCTGTAGCTAGGTTTTCTTTAGACTCCGTAAGAGTTTTTTGTTTAGTGTCAAGCACTTCCTTTGCTTCAGCAAGATTTTTCTGTTTAGTTTTTACATCAGCAGTTAAGGCATCCAAGGCCTTTTGAGCAGCCACCACACGTTGTTGTGCTTTCATTTGAACTTTCTCCGCCTGATCAAGTTCAAATTGTGCCGAAGGTGCTCGTAATGGTGTTGCTTTAAGTCTTGAAAATTCTTCCTTAACTTGCTCTTCTGTAGATAAAGCTGTATCGTATTCTGCTTGAGCTTGTTCCAGAGCAGTTTGTGCATTAAGATTATTTTTCTGCGCTAAGCTAAGAGCACCAACTGCAGCGTGATAAGCCCTAGTTAGAATCTCAGCTGAATTAGGATTGCTAAGTTCTGTCTTATCAAGTTTCGTTCCTGAAACTTTTGTATCTGCTACTGTCAACCAGTGAGAACTTGTGACTCCTTCACGTTTCGATAAAGATAAGCCAAAGTAATCTTTATTCCCTGAGGACGTTTTCGATAACCCAGTTATACTCTCAGCATGTTGCCACTCCATACCATTAAATAAAAACTTAACAATGCTTTTATAGATGAATCGTTTAGCGTCATCCATAGTATGAATTTCATCACTACTATTGACACCATACATATTCTCTAAATATTGAGAAGAATTATTCTTGGATGACGGCAGACCATATTCTCGAGCTACGTCATTGATAACCTTTTTATCATGACCTGCACCAAACTTCCAATTATCAGAAACATAACCATCAGTCACCTTCTTAGCAACCTCAAGCATCCCTTGTGAAACAACTGTTTTAGTTGTACCAAAACGCTGACGGACTTGATTTAACAAATCATTCGCAAAGAAAGCCAATTCCATTTGCTGTTCTTTTGTCAAATGATTCGGATCGACAGAAATTTGCTGATCTTTTTTATTGGACTTAAATTTATTAAGTTCTACATTTCCTGATTGACTTGTTCAAGTTTGCGCAGTTGCGCAGCATTGTGTTTATCCCAAAGAGCCTCTTGTTCAAGAATATTGTACGGATTATTCACATAAGATTTTAGTGCTTCTACGTAGCTATCTGAAATTTGCAAAGTATTTATTGAATTATACCTTGCTTCAGCATCTGAAAAATCCGATTGAGCTTGTTTGAGCGCTGATTGAGTCTGATTTGCTGTTACTGAGGCTTTATCCAATGCAATATTAGTAGTCAAAACAAGAGAATGAGAATTTTCAACTTGTTTCTGCGCTTCAACAATTTTTTGTTGAAGTTGTTCATCGTGGGATTTAGCTTGTAAGAGTTCATCAGATTTTTCTTGAACCTTATTTTGTGCCTGCTTTTGTTCCCATTCAGCATTCTCTTTCTCAGCAATAACTTCTGCTTGCCCTGTACCGTCAAGGATAGCTTGTGCGTTATCTACACTAGTCTGTGCATCGTTGACTTCTTTTTCAGCACTTGCTACATTGTCTTCAGATTTCTTAACCACTTTTTCTTGGTCTTGAGCCACTTGTTCAGCTTTGTCAAGGTCATTCTTAGTATTTTTTTCTTGCTTTTCAGCGTTATACTTAGCAGCTTCAGCATCGGTAACCTCTTGTTTTTGCTTTTCAATGTTCCGTGGTGTAGCTTTGTCCTTGATTGCTTGCGCCTTATCTGCTTCAGACTGCGCTTGATCTACTTCAGACTGCGCTTGATCTACTTCAGACTGCGCTTGATCTTTCTTAGCTTGTGCTCCATCTACTGCTTGGGTAGATTTGTCAAGTTTATCCTTAGCCTCATCAACTTGTTCTCGAGTGACAATAATCCCACTAACTTCACTCGTAAAAGATTGTAATTGTTTGGGAGCTGTTACTGCAGGTGTTTCATCTGCGTGACCGATCGTGTTTACTAGACCAAGACCAATAACTGATGCCACTCCAACTGTTAGATTTACAGTTTTATTCATTCTATTTTCCCTATCTACTTTTTAAAAAAAGGTGGCAGTTCCTGTTACTCCACCACCTTTTATAACGAACTGAACTATTTATTCTACTTCTTTCTTACGTTTCAAGCCAACTAAACCAAGCATTGACAAGATACCAGTACCAACAAATCCAAGCACGCTAGAAGCCGTTCCTGTATTTGGAAGCGATGGCTGTGGTTGTGGTTTACGTGGCTCTTCTGGAGCTGGTCGCTCAGGAGTATGTGTTACTACCTTCGCTTCCATCTCCTGACCATTAACAACATTTACAAATGTATTCTCAACTTCTCCACTTGCAATACGCTCAACTTCAACATAGAAATCGGCATCAAACGTACCACGTACTCCAAGAGAGTTCAAGAACTCTTTGTCAATAGTGTAAGCCCACTTACCGTCTTGTTCATTCCATGTTACTTTAACAATCTTCTTGATAAAGTCAGAATTTGTGCTTTGATCAAACTCAAATTGGAAAGCATATACAGAGCCTTTGGCAATCTTATCACCAGCTTTGACTACTTTGCCATCCTTCAGGATGACATCATAAGGCAATGTGAGGTCTTTTTCAGCCGTATACTCAGTACCCTTGATAATACCTTTCCAGTTACCAGTGTAGCGGTCATGCTTCATATCGAGTTTATCCAAACCGTCATATTGGTACAACGTATGGTGTCTTTCTGGAACAGTTGCACCGTCAAGAAGGTACTGTATCAATTCACCCATTTGAACTTCTTTACCGTCAAGAACTTTCTGACCTGTTTTATCAAGCGCATGTTTTTCTGGGTGTTTTGGTTTAGGTGGCTCTGGCGTACGAGTAATAACCTTAGCGGTCATTTCTTGTTTATTGACAATATTGATGAAGGTATTCTCAATCTTATCACCAGTTTCAATACGCTCAACTTCAACATAGAAATCGGCATCAAACGTACCACGTACTCCAAGAGAGTTCAAGAACTCTTTGTCAATAGTGTAAGCCCACTTACCGTCTTGTTCATTCCATGTTACTTTAACAATCTTCTTGATAAAGTCAGAATTTGTGCTTTGATCAAACTCAAATTGGAAAGCATATACAGAGCCTTTGGCAATCTTATCACCAGCTTTGACTACTTTGCCATCCTTCAGGATGACATCATAAGGCAATGTGAGGTCTTTTTCAGCCGTGTACTCTGTACCCTTGATGACACCTTTCCAATTACCTGTATAACGGTCATGCTTCATATCGAGTTTATCCAAACCGTCATATTGGTACAACGTATGGTGTCTTTCTGGAACAGTTGCACCGTCAAGAAGGTACTGTATCAATTCACCCATTTGAACTTCTTTACCGTCAAGAACTTTCTGACCTGTTTTATCAAGCGCATGTTTTTCTGGGTGTTTTGGTTTAGGTGGCTCTGGCGTACGAGTAATAACCTTAGCAGTCATTTCTTGTTTATTGACAATATTGATGAAGGTATTCTCAATCTTATCACCAGTTTCAATACGCTCCGCCTCGATGTAGAAGTCTGCATCGAAGGTTCCTTTAACTCCTAGAGAGTTTAGGAAATCTTGATTGATAACGTAAGACCATTGGCCACCTTTTGCATCCCACTTAACAGTCACAAGTTTCTTGATAAACTCTGAATTGGTATCTTGGTTGAACTCAAAGGTAAAGGCATAAGAGCTACCTTTGGCAATCTTATCACCAGCTTTGACCACTTTGCCATCCTTCAGGATGACATCATAAGGCAAGATAAGGTCTTTCTCAGCTGTGTACTCTGTACCCTTGATGACACCTTTCCAATTACCTGTATAACGGTCATGCTTCATATCTAGCTTGTCTACACCATCATACTGAGAAAGAGTGTCATGTTTAGATGGAACGGCCACACCATCAAGAAGGTACTGAACAAAATCACCTAGCTGGACTTCTTTGCCATCAAGAACTTTCTTACCATCTTTATCAAGCACATGTTTTTCAGGCTTGATATTTGGAACTTCAACAGTTACCAGATTAGACTTATGATCAATTCCAAAATCGATCTGATGGAATTCGTTCTGAACCTTTTGACCTTCTTTTATCAACAATTTAGCAACCAAATCAAAAGTCACGTTTTTGCCCTTAGAAACATAGTTCTTATAGTAAGCAGCGTTGTCTTTTGGAACCCACATATAGAACTCACCTTTTGGTGACAATCCTGCTTCTTTCAAGATTTCATTGACAACATCTGTTCTTCCCTTGTCAGAAAGAACGTGATACATGTCAAATAGTTGCTTCACATCTTTTCCTTCGTCGTCACTTGCCTTGGTTTTGGCATCATCAACGGTATAGGCACCGTCTTGAACATCGTCTACAATCGCAAAACGTTTCGCGATAGATTTAGGTGACGCAGTAAATTTTGAATAAGGAGCATAGTCAGTTTTCAATGTAAACTTCACATTCTTGTCAAATGTCTTAGCCCCATCAATGTTGTTTCCATGTGTATCCTCAACAGATTTTGTAGGATTTACAGATGGTTTGTACTTCAAGTTAGCATAACGAACATGAACAGTACGAGATTTCACTTTACCTGGTTCAGGAAGGTAGTCAGGATCAGGAATTGTATCCTTTTCATGCTTCTCCAATTCTGGTGGATGAACTTCATCTACCGTCTCCACGATATTATTATTACCCCAAAGTTGGAATGTGTATGTTGCTTCATACAATTCCCTATCCGAATAAGGAGGTAGTCCTTCCGCTTTTCGTTTCGCATCATAATACTTACGATATGCTTCAAATTTTTCCTGTGAATAAGGTTTGAATTCTTTTTTACCATAGTAATAACTCAAATGTCCTTTCGAACCATATCCAATAGATACAATCGTTCCAACAGGTGTATCATGAAAATCGTTTACATTTGAATAGATTGGGTCACCAGCTTTATACTCGTCTAAACCTGTATCGTCGTCTGATTGATACGTACCTGACGTTTTCACACCTTTCCAACCAGTTTTATTCCCAAAAGCTGGAATAGGTGTTTCTTGAACCAACGAATCACTAGGTGTTTTTACAATACCTGTTGATCCATCTTCATAGGTATGACGAATGGACTGACCATAATCAATATCCGAATACACATCGGCACGTCCAATGTTTAATGGCTTGCCAGTTGCTTCATCAAAGAATTCATAATCAAAATCCGGATTCAAATAATTAAATGGACTAAATCCAAACGGCGAAACACCTTTGTTATCTATCGACCATTTTGACCACCAAACCCACAAACGACTATAAACTTGAGAATTACCTTCTTTTTCAAATGCTTTAGTAGGTGTTGATTTCGAAATGAATTTCACAGAAATTGTTTTCCCTGTTTGAGTCTTACCAATTTTGTGCAAGGTAAACCAATCACCTTCCTTAATATTTTTTAGAATTGTACCACCCGTTGATGTGGCATTTTGTCGAGCGATTTCCTCTTTATCAATCATATCTGTACGACTAGGTTCAATCGTAGTTTCCGAAGTAGCTCCTAACGTACCTTTGACCAACTCCAAATCTTTTACTCCTGAAAACACTGCGGTAAGTTTACCGTAGTATTCCAAAGAACCACGTTTTGTTTCGTCATAGTTACCATACAAAGTAATGTTTGGGGCAGTTGCAGCAACACCTTTCTTTTTAAGCTCTTCCAATTTTTTTTCATAAGCTTTCTGTTCTTTAGCATATTTTGCTAAATTTTCTTTGTTACGCTCATCAATCTGATCATTCTTTTCTTTTAGCTCCTTTTTAGCTTTCTCATGATCCTGACGAATCTCTTCGTTTTTATCCTGAACATCCTTTTTCTCACGCTCATTATCTGCTACATCTTTCTTGTAGCCATCAATTTCAGTAGAAACCGTATTTGCTTGATTTGCATAATCCTTTTCTACAGCAGTCTGACGCTTCGCAAGATCTTCCTGACTCTCAGCAACTCCAGCATCCACAGGAGAATCCTGTTTTACTTCTAGGCCTGCTTTCTTAGCTTCAGAAACGGCCTTATCAACAGTTGAATGATCTACTACAACATCAACTGTAGTATTCTTTTTAGCAGTTTCGTCCTGCTTAGGCACTTCTTGTTTAGGTGCTTCCTGAACAGTTTTTGGCACATTTTGATTTGCACTCAACTCAGCAGCAGACACAGTACCTGATGAAAAAGCCATAGCAAGAGCAGCCATACCCAAAATTACTCCACAAGCACCGTAGCGCTTCACCTTACGAATTGATCCAAATACTTTTGTTTCTTGTGTTTTAAACATTTTTTCTTTTCTCCTTTAATTAAAATAATTGTTTCTTGTAGAAATAACTTACTGCTGTAAGCAATAAGCCGCCGATTGCAGCTAGGAAACTTTGTTCTGACCCTGTGTTTGGCAAAGTTACCATTTTACCATCTGCAGTTGAAACACTGATGGTCTTGTCTTCATTTGTAACAGCTCCAAGTGCTTCAGGAGCAACTACAGAACCATCTTCAAGGACAAGATTTCCATCTTTAGTGCTGACAATGGAATTACCTGTGCTGGTTTGAACAGGTGCTTTCGTAATATCATGCACCGCCTGACCTGTTGATGTAGAGGTTGTTCCAATTTGCGACTTCCCTTGCTGGTTCGCTTGATCAGTAGTTTTTGGCTGTTCATCTGGAACACCATCTAGGCTACCTGCGTTTTCCTTGTCTTGCGCCTTATCTGAAGGTGCTGGTTTATCAGCTGGCACTCCATCAAGACTTCCTGCGTTGTCTTTGTCTTGTGGTTTATCTGATGGTGTTGGAACACCATCGAGACTACCTGCATTATCCTTGTCTTGCACCTTATCTGAAGGTGCTGGTTTATCAGCTGGCACTCCGTCAAGGCTTCCTGCGTTATCCTTGTCTGAGGGAGCTGTTGGATCAACTGGAGTAACTGAAGGCTCTGTTGGCTGAGTTGCTGGAGCCTCTGTTTCTGTTGAAGCGCTTGGCGCTGTTGGTGTAACCACTTCCGTTGTTGGAGCAGAAGAATCAATTGGTGTTACTTCATCAGCTGATACAAATCCAGCTTGTGCTAGTGCGATAGTTGAAAGTGCTAGTGTAGCTAATAATTGTTTTTTGTTCATTTTTTTCCTTTTCTAATTTCTAAGATAATTTGATTCTTTTGGTTCTGTTTCTACAACAAATCCATATTTTGAAGAATCAGAAGCTTTTACATCAAAAGTTAATCTAACGCTAGATGATTTATCCCCTTTTTTGACGGACAGGATATAGGAAACCGTATATTTTTGAGTTTCTGAATCATAATTCAATTTCTCTAAAATAACGGACTGTAAAATCCCTTCTTTTGGTTTGGTAAATTTTGCATCTCCTTCAGAAAGAAAATCTGCTAGGTTTTCTTTTTTGCCCGAGTAATAAGAAGGTAAGAAATAACGGCTAAATACATCAACTTCATTTTTCGTTGAAATGATAAGTTGAGTATTTTTTTGTTCCTGATATAAGAAATTTACTTTTTCTGACTGGTTTGACAATTGAGCGAAAGCAAAAAATACGCAAATGATATTTATTACTGATAACACTCCCAAAACACCTAAGAATAGATAAAATTTCTTCAGAGAAACTGACTGCTTTTGAGATACGGAAGGCACAACATCTGTTTGATCCCTTGCTTTTGGAACAGGTGGAAGGCGATTGGGTTGCGAAACAGCCATCGTCTCACCTTCAGCTGGGAAAAGAGGAAGAGAAGAATCGGACAATCCCATACTTTGTTTATATACAGGATAAATCTGGTTCTCAAAATACTCCCTTTTTTCTTGATAGCTGTAATTTGCAAATTCAGAGCGAGTTAGTATCGCTCGAATGAGGGGAAGCAAGAGGTTTTCATAGTTTTCTGTAATGAGGAAGGGACTAGCGTAAACCTCTCCTTCTGTCACCACGTTTTTCCCTTCCAGATGGGCGATTGCTACTTTTTTCAGCTGAAACTGACCATACGCTTGTTTCAACTCTCCAAATAACAACTCGGCCTGTTGAAATGTTAGGTAGGGCAAACTTTTTGAAATCGGCTGAGAAAAATCAGAAAGATGATCCAATCCCTCGATGATAGCAAGTAACTCACTATCATCCTCTGGACCTCTTCCATCTTCCCAGGAAATTTCTAAAAATAGATCATCTGTAATCGTACAGCGATCTTTATTAAAGAGTGAAAAAGCCATAAATCACCACCCCTTAACTTCTTACGAAATCAAAAATCCATTCAATAATACTTGGTCCCGCTGAAACACCAATAATTGCAATTGCAATTGATATCCAATTCTTTTTCATTGAGGCTTTTAACTCCCGTCCACCAAACGCATAAATGAGCGAAGTGACAACGGCAGCTAGCCCAAATAGTGCAACACTGACTAGCTGAACTTTTGTAATTCCTTGTTTCGCCAAGTTATCCGACTTAGCAAATGGATCGTCCGCATAGACTGTAGATCCTGTTAGAAATAGAGAAAGGCTCAATAAAAACATCTGTGATTTTGTTTTTACTTGCTGAAGTTGTCTTGTCAAATAATTTTTCATAGAAATCCTCCTTTGTTTTTTTGACAACGTTAGTATAATAGATAATTGAAAAAAATTTTTTTTAAAGGGACAATCATTTTTTTAAGGTGAGTTTTAAGAAAATAAAGCTTCACCAAATGACGTTTTTCAGCTTCGACATCGAATAATATTTTTTTCTTTTTGTCTTCACGGTGATACTCATCTGGTGCATCACCTTCTACCCAAAGATGAAAAATGATACTCTTGGTTGGAATCAGATAAGTTCAGAAACTCTTTAGAAATTAAAGGAAGTACTTTATGCTTAATCACTCTTTCAAGTGGCCGTGCACCATCTTTTATATTTGTTCCTACATCCAATAAATAAGTAACCAAACTTTCTTCATAAGAAAGAGTCAACCTTTGATTCTTCATTCTTTCTTCGATTTCTGATAGATGTTTGACAATAATTTCCTTATTCACTTCCTCGTCTAACATGTTGAAAAATCAATTTATATTCAATTCGATTGAGAAATTCTGGTCTGAACCTAGTTTCTAACTCCAACGTCATGCTCTTTTTCAAATTGAACTTTGTCCCTGTCGGTTAGCTTTTTAAAATTCCCTTTCAATTCGTACTGTTTAATAATTTTTTGAGAACCAATATTCGTAGTAATAATAACGATTGTATTCTTAAAACTCACTTGCCTTCCAGTTGAATCAGTCAAACGTCCTGCATCAAGCACCTGCAAAAATAAATCTACAACTTCTGAGTGTGCTTTCTCCACCTCGTCGATCAGAATAACGCTATAAGGTTTTTGTTTAACCTTCTCAGTCAATTGTCCTTTCGTTCTAGTTTGACGATCGCCAATCAGCTTTGTGATATCTCCCTTTTGTTTATACTCAGACATATCAAAACGAATGATTGCCTCCTCATCATCAAACATCCCCTCTGCTAGTGCCAGGGCAAGCTCTGTTTTCCCAACTCCTGAAGTGCCTAGAAACATGAAGGAAGATAAGGGCTTTCTTTGATCCTGTAAGCCAGCTTGTGCAACTGTTATAGCATTGACAACAGCCTCTACAGCCTCATCTTGGCCTTTAACACGTCGTGACAGCTTTTCTTTTAAACCATCTAGCCTTTCCTTGTCACCTTTCAAAATCGTCGTGACAGGAATACCTGTTTTATTTTTCAGCACCTCTGCAATTTCTTGCTTACCTACATGGCCTAATCCATTTGTAGAACAAATTGTCGCTGCTTCATCTATTAAATCAAAGGCTTTATCAGGTAAAAATTGATCAGGTATGTAGCGGACGGATAGAAGTACAGCTTGTTTTACAGCATCAGAACTAATAGACACCTGGTGAAAATTTTCGTAAATAGTTTTAGCTTGCTCAATAATTTCAATCGCTTGAGTAGTTGTTGGCTCATCAACCATAATTGGCTGCATCCTTCGCTCTAGCGCTCGGTCCGTTTCGATATATTCATGAAATTCATCTAAAGTAGTTGCGCCAATCAATTGAATCTCACCACGTGACAAAACTGGCTTAATAATATTTCCAGCATCCAGAGCCCCTTTATCTGAACCTCCAGCACCAACAATTGTATGAATTTCATCAATAAAGAGAAGGTTTTCTCCTTTGGTTTCTACCATCTCCTCAATAATTTTTTTAAACTTAACAATAAATCCTCCATCCTCATCTGACATTAAACTAGATAGTTCCAGAGATCGCACTGTCAAGTTTTTTAATTTTGGAGATACCTGGTTTCGTAAAATGGCCAAAGCAAATCCTTCAACAATGGCTGTTTTACCAACTCCAGCTTCTCCCACTAAAATTGGATTATTCTTGGTTCGTCTGAGAAGAGTCGTCTGAACAGCTTCTACTTCTTTATCACGTCCATACACCTGATAATCTTCTGCTTTTTTTGAAACTTTTTCTGTCAAATTATCTGTATAACGATCTAAATAGGGTGTTTTTTTCTTTTCTTCAGTAGTCACACTTAATCACCTCTTTCTTTTACTTCCTTGATTTGAAGAGTGAGCTTATCTTTTATCGCATCCACAAATTCTCGTGGATTGATTGTCCCTTCTCCAATCTGAGATAGAAACATTTCCCAGCCTCCTGTTGTCTCTGGATCAGAGAATTCATTGTCATAAAGATAATTGATAAGTAGATAGGCCTTGTTGGTAGGAGTTAGTTGACCTGTTTTTTTATCTTTAACAACATAACCCTTACTTTGAATTTTTTTAATGATTTCTCCTCTAGTGGCTTGTGTTCCCAAGCCATATTTAGGAATACTTGGCCAATCAATTGGCTTTCAGTTAATCTTTTAGGTGGTTTTGTTTCACCTCCTACAATCTGAACCTGCGTATCAATTTTATCTCCCACTTGATAATCAGGAACTTCAACAGAACCTCGTACCTTTCGAGAACTCCATTCAGCCCATCCTAACTTATGAAGCGTTCTACCTTTTGTTTTAAAAACAAGACCATTATTTTCTACATCGATTGTTTTTATTGAATAATGACAATCATCCGCAAACATCAAGATCGCCTGCTTCACAACTGCTTCATAAATCAGTCGTTGGTCAGTTTTTAAATTTGAAAGGTTTGGAATTCTTTCAGTCGGAATCAAGGCTGAGTGGCTCGTACCAGACACTTTTTCATCATTGACGTAATCTTCTCTAGGCTCCAAAAACGCTGGCTGAAAATGACAATTAATAGCTTTTTGATAGGCAGATAGATTTTCTTTTAAATCATCAAATTCAAAGTGACTGATGTATTCTGAGTCTGGTCGTGGATAGGAGAGAAAACCTTCCAAGTACAGCCCTTCAACAATGCTCTCAGTTTTATCTGAGTCAAATTTCCAGGCGCTTGCTGCAAAACTTTGTAATGCTGACAAGGTAAATAGTTGTGGAGCTGATTTCTGATGTTTTTCTACCTCAACTGAAGAAACAATAGAGGTAGCTGATAATCCCCTTGAAGAGGCTAAAATAGCTTCACTATCTTTAGTTTTATCTTTGGTAGTAAAGAATACCCCATTTTCCTTATCCTCCAGCTGAAGCTTCCAATATTTCTGGAGTAAAGTTGCGAATCTCTAAATCATTCTCACAAACTAGTCTGACCGCTGGTGTTTGAACTCGACCAACCGATAGATGGCTACCTTTTGTTCGAGGGAGTTGTCCTCTTGCTTGAAGATCAATCGTTGCAAGAGGTGATAAGTTCATTCCTACCAACCAATCACTTTGTGCACGTGCTTCAGCTTCTAAATAGTAATTGTAGGTTTCTGAAGGTTCCTTTAATTCCTGAAAAGATTTTTGAAGAGCTTTCTTTGTCATGGAGCTTGCCCAAAGCCGTTTCCAAATTTTCTCCTTGCCTCCTGGTACGTGCGATAAAATAGAGTACGCAATACGCTCTCCTTCTCTATCAGCATCCGTCCCAATAATCACTTGATCCGCTGCTACCACTTCATCATAGATTCTCTTAAATTTTTCTCTGGAACCCTTGTCCTCTTTCAGATGTTGCTTAAATGAAACATTTGTAAGAGGTAATTTATCAAGTGACCAGTTGTCTGGTTCGCTGTATTCAAATAGGTGACCTTCAGCAGCCACCACATGTACTTCAGCTGAAAAATAGAGTGACTGCCTAATGGCATAGACACCTTTCTTTTTACTAAATGCTCCCAAAGCTGTAGCATAAGCTTCTGCCTGTTTCTCTTTTTCAGCCAGAATAACTATAACCATATCATTCTCCTTCTACTTCATTTTCTGTCATTGTAAGCTATAATTAAAAAATCTTTTGTAAAGGGACATCGACAAAGAATAGAGTGAGTTGATATCAAAAAACAGCACAAAAAGTTATATAACTTTATACACAAAAAAGAGGCTCTTAAAGAGCACTCTTTCTAGACTTTAAGCCCCTTCTTTGGGCTTTTGATAAAATTTTGATTTTGTCCCACCTGTCTGTTTAACTGGTAAGGCTTTGTATGTTGTTCAACACTTTTTACAATCTTAGATACTGTTCCATGAATCCGTTTCATAGATTGCGCTAGTTGTTGATCGTCAAGAGAGGTCAAATTATCAGTCCAAATTGCCATATAGCGAATGGCTTTCTCAGAGGTATCTAATCCAAAATGCTTAGAAACGAGATAACTTGTCATCTCAGCTTCAAGTTCCCTACGATCTTTTGAGACATCTTCCTTATACGAGTTAGCAAATTTAGGGTTATGTAGACTAGCATGAGCCAACTCGTGAATAGTAGTGGCAACGACTTCTCCAGGAGTATTATCTGGATTCAAAAGTATCTTTTGTTCATCTGGATAAAAAGCTCCCTTCGCACTCCTCAACTCTTTTGCATCGTCTTGATAGATGGTTACACCGATACTATTTGCATAATCGGAAAGTCCTTCTAGCACTTCTTTAGTACGAACATGATCCATATTAAAATCATAATGACGATTTGGCATCGCTTTTGGATAAAATTCAGGCTTCAAGGTTGTTTGAGACAACTCAAATACCTTATACGTAGCGAATTTAGCTAAGCCAGTATTTGAATCTCTTTCATGGAAAAAGCGAGATTTCAATTTTCCTTCCTTCTTCAAAGCCTTTTCTTCAGGTGTCGCTTCAGAAAGTCTTTTATATTTTGGATTTCCTTTTCCATTTTTCACCTGATTCCCATTTTCATCCAATACAGGAATCATTTCAACCATCATAGGTCTAAACAAGGTAATATGCGATTTTTCTCCTGTCTTAACCGAAAGATTGTTATGAACAACTTCTCTTGTTCGACCTGTTTTTTTATTGGTATAGGTATTTCTAGTTTCAAATACCTGATCTGAAGTAATTCCCAAGAACTTCCCCCATCGATTGCCATTGATTATAGGTTGCGACTGCATTCGCTCCTGGCCACTGTTCCTGAATCAAAGCGACATTTCTAGGTGAGAGTTCTGGAAACTTACTCATAAAATTCAGATACTCTTCTAACCGTTCTGGCGTTTCTGTGTACTCTCTCACTTTTTGAAAAGCAACCTCACTCAATTCATGAGGCGTTAAAGCAGCATAATCAATACTACTTGAATTTACTTCAGGAGTCTCCAAATCCGAAATAGGTTCCTCTTTCAGAATCTCCTCTACGCGCTGAAGCAAATTAGTTTTAGTTTCTTGCTTAGAAGATTGAAAAGCTACCGTTTTTCTAGTGTCAGGAGTTTGACCTTCTCCTTCTTCTATCAATCGAGACGATTCATTTGCTTCCTGGGAAATTTCCTTATTCACCACTCTATTTTCCAGCTGAGAAAGAATTTCTTCATCCATCGATGCTAGTTCAGATTGACCGTTGAGTCGACGATATCCTAACCCTAGCATTTGTGAAATTGGTGTAGTCTCATCTCCAATATCATAACGAATTCCCTCCTTAATCACTTCACCACCTGGAGCATAGACATCAAACTTAATTTGGTAGGAGGGATATAGTCTTCAGTATTGCCTGCAGTTACTTGTTTCATTCCTTCTTGATGAATTGGATAAAAGTCCTGATTGGCCTTATATAGCTCCCTAGCGAAATCTTGATAAGATATCAGCTCGGTCTCTTTAAATGGCAATTTCGGCCCACCTGGGCGATCCTCAGACCATTGGAGACGTACATGGTAGTTTTCCTTATAAATATGGTCTTGTTGCCATTCTTTATAAAAATCTGAATTTGTATCTAGGAGATGATCTTTCCCAGCTGCTGTGACAATCTGATCAAATTCATCATTGTATTTCTTCGCATAGTCAAGATATTGATTCCAGGCTTGATGAAATTCGTCTGGCGTTTTTGAGATATCACTAGGCACACCTAAATTATAGACAGTATCTAAGACTTGAGTAAAGGTAGCTGAATCAAGTGAGGTTTTATTCAGTGTATTCTCTGGAGCTGGTGGTTCAGGTTCTTCAGAAACCTCCTCATACTGTTTATTTTTTAAGACAGATAACATTTCCTCGCCACCATCTTTAACATATTCCTCATTAATTGACAGTTGCTCAATGTGACCATCTCTTTCTCTATAGACACCGAGAATTGTGCCAGTATCTATATCTTCCAGTTGTTTACTTAAATCCCCCTTCACTCTCATTAAAGATGCAGGGACATGAGTAAATTCCTTTTCTTTGAATAACAATAACAAATCAGTATCTTCTGGTCTAATTGCTTTTGAAAGATCCAGATTATTAAATTTCTTTACAGATGAAAGATCGTTAAACACAAAGGAGTCTGACTCTATCACCTCAGGTAATAAGTTCAAAACTTTTTAGTTTATCCGACATTCCCTGCGCAAATTTTAAATCTTTGAAATGCCCTTTTTCCAGTGCAACATCTTCAACAAATGACTCAGACAAATGTTCTACCCACTCATTATATACAGGTGTTACTCCAGTTAAGTGCATCCAATTTTTTTCTTATCAAATTTAACATTTAGAATTTGGAATTGCTTTTCTTCTGGATTCTTATAAACATAATGGATACTTGTCCCTGACATTTCTTTTTAGATACCATTGAGCCGAGTCTCTCATTGCGTTTTGCGTATAAATTTAACGTCCGCATGTTTTTTTGAATATTTTTATTTGACATTCGATCCTCATCGATGGTAAAATGAAGATGAACATTGGCAGGAAAAATCAGGTTGAGAATTTTTTTCTCAACGGGCTCGCGAGTGCTGTCCCTGGAGTTTCCACTCCTAAAAAAACTGGAATTGCGATTCAATAGTTCGCCCCTCAGTGTTAGTCTCTTGATTATTATCAAGAGACTTTTCTTTTTCTTCTGAGACTTCCTTTTATCTTAATAGGCTGAGTATCAAGACGTGACATCAAGTTATCCAATAATTCTCGATTTAAAACCACTTCTCCCTCTTGTTCTTCCAGATAGTGGAACAATGTGTTTGGTGTTACCACAAACCCATAGGAAAAGTCTCTTGTTCCTGATTCAATCAATGGATACTCCAACATTCGCTCAACCGATTGTGATAGATTATCAAGGGTTCTTTCACCAAAATAGACGCCAAAACTGTCACTTGAAAGGCTTTCTATCTGCTTGTTGGTATTGTAGGCTGCTATTGCAAGTTCACCAATAAACTGGGTTGAAATATCTACTCCCAAAGCTCTCTGATGAGGTTTCAATGCTTGATACAAGGAATCCTGCTCAGGAGTCCCTTTTGTCTTGTATAAATCAACCGTTCGATCATCAATAGAGCTTAAAAGTGAATGAATAGGAGACAGCACTTCCATTCGCTTATCATTGAGATATTTTGTAGGATGGCTATTCCCCAACTTCGCAAAGACATCATACAGATAGAAATCTGGCGCAAATTCGATTGATAATTCTCCAGATTGAATCCGATTATTTAATTTCTTAGTTAAGGCTTCGTTTTCCCGTTTTACCTCTTCATAGCTCATCAATCTTCCAGCATTCTCCTCTGTAGTGGTAATAGATTCTTGATTATCTGGAGTTTGTTTTTCTTCAACCATCTTATCTATACCAGTTGGATCAATAACGACTGTTTTTTTATTTTCTATCGAAAACGTGAGATTGTCCCAATTTTTTTCTAACCACCCTGCTTCGCCTTGATTTTTTTCAATAGACTCTGGTTGTGGTGAGATTGATTTTTCCTGATTCGAGGGCGTTAATCCTACATTTTCTTGCCTTTGTTTGGCAAGCAATTCATCCACCTTCAGTCTTTCCTCATCTGTTTTCGGATGATACTTGGTTTGTGAAGATAATTGAAACTCTCCTTCTTCAGTCAACTCCAAGGCAACTCTTCGTAATCCTTTTACAAAATACGTATTTGGTTGTTTTTGCCACTGGTTCACTTGCCCCTCATCAATTAAGGCTTGAGTTGCTGGTTTAATGCTCGTTTTACCCATTTGTTCAGATATGGCCTCAAGTCTAGTCAACTCTTCTTGATAGCGTTTGAGAGTAGCTTTAGTAAAGAACGACTCCCCACGTTTAGCTTTTTCTAACTCTTCACGGATTCTAGGTATATTTTGAACACTCATCTCCAGACCACTTCCCTGACGATTCAACCCCATTTCTTTCAAATGTTGTTGATGCTCCAGGCGCTCTACTCGCTCTTCCTGTTGCCTAATCTCATCCATCTTTGAGAAGACTTGACCTTCTATTTGTTCTTGCTTACGCATAAAGCTAGCACCGCCTCGCTTATCATTTATGGGTTGCCCATTTGTTAGCGCTTGGTGGGAATACGCTCTTGAAATAGCCTCATCTTGTTCACCTTTAAGTCGTTCCAATTTTCGACGTGCCTGGGCAAGACGACTGTTATCAGATTTTTCTTCCTGTTGATTCTTTAGAGCATCATTCCAGTCCGTTTTATCTTGCCCTGGTCTTAGTTCTGGTAGATCTGAATTGATAACAGCTCCTTTTGCTTCTAATTCTTGAATGAATGTTCTACCTGCTTTATCATTATCTAAAGCTAGGGTGATTAAATCCGCATTTTTCCCATCTTCAAAAAGTGATGATCAATAGCCACTTGAAGTCCGTCTGCCATTTGTTCAGGTGGCCATCTTAGTGGTTTTCCTGAAATTTCAGCTTGAATTTGAGATAGATGACGTCCAATAGTCGATTCCTTCAAACCATCCATAGAAACTAATCTAACGTCCTGAAGACTATCCTTGTGCAATTCATAGTAGGACATTAAATCAATTGGACTCTCAGTGAAAATTAATCGTTTTGGACTGCCAATATCAACATGAATACCTGTCATAGGATCAGAGTTTTTCATAATCACTTTAGCATATCCATGTTTTGGCCACTTCTCCCAATTCTCCTGGATTCCTTGTAAAGAGGCTCCAACAACTTCACCTGAAGAAGAAAGGGACTTGAATACAATAACTGGCTCAATCGCATTTGTTGAATTTTCGCTATTACCTTCCGCAAAGTAGTCAAGTTTGGCATTAGCTTGGGCTAAAACGCCCTGTTCCAAAAAATAATCAATCGTTTCATCTGATAGCCCACGTTGATTTCGTAAGTAGTCTCGTCCAGCTGATAACGGCTGCTCGTATTTCTCAAGATAGTATTTAAAATCTTCTTGAGGCCTTTCAACCATTTGAAACTCTTTAAAATTTCCATCATTTAAAAAATCTACAGATTGGTTAAAATCTACTTCCTTTATTGTCTCAACCAAAGAAATCGCATCACCACCTGTATTTCTAGAAAACCATTTCCATAAATTTTTATCAGGTGAAATAACTAGGCTATCATGTTCTTTCCATCGATAGTCTCGTCCAGATCGAACCAGCTCCATCTGAAGCTCGTTTGCAACATCCAAAATATCTCTAGAACGTGCAAATTCAACACGTTCTCTACGACTTTTCCCACGTCTTGATTCTTGTTCTGTCATATAAAATCTCCTTAAAATCCTTCATACTGTGGTTTGTACGGCTCTTTCTCTGCTTGTAGAAATGTTTCTGGATCTAAGTGAACCAATTCCCCTACTGAAAAAGATTCAAATAGCTCAGAATTTTCCTTAAAATCTAGAACCATTTCTAAATCAGAATTTCTTCCTTGACCCTCAAAATGCACTTGCTTATTATCGGCATTCATTGCCGTAATTAACCATTCAGCTGAAAAGTCAAAGTCTTCAACTGCAACATCTGGAAATAATAGCTTCATTTTTCTTCTCCTTTCTCTTTTTATCTTTCTATTCTATGCAATAACCAAGAAATTCCAGTTAAAGGGACAATAGATTTCCATTTTCAACAAAAAAAGTCATTGCTTTTACAATGACTCTTATATACTTTGTCCTTTTTCCTCAAGTTCTTGTCTCTCATCACTTCTCTCACGTTCCATGAGGGCTTTTTTATTTGCACGTTGGGCCCTTTGAAGAGAATTGGTCAAATTTCTCATGAAATCTGTATTGATGATTGCTTTACCTTGAGATTGTTGGACGTTTTTTCTTTGCAGGTTCTTCCTTTCTTGCATTTTATGTGAAACAGCTTGAGCTAACTGACTTTTCTGATTGCTTTCTTCCTCTGGCAATATTTTTTGATAGAGTGATTTGAGTTCAGAAAATCCTTTCGCATTCTCCTGTTTTAATTTTTGAATAGTCGCTTGATCATTCGTTTGTGAAATTTCCTTGTTTCGACTGTAAATCTGATGTTTCAGCTGAAAAATTGAGATATGGGTCTGTAGCTCTTCTATATAGCTATCTTTCGTAACAGGATAGCCCTTTAGAATAGTCAGCACTCCTTCATCTTGGAGAGGTTGAACTGCCTCTAATTCTCCCTTCAGACGTTTAATAGGTGCTTGAATTGCTAACGAATCAGCCTTTTCTACTGAAAAGGAAACACTATCTTCAAACTGGTTAGCAAGAGATTGTTTTAGAGATTGGTCTGCTTCACCTAGTTTATAATTTGGGGTCAGCTGCAATTCAGTCAGCTTCAGTCTTTGAAGAATCTCCTTCTTTTTTAATTCAACAAATGGCTTATCCGTTTCAAGTGGTTGAATTTGATCAAAGAGAGTTTTACGAACTAATAAACTACTTTGTTTTTCTTCCAATAAACTCAATTTCAATGCATAGCGAAATGTTCCTAACTCCTGGCGTTCTTTCAATGATCGATCGCTTTTCTTTTTGGCCGCTTCTACAAGATCTTTTAAATCAGCTGAAGAAAATAGCGACAAGTCTCTTAAACTAAGTTGCTTCTCCAGTAAGTCTTCTTTCATTTGACTCACATCATAAACTAATTCCCTAACATATTCAGGACGTCCCAAACCTGTTCCGTGTTTATCATAAGCAGCATAGACTGGTTTTGTGATTTCAATAGGTTTTGCTCCATCTTTCAAATCATAACCCAGTTTTTTCCAGGCATCTAGTGTTTTGATGACACTTGCGTTAGGATCCTGGGCTAAAATTAATTTTTGATTCTTTACTGAGAAATTGGCCAAATTTTTTTCCAGCCGAGCGTCAGCTATTTCAGGGGCATTCTCACGAAATAGGTGCAAGATTTTATTTGCTAGTCGTTCTCTTAACTCCTTCTCTCGACTCGCAATTAATTGCTGCAGATGATAGCCTGCAGCCTCCTGTTGTGTTTTCTCAACACGACCATCTAGTTTCCGAATTTTCTCGTAGGTTGATTTTTTTCCAGCCGAATAAGCTCCTCTATAGGTTTCTAGGAAGTCCTTCGTTTCTTTCAGAAATTCTTGATAGAGCTCTTTCCCATCATTTTCTAAATAGGAGTCCAGATAGCGGTCAAGGAAGAATTTACTGACTGCAAAATCTCTTGCATTTGAGCCATAGCGCCATTTTTTATCCATAGGCAAATGATTATAAGCCTGCTCCAAAAAATTTTTTTCAGCTGAAGAACGCACCATCTGATCTCTAAATACAGAATTGATCAACTCACTTCTGATATTGGCTAAAATTTGTTCTCTTCTAACAATCATTCCTCTAGTCTGTTCATTCAACAAGCCATGAAAAACATCGCTTTTAAAACGCTCAATAGTTTTCTGAGAAAAGTTTCCTCTGTACTCCATTCGTCCACGAGGTCGATAGAAAATTTTTTCTCTTGCAGACTCGACTTCTGATAAACCAAAATGCACATGAATATTATCCGTATTCAAGTGAATGTTGGCCCACCAAAATGATGAATCAGATAAGCCTTCTTTTTCAATCAACCTCGGCAATGCTTCACGTATGACCGACTTAATAGCTTGCTGATCGACTTTCCCAGTTTCCAGATCATATAATCCCTCCTTGGCCAAAAAATCATTATCAAAAGAGATAACACCCTGCCATAGAAGAGAGCCATTTTGATAAGCCTGTTCTAACTTACTTTTCAATTCAGTTACTTTGCTACGCTGCAAGTAATTGGCCTCTTTTGTAAAAATCGCTGTCATCTCTTCATTTTGGTTTTCAGTAGCATAAGAACGATTCATATAATCGATGTATTCCTGGAAATTAAATTTTGTTTCTGGAACTTCAGCTTGGATTTTTTGTAGTTCATCTTCAGTTAGAGACTCAATATTTTGTCTGTGTGTTTCTAAATTTAATTCATTATCAACCTCAACAGCTTCGTCTCTATTGGTGTAGTCTACAAAGCCACTATTTGCTTCAGTGTATTGCGAGCATGAAGGTAATACTTGGACTAGACTCACTCACGAATAAGGTCTCCTTTCAATTAATGAGAATGTTTGATTGTTTGACCACGTGCAACATCTTCTTGAATGACATCGTTAATTCTTGCCATTAATTCATGCTGTGTAGGATCCAGTCGTGAATGAATAGATTCCAAATCTTGAACATCAAAATCATCTTTCGTAATAGCATGAAAGTTTGTTAGTGTTAGATAGAGAATTTGATCAAGTTGACGATGAATTGCCTTGTTATCATTTCCTGAATCAAAGGTAGCCCCCAAATTTTTTTCCAGCTGAGTTAGTCGCTCATAAAAATTTTTTCCTTCTCCTAATTCAATAAAAAGTTTATAAAAAACTTCAATCAAAGTGACAATCGTTGCCGAATTATTTCGATACTGCTTCTGCAAAGCAGACGATTCTTTCAAGTAGGATTTTATTTCCTTAAATTTTTCATGTGTTTCTTCGTTAAAATATAAACTAAGTCTTGGATTCATTGTTTCCTCCTTAAATTTTCTGAGATGATCCTGTCAAATAATTGATTTTATATCCTGGTTGAATATTTAAGATATATACATCAAATGAGATCTCATCATCTTCAATACTCTGTGCCTCCATACGAACTCCTCTAGCAACCAATTCTACATTTCTAAAGATGGGGGTTACTCGATAGCGAACATGGTGGTCCGTATTTTTTATGTAGTTAGCAATTTTATTTTCATAGTAGACCATTGATGATTGTTCATCTTCAAAATTTGCATTTAAAGCACGTGTACCTGTAAATAAATTTTTTTAGCATTCGCATTCTCTCCACTTAATTGAAAAACCGATTAAGTGAGAACGATTATATAAATAATCTTCTTTCCCATTGAAAATTATTTTTTTATTTTTCCACCCTGTTGGTGTGACAGATGAAATAGATTCTCTATCTTCCGTTGGCATCAATTCTTTTTCCCAACATCGCTTCAGCAATTCCTACACGATTTAAAAAAATCTAGATCAGAATATTTTTTTCCCAGCTGCCATTTTCTAAACTCAATTCGTTTTTTTAAATTGTGATTTTTTTCATTGATGACAATCACTTGATTTTTCCCATCATACTCCTTCGATTTCAAATCATCATTTTTCAGAGTAGAATTCAAATTAGAGTCGGAATTTTTTTCTTCAGCTGAATCGGCTATGTTCAATTGAGTCGGGATATCTTTTTGTGTCAAGCCAGATTTGATAGCATTAAAATTGTTAGGTTGCACGATAAAGATTGCAAGAAAAATGAGAATGATAAACAGAGATTTATTCTTCTTCATTTTTAAACACCACCTGACCGTCGTTCAGCTTCAAGTGCTGATACATCATCCATAAAATGTAACCAATTTGTGGTTAGTCTATTTACAATATCTTGTTTAACATTTAAAAGCTGAAAGAGATATTTCATTCTTCAACATCAGTTCTAAAAATCTGACTTTGTTGTTCTTTGATATCAGATAATGTTTTTGCAAATTGATTATTGTACAAATTCAATCCGTCATTCATTACAATATTGTGAACTTGCGATAACATAAACTCATTAAAGCTTGGATAGTTATATTTTTTGGAAATATCTCGAAGTTGTTCAAACATATCATCAGGTATATTTCTGATTTTGATTTCTTTAGTCATCACTTTCCACCTCTCCTTCATACTCTAACCAACGTGAAATATGATTGCCATAACGATCCATTTTTTCTTCAAATTCAGAGAGTATCCTGGTCTGTTTTTTCATTTGTTCCAAAACATGATCAGAAGCTAATTTCATATTTTCCAAATGAGCCACATACAAATCTTGAGCACGATTAAATTTTCCGTACTCAATTTTTTCACGACAGATTGAGAGCAGAAAATCATTAAATGACTTGGCTTTATTTTTTTTAGCAAGAGCTTTTAGATAGCTAACCTCTTCCTGTGTTAATCCTCTAATGAGAATGTCCATCTGTATCCTCCATCATATTATTTATTGTCCCTAGAAGCAGGACTTCTTTTTTCTTTTGTCGAAGCAAAAGCAAAAAGAAGCAAAAAAGAAAACTTCAACCTCGCAACATCACGAACCGATACGGTTCTATTTTTGCGGTTTTTCAACACACTAACACACACAGAGGGACTAAGGTCCTTTTTAAGTGTGTTGTGGTAGAAAAGAGCATAAGGGAAACTGTCCCCACGAAGCATGTGGAGTTGATAGTATCAACGTTTCCAATGATATCAATTTTCTCGGTTTCACCTACTCACACACACACGCTATACCTACCTTTACACACTTTTACTTACACCGTTTTTCTTCTTTACATACTTTTGCTTACACCATTTTTGGTTTCGTTTGGAAGTTCAAAACTCAAAAATTAAGACTGATTTTCAGCTGAGAAGTATCCTTCTTCACGATTTTTTTTAGCTGCTAAACGTTGTTCTTTTTCCTCCTCTTTGATGAGACTTAATTCCATTTTTAGCTCTTCAAAAAAATCGATTCATACGACTGATTTTTTTATTTTTTTCTTCAATTGAATTTGAACATAAATTTTACCAATTTGTTTTTTTGAAGATTCTCTTCTGCTTCTTTACGTTCCTTTTCTAAAAGGGCAACTTTTTTTCTTTGCCTCTTCTAGTTGATTATCAATTTTTGTTAAATCATTTTTTTGCCATGATTACTTCTCCTTTTTTTCTAATTTCGTATTTCTTATTTCCTTAATTTATTTCCTGAAAAAGCTGGTAATTTTTTTCTTTTATAATTTGGAAGTTGCTCCACAAATCGCCATCTAATTTTTTTCAAATCAATCACATAAACTTCATGATCATTTTTTTCTTGATGGTTAGTGTGAAAGAACGTTCATCAATTTTAATTTCCTGTAGAACGAGGTACATTGAAGAAAAACATTTCTCCTTTATACCCTGGATTACTATGATAGGTTATTCCATATTCATCAATATCCAGCGCAACCCATTTTTGTTTTTCTAAGCAAACCTTTTGTACTTGTGAATACAGTACGATGCTTTCTAACTGGTTGATTCTCCCTTGGTGCTAATTTCAGTTGTTCTTTCATTTTTCTGCCTTTTCTTTTTTTGATTGATTCTAGTATAAAAGATAACTAAAAAAATTTTTTTAAAGGGACAATCATAAAAATAAACCCCTTAATTCAAAAAAATTAAGGAGATTCATTCTCTTTATTCACTATCCGTTTATCTTATCCCACAAGGGTTGGAACCAAATAGAGCTTAACAATGGACGATATAATATCTTTGTCAAAATTGTAGAAATTAAAATACTAAACCATAGTACACTCATGGTATCGTAATAATAAAGAATTGTAGAAGAGTTAAGATTTACAAACCACTGATAAGTAAGAAAGGCCGACACAGTAAGTAAAAATATATAGAGTGAAGCAACAATCAATCATTATAAAAAAACATTACATGGTAAAGCTTTTTAAAACTTTTCTTTGATTTCATTTTATTTTACCTCACTTTAATTCATTTCTACAGTTTCAATAGGGTTTGAAAATTCAAATGTTCCATCTTTGACTGCCTGTTTTTTCTTGTCCAAAGACTCCAATTTAGCCTTCAACTTTTCAATGTTTTTATAGGCTGTTTCGATGGTTCTATTCTTCGTTTCGATGTTTGTATCCAGCGTAGCAATATTCTTTTGATTGGCTTCGAGATCATCACCTGTTAGATATTTTGCTTCTGTTTGAAGACTCGCTTTTCGTGAGTTATCATCTTCAATAGATTCCTTCAATTGAGAAATTGATGTTGTCAATTTTTGAGACTGTTCATTCTGGAAATTGATCTCTTTTTCGATTTCCTGAAGAGTAAATTCTTCTCTGGAGACAACTTCAATAGCTTTGATTTCAAGCTGAGGATTTTGAGGAGTTACAAAGAATTGTACAGTGTCATCTTCTTCAGATTTCTTCTGAGAAACCTTTTTAGAATCACTGGATGGCGATGAAATATTCACATCAATTGAGCTAGAAGAGACTGTCTGATTTGTCACATCGATCGCAAATGCACCAAAATTTTTCGGAACTCCTTTAATAATAACCGATACTTTATTATCAATGATTGGCACAACATCCATCTCTATTTTTGAGTCTTTATGCTGCGCATAGAGTTTCCATTTCAATCGTTTGGCATCGATGCCCCGATCTATCGAAGTCGTAGCATCTTTCGTCTCAAATTGTAAAACAATAATTCCAGTATCTGGTGAATATTCCTGGCTAACAAGTTTCATCTCACCACTGCCATTCGCAAAAACTTGCTTTGTTTTGAGTTGTTCTGAGGTATATGTTTGTCTTTGTGGTGAGAAAATCGCTCCCATCAAAAGACTTAACCAGGTCACAAACAACATTGAAAAAATGATCAGTTTTCTCTTAATAATATTCTCTTGAAACCAAACTTTAATCTTAATAACTGGCTTCAAAATTGGGCTAGATTTTATCTTTTCAATCCAGCGTTTTGCTGTCTCTATCATGAGAGATCTATCCTTTCTATTCTATGTGAAATATAAATTAAAATTAGTAGTTTGAACTATTTAGTCATCAGTTAATATTTCAAAAATCTAACAGTTCTTGATGAGTGAACTCTATAATTTTGTATGAACCAATAAATCTAAAAATTCTCTAGAAAAATGATTTTCAACAGCTTCCCTAGCTTCCTTATAACTATTAAAAACCCTTGTTCCACTAATTTCATCTGACCAAGCTAGTTTTCCACTTTTTTGTGGGACTAACCAGACACTTTTTCCAACATTGATTTGCATAAGGACAGCGTAATATTTTTGTTCCATATTCTCATTTTCACCTTTCTAATTCTAAATAGTATCTATTTATGGTTTTATAATAATGGCTTATCTCTGATTCCCATGCTTCTTATATCCTTTCCAAATAAATGAAACCCTACTTTTAGGCCAAACACTTTTTAGTAACATTAAGAAGGCTAATGGCAACCTTTTCGTTTTGATTTCCTTTCCAAATTTATCACATATAGTTATCCTGAAGAGCGGTACGAACCAGATCGCAATCAATATAGTTCCAACCACGCCATGCGCAATGGCATTTAAAAATTGATACATACTACCTCCTTAAACATATTTCAATCTTTCAGGTGCTAACTCTAAGGTCAACCAGAGAGCTTCTTCTTTGGAAACATGTGTTATATTTCCTCCCTCATCATTAAAACGATGTAGAGTAAACGTCCCATCTGGTATTTTTCCTAAAACAACCATTCCTTCATTTGTTCTAGCACGCCATAGTTCCCAATCTGTTTGAAAAGCTGTCTCGGCCCATTTACTTAGCTTTATCCTTTTAGTCATTTATGGCCTCCTGAATACCTTTCTCATCTGCTACAATCTTTTCCTCTGAATCTCTTGAAGCATATAGATATTTCTTTATTTTTCCCTTACGAATCTTGATGATAGTTGCAGCTTTTTCAACCTGGTATTTTTCTACCAACTTTTGACCTTCTTCTGTCTGAGTGTCAATGTAAAATGTAGGATAAGAACCTTTATTGGCTGCCTCTACAACAACGCTTTTTCCAACCTGACAGTAAGGACAATCTTTTTTATAAAATACTAGATTTACATTTTGATCAAGTACAGTATTCTGGTATTCCTTCTGAGTAAGGTGAGGATCGTAATCTAAGATAAAATGATCTTTATACACCCTATACCCTCCTAGAACTGCGAGACTCACAACTAAAATGACAAGAATAGCCCCTAGAGCTAACTTAATGTGTCTAAAAAGCTCTCTCATACTACTTCCTCCTCATCCATAAAATCAAATATGGAACCTTGAACATAATCAATCTTGGCCAATTCTTTTATTTCTGATTTTAAGTTAGTGAACGTTGTCATCACTTCCTGAAAGAGTAAAGGATCAAATTCCTCGGAATCCAATACACGGACAATTGGTAACATTGGATAGTGATCTCTCAACTCCTCCTGCAGATAATCTGAAATCATTTTATCATTCGAGATAACACTATCTACTCTAATGATCGCTGGAATGCTAGAAATACTCTCCTCGTTTTGATAAAAAGTTAAAGCGACATCACCTGCAGAAACAGACTCAAATTTTAAGTTATCCGATGAAAGTTTAAAATAATAAGCCAATGGTTCCTGACCAACCCCTGTTAGGTAATAGCCTCGAATAATTTTGAATAACTCTGACATCGACCTTTCCCCTTCCTAACAAACTTTTAGAAGTCTAAACGGAGCTTGATACACATCAGGATAGTGAATCAATCTCTTTTTTCTTTGTTCAGGAAGTGGTTTACGGTAATGTTTTTGAAGATACTGAAAAGCTAGTCCCAAGGTATCAAAAACTAAAACTATATTCTCCCCATTACAAATATAGTCACCTAATTCAAAACTGAAAATTACGTACTTCATTCTTCTTCTCACTTTCTATTTTGGCTAATCATTGCCAGCTTATCTGTCTCTAACTCAGCATCATATCCGTTTTCAAAACGAACTTGTTGACGAATCCCTATAAGTGAGAGAACTAAGAAAAATCCTCCTACAAATATAAGGCTAAATAATCCAACTAAAATCAAAATCATATCATTCCTCCATAGATTATTTTATATACATTTATATCTCGGTAATAATCATAGATATAATGTAAAGGCAATTTGCGGGTTTTTAAAATTATCCAATATCAAGTTCAAATAGAGATAGTTGTTGTGTTTGTTTAAAGCCATCTTTAACCCTTTCTATCACTCTCTGAGTGAACTCTAAGCTTTCTTCAAAGAAAGCAGCAATATTGGCCATATAAGCCTCCTGACGTTCTTTCTTCACCTGGATAAGGGAAAGCAAGATTGCTTTGATAGAGGCTAATCTGATGCCTCCTCCACGACCGTGTTTGACTGTGAAGAAGATCTTTTGTTCTGCTTTGAGAACTTTCAATACTTTATCCAATGAGCGCTCAGGAATGTTCAACTTCTCTCGTATCTCTTTTTTTGTCGTCTGGATAAATAGATCCTCAGATTGATAGAAGCCTTCTAAATAGGCCATGACATCTGTTTTCCATTCATAGAGATGACTATTCTTCCTGTCAGCACGTTTCTTCTTAAACTTGTACCAACGTTGCTTCACAAAGAGATCTGAAGCCTTGAGTTCCTGATTGACCCATGCTTTACATAAAGTCATCACATAGTCACGACTAGCAGCTTCATATTTTCCTGAGTAGGCGCTTGTGATAATCTTATGATATTCAGCTGAAGAGAGTGGTTCGTCTAGATTCGCATTAAAACTAGAAAGAACCTCCTCACACTCTTCCTGATCGATTCCTGAAGAGAAGTTGGCTAAAGCTAGCGTGAAAAGAACGTTGTTTCTTCCCATCAAGGCTTTTCCACCTTTGATATTCCCCTCTCTCATCAGCAATTGATACCAGGGCTCATCAATCTGTTTCACCCCTTCAGAACCCGAAATAACTGTCAAATTGGGCTTTTTACTTGGGAAAGGAAGTTCTGATTGCTTCATTGACCAATCTAACCACTCCTGGAATGAATAGGTATAGTCAGGTTCAAAGAATTCGACATTATCAGTTCGAGGAATCCGAGCAATTCCAAAATGGTTACAGGTTATATCTACTGGTAAGGTTTGAGCAAAGTAATTTCTCAAATTTTGAGAGATTGCTTTGGCCACCTTTACCACTCGAAATTGGGAATGAGCTGTAACATAAGCCGATTCTGAGAGGACAAAATAGGCTTGAAATCCTTTATCAGATTTTAGAATCAACGTTGGCATAAAACCTAGCTCCAGAGAAGCGGTTAAAATATCTCCTGTCGTCATTTCTTCAGCTGCAGAGGTAATATCAAAATCAATGTAGAATGTGTTAATCTGTCTTAGATTATCTTCAGAGTGGCCACGTGTAATCCGTCGACCAGCATCACTATAGCTTCCATAACAATACACATTAGGGGTCCAGTGTGTAAACTGATCCTGGTTCTCAAGCAATGATTCGACAGAGGTTAAAACAACACCACGTGCCTTCACCATATTTGCTTTTGAACGATAAGCAAATACAGACCCTCGTCTTCCTTCTTCAGCTGAAGAGATGAGCTGTAGATGGCTATTCTTAAATTTTTGAGTTCTTAATCCGTCTTTTGTGATGATGGATAAGCATTTTAATAAATCAATCTTTCATGGTTTTTAATTTCTACAAATCAACTATAAGAATCTCTTGTTTCTTTAACCCACAAAATGGGCAATACCCAAATTCAGTAGTACTTGTGTTGTGCTGATTTTCAACATTTACTTCTGCTATCCAGAAATACTCTTTTCTACAAGATGTTTTAATTGGAATTAGATCAATTTCATCCTTCTCCACCTTTGTTTCGTTTTGTAATAGTTCATCTAGAAGACGTTCCCAAGTACAAACACTCCTCTTTAATACTGCTTCTTTCATAATAATTACTCCTCATTGATTCAACAATTCTTCTGATAGCAACCTAGTCTCTTTTGCGTGTTCAAAACCAGCAATATAAGCCTCATAATCAATTTCAATTTCGATTTTTAGGCTTCTACTTTATTGTCTGGTTATAGTTTGAAGTCAAGTACACTTGTCAAATGTGGCGCCAACTCAATATATGAGAAGTACATCATTACCCCTCCTACAATAATTAAAAAGATACTTAAAATCCATTCCCAAACACTTAGATGTGAAAAGAAATCTTTCACACCAACAAAACTACCAAAACAATTAAGTCCGATATCTGTACTGATATCTGTATTTTTTTAACTATAATAAATGCTCCACTGAACGAAATGTACAATCCCATAACAAACAATATAATAAACAAAAAAATATCATAATTTCCTCCTACCCTCTTCTGAGGTTTTTTTATTTTAACACTTAAATTTTATTTAAGCTCTTAATGTGTGCATCATAAACACACTTTTTCAACTCGAAGAAAACGCTCATATTTTCTTCGATAAACAAGCTCTTTTTCACCTCTCCGTCTGCGTAAAATAGACCGTTTAAGAGAAAATTTATTTTCTCTTGAAAAATGTCATCTAACATCAGCTTACTTTTCTCCAAGCAAGCTACCAAATGCGATGAATTGTTTGCGTAACGCATCGGCATCCCAAAAAGCGCTTTCCACGCTTTTTAAAAATCAAGATTCGTAAAAATCTTTTATTTGTTTCTGTGTTTTTCATTATTTTTCCTCATTTATTCAACAATTCTTCTGATAACAACTTGGTCTCTTTTGCCTGTTCAAAACCAGCAATATAAGCCTCATAATCAACTTCAATTTCGATTTTTAGGCTTCTACTCTCTAATTTACCCATACGTAGTCGTTGTTCTTCCAAAACTTCTGCTGGGATTTTTACCATCAAACCAAATTCTTCTGATGATTGAGCCTGGTCCTGAAAACGTTGATCTATTCCGTTTAAGAAACCTAGTAAGTACGATTTCTTATAGTCTTTCCATCTTGCTCTTGATACTGTAGGGAAAAGTCGTTTTAATCGATATTTAAGGTATAAGAGCGCACCTTCGTAAACCTTACTACAAAATTCAGCGTCAGATTGATATCCAAAGAAAATTATCTGTGTGATGCCATCTTCAAGAAGTCGTCTTCTTATCGTTTTACATCTAAAATTTTCACCTAAAATACCTGCCAACTTTTCTTGCCACCATGGAAGTCTATATTCCCATGTTCCTATTGTTTCACCAATATCTTTTTGAGTTTTACTATTCGTTAAATCATTCATAGAAAGATTATGCTTCACCATAAGTCTTTGAGCCATCAGAAGTGCAGTCTGCCCCTCTTCATCGTTTGGTGCATCGTAAGCTAATTCTAAAAGGTTTTGTATCTTCTCAATAATTTTATTATCCATATCAATCCACATGTTTATACTTTCTAGGTAAGGAACTAGCGTAATGTTTTGAATCATTAACCTTTGCATTATAAAAAATCATATTATCCCCAATAATTTCTTGCCATTTAGGAATCTCCTCGCGATAAATGCGATTAAGTCCATAAAAGTTCCTTACAATAAATCTAACAGCTCCAATATGATCTCCTAAACCAACCACACACAACACATCATGTTCCATATCATATACCCAATGACTTTTTGAATTTGTCAGTATTTCCCAAGCAAATTCCCAATCTCTCTCAAGCCAATCATGCCCTGGTCTGTAATAAACTTTTGTCTGACAAGATTCATCATTAAAACCATAAAAACAGTGACTACACAGCGTTTGTTTTTATCTACCCACCAGCAAGGACCATACTTTTCATCGATGCAAGGTGTAACCCAGTTGCAAGCACATCGTCTACAAATTCCAGTTTCCATTTTCTATCCCTCATTGATTCTCATACTTTTAGGTAGCTTTTTACTCGGTAAACAGTAACCTTCAGATAAATCTCCTTTACTATAAAATTCAGGACTATTTGTCATTATGTGATCACTTCTTTTCCACCCTCGACGAAGTTGTTTATAAGATAAAGAAACACGCTTCTCAATCTCTTTAAAACTAAATCCTAACTTCAGATAAGTTGTTACAATGGTAGTAGCATGTTCTTTGGACTCTTCGCTTCTTGTTCTTCTCTGAAAGTTAATCTGCTTATCTTCTTCATTTAATGCTATCTGATAATCAATAAACAACTTTCGCATTTCCATAATTTTATGTTGCCAAGCCAAGCTGTAAGGTTGGCCTGAATATCGATTCACTAGATCCTTTACGGGTTGTTTAAATTTCAGCTGAAGAGGATCAAATTCTCCAAGGTCAGAAAAAGGATCAATGAAACCTAATGGTTCGCTTTGAATTAATTCATTGTATAGCGCTTCTCTGTCCATCCTAATTTATCTCCTTCTATCAAATGCACGTCATTGAGTCAAATAAGCTTAATTGGATGGTTTTAGGCGCTTGTTCGCTGTTTCCATTCTTATCATGATCGATAACGTCAAAGATTTCTAACGTGTCTAAATTCATTACAATCTCTAGTCCTACCATCGTTGAACTCCTCTCAAATAGAATTTTAAGCGAACAAAAAAGAGAACAGATTTCTCTGTTCTCCTAAAAAAATATTGAATTATTTGATTTTCTAAAAAAACTCTTACCACTTACCTTGACAGACTATAAAAATTCTTAAACCATTTAGAAATTTGTTATATTTTTTTAAAGAAAAAAATCAGAAAGAAAAATGTCATAAATACTATTTTAGAAACATTTTATAAAGACCATCAAGTCAAATCCATATCGCCTGAACGAGATTTGGATGCTTAGCTTCTACATCCCAAGCCCGTTCCCAAACGAAATATCAAGGATTTTTAAGAGCAATATCTCCTAATTAATTTATAAAATATGAATTAATAGATTCTAAATAGGGGAATAATTTAGTTCTGTAAAAATTAACTTCTACACCTACAAAAGCTTATTCTGACAGACTTTATAACAGTTTAAGAAAAAAAGTAGAGATTCATACAGTATCTAGATTTTTCCAAAAAAATTCTTTATCATCAAAATATTGTTAACGAAACTATCCAAACCAAATTCGATACATTGCTTCAAAGAATTCTTTAGTTGTTTGACTAGCCAGAGCTTTTTATTAAAAAAATTTTTTTCAAATAATTGCCACCTTGGCACATAAATTCTTGCTTTCCAAATTTAAATGTGATATATTTATAACATAAAAATTTAAATGTTATATATTTATAACACAAAAAAGGAGTCTATCATGAAAAAAAGTCAAAAAATGCGTGGCCTCATTGCAATGATTGCCGTAGCTCTCTTTATTGATTTTATTGTTTTATTTGGTTCTAATCTTAGTTGGGGACCCAAGTTAGTTATTACTGGTATTTCAGTGTCAGGTCAAATTGTAGCTATTTGGAGCTGGCTACATAAGAGCCAGAAAGGTAAGGGAAAGATTATTTTTGACTTGTCTGCTAAACTTTACACGATACTTGTGTTTGCAGCAAGCATTTTTTATACAGTAGGGATTTGGGTTGCGACCCCAAGCGTAAGTTCTGGTATTAAAGAATGGATTTTAGGAATTGGCCTCGTTATTGAAGTGATTGTATTTGGTTTTTTCTCTTTGAAAAATGTCAAGGAAACTCCGGACGAACGCTTTTATGCTAATTTAGCAAAGACAGCTAGCTTGATGTTTGTTTTTATACTAGGTACACTGATGATCCTATCAGTTATCATTGGGTATATGGGGTCTCTCACTCTTTACATGGGACAGATCTTTATTAGCATAGCTGCCTTGATTTGCATCTTTGCGGTTGTCTATCTTATCTTGGAACGTAGAGGATAAGAATGGCCAAAGAAAGCAAGATTATTACTAATCTCAAATCTGTTCGTGAGTCCACAGGCATGACCCAGCAGGAGTTAGCCGACCGCATCGGCATGCGACGCGAGACAATTCTGCACTTGGAAAATAACCGTTACAATCCTTCGCTAGAAATGGCTCTTAAAATTGCTCAAGTTTTTAATCTGAAAGTAGAAGACCTCTTTGAACTCAGACAGAAAGAGGAAGCATAATTCTTTTCGAGACCTAGTATTAAGTTCATTGATTAATTAGGAATTGAATCCAAAAGAAAAAATCCTTTGAAAATGTGCTCTTTTAAAATATAGTAATTCTTATGAAATTGATATCCCAAAACATTTAGATACGCTTGTTGAAAAAGGATATGCTACTATCAAAACCTCCTTTGATTCACTTGACCATCTGAATGATACCATGAAAAAGAATATCCTTAAGAAGAAGGGAGTTACTGGCCTCTCTAAAATGAAGGTCGCAGATTTGTACCAAGCCCTTCATGACAACTTTTCAGAAGAAGAATTAGCAATCGTAGCTACAAATTGACTCCAACGGGGGAGCAGATGCTGGAACAATACAAGGACATTATCGACCGTCATCCAAAGAAAAATTTCTAATCAAGTGATTTTTTGGTTGATTTTCTCTAAAACTGTCTTGTCACTAATATTTGAAATCCACTTCCTTTTAGGGTACAATGGTAGAAATAAATTTTTGAGAGGAACAGAATGAAAAAACTAGCAACCCTTCTTTTACTATCAACTGTAGCCCTAGCTGGATGTAGTAGCATCCAACGCAGTCTGCGTGGTGATGACTATGTAGATTCTAGCTTGGGCCGCTGAGGAAAGCTCCAAAGCAGCAGCCCAATCTGCCAAGGAGTTAAACGATGCTTTAACAAACGAAAACGCCAATTTCCCACAACTATCTAAAGAAGTTGCTGAAGACGAGGCTGAAGTGATTCTCCACACAAGTCAAGGAGATATCCGTATCAAACTCTTCCCTAAACTCGCTCCTCTAGCGGTTGAAAACTTCCTCACTCATGCCAAAGAAGGCTACTATAACGGCATTACCTTCCACCGTGTCATCGATGGTTTTATGGTCCAAACTGGAGATCCAAAAGGAGACGGTACAGGTGGTCAGTCCATCTGGCATGACAAGGATAAGACTAAAGACAAGGGAACTGGTTTCAAAAACGAGATTACTCCTTATTTGTATAACATCCGTGGTGCTCTTTCTATGGCTAATACTGGTCAACCAAACACCAATGGCAGCCAGTTCTTCATCAACCAAAACTCTACAGATACCTCTGCTAAACTCCCTACAAGCAAGTATCCAAAGAAAATCATCGAAGCCTATAAAGAAGGGGGAAACCCTAGTCTAGATGGCAAACACCCAGTCTTTGGTCAAGTGATTGACGGTATGGATGTTGTAGATAAAATTGCTAAAGCCGAAAAAGATGAAAAAGACAAACCAACGACTGCTATTACTATCGATAGCATCGAAGTGGTGAAAGACTACGATTTTAAATCTTAAAAACCCAAAAAATACAGTATCCACATTCGGTACTGTATTTCTTTTATCCTCATTTTTAAGTTAGATTATTAAAATCCCAGATTTGGTCCATCCAGCCTTCATAGAAGTCTGGTTCGTGACAGACCATAAGAATAGATCCCTTGTATTCTTTAAGAGCACGTTTGAGTTCATCCTTAGCATCCACATCCAAATGGTTGGTTGGCTCGTCCAGCACTAAAACATTGTTTTCACGATTCATCAAGAGACAGAAACGAACCTTGGCTTGTTCCCCACCTGACAAGACCTGAATTTGGCTTTCAATATGCTTGGTTGTCAAACCACAACGGGCAAGGCTGCACGAACTTCTGCTTGGTTGAGAGCTGGAAAGGCATTCCAGACAGCTTCAAGAGGAGTTTGGCGATTACCGCCTTCTACTTCTTGTTCAAAGTAGCCAAGTTCTAGGTAGTCTCCACGTTCAACCTCTCCAGCGATTGGTGGAATAATGCCCAATAGGGACTTCAAGAGAGTTGTTTTCCCGATACCATTTGCCCCGATAATAGCAACCTTTTGATTACGTTCAAAGGTAAGATTTAAAGGCTTGGTCAGAGGACGATCATAACCAATTTGCAAATCCTTGGCTTGGAAAATAAAGCGCCCTGGCGTACGAGCTGGTTTGAAATCAAAGGATGGCTTTGGTTTCTCACTTTGCAATTCGATAATATCCATCTTATCCAATTTCTTCTGGCGGGACATGGCCATGTTTCGTGTTGCAACACGCGCTTTGTTTCGAGCGACAAAATCTTTAAGGTCTGCAATCTCTTTCTGCTGACGTTCGTAGGCTGCCTCTAGCTGAGATTTCTTCATAGCATAGACTTCTTGGAACTGGTAGTAGTCACCAGAATAACGCGTCAGCTGTTGATTCTCCACATGGTAGACAATATTAATCACATCGTTCAGGAATGGAATATCGTGCGAAATAAGGACAAAAGCATTCTCATAGTTTTGGAGATAGCGCTTGAGCCAGTCAATATGCTCAGCATCCAAGTAGTTGGTTGGCTCGTCCAAAAGCAAGATATCGGGCTTTTCAAGGAGGAGTTTAGCCAAAAGTACCTTGGTTCTTTGCCCACCTGACAAAGAGGTTACATCCGTATCCATGCCAAAGTCCATGACACCAAGGGCACGCGCTACTTCATCAATCTTAGCATCCAAGGTATAGAAATCACGACTCTCTAAACGGTCTTGAAGTTCTCCAACTTCTTCCATGAGAGCATCAACATTCGCACCGTCTTCAGCCATTTCCATATAAAGGTCATTGATACGAGCTTCTGCTTTAAAAAGCTCATCAAAAGCTGTACGGAGCACATCGCGCACCGACTGCCCTTCAGCAAGGACTGAGTGCTGATCCAAGTAACCAGCAGTCACATATTTGGACCACTCAACCTTCCCTTCATCTGGCAACATTTTACCAGTCACGATACTCATAAAGGTTGATTTCCCTTCACCATTGGCACCGACAAGACCGATATGTTCTCCCTTGAGGAGACGGAAGGACACATCTTCAAAAATTGCACGGTCACCAAAACCATGACTCAGATTTTTAACTTCTAAAATACTCATATTAATTCCTTATCTTGTTTTTATGTAATCGTTTATAGAGGAGCAAAGCCAGATAGCCACCTAAGGTATTGGTCCACAAATCATCAATCTCAAAGACGCGATTAAAATCAAAGAAAAAGTCCAAGACTAATTGCGTACACTCGATTCCAAAACTCACTAGAAAACTAAAAAGAAAGACCTTTTTTGTTTTCCGCAAGTTTGGAAGGAGATAAAGGAGTTGGAAACATCAAAGAGGAAAAAAAGTAAGAAAGACATTGAGGATATTTTGTAGAAAAAAATCCAACATAATTGTCCTATGTCACTCACCTCACCCAGTTTCCAGAAAGAATTGAAAGGAGTCAAAAGAAAAACCAGGCGTCCAAGATGCTGAATACCTGGAGTTTCCACCCCCATGGGAGAATGTTCTTGAGGAGTAAAGCAAAAATAGACAATGCAAATGCTATAGAAAATGACTCCCCAGACCAAAATATGATTATAAGTCTTCTTCATCATTAAGGATTGACTGCTGCGACTGCTTTCTGGCGGTCACGTTTCATTGTATTAGAACGCAATTGTCCACAAGCTGCATCAATATCTGTACCATGCTCTTGACGAACAACACAGTTGACCCCTTTTTTCTTAAGCGTATCATAGAAGGCCAGGACGCGCTCTTTGGGACTACGGCTATATTGGTCATGCTCACTAACTGGGTTATAAGGAATCAAGTTGACATAAGACAATTTCTTGATGTTCTTGAGCAATTCAGCCAATTCTAAGGCTTGTTCTACACCGTCATTAACTTCATTGAGCATGATATACTCAAAGGTCACACGACGATTAGTTGTCTCAATGTAGTACTCAATAGCTTGCAAAGAGTTTTTCAATCGGAAAGGCACGGTTAATCTTCATGATGCTTGAGCGCAATTCATTGTTGGGTGCATGAAGTGACACGGCAAGATTGACCTGAACCCCTTCATTAGCAAAGTCACGAATTTTATGTGCCAAACCTGAGGTTGAAACCGTGATGTGACGAGCACCGATGGCCATTCCCTTGTCATCGTTGATAGTACGGACAAAATTCAAGACATTGTTGTAGTTATCAAATGGCTCACCAATTCCCATGACAACAATATGGCTGACGCGTTCGTCCTGACCACGCTCATCAAAGTATTTCTGAACCAGCATGATTTGCGCTACGATTTCACCGTTATTGAGGTCACGTTGTTTCTTAATCAAACCAGAGGCACAGAAGGTACAACCGATATTACAGCCGACCTGAGTGGTCACACAAACTGACAAACCATAGTGTTGACGCATGAGTACAGTCTCAATCAGCATTCCATCAGGCAACTCAAAAAGATATTTAACTGTCCCATCAGCAGACTCTTGAACGATACGTTGTTTCAAGGGATTGACCACAAACTGGTCATTGAGCTTAGCAATCAAATCCTTGGAAAGGTTGGTCATCTCTTCAAATGACTGGACACGTTTACGGTAAAGCCATTCCCAGATTTGATCTGCACGGAATTTCTTTTCTCCCTGCTCCAAAACCCATTCCTGCATGGTTTGACGTGTTAAACTATAAATTGACGGTTTCATTTCTTCTCCTTATTCTCTACTCACTTCTGACGAATGACAAAATGACGTTGTCCCTTATCCTCTTTCTGAGAATGCTGGTCTTTCTGACGACGTCTATTTTTCTTATCTGCATTCGGTTTTCGTTTGGTTTGAACCGGTTTCTTTCCTTTTTTAGAAGGTGTTTCTTCTTCCTTCTTACGCATTTTCTTGTCAAATGATGCTCGCTTAGGGGCTTCATTTTCTAAGACAAAATAGGCACAACCATAACTACAATACTCTAAAAGGTAGTCTTGTAAACGACTGATTTTTTCAAGTTTTTCATCTGTTCGGTCATCCTTGTAAAAACCTCGTAGGCGAAGCTGTTCGTTGCTCCAGTCCCCCACGATATAATCAAACTTGGTTAAGACTTCTGAAAAACGCTGATTAAAAGCCGTCACATCAAAGGCATCCTTGATATTTTCCACCAAGGAAAAAGCTATCCCTTCCGTTTCGACCTTGTCCCCATGTAAATGGAACTCAGGACCAGGAAACTTGTTATAGTTGTATAATTCAGGTGCAATTTCTTTTCGCATAGATATCCTTTTTCCACGATTACTTAATACTTTATTCTACCATAATTTCTAGCAGTTAGCACGTTTCTCATAAAAATGAAAAAAGTCTGACGATTTTGTCAGACCAAAATAATATAACCTTAAAAAGAGAAGAACAATTCTTCCCTCCAACTATCATTATTTAGCAGCTGCGTACAATTCATCTACTTTGTTCCAGTTGATCACTGAGAAGAAAGCTTTGATATAGTCAGGACGCACGTTGCGGTATTTCACATAGTAAGCATGTTCCCAAACGTCCAAGCCCAAGATTGGTTTTTTTACCTTCTGAGATTGGTGTGTCTTGGTTTGCTGTTGAAGTCACTTCAAGCTTTACCCTTCTTTGTTGACAACCAACCATGCCCATCCTGAACCGAAACGAGTTGTTGCTGCTGCAGTGAAGGCTGCTTGGAATTCTTCAAATGAACCAAATGTTGCATCGATTGCTGCTGCAAGTTCTGCTGATGGAGCTGTTTTTCTCAGGAGTCATCAATTCCCAGAAAAGAGCGTGGTTCAAGTGTCCACCACCATTGTTGATAAGCGCTTGACGGATATCAGCTGGGATAGATTCTACATCAGCAAGCAAGGCTTCAAGATCTTCACCGATTTCAGGGTGTTTTTCAAGAGCTGCATTGGCATTGTTGACATAAGTTTGATGGTGTTTGTCATGGTGCAAGTGCATTGTTTCCGCATCGATGTATGGTTCCAAAGCGTCGTATGCATATGGAAGATCTGGTAAGATAATAGCCATCTGTAATACCTCTTTTTCTTTCTATATGAAAATGATAACGCAAACATTCACTTTTTTCAAGTTTTTTGCTTATAGATGAAAAAATCACTGAAATACTTTCTAATAATACTCAATGAAAATCTCTTCAAACCGCGTCAACGTCGCCTTGCCGTAGATATATGTTACTGACTTCGTCAGTTTCATCCGCAACCTCAAAAACATGTTTTGAGCTGACTTCGTCAGTCTTATTTACAACCTCAAAGCAGTGCTTTGAGCAACCTGCGGCTAGTTTCCTAGTTTACTCTTTGATTTTCATTGAGTATAAAACAAGCAAATCAGCAAGAAACCCACGACAAAATAATATTGACGCGGGTTGTAGTTTCAAAAAAATGTCAATTGACCTGACTAGCAATCTGTAAGAGTGCCTTTTCAAAAAGGAAACCTTTTTCATAAAGACCTGTTTTAATCTGATAGTCTGTCTCAATCAAATAAGAAATAGCTTGCTTCAAAAAGCTCAAGGAAAGTCCTCGTGAATCTCTCAGCGCAAACTTAATCTGATAGGGATTGGGATTGCGTCCGAGAAAACTGCCTAAACTACTTGCAATCTGAGATTCTGCTTGTCCAGACTCCGACAAAATTTTCACCTGAGTAAAAGTCCGAAATTGTCCTAGCATGACTGCAATCAGTTTGATTTCATCTTCACCTTGCAAGGTCAAGTCTCTAACCAAATCGCGCGCCTGGTCCATCTTTTTAGTCAGAATAAACTGAGTTAAATCAAAAATATTGTCCTGCAAGGTTTTGGGAATAGCATTGACAATATCCTCTTCCTCGATAACAGAGTCTTCCTTATAGGACTGTAAAAAGAGGAGATTTTTCTGGATTTCGCTAAATTGAAAACCCGACTTGATGAGTAGATTTTCAAAAGAATGATTGGCAAACTGCAGACCTTCTTTCTGGCTCCACTTTTGGAAATACTGGCGCAATTCTTGTTCTTTGGCTTCTACTGCATCAAAAACCTTGGCATCACGCTTAAGTAATTTAACCAACCGTCTTTTGCTATCCAGTTTTCCTTCCGCAAAGATCAACAACTTGGTTGTTGGTGAAGGGTTATCAAGGTATTCCTCAAACGACTTGAGCTCATCATCTGTTAAAAAGCGTTTCTTGCCTGTTGTCATATCGACAAAATGGTCTAATATCACGATTTTTTCATCCGCAAAGAAAGGAAGGCTGACCAACTCCAGTTCAACATCCTTGTAAACCACTTCTTTCATATCAAAGTAGGCAAAGTTGAGGTCAGCAGAATCGTAGCCAATCTGTTTCAATACTTGACTCTTCATCACTTCAAACTGACCCTGGTCTATGCCTGTAAACAGGCTCAGGCTCGGTAAATTTGATAAAGTCAACTTCTGGCTTTCTTCAATGGCTAGCATCTTCTCTCCTTTCTTCTGATTTTTAGATTTAATTTAGTCAATATAGCGCAATTTCCCACGGAAATCTTCTAGGCTCTCGTACCCTTTTTCCGACATGATTTCTTTTAGTTCATTGGTAATGCGGTCAAAAGCACCAACTCCTTCTTTGTGAAGGGTGGTTCCCACCTGCACCATACTTGCTCCACAGAGGATATGTTCAAAGGCATCTCGACCAGTCAAAACGCCACCTGTACCAATGATTTGAATTTGAGGATTTAAGCGTTGATAAAAGGCATGAACATTAGCTAGAGCAGTCGGTTTGATATACTCACCACCAATGCCACCGAAACCATTTTTAGGACGAATAACGACAGACTCATCTTCTATATAAAGACCGTTTCCGATAGAGTTGACACAGTTGACAAACTTAAGAGGATACTTATTGAAAATAGCTGCCGCTTGGTCAAAGTGAACAATATCAAAAATATGGTGGCAATTTAATTCCAAGAGGTTTGGTGAAAGTAGGCAAACACCTCTGCCAAAAATCCGGTCAGTTGTCTCAAAAATCATAGGCAATCTGAGGTTTACCTGGAACATTTGGGACATGAGAGGTTTGAGTTCAGTCAGACCACGAAAAGTCACTCTCTTGGACTTTTTTTCAAAGATAGTATGAGTTTCCTCTGGAGACATGCCGACTAGAGAAAGAAGAAAGTTCGGTTCGGCTCTTTTTCCTGTAAATCCAAAAGATAGTCCAAATAATAGTCTAAGCCATTATTTGGCAAACCCATAGAGTTGATAGAACCAAGGGGAACATCTTGATAGCGTGGCTCAGGATTCCCCTGACGAAAGTCCAAGGTTGCTGTCTTAGTCACAAAAGGTTCCTGCCGCTGAGTTTTTTTAACGCCCTCTAACTCTGCTATCGTCATACAAGCCACACCTGCTGCATTCATCAAACAATTGTCAAACTCAAAACCAGCAATTTGCGTTTTCGTTAATACCATGATTCTAATCCTCCAGATTCCTTTTATTGCTAATATTATACCATATTTTCAGATTTTCTCTTTTGAGAAAGATATTTACAAGAAAAACGTTCGTATTTTTTTATCTATTTTCAAAAAAGTCTCAAAAACTAAATTGATAGAATTTTTTTAGAAAATTTTTGTTTTTTTCTCTTTACAGTTAAAAAAATTCTGCTATAATGACTCACATAATTAAATTAGAATTTAAGGAGAACGATATGACATCTGCTAAAGAATATATCCAAAGCGTGTTTGAAACTGTAAAAGCTCGTAACGGGCACGAGGCTGAATTCCTCCAAGCTGTTGAAGAATTTTTCAACACTTTGGAACCTGTATTTGAAAAACACCCTGAGTATATCGAAGAAAATATCTTGGCACGTATTACCGAGCCAGAGCGCGTGATTTCTTTCCGTGTTCCTTGGGTTGACCGTGATGGAAAAGTTCAGGTAAACCGCGGTTACCGTGTTCAATTCAACTCAGCTGTTGGACCATACAAAGGCGGACTTCGTTTCCACCCAACTGTAAACCAAGGGATTTTGAAATTCCTCGGTTTTGAACAAATCTTCAAAAACGTCTTGACTGGACTTCCAATCGGTGGAGGTAAAGGTGGATCAGACTTCGATCCTAAAGGTAAAACAGATGCTGAAGTGATGCGCTTCTGCCAAAGCTTCATGACTGAATTGCAAAAACACATCGGACCATCACTGGACGTACCTGCTGGTGATATCGGTGTTGGTGGACGTGAAATTGGTTACCTTTATGGTCAATACAAACGCCTTAACCAATTTGATGCTGGTGTCTTGACTGGTAAACCTCTTGGATTTGGTGGTAGCTTGATTCGTCCAGAAGCAACTGGTTACGGTTTGGTTTACTACACTGAAGAAATGCTTAAAGCTAACGGTAACAGCTTTGCTGGTAAGAAAGTGGTTATTTCAGGTTCTGGTAACGTTGCTCAATATGCTCTTCAAAAAGCAACTGAACTTGGTGCAACGGTTATCTCTGTATCTGACTCAAATGGTTATGTCATCGATGAAAACGGAATCGACTTCGATCTTTTAGTAGATGTTAAAGAAAAACGTCGTGCTCGCTTGACTGAGTATGCTGCTGAAAAATCAACTGCAATATATCACGAAGGTTCTGTATGGACTTACGCTGGAAACTATGACATCGCTCTTCCATGTGCTACTCAAAACGAAATCAACGGTGAAGCAGCTAAACGTTTGGTTGCTCAAGGAGTTATCTGCGTATCTGAAGGTGCCAACATGCCGAGCGACCTTGATGCCATCAAAGTTTACAAAGAAAATGGTATCTTCTACGGGCCTGCAAAAGCTGCCAACGCTGGTGGTGTAGCCGTTTCAGCCCTTGAAATGAGTCAAAATAGCCTTCGCCTCTCATGGACTCGTGAAGAAGTTGATGGACGTCTCAAAGATATCATGACAAACATCTTCAACACAGCTAAAACAACTTCAGAAACATACGGCCTTGATAAAGACTACCTTGCAGGAGCTAACATTGCTGCCTTTGAAAATGTAGCAAATGCTATGATCGCACAAGGTATTGTTTAATTAGTCGATACATCCTATCGGAGGACAAATGATGAACTTACGGCCGATGGAAGTAAGAGACAATTCAGCTGTAGCGCAGCTCATTCGAGCTAGCCTAGAAGAATTCGGGCTTGACAAACCAGGAACTGTCTACTTTGATTCTCATCTAGATCATTTGGCCGACTATTATCAACAGCAAGAGAGAGCAGCTTACTTTGTTCTGGAAGATGAAGGTCAGCTGGTTGGCTGCGGTGGCTTTGCACCTGTGTCCGATAAGATTGCTGAATTACAAAAACTGTATGTCACTAAAAATAGCCGTGGCAAAGGTTATTCCAGCAGGTTGATAAAGCGGATATTCCAGGAAGCCAGCTTAGCTGGTTATGAACAGCTTTATCTAGAGACCTCTACTGAACTGACTACGGCTGTGGCCATCTATCAACACTATGGTTTTACAGCATTACAACAACCACTTTCTAACGCCGCCGGCCACCCAGCTATGAATATCTGGATGATAAAATCCCTATTATCAGATGAATAGATGGCAGTATACTAATGTAGCCAATGCTATGATATTAAAGGTATTGTTTAAAATTCATTTGCTCAATCCTCAATCGTTATGATTGGGGGTTTTTATGTTGAATTCAAAAACTCACCATTAACAGTGAGTTTTAACATCAGAATTTATTTTACTTTCATTAGGGCAGATGACAAACATTCAACAATCTCATCAACTGCTTCATCTATGTTTATAGTTCCTTCATCATTCAACATCATGGGAATAAGATAAGAAAAACTCAATGCTAAAATGTATCGAACAATTCTTTCATTTGACCAATTTAGAATAAGTCTTTTTTCTTTAAATTGATTTAAAACAGGGCTAATTGGTTCTATTATAGATTGAACAATAATATTTCCTAACTGGATAGAAAGATTTTTATCAATAAAAGAACGCCCCAAGAGAATTTTAACATGCATTTGATTCTCCTGAATGAAAAAGAGCCTATCTCGAACAATACTTTTTAAAAAGAAGGGAAAAGTTTCTTGATCTACTATGAATTTTTTTTCTGAGAAATACGCAATTACTTCTGGAATAACCTGTTCTAGAAAAGTAGATAAAATGGCTTCTAAGATACCTTCCTTTGTTTTAAAGTAACTAAAAACCGTTCCTTCTGACACTCCAGCGCGTTCAGCAATAAGGCTGGACGTTGTATTCTCAAATCCAATTTCTGAGAATAATTTTAAGCTTGATAATAATACTCGACGTTGTTTCAAGCTCAAGTTGCTAACTTCTAACGTCTGAGCATACTTTTGTTCTAAACTTTCCATCGCTAGCACCTCTCTTCTACTCTCTTACTTTTACGACTTTTTTGCCTCGACTGTGTCCCATTTTCAGACTACGATAGGCTTCTCTAACTGACTTTAGAGAAAAGTCATACACTTGATCAATTTTCAGCTGAACCTTCCCGTCTGAGACCATTTCAGCTAAAGTACTAAAATCATTATATGTGGAATGTCTCGGACCAGTAAACTGAGCACCTTTTATCATAACATAGGGCGAAGGTACTAATGTCCCAATAGCTGTCCCCTTCAAGCCTAAACTAAAAGCCAATCTAACATAATCAGATCCATAACAATCCAAAAATTTTGTAATAGGCGTTGGACTAGCTGATAGAAGAGCCTTCTTGATATTCTCTTCGTAACTTACTGGTATGGCACCTAAAGACTTCAGATACTCTGCATTTTTCTTACTTGCTATTCCAATCACTGTCGCCCCCTTAGCAACTGCATACTGTACTGCAATACTTCCAATACCTCCTGCTGCAGCTGAAATAACAACAGTATCTCTTGAATTTAAACCGATTCTTCTAAAAGCCCCACCCACAGTTAGAGCAGCTACTCCCATAGTAGCTGCGTGAGTCATGTCGATCATCTCTGGTTTCAATACAATTTCTGATTCATTGACACAAATTTCTGTTGCTAAAGCTCCCCTCTTAGTTCCCAAACCAGGATCGCTAATCATTGTTCCAAACACCTTATCTCCTACTGAAAACCTAGTTACTTCATTTCCAACTTCTGTAATAACTCCAGAAAAATCTCTCCCCACACCTCTTGGAAATAAAGATGATTTAGATTCAAACCAACGACTTGGTTTCCTTAATTTCGTTATAAAAGATAGAAATCGAAGGGGTTTCGCTCCCTCAAAAGTTTTATAATCAATAGGATTTAAACCAACAGCATGAACTTCTACTCTCACCTGATTTACATCCAAGGCTGTAGAGTCGATCTTCAGCAAATCCAAGACCTCTTCGTTACCGAAACGACTGTACTCTATTGCTTCAACAACCATTTTCTTTACTCCTTAATTTCACAAAAATTGAGTAAACACTCATTTTGATAAATTATACTCTTATTTTGTAAAAAAATCAATATTATCGTTTGATAACGATTTATGACATGATACAAATATCCATCATTTGGGTTTACCAATATGATTCTTTCAATCTAACTCTCCTCACTTTTAAAGATTCCTTTCCCTTTTTTGCCCCTTCTCGAACAAAAAGAAAAACCGCTACTCCTAAGAATAGCGGTTTAATCATGTTTTTAAGCTACTAATGTAGTTGCTCTATTATTTAAGAGTAACTGAAGCTCCAGCTTCTTCCAATTTAGCTTTGATTTCTTCAGCTTCTGCAGTTGCAACGCCTTCTTTAACAAGTGCTGGTGCACCGTCAACAAGTTCTTTAGCTTCTTTAAGACCAAGACCTGTGATTTCACGTACAACTTTGATAACGCCAACTTTTTTGTCGCCTGCAGATGTCAATTCAACGTCGAATGAATCTTTAGCAGCACCAGCGTCAGCAGCACCAGCTGCAGCAACAGCTACAGGAGCAGCTGCAGTTACACCAAATTCTTCTTCGATAGCTTTTACAAGGTCGTTCAATTCAAGGATTGAAGCTTCTTTAATTTCAGCAATAATGTTTTTCAATGTTCAATGCCATTGTTATTTCCTCCAAATATGTTTTAAATTTATAATAGATTTTCGTAGCTAGGCTACGCTGCGTAGCTTAAGATTAAGCTGCGTCTTCTTTGTTGTCTGCAACCGCTTTGACTGCAAGAGCAACGTTGCGCACTGGCGCTTGAAGTACAGAAAGGAGCATAGAAAGAAGTCCTTCGCGGTTTGGAAGAGTTGCAAGAGCAAGAATCTCTTCTTTAGATGCGACAGCGCCTTCGATTGCACCACCTTTGATTTCAAGTGCTTCAGCGTTTTTAGAAAAGTCGTTCAAGATTTTCGCTGGTGCGATAACATCTTCGTTAGAAAATGCTACTGCAGATGGTCCAACAAATACAGATGCAAGATCTTCAAGACCAGCTTTTTCAGCTGCACGACGCAAGATTGAGTTTTTAATCACTTTATACTCAACTTCGCTTCCACGAAGCTCACGACGAAGAACTGTATCTTGCTCAACTGTCAAACCACGAGCGTCTACAACGACGATAGATGCAGCAGCTTTCATTTTTTCAGCTACTACGTCAACTAGTTCCGCTTTTTTAGCAATAATTGCTTCACTCATTAGTGTGTTCACCTCCGTAATTATTTTGCTTGGGGAATTTTTCCAAAAGAAAAACGCGCCCAAACCTAGACACGAAAGTACAATACGCTTCTTTTTACATGATACGTTTTGTCCTCGGTAGGATATTTATGAGTCGAGCTCCCCTACTGTCTTAGGCAGTTTTTTCAAACCGTATATAAGTATAGCATAGTCAAAAAAAGAATGCAAGATTTTTGCAAACTTTTTTTTAAATTTTTCGTGATTTTTCTTCTAAAGTTCTACTGTCAGGACTCGGCCTTGCTTAACAACTTGTTCTCCGGCGATATAAACATCATCTACATCACTGGATTTGACCGCATAAACCAGGTGAGAGAGCATATTTTCTTGAGGTTGGAGATGGATTTTTCCCTGTGGTTGAATAACGAGAAAATCTGCTTGCTTGCCAACTTCCAGACTTCCTATCTGTTCTTCCATTCCTAGGACCTTAGCCCCTTCAATTGTCAGCGCCTTGAGAGCTGTTTCGATAGGGAATTGTCTGGCATCTCCGCTCTTCATTTTCTGTAGTAGTGCTGCTGTCCGTCCTTCCTCAAACATATCTAGATTATTATTGGAGGCAACCGAGTCTGTCGCAATTCCCACTGCTACTCCTGCTTTTTGGAGTTGGATAATTGGAGCAATTCCTGAGGCCAGTTTGAGATTACTGATAGGATTGTGGGCGATAGCCACTTGAGAGGTTGATAAACGTTCAATTTCTCGCTCGTTTAATTCGACCCCGTGAGCAAAGACAGACGGATGATCTAAGTAACCCAGTTCTTCTAGAAGGGCGAGTGGACGTTTACCGTATCGTTTCAGAATAATGCCTGATTCCTCCTTAGTCTCCGCTACATGAATATGAACAGGAATATTCAGCTCTTTTGCCATATCTAAACTTTCTGCCAGTAAGCCTCTACTACAGCTGTAGGAAGAATGTGGGGCTACCATAACCTTAAAATTTGGATTTTCATATCCTAAGATTTCCTCAATGATTGCTCTAGTTCTGCTTATAGTCTCAGCAGTTGTTTCTGTCTCTGAAGAAAAGAGTGTCGGTGAGAAATAACAACGCATTTTAGAATCTTTCACTACCTGATAAATTTGCTCAATATCTACACCATTAGGATTATACATATCATTAAAGGTTGTTGTTCCTGACTGGAGCATCTCTGTCAGAGCTTCTTTGACCGCCTTGGTAGTCATGTCGGGAGTAAACTCAGATTCTGCTGGCCAGATATAGTCATTGAGCCATTCATGGAGATTACTATCATCTCGAATCCCTCTCAAACCTGTCATAGCAGAATGGGTGTGGCAATTAACCAAACCAGGCATGATCCAGGCTCCCTGATAGTCTATAATCTGCTCAGCTTGATTTAAAATCTCTTGCTTCTCTTGACCGACATAGACGATTTGAGAATCCTTAACGGCTAAGATTCCATCTAGATAGACATGGAAATCTTGGTCACAAGTCACGATATTTACATGCTGAAAGACTTTCATTATAGGCTCCTTTTCTAAAAGACAATTTATACTCTCTTCAAACCACGTCAGCTTCACCTTCCCGTAGATATATGGTTAATGACTTCGTCAGTCTTATCTACAACCTCAAAGCAGTGTTTTGAGCAACCTACGGCTAGCTTCCTAGTTTGCTCTTTGATTTTCGTTGAGTATTACAGTGAATAATTTTTCTAGCTATTGTAACAAAAAAGTCACCCTAAGGCAACTTTTTTTGTCCATAAGATTTCAAAGTAGAAAGGATTATTCAGAGCTAAAAGCTGCAGCTTGCTGCATTTGGTAATACTTGCCCTTTCGAGCCATGAGATCATGATGGTTGCCATACTCAACGATGTCACCATCCACTAAGACAAGAATCAAATCCGCATCCTGAATGGTTGACAAACGGTGAGCAATGATAAAGCTTGTGCGCCCCTTCATGAGCTTAGCAAAGGCATCCTGAACCAATACTTCTGTCCGTGTATCGATAGAAGAAGTCGCCTCGTCTAAGATAAGAATCTTTGGAATAGCCAGAAAGACACGCGCAATGGTCAAAAGTTGAGCCTGACCGACAGAGAGAGATTCACCTGCATTTTCCAGTTTAGTATCGTAACCCTGCGGCAACTGTTGGATGAAAGTCTGCGTTGGCTGCTTTGGCTGCAGCAATCACCTGCTCCCGACTGGCTTCAGGATTTCCAAAGGCAATATTGTCATGAATGGTCCCTTGCTTGAGCCAGGTTTCTTGGAGCACCATTCCAAACTGCTGGCGTAAAGAGGCACGACTATAGTCATAAATGGATCGTCCGTCTAGCAAGATATCTCCCGAGTTAATGGGATAAAAGCGCATGAGAAGATTGATAAGGGTTGATTTTCCGGCACCTGTAGGACCAACGATTGCCACCTTGCTACCAGCTGGAATATCAATTGATAAATCCTTAATCAAAATCTTTTCAGGATGGTAGCCAAAAGAGACATGTTTAAAGGAAATAGCTCCCTTAACTTGGTCACTGGTCAAGACTTCCTTACCTGTTTCAGCCACCTCAGGACTTTCTAAGACAGCATAAACACGCTCTGCACATGCCAAGGCACTTTGCAACTCGGCCAAAACTGAAGAAATATCGTTAAAAGGCTTGGTGTATTGCTGAACATAGTTCAAAAAGGTCACTAAACGCCCGATGGTCAAGGTGGACCCTATCATAATACGATAAGCTCCCACTCCAGCTAAAAGTGCGTAAATGAGTGCATTTACAAAGCGAGTCGAAGGATTGACCGTTGAAGAATAAAAGATGGCTGACTGCGAATAACCTGAGTAGTTGTCATTAGCCTCTCGCAGCCTTTGGATAAACTCTGATTGAGCATTAAAGGACTGGATAATCGTCTGCTGGCTAAGAGATTCTTCAATCAACTGAGTTTGAATTCCCCTCGTCTCTGTTTGTTTTTGGAAAAGATGATAGGATCTCTTGGCAATAAAGCGTGAGATTACCATAGACAGTGGCGTCAACAGCAAGACTAAGAGGGTCATGAGGAGATGAATTTGGAGCATGGCTAGAATACTAACCAAAATCATCAAGATGCCAATGAAAAATTGGTTAAATATCATGGTCAAGCCAGCTGCCAACTGTTCTATGTCTGTGGTCACCCGACTGACCATCTCCCCACTGCCTTGCCGGTCCACGAAAGCAATCGGTAATCGATGGAGCTTATGGATGATTCGCTCTCGCAAGTCTCTGGTATAAGAGAAGATTAGGCGATTATAGAGAAGAGGATTGGCCCATTGTACCAGAGTATTTCCTATGACTACCAAGAGCATCTGGAGAAAAATCTGCCAAAAAAATGGTGAAGAACCAGCCACCAGGACTTGGTCAATGACCTGCCCAATCAAGATAGGAAGATAAATTGATAAGCCAACCTGGGCAATAGTTCCTAGAAAGGCTAGGAAAAGGAGGAAGGGATGGTTTGCAAAATCTTTGGCCAAACGTATGAGTGTTTGATTTGCAGTTTGTCGTCTCATGCTAGTCCTCCTTTCCATGTTGGGATGCATTGATTTCACGATAGACTTGGCTGGATTTCATCAAGTCCTCGTGCTTGCCGATAGCTAAAAGCTCACCTTTTTCCAAGAGGAGAATCTGGTCAGCCATCTGTAAAGTCGAGGTTCGTTGAGAAATCAAGATTAAGCTTGTATTTGGTAAGTTCTCGCGGATAGCTTTCAAGAGCTTGGACTCGGTAATGGTATCCAACGCCGAGCTCGCATCATCTAGAATGAGAAATGGAGCTTGGCGCAAGACTGCTCGAGCGATAGACAGCCTTTGTTTTTGTCCACCTGAGAAATTTCGCCCTCCTGCCTCAACTAGGGCATCCAAGAGCCCTTCCTTTTCACTGACAAAATCCTTTGCTTGCGCAATTTCCAAGGCCTGCCAAAGTTCTTGATCAGTTACTTCTTGATCTAAACCTAGAGTCAAGTTGGAACGAATGGTTCCTTTAAAGAGTTCGACTTTTTGGGGCACATAGGCAATCCAGGACCGCCACTGCTTTAAATTACGAGGACTAGACCCATCTCGATAGAGGTCAATGCTCCCCTTGTCTACTGGATAAAGACCAAGTAAGACTTGCACCAAGCTTGATTTACCAGAGCCAGTTCCCCCGATGATACCAAGGATTTGCCCTTGCTGCATATCAAAGGAAATGTCTCTCAGAGAAGGCTGGGCTGCATCAGGATAGGTAAAGGTCAGTTCTTGGACTTGTAAAACCTGATTACTGGTAACTTGCCTTTGTTCTAATTCGGAATGAATATCTTCTGGAGCTTCAGCAAAGACTTCCTTGATTCGCTTAGCAGAGATATAGGACTGGTTGAGAGAATTTATCAGCATAGCTAACTTGACCAATTCAACCAAAATCTGCAAGAGATAGTTGATGAGCGCAATGAGGGCACCCTGACTGAGTAAGCCTCCTTGTATAGAAATATAGCCCTGCCAGATGATAATAAGTAGAGTTCCATTGACAATCAGATAGGTCAGGGGTGTTAATAAACTGGACCAGAAACCTGTTTTCTCTTGTAATCTAGCATAGACTTGATTAAGAGTTTGAAAAATCTGTAACTCTCGTTTTTCTTGTCCAAAAGCACGAATCACTCTCATTCCTTGTAATTGCTGGCGCGTTTCCTGAACCAGTTGGTCCGTTTTCATTCTGAGACTGCTGTAGAGAGGATTGACCAGTCGAGAGAGGCCTACAATAATAATGGTCAAAATGACAACCATGACTAAAAAAACCAGATAGTCAACTCAGCTGAAATGCGATAGGCCATAAAGATAGCTCCAAAAACGATAATTGGTGCTCGCAAAAAGAGACGCAGGAATTGATTGATACCAGTCTGAATCTGGTAGGTGTCCGAAGTCAAGCGAGTCACCAAGCTCGAAGTTGTCAAACGGTCTCTGCTGTCCTTTGGTAAAGACATAATATGACGATAGAGGTCGTTTGTCAATTCTTTTGGCAAATCCAACCGCAGCCTTGGCTGAGTAAAACTGGGCTATCAAGGCAACTACAACGCCAATCACTGCAAAGATAAGGAGCAGACCAATCTGCATCCAGAGATGTCCTTGATTTCTCTGAGGGCAAGGATTGGTCAACAATCCCAGCAATCACCATGGGAACCAAGAGCTCAAAAAAACAGCTTCTAACAGCTTGAACAAAGGTGCTAAAATTGATTCCTTGATGTAGGGTTTGAAGTAAGATAATAGGTGTTTCATAAATCCCTTCTATTCGTATTCTAGAAATAAAGAAAGTGGGAAGCGCCCACCATCTCTATTTTATTTGTTTAAGTAAGGCAATAGATAGCCATATCCTGCCTCTTCCATCTCATCCTTGGCCACAAAACGCAAGGAGGCCGAATTAATACAGTAGCGAAGGCCACCTAATTCCCGAGGTCCATCTGTGAAAACATGCCCCAAGTGAGCATTGCCTGACCGAGAACGAACTTCTATTCGCTCCATTCCATGGCTCAAATCCTTGTAGTAGTGAATCAATTCCTTGGAAATCGGACGGCTAAAACTTGGCCAACCACATCCTGAGGCAAACTTATCCTTGGCGAAAAAGAGTGGCTCACCAGTCGTGATGTCTACATAAATTCCTTCTTCAAAGGTTTGGTCATAGGCATTGCTAAATGGAGCCTCTGTCGCAGCTTCTTGGGTAACACGATAGGACTCTTCAGTTAAACTTTCCTTCAACACTTCTTGACTAGGCTTTTCATAGTTAGAGGCATCAATCAATGGCTTATCAGCATCGGTCACATCGATATGACAGTAACCTGAAGGATTCTTCTTAAGATAGTTTTGGTGGTAATCTTCAGCTAAAATATAGTGGCGAAGTTTCTCCACCTCTACTGCAATCTTTCGACCCAGCATGCGTTCCTGCTCCCGCACCACTGTGTAGATAGCTGGCAAGTCTGCTTCATCTTGGTAATAAATCCCAGTTCGATATTGGCGACCACGGTCATTCCCTTGTTGATTGACTGATAATGGATCAATAACACGGAAATAATAAAGTAAAATCTCTCTAAGTGACACTGACTTCTCATCATAAACCACTTGCACCGTTTCTGCATGGTCTGTTTCCTTGAGCAACTGATAATTGGTCGTTTCGACTTGTCCATTAGCGTAGCCAACACTGGTTGCTATCACTCCAGAAATACGTGAAAAATACTCCTCTAGGCCCCAAAAACAACCGCCTGCTAGATAAATTTCTGCCATCTTTATTTCTCCTTTATCAAGTTTTTAACTAATACTCTTCGAAAATCTCTTCAAACCACGTCAGCTTACATCTGCAACCTCAAAACAGTATTCTGAGCTAACTTCGTCAGTTCTATCCACAACCTCAAAACACTGTTGTGAGCTGACTTCGTCAGTCTTATCTACAACCTCAAAGCAGTGCTTTGAGCAACCTGCGGCTAGCTTCCTAGTTTGCTCTTTGATTCTCATTAAGTATAAACTTATTTTCAAAAAAAGGATAGGAAGCCCTCTGGTCGAGAGTTTCCCCATCCTATCTGCTATTCTTTATTTTGCTTTTACACGGACACCTTGGGTATCAACTTTCAAGTCATGAAGTTTTCCTTTGAAGGGTTGCTTTTCCAATTCTGCCTTAATCGTTGGCATCTTGTCATGAGAAGCCAAAACCATAACTGTCGGCCCAGCACCAGAGAGGTAGGTTGCATAGGCACCATTGTCTTTGGCTACTTGTTTAATCGTCGCAAATTCTCTCACCAAGTCCTGACGATAGCGCTCGTGGAAGAGGTCTCCTTCGATTGCTTGACCAGCTGTCACCATGTCTCCTGCCAACAAGGCTGCAACCGCCACATTGGCGATAGAACTAGCAGCAACAGCTTCTTTGTAGGACAATTTCTTAGGCAAGACACCACGGCTGTCTCGAGTACGCAATTCATAGTTTGGAATGTAGGCTAGGAAATCACACTCTGGGAAGTCTGCTACGATAGCAGAGACTTGTCCTTCAACGGAACTTGCAATAACGAGATTACCATAAATGGCTGGAGCCACATTGTCAGGATGGCCTTCAATCTTAGTTGCCAACTGCAATTTTTCATGGTCTGACAAGTTGAGTTGCCCCAATTGGTTGGCTAGTTCAATCCCAGCAACAATAACCGAGCTGGAAGAACCCAAACCACGCGCCAAGGGAACATTACTAGTCATTTTCAAACGTCTTGGTTGCAGGTCTGGTACAATTTGCAAAGCGATTTTGAGCAAGAGATTACGCTCGTCATGAGGAATCCATTTGCCAATCTGGTGTTCAATCAGCCACTCTTCTCGTTCTTCGCAAACCTCGATTTGAAGATACTTGGTTACAGCTACACCGACCGAGTCAAAACCTGGCCCGATATTGGCACTGGTTGCAGGTACAATAATCTTCATCTTATTCTCCTAGCACCTTGAAGGTATTCAAGAGGTCGAATTCTGAAACCTTCTTCAATTCAGCTGAAACATTTTCAAGCTGGGCTTTATTAATCTTGTGTGTGATAATCACTACACGCGCCTTGTCACCCTCTTTGCCATCTTGAAGAATTTGCTTGAAGGAAATATCTTGAGCGTTAAAGATTTCAGCCAACTTCAAGACCTGACCTTTTGAGTCTGGTGCCAAGATTGAGAAATAGTAATTAGCTTTAACATCCTCTGGATTAGCTAAGACCAAGTCACGGCTGTATTCGTTGAAGTCTTTGCCAATGGTACCATCATTCAAGCGACGAACGATACGGACAATATCTGCTACAACACTTGTTGCAGTTGGTTTTTGACCAGCACCTGGTCCGTAGTACATAGACTCACCAATACCGATAGATTCTACAAAGACAGCGTTCATTACGCCATTCACACTGGCAAGTGGGTGTGCTTTAGGAAGGAAGGTTGGAGTCACTTCCGCAGCAATACCTGAAGGAGTTTCCTCGATAGAACCAACCAATTTCACTACATAACCAAGCTCTTGAGCTACAGCTACGTCTTCTGGTGTGATGTTACGGATTCCCTTGTGGGCTACATCATCAAAGGCAACCTTCATGCCAAAGGCAAATTGGCTCAAATAACCATCTTGTAGGCTGCATCAATCCCATCCACGTCATTTGTCGGGTCGCTTTCTGCAAATCCTAGACGTTGCGCTTCCGCAAGAGCATCGTCGTAAGACCATCCTTCTTCCACCATCTTGGTCATCATGAAGTTAGAAGTTCCGTTGACTACTCCAAGCACGCGCGTGATTTTATCAGAAGCCAAGGAATTTGCCAAAGTACGAAGAATTGGAATCCCACCAGCAACTGCTGCTTCGTAGTAAAGTGCTACCTTATTAGCTTTAGCGATTTCTAACAATTCTGCACCATGGACAGCCAAAAGGTCCTTGTTAGCAGTAACAACGTGTTTTCCAGCTTCCAAGGCACGAGTGATAAAGGTTTTAGCAGGTTCGATACGTCCCATCAATTCCACTACTATCGTAATGTCTTGGTCTGATAAAATATCATCCACATTGGTTACAAAGTTAAAGTCATTCCCTGCTGCAAGCAAGCGATTCTTTTCATCTTCATCCTTGACCAATACCTTAGCAACTTCGATCTCTGAATGTGCTGATTGATTGATTTTTTCTCCATTTTCCTTTAGGAGGAAAGGCACACCACTTGCAACGGTACCAAATCCTAGTAAAGCAATTTTAACTGTCATGTTTGTCTCCTCGAAATTTTCTAATATAGCCATTATAACAGAATTTTGTGAAAATTCCTATTATAGTAAATCACTATTTCAGTATAAAAAGAAAAAACGAATCAGACGATTCGCTCTTCTTAGAATCTGAAAATAGCTTTCCAGAAATGATTATCCAATCTTTTGCAGATTGAGCACTGCATCGTGATTCATCAAGACTTGACCATACTCTTGCAAGACTGAACGACTGATATCACTATCGTCCGCAAACTCGCGCATACGAGCCAAAAGCCAAGCCGGATATGGACTTGGATGATTTTCAATATCCACTAAAATAGTCAAATAATAGCGCTCGTTCATTTTGTAGAGTTCAGAAGTTTCCATCTCAAAAGTCACTGTCTTGGCAAAAGCCACCAAGTCAGCCAACTTAGCAAAAGAAAGGATGTAATAGATGTAAGGCTCTTTCTTGCTCTCAGTTTCTTGTTCAGCCTGTTCCTGCTCTTCTTCCTTGGCTTCTACTTGCTCTAGAGATTGAATCGCTTCGATATCATCCTTAGTTTTGTCTGCGATGCTTTTTTCCAAGGTTTTGATAAATTCATCTGGCGACATTTGAGCCAATTCTTCCATATCTGGCAAATCCGATAAGTCTTCAAAATCTAGATTTTGGTCAATCTTTGATTTGGTTACAAAGACATCGACCTTATCAGGTTTTGGAGTCACACGGAAGCTCAACATACCTGTATCTAGAAAGCTATCAGGCATCTCTAACTCATCCAAGATAGCATAAAAGAACTCTTCTGTTTTTTCTTGAGGAACGAGAAAGTCAGCAATCTCCATTCCTCGATCCATCAAATCTTCTAAAGACATCGTGATTTTCAAAGTTGTATCACTAATTTGTTTCATTTTCATTGCTAGTAACCTCATACTTTCAGTTCTATCTATTATACTAGATTTTTACGATTTTATCAAAAGAAGGCTCCTCTATACGGATAGATTTTCCCTAGGGCGTAACTTCTGTAGGAGACTCTAATACTCTTCGAAAATCTCTTCAAATCACGTCAGCTCTATCTGCAACCTCAAAACAGTGTTTTGAGCAACCTGCGGCTAGCTTCCTAGTTTGCTTTTTGATTTTCATTGAGTATAAAAGAAAATTTCTGCAGACAAATAGAAAAAGCCTTCAAAATCGGATCTTAGCCAACTTTGAAGACCTAATACATCAGAAAGCTTATAGTTTAAAGGTTGCTACACCGAGGATAGAACGATTTAAGTTTCTGAGAATTTGAAGACTTTGCTCAAATTTCTTATAACGAGTCACTCCGTACTCTTCAACAAGAAGGACTGTATCTCTTTCCAAAAGCGATGGCACATCTTGTAAATCTACAAAATGAATTCCTTTTAAAGCCTCTTGATTTTGTTTTAATTTATCTAGAATAGCTTTATTTGAGCTAACGATAGTCAATTCTTGTCCAGCATTTTTGTATGACAAAACATCTGCTAGGTTGGCAATTGTTGTAATCTCTGTTACAAAATCAATTTGATACTGAGAAAAATCACCTGCTCTATTGATTGTTGGATTAAAGAGATAAACTAACACATTTCCCATCACAACCAAAATCACACAGACCACTCCAATAACAGCTAAACGAAGAATCAGATTTTTCACATTTAAGCCGAGCGCTGTTTCACCATTTGCATTCAATTCTTTAGAGTTGATGGTTTCTAATTTTTCAATTTTCACATTTGCATAGGTATGTTTAAATTTCTCAATCAACCCATCAATTTTGCGCTCCAACAAGTCATTGGCATCTTTACTTGGTGTCAAAATTTTCACACCAACCCCTGCATCGTCAATCATATAGTAAACGGTCAATTTTTTCCACCAATAGTCATTCGTTGAATTTTTCAAGGTTGTTTCGGTCGTATCCAATTCACTGGCAATTTTTTTCAACTCACTGGGTTCTACATCATTAAAAAGATAAGCTCCATTCAAATTTCCATCAATCAATTTCCCATAAAAATCACTATAACCACCAATTTGATGATTCAAAATCGTTTTAGCTGAATCTTCTGGAGGAGTAATTTTATAGCTAAGATAAGTTGAATAACTTGTTGTGTCTTTGACAGTATTTTTATTCTTAACTGCTTTAATTGTAAATGGTACAGCAATAAGAGCAAATAAAGCTATGAGAGCTAAAATATTTGCTTTTCGTTTTTTGTAAAGATTTGCAAACAAATCAGCTACTGAATAATGTTCAAACATGATTTTTTTCTCCTTTGTTTAGTAGATACTGGTTTTCTTTTGTAAGCATTTTTGCTACAAATATAATCACAAGAACAATTCCCCAGAATTGCATTGTAAATAGATTGAAGAAACTTTCTGAAAAGCTACTTCTAGGCATAAAGAATAGATTATTCAAGATGAGTAGGGACAAGGCAAATAGGATTGTTCTAGAGCGATAGGCTACTTGCAACATGGCTATAAATAACATACCTAGCAAGAGACTAAGTAGAAAGACTCCTATCATACCATAGTCGGTATACAACTCCATGATATAACTACTTCCGATACCGTGCCCTTTCAAGTATTCCTTGTTCAAGACAAGATAGGATAGATTGTGGGCATAACTATTACTATCAATAGCCAGTTCCACACTATTGGTTGTATGTTCAAAGGCTTTTCCTCCGAAAATGGCCCCCAAACTTCCTCTTGCAAAATAATCAAGAACAGGACCAAAAGTAAAATTACGGAAATCTCGGTAAGGGAGGCTACTGTTAAATAGAAAACCTCGAGCCAAGACACCAAAACTAGTCCCTTGTTTATAGATAAAGTCAAGTAAGATATCCCAGAAACCTGTATGAGAAACTTGGACATTATCCCGTACATAATTGAGCACTCCCATCGCTAACATGAGAATAGGAGAACCTACAAAAATCGCTAACTTTTCTTTAAATCCAATCCATTTTCCTTTTTCGGTTTGCTCCCGCATAAAGTAATAAACAAAAGCAAATAAAATACTTAAAATAAAAGGATTTCGCGTCCCAATTGCCAAATGAATAGTATTAGCTGCAATAAAGGAGACAAGAACTGCTGTTGCCTGCCATTTCTTTGGCTTGGTTGCCAAATACATACACATTGCGTAGACCGTAAAGGTTGATAAGATATAGGTAAAATAAGGAAGTTTACTTTCAAAATTTGCATAGTAGGCATAGTAGGAAGTCTGCAAGCGATACAAGAGTCGTTCAAATAACCGAATGAAATAGAAAGGATAGGTTAGAAGAAAAACTCCTAGTGATACAAAGCGTAACCGCTTGATATAAACCTCTTTTAGAGAATTTCCTATATTTGGTACTTTTATTTTCTTCCTAGCTATGAAGTAACGAGCCAGGACACCTCCGATGGTCAAGCCCAGAATCGAAACCATGACGACTATAAAGGCAAAACGATAGGCTATGGGATGATAGGTATCCAAAGCACCATCCCTAAAGTAATCGATGGTCGGCCTTGATACCAGAAATACAAAAATAGTTAAAAAGAAAATAAAATGGATTAAGTAATACTTGATATCATTCCAACAAGCAATTAAGCTACTAACCAGTAAGAACAATAAAGTAGAAAGCAAGCTAACATTGTTATTATTAAACAGATACACAATTCCACTTACTAGCGTCAAGGCATAGCTGACTATGGTCAAACTAAATAATAATCGTTTTCCATCAATCACTTGCTCACCCCCGTTCTAATGTAATTTTTTAGATTTTTCAATATTTTTTAGTAATAAGAATCGGTATAAGGAAATATTTATGAATAGAGCCAAAGCACTAATTCTTCTCCCCTTACGGAAAATTGGATTCCTAGCAATAGTAAAGGCATGGCCTTTTAAAAAACGATGAATCTGAGAATAGGCTTCAAATTGTTTATACTGATCATCTAGTAACATCTTATCCAGAATAAAAAAGTAGGCATAGGCCAGTCTGAAAAAAGCAACCTCTTTCAAATCCGGATAGTTTTTCACAACTTCATTGTAAAACTTTTGGTAGATATCAATATAGGCTAAATCCTTCTCTGCATAGGGTTTAGTCGTAATACTATCCCCTCTATGGAAATAGTAATAATAGGGTTTGGTATTAACAACGTACTTCTTAGCCAACTTGATTAAATCAAAATGATAATAAGCATCTTCGTAAATCAATCCCTTTGGAAAGGATAGGGCAGTTGCAATCTGTCTCTTGATTAGCTTATTGCAAATCGTTCCAGGGATTTTTTCACCTATGAGGTATTCCTTTAGAAATGTTTGAGAATCACAGACAAAATACTCATCCTGATTGGCTGACTGTGGGCTTTCATCATTAGCATAGACATTCATGACACCACAGCTAGAAACATCCGCATCTTCTTGAATTAATTGCTCATATAAGCTCTGAATCATTTCTGGATGGATATAATCATCTGAGTCAATAAAAATCAGATAGTCTCCGTGAGCCTGCTTCATTCCATTATTTCGTGCTTGTGACAAGCCTTCATTCTTTTTATGAAGTACTGACACCCTGTCATCTTGTTCAGCGATTGAATCACACAAGCGACCACTTTCATCCGTTGCTCCATCATCAACAAGAATAATTTCCAGATTTTGATAGGTCTGCTTCTGAATGGAAGCTATCGATTTTTCTAGGTACTGCGCCACATTATAGACTGGCACAATCACACTGATTAATGCAGTTTCCATGCTACTCCTCTAATAGTTTTTCTACTTGTTCGATTTGTTTGGCAATTGTGAATTGTTGAATGAATTGGCTAGCCTCATTGACATCGAAGTTTGAGGCAGAGGTCATGTAGTTCGTAATTGCCTGAGCTGCTTCTTGATTGCTCTCAATGATTTGTCCAAATTGTCCTTCTTGGGATAATTCCTCAGCCCCTCCGACATCCGTAGAGACAAAAGGAAGTCCCAGACTCAAGGCTTCCACATACACTCCAGGAAAACCTTCTTGTTTAGACATAGACAAGAGAACTTTCATCCGAGACAAATACTGGTATGGATTTTTTTGATAACCAAGGAAATGTACATAGTCCTCAAGCCCATACTCTTTGACTCGTTTTTTCAGTTCCTCTTCCATGTCACCAGCACCTATAAAGTAGAGATGATAGTTTTTTCCCTCTTGGTGTAATAAGCGTATCACTTCCACCACACGGTCAGAACCCTTATTTTCCTCAATCCGTCCGATAGTACAGATACTTTGAGGCGCAATCTCGATATCGATCTTCTCTTGAGATTTTTCTAAAATAGTCTTAAAATCATATCCATTGTAGACCGTCTGTAATTTCGAAGCATAATCTGGATAGACTTCCTTGATAGAATGACTGGTCTTTTTAGAAATTCCTACAATGGTATCCGCAGCATCCAACTGGCGTCTATGTGATTCTCTTTTTGAGCTATCCTTAATAAATTCTTCGATACTTCCATGAATCCAGGAGATTTTCTTGACTTCTTTTCTTTTAGAGAACAAAAGTGGAGGATTCATAATGGTAAAGGAAACTTCAACATCATAGTTATCTTTCACAAGCAAGCGACGTGTCAATCTTGGAAAATAAATTCTCATTCTCCACAAAAGAGCTCGAATCCATCTGGCTTGGCGATAATCCTGAAGGGATTTTAAAATGCCTACATGCTTGGGAACAGATTCGTATCCCTTGTCAAAGTGCTCTATTTCAAGAATATCAATATCATACTTTTCTGGATCCAGATTTGAAACAATGGTAGACAGAATCTTTTCTGCTCCACCCCCGAGAGAAAAAGACCACATAAAAATAAGATTTTTTTCTTAGCCACCATATTCTCCCTTGTATTCTGTATAAGACTTATCCATATCAGCGATGACAGCATCATGATGCGGTAGCTGCTTGTCTGCTGGCGGAGGAGTCATATAATCACCAAAAGCTGTGCTGAGATAGGCATCGTAGCCAACTGGAATAGGCATCTCTGTTCCTTCAAATGGCAAGAAGAGATTATCTTCAAAGGATGCGATTGGGTACTTGTTTCTCATGTAGCCAGGACCTGAGCATAATTCTGTGATGCCATCGCTCTCAGCTAGACTGTACTTGGTCATTTCTTTTTCAGCTTTTTTCCAAATGCGATAACGGAGAGATTTGGGAGTCACACCCAGTAAAATACGGCTTCCCCATTTCATAAGTGCACCATGCTTTTCTGGAATAGTTTGGGCACAAAAAAGAGAATAAATCAGGGCCCAACGAACCTGTTTTTTCCGCTCAGCTGAATTTGTAGGATAATAATCCAGAGGCAACACATCCAAGGCCAGACCATGTGGTAAATTCAAATCCTGTTGATAAGGCTTAATACAGGTAGTTTCCTTGTCACGAATGGTAATAAAAAGATTACGATCAACAAAATCCTTGTTACTCTTTGACAAGAAATAACGCTCATCTGCATAACGAGGCCATAATTCTGCTAATTTCTCATAATCTTTACGAGGCATAAAAAAGTCTAGGTCGTCATCCCAAGGAATGAAACCCTTGTTTCGAAGGGCACCAATAGCACCCCCTCCACAGAGATAACAAAGCAAATCATGTTCTTTACAAAAGGCCACAAAATATTCAGCCATCTCCAGACTACGAGCCTGAATTGCTTTTAAATCAGTCATATTGTTCATTATTCTTTCTATCGTATCGTTCCATTATACCACAAATAGGGGGTGAAAATCTATTGCAGACTGTAAAAAATCAAAGCCTGACTGCTATCTAAATAGCTATCAAACTTTGACTCTTCTGTCTTATCTTATCTCAAACCCATCTGAGACAATTTATTCTGATATTTGTTTTGATCGACAAGCAAGCCCAAGCCTCCATAAACATCATAGGCATCTACCCAGTCACCCAGTTCTGGAATCGTCAATTTTTCAATACCATTTTGAGCTCCGTCTAGGAAAGACAAGCCATTTGTTAACAGGAAGGTATAAGGAACATTCGTTGAGGTCATTGCGAATACCTTGCCAAGTGCCTCTGAACCTGTAAAGAGCTTGGTTGGATCTTTGATTTGCTGAAGAACTGCTGTCAGTACTTGTTGCTGTCTTTTGGTACGGCCGTAATCCGCCTCATCATCATCACGGAAACGAGCATAATTGAGCAAGGTCGAGCCATTCATCTGCTGTTTTCCGACTTTGATAGTTTGGGTTGGAGACTCAGTCTCAGTAGCGTGTAAATCATCTCCTACTGTAGCTTCTGTTAGTTGGCGCCCATTCAATGTTGAAAATTGAGCATCAATTGTCACCCCATCAGGGAAAAGTGTGTCAATCGCTGTAGCAAAGGCCTGAAAATCGACCAAGGCATAGTACTTAATGTCCAAATCAAAATTATCTTTCAAAACTTGACGAACCATTTCTGCCCCTTTTTGCCCCTCTTGTTCTCCTAACTCATAGGCTACGTTTAACTTGTTATCCGTCTGTTTTCTACCGTTAATGACTTGGCTATAACCGTCTATATAAACCAAATTGTCACGCATGAAGCTGACCAGCTTAATTTTCTTATCCGAACCGCCAACATTTAATACCATAATAGAGTCCGTCCGCGTCTCAGCACTATTTTGACCGATTCGCCCATCTGTACCCAAGATCAAAATATTAACTCCATCTCTGGTATCTTGACCATTAAAAACTTCTACTTGAGCTGCCCTGGCATTGGCAATTTTATCTGGATTAGCATTGATATAACCTTTTAAGAACATAAAAATCATACCCAATGCTAGACAAGCTAAGATAGCCAGTAAACCTGCGAAAATGCGCCCCCACCGTAGCTTCCGCTTTTTAGTTTTTTTCTTTGGAAGAGAATTGATTTTCTGGTATCTCTCAGAACGACTACGGCTATTATAAGAAGGAATCGAAGTGTTAGCACTTGTCTTTCTATAATCCTCTATCAATTCCTGACTTTCTGAGGTGGCGTCATTACTTGCCTTACTTAATTTATCTTGCAGGTAAGCAAACTCCTTTTTCTCTCGCTCATTGAGGTAATGAATATTCTTAAAGAGATAGTCATAGCGCAGCTGCTCATGATGGCTTAAGGGATTTTCTTTACTCATCTTCTCTCCTTTCCATGGTCTGATATTGGATAAATAGGATAGGCACCCAGAACCTTATACTGGATTCCGATGGCTTCTAATTCTTTTTGGGCAAAGTGAACCAAGTCCTTATCAGTATAGTCCACATCGATAATGAAAAAGTATTCGCCCAGTGCTGTCTTGAGTGGCCGACTTTCAATTTTTGTCAGGTCAATTCCTCTCCAAGCAAAGGTCGACAGGGCCTTGTAGAGTGCACCTGGAAGGTTGTCAGGTAAGGTCAAGGCCAAACTCATTTTTTCAGTTTGTACTTGCAAGGGAATAGCTGCACCTTCAGCTCCCAAAACCCAGAAACGTGTGAAATTGGCTTCCATTTCCTGAATATCCTCAGCAATCAGTTCCAAGCCATATTCTTCTGCAGAACTTCTTGGTGCAATGGCTGCATAAGTCTGGTCTGGATGTTCGGAAATAAAACGGGCCGCATAGGCTGTACTAGCTGTTACCTCGATTTGGGCCTCTGGATATTGTTCATCGATGAATTTCTTTCCTTGAGCCAAGGCCTGTGGATGTGAAAAAATCTTTTCAATCTTAGTATGACCTGGAACCACCATCAACTGCTGATGGATAGGCTGAACGATTTCTGCAACTGCTTGGATGCGAGCCTGATGAAAAAGGTAGTCCAAGGTTTCATGAACACTACCCTCAATAGAATTTTCAACTGGCACCACAGAATAGTCCACCAAGCCTTGCTCATAGGCCTTGATGACATCTGTAATGTTAGCAAAAGCCTGCAATTCCTCATGAGGAAAAGCTGTCTGCACAACATGGTGTGAAAATGATCCCTTGGGACCTAGATAAGCAATTTTCATCTCAGTTCCTCTATAATTTCCTCTGTGCTTAACTCGGTCACATCCAAAACCCGACTAGCTACTTCCTCATACCAAGCCTGTCTTTCTTGAAAAATAGCTGCAAGTTCTTCCTTGCTATTCTTTAGAAAAAGCGGTCGCTGATTGTCCTTATCAACTGCGATACGTTGGTAGAGGGTTTCAAAATCAGCTTTCAGATAGATATTATCAGAATTGGTCTTGAGTAAGTCACGATTTCGCTGAGAAACGACCACTCCTCCACCAGTTGACACGACTTGATCTCTTTGTAGTAAATCAGCTAGGACTTCTGATTCTACCTGACGAAAGGCCGCTTCTCCCTTTTCAGCGAAAAAATTCGCAATGGACATACCTAAGCGCTTCTCAATCAGAGCATCCATATCAAGGTAATTAGGGTCCAAGCCTCTTGCAATAGTCGATTTGCCAGCCCCCATAAAGCCTAATAACACCTTAGCCATGAATCAAGCTCCCCAAATCATCAAAGAAGCTAGGATAGCTGGTATTGATGGCTTCAGCACGGTCAAGTTCCACTTCTCCATCTGCAACCAAGAGAGCTGCAATGGCTGTCATCATGCCGATACGGTGGTCACCAAACGTATTGACTCTAGCACCGTGAAGGGCTGATTTTCCTTTGATAATCATTCCATCTGCTGTAGGTGTGATATCCGCACCCATACTATTTAAAGCATCTGCCACAACCTGAATGCGGTCTGTTTCCTTAACCTTGAGCTCCTCAGCATCTTTGATAACTGTTACACCATGTGCTTGGGTAGCCAGAAGAGCAATAATGGGCAATTCATCAATCAAGCGTGGAATCAAAGCGCCACCAATTTCTATTCCTTTCAAGTCAGAAGATTCAACAATCAAGGTAGCAGATTTAGCGACTGGGTCAATTTCAGTCATTTCCAATTTCCACCCATGGCACGAATGACATCGATAATACCGGTGCGCGTTTCGTTGATGCCCACATTCTGCAGCACTAGACGAGAATTCGGAACAATCAAACCTGCGACTAGCCAAAAGGCTGCACTGGAAATATCTCCTGGCACGACCACCTTTTGTCCAGTCAGTTTTTGTGGTCCTTGGACTGTGATTTTCTTACCATCCACACTTAAATGGCCACCAAATTGTTGCAACATATCTTCAGTATGATTACGGGTGCATTCTTTTTCGATAATCACTGACTCACCCTGAGCCTGCAAGGCCGCAAAGATCAAGGCTGACTTAACTTGGGCAGAGGCAATCGGCAACTCATATTGAATAGGTCTTAGGGTTTTCGTCCCTTTTAAGTGAAGGGGAGGCAGGTCTCGCTCGGTTTGCCCTGAAATACTAACGCCCATTTTTTTCAGTGGAATAGTCACACGATCCATAGGGCGTTTGGATAGACTGTCGTCTCCGAACATCTCTACTTCAAAATCTGCACCAGCAAGGACACCTGAAATCAGACGAATCGAGGTTCCAGAATTTCCCATATCCAGGGCATTTTGTGGAGCTTTAGGCCGTCCATGCCTACACCTTGAATAGTAATAACCCCATCTTTGTCCTCAATTTCAACACCAAGGTCACGAAAAACCTGCATAGTTGAGAGCACGTCCTCACCACGCAATATATCATAAACCTTGGTCTCACCCTCAGCCAAACTTCCAAAGATAATGGAACGGTGACTGATAGACTTGTCACCTGGAACTCGGATACTGCCGTGTAAGTGGCTAATGTTTGTTTTTAGTTTCATACTGGACCTCATACTTGCAATACTTTTACCTATTTTATCATAAAAAGCCAGAAATTCCTTAAAAATTCCTGACTTTAGGATTGTTATTTTGTTATTTTAGCAATTCTGAAACTGGTTCAAAAACAATTTTTTCAATGTCAGACAGGTAAATTGCCAATTGTTGTTGCTTAGTAAAGAATTCTGACAAGAGGCTGTTCCCCTGAATCTGCTTGCCAAAGCCTTCCATCTTATCTTGGAAGGAAGCGTCTGGCATTTGACCTGTCTGTGCTAGTTTTTGAATTTCCTCTTGAAAGGCAACATATTCTGTAAAAATTTTGCTTGCCTCAGCATCTGCTGAAATGGCATCTTTAGCTGCTTTAACAGCCTTGTATTCTGGTAATTCGCGTAGACCGCGACTAAGTTCGTTTGCACTATCGTAAATATTTGACATAATTTTCTCCTTATTTATTTCTTTAAAATTAATAGTCACTCTGTGATCTTTATTATTGTGCAATAACTTCAATATGACCTCTTGAATGTCCATAACTTAATTCCTTATCTGGTATATACTTTATCTTCAAAGAGCCTAAATTAGAATCTGTTATAGTTTCATTTGATACAAGATTATCAAAATAACTATTTATCTCATCATCAGATAAAGACGATTCAATTGCTCTAACAATATCATGAAATACTTCTTTCATTCCTACAACACCAGATTCACTATTTTTCATTTGTCTGATTAATTGTTACATTGATTTTATCAGTATCATTTGCATGTAAAAAGTTCCAAGTAGTATCCGTAGCTTGATGCGAAATATTTTATTTTTATATTTCCTTTTTTTGATATTTTTCTAATGGGCTATTAGAATTTTTGATTATAGCTATTGATAAACTCATTAATAATTCTATCGTCTACATACTTTGAATTGGTTTTCTCTTAATTTATTTCCTTGTTGGATGGTTCATTTTTTGTCTCAACACTTGCTTCTGAAGTAGTTTTCACATCTTTTTTAACAGCGTAAGCTCTAAGTAAGATAAAAGAAATAAAGATAATACCAAATATGAATTTAGGCTCTATTTTAGGCATAATTTTCTCCTTATTTGATAACGACTGTATAGTCTGTATTTTCTGTTATTAGATGCTCGGCTCTTTCCAAGTCTTGAGCGTTTTTAAATGAAATTTGTAGGATCCCGTGAATATCTTCACGGTTTTCCTCATTGATGTGAATATTAACCAAGGAAGTTCCACGTAGCAATTCCAAAATCCTCAAGATGACATCTTCTTCATCGGGAACGTCGACATAGAGGTCATAAGAGCTATCCACTCCACCACGCTTATGAATTTCCATAGCCTGACGTTGCTCACGCGCTTGGTTGAAAAAGTTCCAGATATGCTCCTCATCTCCCTTGCTGATGGCCTGACCAACCTCATCTAAACGTTCCTTAAAATCCTCAATTCGGTCTAGAATAGTTTCACGATTGGACAAGAGAATGGAAGTCCACATACCTGGCTCGCTTTCCGCAATTCGGGTCATATCTCGAAAACCACCTGCCGCAAAGCGCCTTGCCATCTCATGTTCTTGAGCATAGACTGCCGTCTGCTCCATAAGACTAGAAGCCAGAATATGAGGAAAATGGCTAATCTGAGAAGTGACACAATCATGCTCCTTGGCATCAATTTCGATAAAACGAGCATGAAGACCTGAAAGCAGATCCTTCATTTCCTCAAGCGTGCCAGGGCTTGTCAGACTCGAAGGGGTAAAGATATAATAGGCATTTTCAAAGAGATTGACATCTGCAGAGGCAGCCCCTGTCTTATGACTACCAGCCATGGGATGGGCCCCGACAAAGCGAACAGGCTTGTCAGACAAATATTGCTCCGCCGCATCCACAATAGCTGACTTGGTCGAACCAGCATCTGAAATAATGACGCCTTCTTTTAAGTTCAAATTAGCCAACTTCTTAATGAAAGCAATAGTTTGTTTGATTGGCAAGCTGAGGATAATGATATCTGCCAAGGGAGCAAAACTGGCAAAATCATCTGTTACACGGTCAATCATGCCTTCTTTCAAGGCGATATCTCTCGAGGCTTGACTGCGATTGTAACCTAAAATTTCATAATCTGGATGATCGCGTTTGATGCCAAGTGCCATAGAGGCACCGATCAACCCAAGACCTGCGATATAGATTGTTTTTGCCATAGGAACTCCTTAATAGTTCTTTGTATAGTCTCGGTGTTTGGCTACCGCTTCTTTTAATTCCTCTAGATTGTCTGATGAGAATTTTTCGAGGATTTCTTGTGCCAGAACCGTTGCCACAACAGCTTCCATAACTACACCTGCAGCTGGAAGAGCAGTCGGATCACTTCTTTCGACTGTTGCCTTGTAGGGTTCATGAGTTTCGATATCCACACTCATGAGTGGTTTGTAGAGAGTAGGAATGGGTTTCATGACACCACGAACAACGATAGGTTGCCCATTGGTCATACCGCCTTCAAAGCCGCCCAGATTGTTGGTACGGCGAGTATAGCCGTCTTCTTTAGACCAGAGAATTTCATCCATAACTTGGCTACCTTTACGATAGCCAGCTTCAAAACCAAGACCAAATTCCACCCCTTTAAAAGCATTGATAGAGACAACTGCTTGGGCAAGTCTGGCATCTAATTTTCTGTCCCATTGGACATAGGAACCAAGACCAACTGGAACACCTCCGACGACTGTCTCCACAACCCCACCGATGGTATCACCGTCACGCTTGATTTGGTCAATATAATCCTTGATTTCCTGTTCCCTTTCTTGGTTGACAATAGAAACTTCGGACTGGGCAGCTCGTTCCTTAATCTCAGCAACTGTGAGATTCTCAGGAACATCGATTTCCTTGCCACCAAAGACTACGACATGGTTGGCAATCTCCATATCCAGCTCAGCCAAGAGGCGTTTTGCTACTGCGCCAACTGCCACCCGCATGGTGGTTTCACGAGCTGACGAACGCTCCAAGGAATTACGCAAATCATCAAAACGGTACTTGATGCCCCCAACCAAGTCGGCATGACCTGGACGTGGATGGGTGATTTTCCGTTTGCTTTTAAGGCGGTCTTCAATGTCCTCCGCAGACATGATATCCAGCCATTTCTGATGGTCCTTATTGACGACATCCATGGTAATGGGAGCCCCTGTCGTCTTCCCATGGCGAACGCCTGAAGTAAAGACAACCAGGTCACTCTCAATTTTCATACGACCACCGCGGCCATATCCACCCTGACGACGTTTCAAATCCTCATTGATGTCCTCTGCTGTCAAAGGGAAGTCCAGCTGGAATTCCCTCAATGATAGCCGTCAGACGAGGGACCGTGTGATTCTCCTGCTGTTAAATATCTCATACACTCTCCTTATTTTACCAAGTAGTCTTTCATCTCTTCCAGAGAAACTGGGTGAATAGTCGCTGAACCAAGCTCTGGTACCAAGACCAATTTCAAGGTATTGCCACGCGCTTTCTTGTCATGAGTCAAAGCTTGATAAAGCTTATCTACATCCCAGTTTTCATAGTCAACAGGCAAACCAAACTTCTGGCACATCTCTGTGATAGATTGGGTAATACCAGCTGGCATAAGGCCTTTTTCCTCAGCTACCTTGGAAATCTGAACCATGCCCATGGCTACAGCCTCTCCATGCATGACCTTGCCATAACCAGCAGTCGCTTCAATAGCATGACCAATAGTGTGGCCAAAATTGAGGTAAAGGCGAACACCATTGTCTAACTCATCCTCAACCACCATCTTGCGTTTAACTTGGCAAGAATGTTCAATCAAGGTCTCTGCATGTTCCAGAATGCTCTCTACAGAACCATCCAGCTCCGTCAAGATTCGCCAAAGTTCTGGATCCTCAATCAGGCCATACTTGATAACCTCACCCATCCCTTCAATCAACTCTCTTTTTCCAAGAGTTTCTAGGACAAGCGGATCAATCAGAACCCCATCTGGCTGGGCAAAGGTCCCCACCATATTTTTAGCAAAAGGAGTATTAACACCTGTCTTTCCGCCGATAGACGAATCCACTTGGGCTGTCAAACTAGTCGGAATCTGAACAAAATGAATACCCCGCATATAGGTAGAGGCTACAAAACCAGCCAGGTCCCCAACGACACCGCCACCAAGAGCCACGATTCCATCGCTACGAGTCAGACCTTGCTTGACTAAAAATTCATAGACTTTCTGAACAGTTGTCAGATTTTTCCGTTCTTCGCCTTCTAAAAAGTCAAAAACAGCTACCTGAAAACCAGCATCTTCTAGGCTGAGTTTGACCTTCTCTGCATAGAGAGAGGCTACATGGTTGTCAGTAACTATAACAACTTTTTGAGGTTGCCAGAGTTCTCGCAACCATTGACCAGCCTGAGCCAGACAGCCTTTTTCAATTTGAATATCATAAGGATGATGAGGAATATCGATTCTGATTTTCATAGGAGAGTCTCCTTTTCTTTATTGGTATTTTTCTGTTAAGGACTGCCAAATTTCTTCTGTCGGCATTTCCTTTCCTGTCCACAGTTGAAAAGCTTCTGCAGCTTGATAGAGCAACATTCCCAGACCGTTAACAGCTGGATTGCCCTGACTCCTAGCCCATTTCAAAAATGGCGTTTCAAAGGGTTGGTAAATAATATCTGCCACCAAGATAGTTTCTGGCAAATTGATGCTTTCAGGAACTGGGGATGATTGACCGTCCATCCCTACACTTGTCGCATTGACAAGTAAATCCGACTCAGCAACTCTTGCTTGCAGTTCAGGAACATCTTCTAAAGCATACAAGTCCACTTTAAAGCCTGTTTGCTCCTGTAACTTGTCTAGATAAGGTCTTGTTTTTTCCATGGAAACTGAACGAACAAAGACCGAAATCTGACTGACGCCGTCCAAAATAGCTTGTGCCAAAATGGACTTGGCCGCACCGCCTGCACCCAGCAGGGTCATCTTCTTACCTGTAATTGTAAAAGAAGGCAAGCTCTTAAAAAATCCCTTGCCATCTGTATTATATCCAATTAAATTGCCATTCTCATTGACAACCGTATTGACCGCGCCGATCAAGCGCGCTTCGTCACTCAGCTCATCCAAATAAGGAATCACCTGCTCCTTATAGGGCATGGAGAGATTGATGCCAAACATCTGGTAGCGACGAATATTGGCCACTGTTTCTGCCAAATCACCCGCTTCAATCTCCCAAGCAACATAAACACCATTGGTAGCTGTCGCCTCAAAGGCACTATTGTGAATAAAAGGAGAAATAGAATGCTTAATAGGATTGGCAACAACGGCAGCTAAACGTGTATAACCATCAAGCTTCATCCAAATCTCCCGAATTTTTTTCATGTTAGCTAAGGAAATCTGACCTGGGGCACTTGCCTCATCTAGACTAGCAAAGGACCAGCTAGAACCTGTCACATCCGCAGTGATACGAGAGACCTTGCCCACTTTTCCCATAGAAATGGTCACATATTCCTGCTCAGGATTGAGGGTTTTAAAGCCTCGTGTATAGTTCATCAAGTCTAGCACATCCTGCTCCGTGTGGGCCATCACCGCAACCTTAACAAGTTTTGGATTTAAGCTCGTCAACTCTGACAAGATTTCCATCATATTTTCAGGTGTTTCTTGAAAATTATGGTAACTCAAAACGAGATTTGGGAAGTCCAGCATTTCCTCAAAAACATCCTTGTAGCTATAGTACTCAAAATCAATATAGTCTGGTTGATAGAGTTGCGCCACTTCCTTGATTAGATGGATATATTCTTCTGGAGAAAGGTCGATTTCTCCTCCTTCAGAGCGAGTTCGCAGAGTGAAAACCAACTCACGGCCTGCGAATTTTTCAAAAATAGCTGGAGCTACCTGCAAAATCGCTTCTTTAGGCAGATAGTCGGCACGCCATTCAATGATGTCGGCATCCAGATACCTCGTAGCATCCAGAGCCTGAGCTTCCTCTAAACTTCTTGGCATTACTGAAACGATTAATTTCATTTACTAACCTTCATACTAATCACCTTGAGGTAATTACTACTTTCATCTTTTTTATTATAGGCAAAATCTGCTGGAAGACCGTATTTATTTAAAATCTGGTAACTTCTTCCTGCAAAACCTTTATCAATTTGTTCTGTAAATTTCTGGCGGGATACATTGGCAGCATTGGTACTAGCAATGATAATTCCTCCCGGATTTAAAATCTCAAGACTCTGGGAAATCAACTTGTGATAATCCTTGGCCACAGAAAATGTTTGTTTTTTGTTCCGAGCAAAGCTAGGCGGATCTAGGACAATCACATCATAGGTCAATCCTTTTCGCTTAGCATACTTGAAATACTCAAAGACATCCATGACTATAAAACGATGCTCGTCTGTGCTGATTCCATTTGCCTGAAAATGCGCTTGAGACAATTCTCGTGAACGTTTGGCTAGGTCAACAGAAGTTGTCTGGCTAGCTCCTCCCATAGCTGCAGCTACTGAAAAAGCTGCTGTGTAGGAAAACATATTGAGCAAGGATTTGCCCATAGCTAAACCATCAACCAAGCTCCCACGAACCTCATGCTGGTCTAGGAAAATTCCTGTCATCAAGCCATCATTCATAAAGACTTGATAGAGAACACCATTTTCCAGAACAGTGAAAAAATCAGGTGCTTCTTGACCATAAACATGGGCAGATTCATAGTCCAAACCCTTAAAGCGGATCTTCTCATAGGCCCCTAACACCTCAGGAAAAACCTGTCTAAAGGCTTCTGAGATGGTCTGACGAATCTGAAAAACATAAGAGTTATACCAAGAAAAGACAGCATAGTCGCCATAAAGGTCCACTGTCAGACCACCAAAGCCATCTCCCTCTTGGTTAAAGAGACGAAAGGCAGTTGTCAATTCGTCTTGATAGTAGGCACTTCTCTTTTCTTTAGCTTGTCTAAAGAGTGTTTCAAAGAAAGCTTGATTGAAGACCACCTTGTCCTTACTAACAAACCAGCCCAAGCCCTTGTTTTGCTGCGAAAGGTAGGCAGTCCCAAGAAAGGTTCCTTCTTGACTCTGCACTTCTACTTCCTGATCCTTAAGATTGACATTCTCAAGATCACTGGCTTCTAGTAAAACTAGCCCCTTAGCGAGCTTCTTTTCAACCCTTTTGCTGACTCTTATTCTATTCATAACTACCATTATATCAAACTTTTAGGCAATTCTCAAAAAAGAAACTACCCTTGCTTTTTTACTCTTCTTTTAAAAAATGGTATACTAATACTAATAAAAAATTAGGAAGTAAATGTGTGAGAATCAATTTTAGCAAAATCCAAAAAGCCATGGGTACCAGACTGGGTTTTGTCCTAACCCTTTTAATCCTATATTGGCTCAAAACCTTATTAGCCTATACCGTTGACTTTAATTTAGATATTCAAGTGGGCAAGTTGCAGGGAAATTACCTTGCCTTTATCGCCTTTTTCAACCCCCTTCCTCTAGGACTACTCCTGCTGGCTCTAGCCCTCTATTCTCGCTCAACCAAGATCTTTTATAGCCTGAGTATAGCTATTTATAGCCTTTTATTCATTTGGCTCTATTCTAATGTCTTTTACTATCGAGAATTTAGTGACTTTATCACGGCTAATACCATGAAGGTGGTCAGCAAGGTGTCTGTCGGCACTGCAGAACTAGAATTACTGCGTCCTTGGGATTTCATCTATTTTATGGATTTCCCATTGCTGGCTTTCCTTTTCTGTAAAAAATTCATCCAGCTGGATAGGAGACCCTTCAAATTCCGCTCAAGTGTTGCTATCACTGCACTCTCAGCCCTGCTCTTTTCTGCTAATCTTTTCTTGGCTGAAATTGAACGTCCCGATCTCCTATCGCGAGGATTTTCGAATTATTATGTTGTCCGTGCCCTCAGTTTGCCAGCATTTTTAGGTTATAGCGCCAACCAATCCTATAGCGCTAATAAAGAACGGGCTAAGGCCTCTGAGACTGATCTTCAACCTATTACAGATTATATTCAAGAACATTCGGCTAAGCCCAATCCAGCCTATTTTGGCTCAGCAAAAGGGAAAAATGTGATTTATCTCCACTTGGAGAGTTTTCAGCAGTTCCTACTGGACTATAAACTCAACATAGATGGAACTGAGCATGAAGTCACTCCCTTCCTAAATTCACTCTACCATTCGCAATCAACCCTAGCCTTTTCGAATATCTTTAACCAAGTCAAGGCTGGTAAGACCTCAGATGCGGAAACCATGCTGGAGACTGGTTTGTTTGGACTTGACCAAGGTTCTTTCATGGTCAATTACGGTGGTACCAATACCCAGCAGGCAGCTCCTTTTATCCTATCAAAAAACGGCTACCAATCAAGTGCTGTCTTTCACGGTAATATCGGGACCTTCTGGAATCGAAATACGACCTATAAACAATGGGGCTACCAATACTTCTTTGATGCTTCCTACTTCACCAAGCAAGACAGTAGCAATTCTTTCCAATATGGTTTAAATGATAAAATCATGATGAAAGATTCTATTCAGTATCTGGAACATTTACAGCAGCCTTTTTATGCTAAGTATATAACGGTATCCAACCACTATCCCTATGCCAGCAATCTGACTGGCGATGAGCTTGGTTTCCCCTTGGCTAAAACCAAAGATGAAACAATCAATGGCTACTTCCAAACCGCCAACTATCTGGACAGTGCCATCAAGGCCTTCTTTGACTATCTCAAAGGAAGTGGCCTCTATGAAAAATCCATCATCGTCATCTACGGAGACCATTATGGAATTTCTAACTCCCGCAATCCTGACCTGGCTCCCTTGATTGGCAAGACTTCTGAGAACTGGTCGAATTACGACAATGCCATGTTGCAACGAGTGCCTTTTATGGTGGTCATGCCTGGTTATGAAAAAGGACAAATCATCAATACCTACGGTGGACAAATCGATATCTTACCGACTCTTGAACACCTCCTTGGGATTGAGTCCAATTCCTTCCTTCAAGTTGGCCAAGACCTCCTATCTCCAGACCATCAAGAAATAGTTGCCTTTCGAACTGCCAATTCCTTCGTCACACCAAAATATACTAGCTATGACGGACGAACCTACTATACTGAGAGCGGTCTTGAAATCAGCAATCTTGATGAACAAGCTCAGACTGAACTAGAAATTGTTCGCCAAGCAGCTAGTCAACAGCTGAAAATCAGCGACCAGATTCAAACCGGTGATTTAATACGTTTCTACCAAGCAGATCATCTTGGAAAAGTTGATACAGAAAGTATTTCTTACCTCAATTCTTTGCCAATTCTGCAAAAGATTGAGCAGGAAAGGTGGTCAATCAACCAGTCTCTTTAGCCAACGACAAGGTAAAACCAGTGCTGACCTTTTCAAGGCACCAAGTTACCAAGAACTCCATCCAGAGTCGGCAGAAACCGAATCAAAATCACAATAAAAAATGCTCTTCCGTCTTGGAGGAGCATTTCTTTTTATCAATGAAAATCAAAGAGCAAACTAAGAAACTAACCTCAGATTAACTGTAAGATTGTAAGTAGAGAGGTTGTATCAGTAATATATGTCTGTCAAATTTAGTGACGAAGATAGTAGAAGATAAATCAGCTTCAGTAGATATCTGGAAAATTTGATTTTATAGAAAAGCCTTTTGTTACAAACTCAATATACTATCAATAAATAATATCATAGAAGCAACAATAATTATAATTTCACCTATTTGAATAATCCTATTTCGAACTCTAAATATATTTTCTATCCAAAATACTTGTATCACACACATTATAGGAATTAAAGTTTTTGAAATTGAAAAATATCCAAATAAATAAACTATAAACAACAATAATAGAACTATATTATATTTCTTATTCAAAACATTCCTCCCTATATTTTTGATTACCAATCTTAATCAATTACAACCACATTATAACAAACTACGAAATCCCTGTTAACAAATATTGCCATTTTTTAAAATTTTTTGTGATTCTTACTTCGATATTGATTTTAGATGACTTTTCGTCTATACTTAGGTGTGAACACAAAGTGATACTTTGTGTGCGATAAACTATGAGCCTTTTGTGCCATATTTTTCTCCTTTCGCTTTACAATTGGCTTGAACACCTTTATTGTATCGCGTTTGGAGTTTTTTTGGTATAACCTTCGACACACGAGGCTGGGTAAAAAGTCTTTAAAATCAGAAAAACGCATAATATCAGATGTACTAAAATCTTGATATTATGCGTTTTATTGTGGAAATATTTTTTCGTTTTTTACTAAAATTGAGCTTTTCCCAGTCTATTTTAAAATGTTTGGCGTTTTGCTTTACGCTCTGCACGACCGCGAGCACGATTTTCGGCACGCTTAGTCTTACGGCGTTTTTCATCCACTGCCCATTGAATCTTCTTCTTATATCCCGGTTTGACTTTTTTCTTTTTCTTTTTAACCAAACCAATCATTTCGATATCAAGCTTATCTTGTTTTTTCTCACGGTTGGCACGACGATCACGGTCATAAGTATCTTGAAATTCCCCGTCTTTGACCATCTTAGGAGTAAACTTGATTCCTAATTTCTCCAACTCACGGATATCAGAGTCATCACTTGGCTGATATAGGGTAATAGCTGTACCTGGTAGGCCGTTGCGTCCAGTACGACCAACACGGTGCACGAAGAAGGATAAGTCTTGCGGAATGGCATCATTAATAACATGGCTGACACCTTCAATATCAATTCCACGCGCTGCCAAATCCGTTGCGACAATATACTCAAAATCCAGATTTTTCACCTGATTCATGATACGCTTGCGCTCACGAGGGGCAATATCTCCGTGAATCTTTGCCACCTTCAAACCTTGCGCAGTCAAGTAAGCATGCAATTCATCAGCCCGTGTTTTAGTGTTAACAAAAATCATTGCCAAATAAGGTTGCATCAACTGAGTCAGCTGGTAAATTTGAGCATTCTTATCACGTCCCTTAGTAGAAATCAACCAATTATCAATGGTATCAGAAATGACCGTTTTGGTCTTGATTTTCTCCATGACAGGATTTGACAAGTATTTTTTCAGGAATGGTTGCAACTTTTGTGGAATAGTCGCTGAGAAGACCATGAATTGCAGGTCTTTTGGAAGACTGCCAGCAATCTTATCAACAGTTTCCAAGAATCCCATATCCAAGGTCATGTCTGCCTCATCGACCACAAAGGTCTTAGCCCTGTGAATAGCTAGGTCACCAGACTTAACTAAGTCATAAATACGGCCAGGCGTTCCGATAACAATATGAGGCTGGTTACTTGCCAATTTGTCAATCTGGCGAGCCTTATCCGTCCCCCCCACATAATTAACCACACGAACTTCCACTTCTGAGTGGGCTGCAATCTGACGCGCTGCTTGGTAAATTTGAGTAGCCAACTCACGACTCGGTGCAGTAATCACTGCTTGTACACTATCGCTAGATTCATCTAATTGCTGGAAAATCGGTAACAAGAAAGTGTGAGTCTTACCTGAACCTGTTTTTGATTCTCCAACCAAATCTCGGCCTGCCAAGACAATGGGAATCAACTTATCTTGTACCTCTGTTGGAGTTGTAAATTTCAACTCCTCCAAGGCTTCACTAATATATTTTTTAAATTGAAATTTCGTAAATGACATAATATCCTCGATTCTATCTATTCTATCAATTATACCATATTTTATTCCATTTCAGTAGCCTCACTTATTTAGGCTATTTCCAGCACCTTCTCTAGTCAGAAAAAGGCTGGAATTTTATAATCCCAACCTCTTTTCATACTCAATGAAAATTAAAGAGCAAACTAGGAAACTAGCCGCAGGTTGCTCAAAACACTGTTTTGAGGTTGCAGATAGAACTGACGAAGTCAGTAACATCTATACGGCAAGGCGACGTTGACGTAGTTTGAATTTGATTTTCGAAGAGTATCAGTTATTATTTCCAGTTTAAAATAGCATTCAAACCATAGTGATCACTGACTTGTGGACTCTTGTTACCATCAAATACGACATATAAATTTTCCACCGCTAACTCTTTGGTAGTAAAGACATAATCGATTCGAAGGGGTTCTGTGTTCCCTTTCCAGCCATCAATTTCTGGTGGAACAGTATAGCTACCGCTTTTCTCTTGAGCAACTTCAAATGCGTCTTGTAAGCCCAATGGACTAGCTAAAATAGCTTGGTAGCCTTCCTGTCCAGCCGGATTGTTGAAATCTCCAGCTAGCAAAAGTGGCTTGTTCAATTCTTTCAAGACAGCCTCAAATCGTGCCCATTCTTCTTGGAAACCTTTATCCCACCAAGAAAGGTGGACACTTGCAACTGCAAGCTCCTTACCATCAACTACAGTTTCAGCCACGGCAACACGGCGAGTATGATAGTCTGTTGGATCATCCACATCTGAAACTAAAATTTCTCTGGCTTCAATAGGTGTTTTAGACAAGATAGCCACACCTTCGTGGTAGCGATCATAACCGATATGGTTATAGGCCCAAGTCCAGTAGTAATTTTTCCCTTGCTCAGACAACTTTTCAACCAAGAGTCTAACATAGTGATCTTGGTGAATAGGCTCAGCTGCTGGCAAAGGTTGATAGAGATCATTAACCTCCACCACTGGCGAAGTGATTTCCTGATTGATTTCTTGGAAACAAATCAAATCATAGTCCTTTTCAAGAATATCCTCAAGCAAAATCTGGAATTTTTCCTCAGCTTCTTTTTCCATCCAACTATGAGTATTGAGTGTTAAAAATTTCATTCTTTTCTCCCAAAATAAGAGGTTGGAATACAGCTTCCAACCTCAAGTATATTACAATTCTACTTTAGCAACTGCTGTTTTAGCTGCAAGAGAACCTGTTTTTTCTAATTTAACTGATTTAATTGCATCACCATTTGTGAAGACAACTACTGTTGAAGTTTCACGTCCTGCTGCACGGATAGCATCCAAGTCAGCTGTGACAAGGAGATCTCCTTCTGCAACTTTTTGTCCTTCAGCAACATGAACTGTAAATGGTTTACCTTCAAGACTTACTGTGTCCAAACCAATGTGAACCAATACTTCAAGACCTGCTTCAGTCACAATACCAAGAGCATGTTTTGTTGGGAAGATACTTGATACAGTACCTGAAACTGGAGATACAATGTTTCCATTTGCTGGTTCTACTGCAAATCCATCACCCATCATTTTTTGAGCAAATACTGGATCTTTTACTTGTTCCAAGGCAACAACTTGACCGTCTGCTACTGAGTAAACTTCCTCAGTAAGACCTTTGAAGTGAACAGTGTTTTGTTGTGCTTCAGTCATTTGGCTTGGAAGAGTTTCAGGAATGATTTCACCTGAATCAAGGATATCTTGGATATCAGATTTCAATACATCAGCTTTTGGTCCGTAGATAGCTTGAATCCCTTGTCCTTTCATGACAAGACCCATAGCTCCTTCTGCTTTCCATTGCTCTGCATTTCCTACTTTATCTGCATCTTTAACAGTTACACGAAGACGAGTCATACATGCGTCAACATCAACGATGTTTGCACGTCCACCAAGAAGGTTAATAATGTTTACAGCTTGAGAACCTGCTGCAACTTTCACTTCGCTGCTAGATTCTTCTGAACCTTCAGCAGTTTCGTAGTTTCCGTTACGCCCTGGAGTTGCGTAGTTGAATTTTTGAATCATGAAGTTTGCAATAAAGTACATGATTACAGCAAAGAGAACAGTTACCCAAACGAAGTTAACGATATCCATACCGATACCAGCACTGATTGCAATAGGTGTACGAGTCAAGAACTCGATTGAACCGAATGAGTGCATACGTAGGTTTACAACGTCAGCCATAGCGAAGGCAGCACCTTGAACAAGTGAGTAAACAAGATACATAGGTGTTGCGATGAACATGAACATGTATTCGATTGGTTCAGTAACCCCTGTCAAGAATGTTGCAAGAGCTGTTGCAATCATCATACCTTTGTATTTATGTTTCTTGTCAGCATCAACATTACGGTAGATAGCAACGATGACACCCATCAAGATACCGAATGAACCGATCATTTGTCCAACTTTGAAACGAGCTGGATGTACTGTATCTAACAAGTGTTGGTATTGACTAGCATCAGTACCTTTAAGGTTTACAAGGTCTGTTACCCACGCAAGCCATAGTGGGTCTTGACCAAATACTTGACTACCTTTAGCTGCACCAGTTAAGACATCATAAGTACCACCAAGAGCTGTGTAGTTCATTGGGATAGTCAACATGTGGTGAAGACCAAATGGCAAGAGCAAACGTTCCAATGTACCATACAAGAATGGTGCAAGGATTGGAGCAGTTTCTTGTGAGTTGGCAATCCAGATACCAAAGCTATTGATACCTGTTTGAACTACTGGCCAGAAAGCAGCAAGTACAATTGCAGCAATTACTGAACGAAGAATAACTACAAACGGTACAAAACGTTTTCCGTTAAAGAATGAAAGTGCATCAGGAAGCTTACGGAAGTTGTAGTATTTGTTGTAAGCAGTTGCCCCAATAAAACCAGAAATAATCCCTACGAAGACACCCATGTTCAAGGCTGGAGCTTCCATAACACTAATGAAGTAATCAGCAACTTTGATTTGCCCACCCAATAGTGTTGAAACCATAGCATCTGGATTTTTCAACATATCGCCTGATACACCAAAGATTGTACCAGTGATACGGTTAATCAAGATGAAGGCAAGACCAGCGGCGAAAGCACCACCAGCGCGTTCCTTAGCCCAGCTTCCTCCAATTGCTAGGGCGAACAAGATATGAAGGTTAACGATAACTCCCCAACCGATTTGCTCTAGTACACCACCAGTAATAACGAGTGGTGCAAAGGTTGGGTTAATCATCACGATAGACTTACCGATTGAAATCATCAAACCAGCAGCCGGCATAACCGCGATAACCACCATCAAAGCCTTACCGAATTTTTTTGCCAAAAATTCGAAAGACAAGACATTTTTTTGAATGTATCTTTCATCATTCAAATCTCCTTTATTTTTTTATTTAGGCAAACGTTTTACGAAAAACGTTTGCACCTTTTATGATTTAATTATACCACTTTAATTTTTTTTTGTAAAGGCTTTTACAAAAAAAATTACACTTTTTTCTAAAATTTTTGTAGCAAAAAAGGAGATCATTTAATCTCCTCATAAAAGTAGCTATTTTATCTAAATCTTCAAGAATCGGCGCATGGAAATTCCTGATCCCAGTGAACCAATGAAAATTCCAATCACAAATAATAGGGCAATCATCAGAGGAGTAAATACCTCTGGCGCGATCATAGACAGATTTTGTCCGACCAATGACTTATTGACAGATTGGTAAACCATTCGATAAACAATAAAGACCAACACTGATGGCGCAGTTGCTCCAAGCAAACCAATGAAGGCACCTTCAAGTAAGAACGGTCCACGGATATAACTGTTCTTAGCACCAACCAAGCGCATGATTTGAATTTCGCGACTGCGAGAAATAATGGTAATACGAATGGTATTTGAAATCAAGAAAACTGCAATGAAAATCAAAAGTCCTGCAATAACTAATCCCCAAACACGGATAAATGATGCTAGTTGGAATAGGCGTTCTGTATTGGCACCACCATCCTGAACCTCAGACACACCTTCAATTTTTTTAGCATCTTCAGCCACAGTTTTTACATCACTTGGCGTATTTGTATCAACGATATAGGCATCATAGAGGGGATTGGCATCTCCTTCAAAAATTTTCCAGTTATCACCCATTGTCTCGGTTAATTTTTCATATTGTTCTTCTTTACTTGAAAAAGTAACACTCTTAACAGTAGACATCCCCTTCAAAGCATTGTATACCTTGTGGTAGTCATTATTTGTAACAGTTTGACCTTCTTTTTCAATGGTCTCGCTATTATCAGCTACATCCTTGCGAATATAAACCATCACTCGAACATTATTTTCAATATCTGTAGCTAGTTTCGCTGTATTGAAAATAACAGAAGCAAATATGGCAACCAAGGTCAAAGTTATCATGACTGAGCTGACAGCAGCCACTGTCATCCAACCATTTCGTTTCAAACTTTTTAGGGATTCAAATAAATGGCGAAAAAATCTACTAATCATCGTATCCATACTCTCCTTTTGATTCGTCACGAACAACACGGCCATTTTCAATGGCAATGACACGGTGGCGCAAGGTATTTACAATCTGGCTATTATGAGTCGCCATCAAAATAGTTGTCCCTTGTAGGTTAATCCGTTCCAAGAGATTCATAATTTCCCATGAATTATCCGGGTCCAGGTTTCCTGTTGGTTCATCGGCTATCAATACTTTGGGATTGTTTACAATAGCACGCGCAATCGCAATCCGCTGTTGCTCTCCACCTGAGAGCTCATTTGGGAAAGAACGAACCTTGTGCTTCAACCCAACCAAGTCTAAAACTTCCATCACACGTTTTTTGATATTACGGCGATTTTCCCCGATTACTTCCATAGCGTAAGCAATATTTTCATAAACCGTTTTCTTTGGCAACAATTTATAATCCTGGAAGACAACTCCCAACACTACGACGTAGAAGCGGGACATCTTTCTTTTTAATCTTAACCAGATTAAAACCAGCAACTGATAGGCTTCCTTTATCGATTTTTACTTCACGATATAGAGAACGAATGAAGGTTGACTTCCCTGCTCCTGAAGGTCCTACAATGTAAGCAAATTCTCCTGGTTGAATGCTGACCGAAACACCGCGTAGGGCAGTCGTTCCGTTGTCGTATTTTTTGACGACATCTCTCATTTCAATGATTGACATGTGAGTTCCTTTCTTTCTTAGCTGATTCGCCACTTAAGGTAGGCATCGATAAAACCATCTAGGTCTCCGTCCATAACCTTATCTACCTGAGCAACTTCAAAGCTAGTTCGATGATCTTTTACCATAGTATAAGGCGTGAAGACATAAGAACGGATTTGGCTTCCCCATGTGATTTCTTTTTTCTCACCCTTGAGGGAATCTACCTCCGCAGTTTTCTTCTCTTGCTCCATTTGATAGAGCTTAGCCTGCAACATCTTCATAGCTCGATCTCTATTTCCATACTGGGTACGATCAACCGTTGATTGGACAACAATTCCAGTTGGAATGTGTGTCAAACGCACACCCTGTTGAAACCTTGTTGACGTTTTGTCCACCGGCACCACCTGAACGGAAGGTATCCATCTTGATGTCATCTTCCCGGATTTCCACTTCAATGGTATCGTCCAACTCAGGCATCACTTCTACAGATGTGAAAGAGGTATGGCGACGTTTGGCAGAGTCGAACGGCGAAATTCGCACCAAACGGTGCACACCCATTTCTGACTTGAGAAGACCATAGGCATTAGGACCTTCAAATGATAAGGTTACCGACTTAATACCAGCTTCATCTCCTGCTTGGTAATCCAATACTTCCACTTTAAAGCCTTTGGCATTTCCATAGCGAGTATACATACGAAGCAACATATCACCCCAGTCCTGAGCCTCAGTACCACCAGATCCTGGATGGATTTCCAAGATGGCATTATTATGGTCATAAGGTTCTGACAAGAGAAGCGTCATCTCGTAACTGGTCATCATCTTATCAAGTTCTGATAACTGCTCAACCAGTTCATCATGCACTGACTCGTCTTCTGCTAAAAAGTCCAATAAAATTTCAACTTCATCCTGCAACTCTTCCATCTTATGGAAGGTATTGTAGGTATTTTTTAATTCATTTAATTCTTGCGACGTTTTTTGAGCCGCGATATTATCGTTCCAAAAATCAGGTTCTGTCATCTTATTTTCCAAGATGGCAATCTCTTCCTCTAGACCTTCTAGGTCAAAGAGACCCCCTGAAAGAAGCTAATTTTTCACGATTTGCGTCAATTTTCTGACGGATTACTGAAATGTCCATAAATACTCCTTTTTTACATCATTTCATTATAGCATATTTTATCATTTTTTTCCATCTTTTGCTCTAATACCCTTTTCATGAAAAAAGAAGCCTTTCGGCTTCCCTTATTACAAGACTTTTGCTGAAGTACGAGTAATTTCTTCTACTTGAATATTCTCTGATTCAAATTTTTCTTTCAAGGCTGGTAAATCAATTGATCCATCTATTTGAACTTCGATAATCACCTTACCATCTTTACGCGGAATATTGACTGTATGTGAGATATTCAAATTTTCTTCTGCAATCAAAGAAACAATCTTTCCGAGGACACCAACTTCATCTTCTGTAACAAAGCGCACACGAATTCCTTCTTCTCCATAACCAGCAATTTCAAGAAAGGCTTGGAAAACATCACGGTCCGTAATAACTCCGTATACTTGATGATTATCTACGACAGGAAGAATACCAATCTTGTTTTTCAACATCAGATAAGTTGCATCCTCTAGACTCGCATAGCCAGAGACAGTGACAACATCGCGAATCATGACATCTTTTACTTTTTGTCTTATTTAGAAGATAATTCATCTCATAGATAGAAAGACTTGTTGCCTTGGATGGACTAGCTTGCGCAATGGTTCCCTCAGTCACCAAACCAACCAATTGATCATTTTCGATAACAGGCAAGCGGTGCAATCCTTGCTCTCTCATTAAATCTGCTGCATGAGATACTGTTGTATCTGGACTAATATAAACTACCTTGCGGGTCATAAAATCTTTAACTGCCATGAGACTTCTCCTTTTCTATTCTTATCCCTATTATACAATCTTTTTGCAAATCTATCAAACGCTTACATTTCTTTTTCAAAATTCAGAAAAGTATGAATAAGCTAGCAAAAAGAGCTCTAAAATCGAGCTCTGTGAATGAAGGTAAGAAACGCTTCATTCGATTTTTTCAATTATTAGAAATTCATCTTTTCAAATGTAGACGAAGATTGCTTCGCAATCTCTATCCACCGATTAAAAAGGTCCCCCGGACTATAATGATGATTACTTCGTAATCTTCATCTGCCGACTAAAACAATCCACTGGATTGTTTTAGCCACCTAGATATGCTTTTCTGACTTCTTCTGATGAAGCAAGTTCTTTTCCTGTTCCTGATAGGACGATTTTCCCTGTTTCCAATACATAGCCTCGGTCAGAGATTGCAAGTGCCTTATTGGCATTTTGTTCAATCAAGAGGACAGTTGTACCTTGTTTCTGGATATCTTGAATGATATCAAAAATCTCTTGGATAAAGATTGGGGCAAGTCCCATTGATGGTTCATCTAAAAGAAGAAGTTTTGGTGTTGACATAAGAGCGCGTCCCATGGCAAGCATTTGTTGTTCCCCCCCTGAAAGAGTAGCTGCATCTTGGTTCTTCCGTTCTTCAAGACGTGGGAAACGTGAGAAAACCTTCTTCAAATTAGCTTGATTTTCTTCACGGTTTTTCTTTAAGAAAGCTCCCATTTCTAGATTTTCCATAACAGTCAAGCCAGGAAAGACGTGGCGTCCTTCTGGAACTTGTGAAAGACCACCTGCCACGATTTTCTGAGCCGGCATTTTTTGGATTTCTTGACCTAAAAATTCAATCTTTCCAGAACTCGGTCTAACCAAACCAGACAAGGTACGGAGAATGGTTGTCTTACCTGCACCATTGGCACCGATAAGGGAAACAACTTCTCCTTCATTCACTTCAAAGCTTACATCACGGACTGCTTGGATCATACCGTAATGCACAGAAAGATTATCAACTTTTAACATAGACATTAGGCTTCACCTCCTAGATAAGCTTCGATAACGCGTTTATTGGTCTTAATTTCGTCTGGAGTTCCTTGAGCAATCAAACGACCATATTCAAGTACGTAGATACGTTCTGTTACTTCCATGACCAGATTCATATCGTGTTCAATCAGCATGATTGTAATTTTAAATTCATCTTTGATACGACGAATTAACTCTGTCAATTCAGCTGTTTCCTGTGGGTTCATACCTGCTGCTGGTTCATCTAAAAAGAGAATTTTAGGTTCCGTAGCGAGGGCACGAACAATTTCTAAACGACGTTGTTGTCCGTAGGCAAGATTTTTAGCAAGAGTTTCTGCATCCCCATCTAAATCAAAGATTTTAAGCAATTCCAAGGCTTTAGCCTTTAATTCTTTTTCACTCTTGTAAAAAGCTGGTAAGCGCAAGAAACTAGCAAAAACATGTTGTTTGTGATGGTTGCCAAAGGCAATCAAAACATTATCCAAAACTGTTAAATCTTTAAAGAGACGGATATTTTGGAATGTACGTCCAAGTCCCAAGGAAGCAATCTTATAAGGTGACTTTCCATTCAAAAGGTGACCATCTAAGGTAACTGTTCCCTCACTTGGTTCATAAACACCCGTCAAGAGGTTGAAAGAGTGGTTTTACCAGCTCCGTTTGGACCAATTAGTCCAACCAATTCCCCTTCGTTCAATTCAAGAGTCACATCTCCAACAGCTGTTAGACCGCCAAAATGTTTGGTTAACTGTTTTACTTCAAGTAATGCCATTAGTTTTGTTCCTCCTTCTTAGATTTTTTAAAGAAACGTGATAGGCTCAATTCCCATGTTCCAAGGAGTCCACCTGGTCTGAAAATCATTACCAATACCAAGGCCAAAGCGTAGATAATCATACGCACGCTAGCAACATCTTGGAGAAGCATATTCAAAATTCCAAGAACAATAGCTGAAACAATCGCACCTGTAATGGAACCAAGTCCACCAAATACAACAATGATCAAAACGTTGATTGAGTTGATGAAAGTGTAATCTTTCGGTACGACAGATCCAATAAATCCTGCCTGAAGTGACCCTGCAATACTTGCAGTAATAGCACCAAAGACAAAGGCGATGATTTTAATTTTAGTCGTATTAACCCCAACTGACTCAGCAGCAATTTCATCCTCACGAACGGAGAGGGTTGAACGACCAATTGGACTACGCAAGAAGTTCAAGGTTGCAATGGTTGTAATCACGACAAAGAAGTAAACCATTTGCCAAGTTGTAAAGTTAGGAATTCCTAAGATACCTGCCGCACCATTTGTAAGGCTTCCACCATTGATGATAAAGATACGGATAATTTCAGATACACCGAGAGTCGCTACTGCAAGATAGTCCCCCTTCAAGCGCAAGGTTGGAATTCCGACAAGTAAAGCAACTGCTCCTGAAAGCAAAGCTCCTACCAGCATAGCTCCAAAGAAGGCACCGTAAGTCGGTGATTTAGAACCAATAATAGCAGCGGCATAAGCACCAATCGCCATGAAACCAGCATGCCCAAGTGAAAATTGTCCTGAAAAACCAACGATTAAGTTGAGACCAACAGCCAGAATAATATTAATTCCAATTTGTTGTAAAATCTGTACATAGAATAGATTGAGTACTCCGACTGAGACCAGTACACTAATCAAGCCATAACCAGCTAACAAAAGGAGTAACCATAGAATATTAACTTTTAAATTTTCCTTCATCGTTTACACCTTCTCTTTCACATTCTTACCAAGGATACCAGCTGGGCGGACAATCAAGATCAACAACAAGATTCCATAAACAATGGCATCACGGAAGTCTGACATTCCAAAGGCTGTCGCAAAGGTTTCCAATAAACCAATTACAAAGCCACCAAGAGCCGCACCAGGAATAATTCCGATACCACCAAGTACTGCGGCAACGAAAGATTTAAGACCTGGAGTAACCCCCATCAAAGGCTCAAGAGAGTTATAATAGAGGGCAATCAGAACACCAGCCGCACCCGCAAGAGCTGAACCCAAAGCGAAGGTAAAGCTGATAGTACGGTTTACATTGATCCCCATCAATTGTGCTGCATCGCTATCTACTGATACTGCACGCATGGCTTTCCCCATCTTAGTCTTTTGGACAATGACTTGTAACAAAATCATCAAATCAAGGAAATGGCCAAAATCATTAACTGCACGTTTGTTAGGCTAACTGGTCCCAAATCATAGCGAACTGTTTGAATCGCTTGAGGGAAGGCACGAGTATTGGCACCAACCAGATAGACCATGCCATACTCCAATAGGAAGGAAACCCCAATAGCTGTGATCAAAACAGCAATACGAGTAGAGTGGCGCAAAGGTCTGTAAGCAAGGAACTCAATCACGACACCAAGAATGGCTGTCGCTAGCATAGCTACAATTAGCGCTACAAAGAAATTCATTTGGAAAGAATTAATCAAGAAATAACCTATAAAGGCTCCCATCATATAAATATCACCGTGGGCGAAGTTGATGAGCTTGATAATTCCGTAAACCATGGTATATCCTAGGGCTAACAGCGCATAAACACTACCTAGAATCAAACCATTTACTAGTTGTTGGAGCATAAGATTCACTCTTTCTATTTATAATCTGGAGGGTTTTCCCTCACTTTTTGATAGGTTCTTAAACATCGAAACAGGGAGTGAGTCCGAGGCTCATTCCCTATTTCAACATTTTTCTATTATGGTTTTACAACTTCTGCTGCTTCAACCTTACCATTGTTCATGGTCATCATGTAAGCAGTTTTGACTGTGTTGTGGTCTGCATCGAAGCTTGTTTGACCAGTTACACCTTCAAAGTCTTTTGTTTTAGCAAGGTTATCCTTGATTTCACCAGAGTTTTTAGCACCTTTTGCTGCGTTTGCTACAAGGTGAACTGAGTCATAAGCCAAGGCTGCAAATGTTGAAGGCTCTTCATTGTACTTAGCACGGTATGCGTCAAGGAAGGCTTTTGCTTTAGCTGAAACTTCTACAGTAGTTGAGAAGCCTGAGATAAAGTAGATGTTTGATGCTTTTTCAGCAGTTGCTTGTTGTACAAACTCTTCACCATTAAATCCATCACCACCAACGATTGGTTTGTCAATTCCCATACCACGCGCTTGGTTTACAATTTTACCAGCTTCAGTGTAGTAACCAGGAACGATGATAGCATCAAAATCTTTCCCTTTCATTTTTGTAAGGGCTGCTTGGAAGTCTGTGTCACCTGCTACGAAAGTTTCATCTGCAACGATTTCACCCTTGTAAGCTTCACGGAAGGCTTTGGCAATACCTTTAGCATAGTCGCTGGCATTGTCAGTGTAAAGAACAACTTTCTTAGCTTGCAATTTTTCAGAAACATAGTTTGAGATAATTTTTCCTTGGAAGCTATCTTGGAAAGTTCCGATAAAGAGGTAATCTTGACCTTTAGTCAATCCATCTTGAGTCGCACTTGGTGAAATCAATGGAACACCTGCTTTTGTAGCGTTCGCTACCGCAGCTGCAGTTGCACCAGATGTCGCAGGTCCTACGATTGCTGATACTTTAGATTGGGTTACAAGGTTAGTTGTTACTGAAGCCGCCTCAGCTGTTTCAGACTTGTTATCTTTATCGACTACTTCGATTTGTTTTCCATCGATACCACCTGCTGCATTGATTTCATCAACGGCAAGTTGGGCACCTTTTTGTTCAGATGTACCGTAGGCTGCTACAGCACCAGTTTCCTCAAAGTTAAATCCGATTTTGATTGTCTTTTCATCTACTGAGTTACCAGCAGCGTTTGACGCTCCAGACTTCACTTCTCCACAGGCTGCAAGAAGTGCTACACTTGCAAGCGCCACAAACGATAGGGCAAATTTTTTTCTTCATCTTTTTTTGTCTCCTTATTTCTTAAATAAATAGCATGTTAAGAATATACCGAATTATCAGAAAATTGTCAACACTTTTTCTTGAAACTTTTTTTCGATGATAACGTTTTTCCTTTCGATGAAAGATTGCCCACAAAGGGTGTTTCCAGCTCTTGGATATGACAAACTCTGACTTTTTTTATAAACTTTTCCTTGCCCAAGCGCCCGACCAATTGCTCCACTTCTTGAGTTGGAACATAAAGCTGTAAGTAACGATGTTTCTTGGAATGATAGGTAATATCTCCATAATCCTGCAGTTTTTTTGGCATCACGATTATAGTAAAGATAGATAATCAAGCCAGATCGATTGACTTTTTTTCAAACATGATAAATCCTCTTTCTAAGAAATCTCTCCCTATTATACCAAAAAAAGCAAACCCAGTCGAGTTTGCCTTCTTTGATCATTAATTCAATGAATTGTTGGCCATGATTTCATCAATAAAGCCATATTCAAGTGTTTCTTGGGCACTCATCCAGTTATCGCGTTCTGCATCTGCATGGACTTTTTTTCGATTGACTGACCTGAATTTTCAGCCAAGATTTTTTTCCAAGGTATTACGAGTTTTTAAGCAAGTGTTCTGCAGCGATCGCCATATCGGTTTGTTGAGTACCACCACCTGTACCACCCATTGGTTGGTGGATCATGTACTCAGCATTTGGAAGCATGAAACGTTTGCCTTTTTGCTCCACTTGATGCAATAACCGTCCCCATAGATGCAGCCATTCCCATAACGATGGTTTGGACATCTGCCTTGATAAAGTTCATGGTATCAACGATTGCCAAACCAGCTGAAACGGAACCACCAGGTGTATTGACATAAAGGTAAATATCTTTTGTACTATCTTGAGCATCCAAGAAAAGCAACTGGGCAATAACAGAGTTAGCCATATTGTCTTCAACTGGACCTGTCAGCATAATGATGCGGTCTTTGAGAAGACGTGAGTAAATATCGTAAGAACGTTCTCCACGGCTTGTTTGTTCAATAACTACAGGAATCATTCATTTCTCCTTTTGAGTTTTATTTTTGTTTGTCAAATGACTGAAGATAAGACTATTATAATATCTAGGTCAAAAAAGGTCAAATTTTTGCTCTGTTTTCATTAGACAGAAACAAAAATTCAACCTCCTTTCGTGATTGGAACTTATTTTCCAAGTCAATCTTCTTTTCGATCTTATTTTCGTACCGAACAAGCGGTCCCCAGCATCTCCAAGACCTGGAACGATATAACCGTGTTCGTTCAAGCGGTCATCCAAGGCTGCTGTAAAGATTTCTACATCTGGATGAGCTTCTTGAAGGGCTTTTTACACCTTCTGGAGCAGATACAAGGCAGACAAATTTGATATTTGATGCGCCACGTTTTTTTAAGCGAGTCAACAGCTAAGATTGCTGATCCACCTGTTGCCAACATTGGGTCTACTACAAAAATTTGACGTTGGTCAATATCTTCAGGCAATTTTACCAGGTACTCAACTGGTTGAAGTGTTTCTTCATCACGGTACATGCCAATGTGACCAACTTTAGCAGCTGGAACCAAGCTCAAGAGACCATCAACCATCCCGATACCTGCACGCAAGATTGGAACGATAGCCAATTTCTTACCTGCCAATTGTTTTTGAACTGTTTTTGTGATTGGTGTTTCGATTTCCACATCTTCTAGTGGAAGATCACGAAGTACTTCATACCCCATCAACATTGCAATCTCATCTACTAGCTCACGAAAAGCTTTTGTAGAAGTATCTGTACGACGCAAGATTGACAATTTGTGTTGAATCAGTGGATGATTAATAACTTCAATTTTTCCCATTTTTGGAATTCCTTCTTTCAATTTATTCTTCTTATTATACCAAAAAATGGTTTAAAAATCTTTCTAAACCATTTATTTTTGATAAATTTTACATTAAATCAGCCTCTTTAAGAGCGGCCTGTACTGTCTCAAGTGGTAAATGGGTCAATTCTGTTCCCTTTTCTTGATAAAGGTATTGGGCATAGTCGTCCATTCGGTACTGGTTGATATAAACCACGCGCTTGCAACCAACCTGAAGCAATTGTTTGGTACAGTTTAGACATGGAAAGTGGGTCACATAGGCTGTAAAGCCTTTGGGAACACCACGTTCTGCACCTTGAAGGATAGCATTGACCTCGGCATGAAGGGTGCGAACACAGTGGCCTTCAATAACCAGACATTCGTGGTCAATACAATGCTCGGTCCCTGACACCGAACCATTGTAACCAGTGGAAATAACTTTATTATCCTTTACCAGAATTGCGCCCACTTTGGCACGTTTACAAGTGGAACGATTGGCAATTAGTAGAGCTTGGGCTGCAAAATACTCATCCCATGCTAGTCTTTCTTCAGTCATATCTCTTCTCCTTTTTCTCTATTTTTTAAAAAATGGTAACCGTAAATCCGCAATCTTTTCAGCAGGTACCTTCATGCCATCCTTGATCCATTTTAAAAGGACTGAGACGATGGCTGAACTCCAGAAGGAATGAAGATAAGAGCTGACACCTTTTGATTTTCCATGGTATTTTTCTAGAAATTCCTGCATGGCTTGGACAAAGATTTTTTCCAGATGGTAATCTAAGGCCAGTTGAATCACTCTGGCTTCCTTTCTGGCCTCTCTGAAAAGGTGAACCCAGACCAGATAAAGGTCTGTCTTTAAATCATAATGATGCAACTGTTCCATAATATTGTGGACAGTTCGTTTAAAGACGCTCTCTAAAATTTCCTCTTTGGAATCATAATTGCGATAAAAGGCCGCACGCGAAACGCCTGCACGTTTGACCAATTCAGAAATACTAATCTTGGTCAGGTCCTTTTTTTCCAAGAGTTGCAAGAGGGCTGTTTCGATGGCTTCTCTAGTTAATAAATTGGATTCTTGGTTTGATTTTCTGAGATTTTCAAGAGATTTTTCAGAGATTCTACGTTCAGACATAACATTTTCTTTCTACTTGTCACAACAGACGGATGAGGCTTTTGTTTCAAGGGCTTTCATGATATAATTGTAAAAAAAGACAGAACCTTTGTCAATGTATAACTGACAAAGATGGAGAATTTCTATGACTTGGAAGATTATTGCTGACTCTGGTTGTGATTATCGTCAGCTGGCAACACCAGCTATTGACACGACCTTTGTAAGTGTCCCCTTAACCATTCAAGTAGCTGATCAGGTCTTTGTTGATGATGCCAGTCTTGACATTGACCAAATGATGAAAACCATGTATGCAACCGCAGAAGCTTCAAAATCAGCTTGTCCAAGCCCAGATGATTATTTACGAGCATTTGAAGGAGCCAAAAACATTTTCCTAGTAACCATCACAGGTACTCTTTCTGGCAGTCACAATAGTGCTCAACTAGCTAAGAATATTTATCTAGAAGACCATCCTGACACTAAGATTCATGTAATTGATAGCTTGTCTGCTGGTGGGGAAGTTGACTTACTCGTAGAAATTAAATGACTTGATTGACCAGGGCTTATCTTTTGAAGAAGTGGTTGAAGCTATCACTGCCTATCAAGAAAAAACCAAGTTGCTCTTTGGTCTAGCCAAAGTCGATAACTTGGTGAAAAACGGCCGTTTGAGCAAGCTTATCGGTACAGTCGTTGGCCTTCTAAATATCCGTATGGTCGGAGAAGCTAGTGAAACTGGAACTCTCGAATTGCTACAAAAAGCAAGAGGACCAAAGAAAGCGATTCAGGCAGCCTATGAAGAGTTAGTGAAAAGCAGGATATGCTGGTGGTCGTATTGTCATGGCTCAACGCAATAACGAGAAATGTTGCCAACAGCTTTCAGAGCGAATTCGTGAAAACTTTCCCACAGGCGGATATTAAAATTCTCCCAACATCTGGTCTCTGCAGTTTCTATGCAGAAGATGGTGGTTTGCTGATGGGATATGAAATTGATTAATTGCATTCTTGACAAGAGGTGACCATCATCTCTTGTTTTTTTGTGGTACAATAGAGCTATGAAACATTTTGATACTATTGTCATCGGTGGAGGTCCTGCTGGTATGATGGCTACGATTTCCAGTAGCTTTTATGGACAGAAAACCCTCCTCATCGAAAAAAATCGGAAACTTGGAAAAAAATTAGCTGGGACTGGTGGGGGACGTTGCAATGTAACTAACAACGGAACTCTAGATGACCTACTAGCTGGAATCCCTGGAAATGGGCGCTTTCTTTATAGTGTCTTCTCCCAATTTGATAACCATGATATCATCAACTTTTTTACAGAAAATGGTGTTAAACTTAAGGTCGAAGACCACGGCCGTGTCTTTCCGGCTAGCGACAAATCTCGTACCATTATTGAAGCCTTGGAGAAGAAAATCACTGAGCTAGGTGGCCAAGTTGCTACTCAAACAGAGATTGTTTCGGTTAAAAAGATAGATGACCAGTTTGTCCTTAAATCAGCTGACCAAATCTTCACTTGTGATAAACTCATTGTCACAACTGGTGGAAAATCCTATCCTTCTACTGGTTCAACTGGTTTTGGTCACGAGATTGCTCGTCATTTCAAACATACCATTACCGAGCTTGAGGCTGCTGAAAGTCCTTTATTGACAGATTTTCCACACAAGGCCTTGCAAGGAATTTCATTGGACGATGTGACCTTAAGCTATGGTAAGCATGTCATCACTCACGATTTACTCTTTACCCACTTTGGTTTGTCAGGCCCTGCTGCCCTGCGTATGTCTAGTTTTGTCAAGGGTGGGGAGGTTCTCTCGCTAGATGTTTTGCCTCAACTTTCTGAGAAGGACTTGGCTACATTTCTAGAAGAAAAATCAGGGAAAAAAATCCTTGAAAAAAATGCTTTAAGAACCTTGTTGCCAGAACGCTTTGGCAGAATTTTTTTGTGCAAGGATATCCTGACAAAAGTCAAACAGTTGACTGAAAAAGGAACGAGAACAACTGCTCCAGTCTATCAAGTACCCTCAAAAATTCCTGTTACTGGTAAAAATGTCCCTTGCCAAGTCCTTTGTTACCAAGGGTGGAGTCAGTCTCAAGGAAATCAATCCTAAAACCCTGGAAAGTAAGCTGGTCCCTGGCCTCCACTTTGCTGGCGAAGTCACTGGATATCAATGCCCACACGGGTGGCTTTAACATCACTTCTGCCCTCTGTACCGGCTGGGTGGCAGGGATCAAATCAAATCTATAAATAATTGAATGACTAAAATCAGCCCAAATAAGAAAGGAACTCCTTTGGAACATATTATCTTGCTAAGAGGGAGTTACTCCTAATGGAAAAAAATGCTATCCCTAAAAATGTCTTATCTAGTAGATATCTTGACAGAAGCTGGTTTTCAACAAGTTCGAACCTATATTCAAAGTGGGAATATCATTCTTGAAAGTGACTTTAGATTTAGAAAGAAAATACGAGAACAGTGTCCATACTCTAATAAAGGAAAAAAATATTGGTGCTGACTTAAAAAAATGGTAATCAAGAACAAGAAAGTGATTTTTGAAAAGATTGTCCTAGAGAAACCCGTTTGGAGAACACTATCTTTATGACCGTATACACGTGATTTTTTATCAAGAATCTATTCAAAGTCTCCCTTTAGAAAAATTGAAAATTGATTACGGTGAAGAAGAAATTTGTATCGGTAACCATTGTCTTTACCTCTATCTCCCTAGAACTGCAAAACAAAAGAAACTCCATACCAACTATCTTGAAAAGCTTTTTAATGTAGATTTGACCATGCGAAAACTAAATGTGGTAGAAAAATTATTAAGCAAGTAGTACTTGAATTTAGTAAAAATCGGAAGAATACTCCTCCGATTTTATTTTGTCTGAGTTTGGACATAATGAGCGATCACATCTGATGTGTACTGGGCTGTACCAGGTCCAAATTTATCAATATTTTCCTTAAACTCTGGATTATAGACGTATCCCTTGCCGATATATCCGAAGACCTCAACAGAACAATCAAATCCATAAGTACGAATGGCTTGCAAGAGCTTGGCTGCTTGCTCTTGGTTTTCAGTTGCTGTTGCAGGCAGACCAGCTTGAAGATTTTGTGCCAAAGCTTGAAAAACTTGGTTGAAGGCAGCCGTAGCCTCGTCTTCGTGACCTTTCTGGCGCTCCAGCGCTTGATCCATCACTTCTTGTCCATATTTCTCTACCGCCTCTTGGTGGTATTTTTGATGGTCTTGGTAGTTAAATCCAGCAAATTTCTCTTGAATGCTCATTTCTCTTTCTCCTTTTTGTTCTTGAATGGTTTTTTGCAAGGTTGAAATCAAGGTATCCAGATGTTCCCTTTCTCGAGTCAAATAGTCCAACTGCTTAGTCAAATGAGGCAATAAATCTATCCTTTCTTCCTTTAATAGCTCTGCTATTTTTTCTAAAGAAAAGCCTAGATATTTGTAGTAAAGAATGACCTGAAGGCGTTCCAAATCCTCCTGACTGTAGGTTCGATAGCCGTTTTCCGACTTTAAAGGAACCAAGAGTCCTATCTTGTCGTAGTGGTGTAGGGTCTTGACAGAGACGCCCGAAAGCTGCGCAGCTTCTTTTATATGGTACATGATTTCCTCCTTACACTAATAGTATAACCCCTTCCCTTAGGTCAGAGTCAAGCGTTTTTGTGAAATTTTTTTACTTTTTGATAACATGAAAATGGTTTTCTTGACAGACCTTAGAAAACATGATAGGATAGTCAAGTCTATCAATCAAAAGAAACGCTCATTTTGAGTACTTATGAGGCTATTTGCCAAGGGCAGTAGCTTTTTCTTTTGTAATACTAATTTTAGGAGTTTAACTATGTCTGAAAAATCGCAATGGGGTTCTAAATTGGGCTTTATCCTAGCATCTGCTGGTTCAGCCATCGGACTTGGTGCCGTTTGGAAATTCCCCTACATGACTGCTGCTAACGGTGGAGGAGGCTTTTTACTGGTCTTTCTCATTTCCACTATTTTAATCGGTTTCCCTCTTTTGCTAGCTGAATTTGCCCTCGGCCGAAGCGCTGGTGTCTCTGGTATTAAAACCTTTGGAAAACTTGGTAAGAATAGTAAGTACAACTTTATCGGTTGGATTGGTGCCTTTGCCCTCTTTATCCTCTTATCGTTTTACAGTGTTATCGGAGGATGGATTTTAGTCTATCTAGGCATTGAGTTTGGGAAATTGTTCCAAATTGGTGGAACAGGTGATTATGCTCAGTTATTTACTTCGATCATTTCAAATCCAGCCATTGCCCTAGGAGCCCAAGCAGCCTTTATTCTATTGAATATCTTTATTGTATCACGTGGAGTTCAAAAAGGGATTGAAAGAGCTTCAAAAGTCATGATGCCTCTGCTCTTTATCATCTTTGTCGTCATCATCGGGCGCTCTCTCAGCTTGCCAAATGCCATGGAAGGGGTTCTTTACTTCCTCAAACCAGACTTTTCAAAAGCTGACGAGCGCTGGTCTCCTCTATGCTCTGGGACAATCTTTCTTCGCCCTCTCACTAGGGGTTACAGCCATGCTGACCTATGCTTCTTACTTGGACAAGAAAACTAATCTGGTCCAATCAGGGATTTCCATCGTAGCCATGAACATCTCAGTATCCATCATGGCAGGTCTAGCCATTTTCCCAGCCATGTCAGCCTTCAATATCCAGTCTGAAGGGGGACCGAGCCTGCTCTTTATCGTCTTGCCTCAACTCTTTGACAAGATGCCTTTTGGAACCATTTTCTACATCCTCTTCCTCTTGCTCTTCCTCTTTGCGACGGTCACTTCTTCCGTCGTTATGCTGGAAATCAATGTAGGCAATATCACCAATCAGGACAACAGCAAGCGTGCCAAGTGGAGTGCCATTTTAGGAATCTTGACCTTTGTCTTTGGAATTCCTTCAGCCCTTTCTTACGGTGTCATGGCGGATGTTCACATCTTTGGGAAGACCTTCTTTGACGCTATGGACTTCTTGGTTTCCAATCTCCTCATGCCATTTGGAGCTCTCTGCCTTTCACTTTTTACAGGCTACATCTTTAAAAAGGCTCTTGCTATGGAGGAACTCCATCTTGATGAAACAGCATGGAAACAGGGACTGTTCCAAGTCTGGCTCTTCCTTCTTCGTTTCATCATTCCAATCATCATCATCGTGGTCTTTATCGCCCAATTTATGTAATCAAAAAGGACTTGAGTAATGAACTCAAGCCCTTTCTTATTTTATGGATGGCTAACAATTAATTCCAAACCTTGCCCTTCCAGAGTCCAAGTTTCAACATCACTTGGTAGGATAAAGTGGCTACCTTTTTGGATTGGATAGTTTTTCCCGTCAACAGTCAGTTGACCTTGACCAGCTAGGACACTGAATAAGCTGTAGTCAGCTGTCTTTTCGAAGTCCACTTTTCCAGTAATTTCCCACTTGTAAACTGCAAAGAAATCATTGGATACAAGGAGAGTGGAACGCAAATCATCTGCTTTAACAGTTACAGGACGGCTATTTGCAGGCTCACCAATGTTCAATACATCAATGGATTTTTCAAGGTGAAGTTCACGCAAGTTACCATTATCATCCTTACGGTCAAAGTCATAGACACGATAGGTTGTGTCACTAGATTGTTGTGTTTCAAGAATTAAAATACTGCACCAATAGCATGCATGGTGCCACTTGGCACATAGAAGAAATCTCCAGCCTTAACAGGGACTTTTGTTAATAGACCATCCCAGTCTTTCGCTTCGATTTGCTGGCGGAGTTCTTCTTTTGACTTAGCATTGTGACCGTAGATAATCTCTGAACCTTCATCCGCAGCGATGATGTACCAGCACTCTGTTTTTCCGAGTTCGCCTTCATGCTCTAGTCCATAAGCATCATCTGGGTGAACTTGGACACTGAGCCAGTCGTTGGCATCCAGAATCTTGGTCAACAGTGGAAATACAGGTTCTGGACGATTACCAAACAATTCACGGTGTTCTGCATACAAAGTAGCTAGGTCTGTTCCCTCGTAGCGACCATTGGCAACTTTAGAGACTCCATTTGGATGAGCTGAGATGGCCCAGTATTCTCCGATTTTTTCACTTGGGATGTCGTAGCCAAACTCATCACGTAGCTTGGTTCCACCCCAAATTTTTTCTTGCATAACTGATTGTAAAAATAATGGTTCTGACATCTTGATCTCCTGTCTGATTTTTCTCCCCTCATTATAGCAAAAAAAGAGTTCCAGTTGAACTCTTTTTCACATCTTATAAAGTAGGGAGAAGATTTTATAAAAATAGTGAACAAATGTGCTCTACTCAATGCTTGCACCATTGCTGGCAATGACATCCTTGTACCAGTAGAAGGATTTCTTCTTGCTCCGTTTGAGACTTCCATGACCAGCATTATCTCGATCCACATAGATAAAGCCATAGCGCTTGTTCATTTCGCCTGTTCCAGCTGAAACCAGATCGATACAGCCCCAAGTCGTATAACCAAGCAAGTCAACGCCATCTTGGTAAATGGCATCTCGCATAGCCTTGATATGAGCCTCTAAATAAGCAATCCGATAGTCATCTGCTACATAACCATTCTCATCCGGTGTATCCATGGCACCTAGACCGTTTTCCACGATGAACATTGGGTTTTGGTAACGATCCCAGATGGCATTGAGGGTAATACGAAGCCCAAGCGGGTCAATCTGCCACCCCCATTCTGAGGATTCTAGATAGGGATTTTTTAGAGGAGGCAAAGACATTTCCAGCAGTTAGATTCTTTAACTTCTGGATCACCTGAGGCCACTCGACTTGCATAGTAAGAGAAGGAAACAAAGTCAACAGTGTAATTCTTCAACAAATCCAAATCTTCTGCGGTCATTTGAATCTCAATCCCCTCACGCTCCCACTGCTTCTTGAGCATAATTTGGGTATTCCCCACGCGCTTGAACATCACTGAAGAAGTAACTCTTGCGGTCTTCCTCCATGGCTGCCCAGTAGTCTCTCGGCTGGGCTGTGTTGGGATAGTATTGCCCTGCAGCCAACATACATCCCACCTTGTTTTCTGGGTCAATTTCGTGGGCAAGCTTAGTCGCCATGGCTGAAGCCACCAACTCATGGTGGGCCGCTTGGTATTTAACCTGTTCTTGATTTTCTCCTTCTTCAAAACAGAGCCCAGCTCCCATAAAGGGGGCATGGAGAATCATGTTGATTTCGTTAAAGGTAAGCCAATATTTGACCAAACCCTTATAGCGGGTAAAGAGTGTGCGACAAAGTTTTTCATAGAAGTCTAACATCCGACGATTGCGCCAACCACCGTACTCTGTAATCAAGTGCATAGGACAGTCGAAATGAGTAATGGTTACCAGAGGTTGGATTCCATACTTGTGACATTCCTTAAACAAATCCTCATAAAAGGCTAGACCAGCTTCATTTGGCTCGGTTTCGTCGCCCTTAGGAAAAATCCGAGTCCAAGCAATGGAAAGTCGATAAGTCTTAAAGCCCATTTCCGCAAAAAGAGCAATATCTTCCTTGTAATGATGGTACATATCAATGGCTTCTTTGGCTGGGTAAAAATAACCCTCCTCAAACGAAAACATCTTTTTCTGACCTGTGATAATGGCTTCACGGTCAGGACCGATGGGAACGACATCCACGTTGGCCAATCCACGACCATCTAAATTATAAGCACCTTCACATTGATTAGCTGCCGTAGCACCACCCCAGAGGAAACCATCTGGAAATTGTAGTCTTTCTGTCATCACTTTACCTCACTTGATTTATTACTTCTATTATACTAAAAAGAAAATAAAATGTTTGAAACTATCTGGGTAATGATGGGGCTGAGCTTGCTTATATATACGAAAAAAAAAGACTGAAATCAGTCTTCTTTTTAAATCAATGCCGTAATAGCCGTTACTAGACCAAAAACGATACCCGGTGCATTGGCAGCTGCAAGTGGAATATCTCTTTCCTTTTTGAAAAGACCATAGTAAACCCAGAGACTACAGTTGATAGCTGCGACTAGGGGTTGAATGAAGTTGCCTTTTTGACCGGCAAGATTATTCATGATTTGTGGGAAGTAAGACACATACATCATAACAGACATGAAAATCGCTACCCAGCCCCAACACTTTCATTTGTTTTTTTCGGACATTTTCAAAAACCTCTTTTATTCTTTTTATGCTTTTCTATTTTATAATATGACTGCAAAAAAACAAGCAAGAGTTTGAGACTTTTTGTTATAAAAATGTAAACTATCACAATCTTGTGATAAGTAAAGAAGAGTGAAGTTAGGAAAAAGTATATATAATCAGAAAAACGCATATTATTATGTATTGAAAAAAATCTTGATACTAGGGTGTTTTTATTGCTGAAATATTTACTTTATTTTCTGATAAAAACTGACTTTTTAAGCCAGAATCAATATTTTCCTAAATCTACAACTTGTTGATATCTACTTTCATCATCAATATGATGGGCAATTTCTAACATCATAACAGGAAGAGAAAATAGTAGCTCATGTACCATGAAGGCGTTTTCTTTGTCTAGGGCTGCGGTCACTTCATCAGCCATTAACAGATTTTTTTTACGAAGAAGAAAACGTGCCAATTCAATCCTTACTCTTTGTCCCTCCCAGAAATATTCTCCCCGTTATTTTTGATAATAAAATCCATCCCACCCGTCAATTCAAAATCTAGTTTGACTTGTTTCAAAACAGCAATCAACTCTTCATCAGAAAATTCTTGTCCTAATGTCAAATTATAACGCACTGTATCGTTAAAGAGAAATGGATGTTGGCTAATAATTCCTATACTGGATACAAAACTTGATGTACATTCATTAACAGTTGTCACACCGATAATTTCTCCCTCATCTGCTATTTCTTCTCCAGTAATGAGTCGAAACAAGGTTGACTTACCACAACCACTCGGTCCTTTGATTAAAACTTTCTGACCTGCTTGAACATCCAAATTTAGATGAGTAAAAAGTTGTCTGTCACCATAGGTTTTACTTAAATTTTTAATGTGCAGAGCATTCAATTCTTGCGCATCTTTTTTATCTATCTGTTTTACATCTCCAATTTCTAATACTCCAAAAATCTTATCTGCTGTCGTTTTTGCCCCTTGTATATCTACAGCATCATACATAATAGTCTGAATAGGGCTCACTAGCTGACCTGCTGCGATGTACATGGCAACAAGACTTGCCACTGACACTTTCTGCCCAGCCATAGCAAAGTAAAAACCTAAAACAAGTGGTAAAACTTGACTTAAAAAAACCATGAAACCGTTGCAAAAAGAAAAATAATATTATGGGTAAAAGCAAAAATTTTTTTGAATGGCTAGTTGATAATTTCGATTAATCTTCCAAAATCTGTTCTGATTTTCAGAAATTGCTTGGTTCATGAGTAGAGTGTGTGCTCCTCGGATACTATCAGATACTTGATTATGAACTTCTACTCTACCTTGCGCCATGTCATCACCAGTATATTTGAGTCTTTTATTCATCAAGAACTGAGGAATAGGACGTAAAAATAGTGAAAAAAAGACAAAAAAATACTACCTAACAACAAATTTTTGCGAAATAATATAAATCGCTGTTAGTAATGCTACAAAGCTCCAGCAAATGATATTGATGTATTTTTCTAAGTAATTATCCCCCAAATACTCCATATCTTGTGTGAGCATAGTGATTTTTTCATCTTCGCTAAAATCTTTTTTTGTCATCAGCTTGTCAAATAAATCTGCCCTCATATTCATTTGAATTTCACGCCGAAAAACATTATGTGTATGATTACAAAAGAGCATTAAGCTATACAAGACAAAGTATACTGTAAAGCCAAAAACAGCAAACTGTATGATTTTAGAATAAGTCAGTTCCCCTTGATTTAAGGACAAGGCTTGGGATACAACTAGGGGTTGAGCAAGAGCCAAACCTCCATTTGCCAGTGCACCGATGATAGTATAAAACTTCGTTTTCTTATCCAGATAGTGAAATATTTTATTCATAATGCCCTCCTAGAAAAAGAGATGCTAGCACTTCTCTCCATTTTTATTATATAAATTTTACAAATATTACAATTATTGCTTACAGCTTCAGTTTTTTACAACCTTTTTGTTTTTCTTAATAGACATTTTTGCTTACCCCTCTCTAGTCCACATCTAAAATATCTTCATAGCATCCAGAAATAGCATAAAGTGCTAGATTTTTACGAATTTTCTCTTGCATATTCTTACAAGTCACAGAAGAGCTTAATTTCGTAATATGCTTAGCCATTGGACAAAATCCTGATTTACAAACTCAAAACAAAGGGACATGTTTTACAATCTTCTCTAACAGACAGAAACCATCCTTTCATTTTATCTTTGTTAATCAATCCAGTATTGATATTTCCAAAAACATTTTGATTATCGTACAAAGCAACTGTACATGCTTGTACAATACCTCTAACGTTAAACATATAGTGATTTAAACGATTGGCATAACAAGAAAAGGAATTGTGAACCACAATGCTTGGCAAAGATAGATGGTACCCCAAATCAACTGCTTTCTTAGAAATACCAAAACTCATATCATTTTTAAATACTGTAACACAGTCGTCTTTAGAACGATCTCCTTGTCCCCAGTTACCGATATTATGATATAGAAGAAAAAATCTATCATCATTTTTAAAGTAACGACCATCATTTAATAGAAATGACTCCATATGGTCATAATTTTCCTTCGATATATTGAATCTTAACGTACAAATAAAATCTAAATCACTATCCTTCATTTTATGAAGATTATCTAAAATTCGCGCATAGGAACCTTTTTGATTTTTTAACACACGTTGAGAATCATGACTCTCTCCATCACCATCAATAGTAATCTGAAAATTAGTAACATCATACTCTCTTACTAATTTTTCAAATTTGGAAGATGTTAACAAAAATCCATTAGTAGTAATACTTGCTGAATACGTTATTCCAAATCGCTCACAAATTTTCAAAAATTCTAGTGAAAGCCGTTGAATTGTTTTATAGCCTAACAGAGGTTCTCCACCAAACCATGCTATCCTTAGGAAAATGATATTGAGAATTACTCAATTTTTTTCTTCAGCAAATTTCAAAAATAGCATTTTTCTGTTTCAATAGACATTCCAATATTTTTTTAAAGTGTTCATAACAATACTTACATCGAAAAATTACAATCTCCATGAGTAAGAATTGTAAACTCTAGTATCTCATTATTCCTATCTTCTATCTGTTTTAAATATTTGTTTACCTCATTGTCTTCACGTAAATATCTATTCTCTTCCAAATAGGCAATATATTCACTTCCCGTTGTTTTTATTTTTCTTGTATATTCTTCTTCAATTCATTCGTAATCAAAAAAATGAATGATTATTTTTTTGGTATTAAAATATACACTACCATCTTCAGTATCATACCTTAAGACATATCGTGATAATTTCATATTACCACCTATTTATTCTTTGATTTCTTTAAATACATTATATACCTATTAAGATGATAATTCGACAAAAAGTCTGAAAAATTAGAAAAAGTTCTACATTTTAATAATTTTCAATCTAGTATAAACTAATTTCAAATCCCCTTATCTACTATACATGCCGTACTGTCACATTTCTATTCGTAGAGACACAATCTCGCTATTCCTTCCTCTGATGATTCTTATGTCCAGCGTCATACTTAAAACGGTCTATCACGAGACTGTTTTAATTCGTTACCTCACGATAGTCAAGCTCAGAAGTTACTATTAGGTTTACCTAAAAAAGACCGGATTGCTCCGATCTTTTCAAGTTTCGCTCTAAGAAAATCAAAGAATAAACAAGGTGAAACCAAGTTTGATGGCAAATCTTTGCTCATCAAACTACGAAAAATCCTTTGGGACTTTTTCTAGGCTCCACACTAGATTCCATCATTGAAATTTATGGTTTCAATGATGGAATCGTCGGCAGTAATCTAATAAAGAAGTCTATAAATTTATCTTTGATTTTCGACGAGAGAAATTATTTAATTGCACGTGATTGCAAACCTTCTTCTTCCAAGAAGAGACGGAATGGTACGAGTTCTTCTGCTTCGTATTTTTCCTTGAAGGCTTTGATTGCTTCTTCTGAGTGAAGTTTTGGATCCAATTCAAGTACTTCTACTGGAAGTGGACGGTGTTCAGTGATGCGAGCATCGATAACAACAGTTTTACCTTCTTTGTTCAATTTAACAGCTTCTGCAACAACTGCATCGATATCTTCGATACGGTCAACTGTAAATCCTACAGCACCTTGCGCTTCAGCGATTTTCGCATAGTCAGCATTAGGGAAGTCACAACCAAACAAGTGTTTGTTTGTGTCTTCGTATTTGTCCTTGATGAAGGCATATTTACCATTTGAGAAGACAACGTTGATAACTGGAAGGTCGTATTGAACGTTTGTGATAACGTCTGGGTAGCACATGTTGAATGCACCGTCACCCATGATGTTCCATACTTGGCGATCTGGATTGTCTTTCTTAGCAGCGATACCACCAGGAAGGGCAATACCCATTGTCGCAAAGAGTGGAGATGTACGCCACATGTTCTTAGGTGTCATGTGAAGGTGACGAGTAGATGTTTGAGTAGTGTCACCTACGTCGATTGAGTAGATAGCGTCTTGATCAGCATGTTTGTTGATTGCATTGTAAACTTGATACAATTGCAATTCACCTTCAGTTTTACCTTCGAGTTTGTTCATGTAATCACGCCAGTTTTGGTTATTCTTAACGTTTGCACGCCACCATGGAGTAGATTCAACTGGATTCACTTTGTCAAGGATTGCTTTCGCTGCTTGACCTGCATCACCAAGGATTGAAGCGTCTAGGGCATGACGTTTACCAAGTTTGTAAGGGTCGATATCGACTTGGATGAATTTTTCAGTATTCTTGAATGCTTCGTAAACTTCAGCAAATGGGAAGTTTGAACCAAGGAAAAGAACTGTGTCTGCTTCAAAGACCACTTCGTTGGCTGGTTTCCAACCAACACGATAAGCAGAACCTGTCAAACCTTCATAGTTCCATTCGAAAGCTTCAAAGTTTTTACCAGTTGTGATGATTGGTGCTTTGATTTTACGTGACAATTCAGTAATCACTTCACCAGCTTTCACACCACCGTAACCAGCGTAAATAACTGGACGTTCAGCATTGTTCAAGATTTCAACAGCTTTGTTGATTTCAACTTCGTTCAAAGCAGGAGCGATGAATGAACGCTCGTATGAACCTGAACCGTAGTATGAGTTTTCGTCGATTTCTTGGAAACCGAAGTTTACTGGGATTTCAACAACAGCTGGACCTTTTTTAGAAACTGCAGCACGGCAAGCTTCGTCGATTACTTTTGGCAATTGCTCAGCGTAAGCTACACGTTTGTTGTATACAGCGATACCGTTGTACATTGGGTTTTGGTTCAATTCTTGGAAAGCATCCATGTTCAGTTCGTTAACTGGACGTGATCCAAGGATTGCTAGGAATGGAGTGTTATCCATAGCTGCATCGTAAACACCGTTAATCAAGTGAGTCGCACCTGGACCACCTGAACCAACTGCAACCCCGATTGAGCCGCCGAATTTAGCTTGCATAACCGCTGCAAGAGCACCTGTTTCTTCGTGGCGAACTTGCAAGAAGCGGATATCTTTGTCTTCAGCCAAAGCGTCCATCAATGAGCTGAGTGTTCCTGATGGGATACCGTAGATTGTATCTACGCCCCATGTTTTCAATACATTAAGCATTGCTGCAGATGCAGTAATTTTCCCTTGAGTCATAATGATAACTCTCCTTCAAATATTTTTAAATCTACTAAAAAAGGTTTCATATAGTTTTTGAAAACGTTTCAGTAAATTTTTACAATACTAATTTATCACATTTATTTTGACTTTACTAAGAATCTGCTCAGAAGTTTTTATTCTCTATTACAGTACAGTTTGAAAACGTTTTTAGTTTCTGTTTTATAATACTCAATGAAAATCAAAGAGCAAACTAGGAAGCTAGCCGCAGGTTGCTCAAAACACAGCTTTGAGGTTGCAGACAAAGCTGACGTGGTTTGAAGAGATTTTTGAAGAGTATAAAAAGCGAGCAAGCCCGCTTTTAATCTATTTTACTAAAGTTTAAGAGAAGGGAACTGGTCAGAACGGATACAGAACTAAAGGCCATGGCTAGGCCTGCCAGTTCTGGGTTGAGAGCCAGTCCAACACCTGAAAAGACTCCTGCTGCAATCGGAATTCCGGCGACATTGTAGATAAAGGCCCAGAAAAGATTGAGCAGAATTCGATTAAAGGTTTTCTTACTCATGTCAAAGGCACGAACCACTCCTAGGAGGTTATTAGTTGTCAACACCAAATCTGCTGACTCGATGGCAATATCTGTTCCAGCTCCCATAGCAATCCCCACATCTGCTACACTGAGGGCAGGAGCGTCATTAATCCCATCACCAACAAAGGCTACTTTTCCAGTCGCTTGTAGTTTATGGATTTCATGGGCTTTTTCTTCTGGCAAGACACCTGCAATGACCTCTTCGATTCCGATCTGATCGGCAATGGCACGCGCCACACCTGCATTGTCTCCTGTCAGCATGACTGTTTTAAGACCTCGTTTTTTCAACTGACTGATGGCAAGCTTAGCATTTTCCTTGGGAATATCTTGCAGAGCAAGCAAGCCTTTGATTTCATTGTCCACAGCCAAGAAAACAACTGTCTTAGCTTCTTTTTCCAGTTCTTCTAGTTTTTCTTGATAAATGCTAGAAATATCCATGCCATCCAGCATTTTAGCATTTCCAAGCAGAACTTGTTTTCCATTGATTTGCCCTGAGACACCTTTTCCGTGCAAGGCTTGGAAATTTTCCACAGTGTGAAGCTCAAGTCCAGCTTCACTCGCTCGTTTCACAACGGCTTCAGCCAGTGGGTGTTGAGAAGCTTCTTCCAAGGAGGCTGCCAATCCAAGCACTTCTACTTCGTCGCCGATGATATCTGTGACCACAGGTTTCCCTTCAGTCAAAGTCCCGGTCTTATCAAAGACGATAGTTTGAACTTTCTGGATTTCCTGTAGAACCGTTCCATTTTTGAGGAGAACTCCCATCTTGGCACTGCGACCTGTCCCCACCATAAGGGCTGTCGGTGTTGCAAGTCCCAATGCACAAGGGCAGGCAATAATCAGAACTGCTACTCCATAGAGAAGCGAAGACACAAAGCTCGCTCCAAGCACAACTACACTATCCCTGAGCAAGACAAACCAAACCCAAAAGGTCACAATCCCTAAAATGACAACTGCTGGGACAAAAATCCCTGAAATCTTATCCGTCAAGTCCTGAATCGGCGCACGACTGGTCTGAGCTTTCTTCACAAAATCGACAATCTGAGCCAAAACAGTCTCTGAACCAACTTTTTCTGCTCTAAAAACAAGTGTTCCACTATTATTGATGGTTGAACCAATGACGGTATCTCCAACTGTCTTGTCCACAGGCAGACTCTCACCTGTCACCATAGACTCATCAATACTAGAGATACCTTCTACTACGACACCATCAACAGCAATCTTTTCACCGGGACGCACTCGAATCAGGTCACCTACCTTGACTTGGTCCAAGGGGACTTGAACATAGTTATCCTCACGCAAGACTTCTGCAGTTTTAGCCTGCAAGTCAAGTAATTTCTCCACAGCTTGGGAAGTATTTTTCCGCATTTTCTCCTCAAAAACGGCTCCCATAAGAACGAAGAAGTAGATAAATGCAGCACTTTCAAAGTAAACGGGGAGACCAGTGAAGAGGGCAACTAAGCTATAGAAATAGGCCACTAGGGTTCCCAGAGCAACCAAGGTATCCATGTTGGCATTGTGCTTTTTAAAACTAGCCCAAGCACTTTGGATATAAGGACCACCTGCTACTAGCATAATCGGTGTTGTGGCTAAAAAGGTTCCCCAACGCATAACTTGGTGACTAATTCCCCCTGTCGACATCCCAATCATGAGAATCACAAGAGGCACAGTAAAGATACTAGTAATCCAAAAACGCTGTAAAAGTGATAGAGATTTTCGAGTCTTCTCAACTACGGTATAACTCCCCTTTTGCATCTTCATGCCACAAGAAAATTCATGTTGGCCTAATTCTTGAGGTGTAAAACGAATGACTTTCTCTTCGTCTACGCCTATTGGCTCTAAGATGCCTTCTTTTTCAAAAAGAATCTCCTTATAACAGTTTGAAGGTGTCACACGGTGAAAGATGATCTCAGCAGGAACTCCTTTTTGCAGTTGAATGTGGGCTGGATGGTAGCCTTTGTCTGCCGTGATACGGATTTTTTGAACACCATTTTCAAGATTTGCTTTTATAATTTCAGTCATATCATTCTCCTATTCTACAATCATCTTGCCGTGCATCATATTCATGCCACAAGAGAAACCATACTCTCCAGCCTGCTCAGGCGTGATTTCCACTACATACTCTTCACCCATAGGTAGGTCTGCATGTACACCAAAAGTCTGGAAAAGACTATCTGATCCAAACAAGGGTGAAGGGATCCTTGCGGTCAAAAGACAATGCGGGCTGGCACTGATTTCTTGAGGATAATCAACTCAGGCGTATAGCCCCCCATGACCTCCACTCGAATCTCTTGGTAGCCGTTTTTTTGCTGGGCCTTTTTGCCCAGATTTTTTTCAGGCTTTTTGAAAAACCAGAAACAAGATAAACGCGATAAAGGGCAATACAAATAATGGTTACAATACTATTTAACATGACGTCTCCTTTACATACAATTACATCTTACTTCTGTTACAGCTCTTGATTTCTTCTCTGAAATCACAGCTTCCAAGTCCTCCAAGTCAGCCAGAGTAAAATCACATTCCATAATCAAATCAGCCAACAAGTTCTTAATCCTACGAGAACAAACCTTGTCCTTGATATCTTGGACAAGTAAATCCCGACTTTGGTCCAAAGTTAAAAAGGGCTGAATAGACAAAGGACTTGCCTTCTTTTTTCCGAGTCAGACACTCTTTCTCAACCAGACGAGCCAAAAGAGTCTGAATGGTCGACTTGGACCAGTCGAACCGCTCCGCCAGAACTCTGATCAAATCCGTACTGGTCTGCTCTCCTTGCATCCAAATAATCTTCATGACCTGCCATTCTGCATCTGAAATCTGCATAATCACACCTCTTAAATCTACATTTGTCAATTACAATTATCAGTATACTCTTAAAATCTACATTTGTCAATTATAAACTTCAAATCTTTCTCTTTTTTTAATCTTCATTACAAAATTGATTAATACTCAATAAAAATCAAAGAGCAAACTAGAAAGCTAGGCGCAGACAGTACTTTAGTACGGCAAGACGACGCTGACGTGGTTTGAAGAGATTTTTGAAGAGTATAAAACACAAGCAAAAACCTCCACACTTAGTGGAGGCAATCATTTTATCAATACAATTTTAAGTCACGAGGATCAACTGGGAAGGTTGGGTTATATGGGTTGTGACGGAGTTTGAAGTGTTTGACATCTTCAATAGTCTGAGTTCCAGACAATTGCATAACTGTCTTCAATTCTGCATTCAAGTGTTCAAAGACTTGACGCACACCAACACTACCACCGAGAGCCAAACCATAGATAACCGGGCGGCCAATAGCTACCAAGTCTGCTCCTGAAGCCAAGGCTTTAAAGACGTGTTGACCACGACGAATACCTGAGTCAAAGACGATTGGTACGCGTTTATCAACTGCTTCAGCTACTTCTTGAAGTGAGTCAAAGGCAGCTGGTCCACCGTCGATTTGGCGGCCACCGTGGTTGGTTACCCAGATACCAGAGGCACCTGCAGCAAGCGAACGTTCAACGTCCTCACGGCATTGTGGTCCTTTAACGTAAACTGGTAATCCTGAGTATTCAGCGATAAATTCTACATCTCGTGGAGACAAGCGTTGTTTAGCTGATTTGTAAACAAAGTCCATTGATTTTCCAGCACCTTCTGGCAGGTATTCTTCAACAATCGGCATGCCAACTGGGAAGACAAAACCATTACGCTTATCAACCTCACGATTGCCCCCTACAGTCGCATCTGCCGTCAGGACAATCGCTTTATAACCTTCAGCCTTCACACGGTCCATGATATGGCGGTTGATACCATCATCCTTACTAAAGTAAAATTGGAACCAGTGAGGTGTCCCTTGAAGGGCTTCTGTAATTTCTGGAAGGTCGACAGTAGAGTAAGAACTGGTTGTATAGAGGGAACCAAACTCATGCACACCACGCGCAGTCGCCACTTCACCTTGTTCATTTGCCAATTTATGAGCTGCAACAGGTGCCATAATGATTGGTGAAGACAATTTTTCACCTGCAAATTCAATCTCTGTACTTGGATTTTCTACATTGCAAAGCGTATGCGGAACGATGAGTTTGTGGTTAAAGGCACGAATATTCTCACGTAAAGTGAAAGTATCTTCCGCCCCACTAGCGATATAGCCAAATGCTGCTTTAGGAATAACTTGTTGCGCCATTGGCTCCAAATCATAGGTATTGATGAAATCTACATGACCTTCTGCATTGCTTGTTTTGTATGACATAAAATGCCCTCCTTGATAAGTAAGCGTTTACTTTGTATATTACAAAAATATCTTAACTCTTTTTTTCAAAACTTTTCAAATATTTTGTTTGGAAATTTCAGAAATTTTTAGGACTATGATAAAAAAATCCTTATAACGGCAATAAAAAAAATAGATATTATCCAAAGAAGATTTTAAGTGCTACAATAACTGTATTATTTCTAGATGGGAGGTTCTATTTTTGGATTGGTCCATTGTTGAACAATATCTACCACTATATCAAAAGGCATTCTTTCTGACCTTGCATATTGCAGTTTGGGGAATTTTGGGATCCTTTCTGCTCGGCTTAATCGTTAGTATCATCCGGCATTACCGCATCCCTGTTTTGGCGCAAGTAGCGACAGCCTATATTGAATTGTCACGCAATACGCCCCTTTTGATTCAACTCTTCTTTCTCTACTTCGGGCTTCCCCGAATAGGGATTGTCCTATCTTCAGAAGTCTGTGCTACTCTGGGACTGGTCTTTTTAGGAGGTTCCTACATGGCAGAATCTTTCCGAAGTGGGCTGGAAGCCGTCAGTCAAACCCAGCAGGAGATTGGATTGGCCATCGGTCTGACACCTCTACAGGTCTTTCGCTATGTGCTTCTTCCGCAAGCAACAGCGGTGGCCCTACCCTCTTTTAGTGCCAATGTCATTTTCCTGATCAAGGAAACCTCCGTTTTCTCAGCAGTGGCTTTGGCCGACCTCATGTACGTCGCCAAGGACTTGATTGGACTCTATTATGAGACAGACATTGCACTGGCCATGTTAGTAATTGCTTATCTGATTATGCTACTGCCCATCTCACTGGTCTTTAGCTGGATAGAAAGGAGGCTCCGCCATGCAGGATTCGGGAATCCAAGTACTCTTTCAGGGAAATAATCTCCTGAGAATCTTACAGGGATTGGGCGTTACGATTGGGATATCCATCCTGTCTGTCCTCTTATCCATGATGTTCGGAACAGTCATGGGAATCATCATGACCTCCCATTCTAGAATCGTACGCTTTTTGACACGATTGTATCTAGAATTTATCCGTATCATGCCCCAGCTGGTACTACTCTTCATCGTTTACTTTGGCTTAGCTCGAAACTTTAATATCAATATCTCAGGTGAGACTTCAGCTATTATCGTTTTTACCCTCTGGGGAACAGCTGAAATGGGAGACTTGGTACGTGGAGCAATCACTTCCCTCCCTAAGCATCAGTTTGAAAGTGGACAGGCGCTCGGCTTGACCAATGTTCAACTTTACTACCACATCATCATCCCACAGGTTTTGAGAAGACTGCTACCGCAGGCCATTAACCTTGTCACTCGGATGATTAAAACCACTTCCTTGGTTGTTTTGATTGGGGTTGTGGAAGTGACCAAGGTTGGACAGCAAATCATTGATAGCAATCGCTTGACCATCCCAACTGCTTCCTTTTGGATTTATGGAACCATTCTAGTCTTATATTTCGCAGTTTGCTACCCTATTTCCAAACTATCCACTCACTTAGAAAAACATTGGAGGAACTAAATGTCTGAAACTATCTTAGAAATCAAGGAACTAAAAAAATCCTTTGGAGACAATCCCATCCTCCAAGGTCTATCCCTGCAAATCAATAAAGGGGAAGTTGTCGTCATCCTAGGGCCATCTGGTTGTGGGAAAAGTACCCTCCTTCGTTGCCTCAATGGTTTAGAAAGTATTCAAGGAGGAGATATCCTGCTGGATGGTCAGTCTATCGTTGCAAATAAAAAAGATTTTCATCTAGTTCGCCAAAAGATTGGCATGGTCTTTCAAAGTTATGAACTCTTTCCCCATCTGGATGTCTTACAAAACCTCATCCTAGGCCCTATCAAAGCTCAAGAAGGGACAAGAAAGAAGTAACGGAAGAAGCTTTGCAATTACTAGACCGTGTCGGTTTGCTAGACAAACAACATAGCTTTGCGCGTCAATTATCTGGCGGACAGAAACAACGGGTTGCGATTGTCCGTGCCCTCCTCATGCATCCAGAAATTATCCTCTTTGACGAAGTGACTGCTTCGCTAGATCCAGAAATGGTGCGTGAGGTGCTAGAACTCATCAATGATTTGGCTCAAGAAGGCCGTACCATGATTTTAGTAACTCATGAAATGCAGTTTGCTCAAGCTATTGCCGATCGGATTATCTTCCTCGACCAAGGGAAAATCGCTGAAGAAGGAACGTCTCAAGCCTTCTTTACCAATCCTCAAACTAAACGAGCTCAGGAATTTTTAAACGTCTTTGACTTTAGCCAATTTGGCTCATATCTATAAAGGAGATTCTTATGAAACTATTCAAACCACTTTTAACTGTTTTGGCACTTGCCTTTGCCCTTATCTTTGTCACTGCTTGTAGCTCAGGTGGAAATGGTGGTGCATCGTCAGGTAAAACCACTGCCAAGGCTCGCACAATCGATGAAATCAAAAAAAGCGGTGAGCTACGAATCGCTGTATTTGGAGACAAGAAACCATTTGGTTACGTTGACAATGACGGTTCTTACCAAGGTTACGATATTGAACTTGGGAACCAATTAGCGCAAGACCTTGGTGTCAAGGTCAAATACGTTTCAGTCGACGCTGCCAACCGTGCTGAATACTTGATTTCAAACAAGGTAGATATTACTCTTGCCAATTTACAGTGACTGACGAACGCAAGAAACAAGTTGATTTTGCCCTTCCATACATGAAAGTTTCACTTGGAGTCGTATCACCTAAGACTGGTCTCATTACAGACGTCAAACAACTTGAAGGTAAAACCTTAATTGTCACAAAAGGAACGACCGCTGAAACTTATTTTGAGAAAAATCACCCAGAAGTAAAACTTCAAAAATACGACCAATATAGTGACTCTTACCAAGCTCTTCTTGACGGACGTGGAGATGCCTTTTCAACTGACAATACGGAAGTTCTAGCTTGGGCGCTTGAAAACAAAGGATTTGAAGTAGGAATTACTTCCCTCGGTAATCCAGATACCATCGCAGCAGCAGTTCAAAAAGGCAACCAAGAATTGCTAGACTTCATCAATAAAGATATTGAAAAATTAGGCAAAGAAGACTTCTTCCACAAGGCCTATGAAAAAACACTCCACCCAACCTACGGTGACGCTGCTAAAGCAGATGACCTAGTTGTTGAAGGCGGAAAAGTCAACTAATGCTCTTCGAAAATCTCTTCAAACCACGTCAGCGTCGCTTTGGATTATATATGTGACTGACTTCGTCAGTCTTATCTACAACCTCAAAGCAGTGCTTTGAGCAACCGGCGGCTAGCTTCCTAGTTTGCTCTTTGATTTTCATTGAGTATAACATCCAATAACATCACAAAAAGAAATCAGGTAATCCTAGTGACTACCTGATTTTCTATGTTTTAGGCATTTTGCCAATTTTCTTGGTCTTCTTTAAATCGTTTAGGAGATCTAAGCCTTCTGGTGTGATGTAACCTTCTTCTTGAGCTAGGTGAATGAGTTCACTGTAGTTAGAAAGTGTTAACAGCTTAACACCAGCATCTGCAAAGTTTTTGTCTGCTTTTGGCAATTGGTAGCTGAAAATCGCTACAACTCCAAGCACATCTGCTCCTTCTCGCTTGGCTGCTGCCACGGCCTCAAGAACAGAACCACCTGTTGAAATAAGGTCTTCAACCACTACCATTTTTTGACCTTGAGCTACGCGACCTTCGATTTGGTTACCAGCTCCGTGGTCTTTTGGTTTGCTACGGATGTAGGCAAATGGTAAGTTCATCTTATCAGCAATGATAGCTCCATGTGGAATCCCTGCTGTCGCAGTTCCTGCAATCACTTCAACCTCAGGAAAGGCTTCTTTGATAGCATCCACAAAACCATTTTCAATGAGTGTACGAGTTTCTGGATAGGCAAGGGTCACACGGTTATCCGTGTAAATTGGCGACTTGATACCAGATGCCCAAGTAAAAGGCTCCTCTGGTTTGAGGTAAACTGCTTGAATTTTCAAGAGGTGGCTAGCGATATCTTTAGCAAGTGTCATGGTCTTCTCCTTTTATTTTTATAATCTATTTCTTTAATTCCAGTCCTGTGTCCATTCATCTTTGATGGCATGATAAGCTGCAACAGGATCTTCAGCTTGGGTAATGGGACGTCCCACTACGATATAGTCACTACCGATTTGATAGGCATCTGCTGGCGTCATCACGCGTTTTTGATCTCCAACAGCTGCTCCCTGAGGACGAATGCCCGGTGTCAGACAGATAAACTCTGGATTGGTGGCCTGCTTGATGAGCTGCACTTCCTGAGCCGAGCAGACAACACCATCTAATCCAGCTTCAGCTGTTTTCTTAGCATAATGAATCACAGACTCTTGCAGGCTAGTTTGGATATTTTGGAACTCCTGCATCTGGGCTTCTGACGTTGATGTCAGCTGCGTTACAGCGATCAATTTGGCTTGACTTCCAAGACCTTCACGCGCCGCCTTCATCATCTCTACACCACCAGCTGCATGAACATTGGTCATATCCACACCAAGCTGAGACAGGACCTTCATGGCTGACTTGACTGTATTGGGAATGTCATGCAACTTGAGATCCAAAAAGACACTGTGCCCCAGGCCTTTCAAGTAAGACACAATCTCAGGCCCCGTTGCATAATAAAGCTCCATCCCTACCTTAAGATAAAGGCTTTCTTCTGCTGGAAAAAGAGCTAAGAATTCCTTGACCGCCTCAAAACTAGGAAAATCAAGAGCAATAACTGGACGATGTTCTCGCATAGGTTTCTCCTTTTACCTTTGCTAGTGAGAGAGTCTGGGCAACAGAAGCCACGAAAAAAGGAACCTGCCAACAGCAAGGTTCCACGAAAAATGGGTAGTCTCCACCCTTTCACCGTCTAACCTTAGCTGCCTCTCTGGACTGCTTTAAAGGTTTTTTACTATTCTATTATTTCTATCAGCACTTGTCAAGTAAAAACATGACAACTAAAGAGCTATAGGAGAAAAGGTAAACCTAGCGACGCGATGAACGCTGACTTGTTTGGTTTCGATTACTCTCTTCCTCTTGTTTTTTCTTTTCTTCTTCTAAACGTTTACGTTCTTCTTCCTGTTTTTTCTCAGCTTCTTCGGCCTCTTTTTTAGCTTTTTCTTCTGCCTCCATAATTAATTTATCCGCTACAGTATAACTGTAGATTCCAGCTTCCATATCGACCACACTTGGTTCTGATAATTGAGGCTTAATCTTACTATAATAAGGCAATTTCTTACTCATTTCAGAAAGAGGAACCAAGACTTCGTCCGAATCATTCATGGTTAATCGAATTAAATTGGAAGTTACCTTGCTTGGGGCTAGTTCCACTTTTTGGATAGCCGCCTTGAGTTCTGGACTAATTTGAGCAAGTTCTGAGACAAAAGCCTTGATTTGTTCGCTGTCATTAAAGAGAACTGATATATAAGTTTCTGGCAGACTGACCAAACTCACAGCACTAGTCTCAAGCTGACCACTGGAAAGAATAGGATAATGGTTTTCACCAGAAACATAGTAGGCCACAATATCATATTCCTTAACTTTAATAGTAAACTTGGTTGGAAATTGATAAACAAGCTGAGCTGATTCAACCCAATAGTTAGACTTGATCCGCTCTTCATATTTTTTTGCCTTGTCTAGCAGAAGGTTAATTGTATAATCCGAATCCTGAATGCCTGAAGCCTGTCGGATATCATCAGCCGTAGTTTGCACCGTTCCCTCAACACGGATATCCTTCATGGTCGCATAAGGACTGAGTAAGTAAGCAGAGATAATCAATAAAAAGCAGACTTGGAAATAAAAATCGTTAGAGCTCGCAAGATATGGAGGCCAGGAATCTTTGCTTTGGCTGGTTTTTCTCTTTTTATAGCCTTTTTTTATCCTGGTCCTCGTCCTCTTTAGATCCTGATTCTTCTATCTCTTTTTCCTCTTTGTCACCCTCTGAGGATTCTACTTTTTCCTCAGACTCTTCCTTAGCTGATTCTGAGTCTTCATGGTCTGTTTCACTCTCCTGGTCCTCTGATTTCTCAGATTCTTCTCCCATTCGAGCTTGTCTTTCCTTTTCCTTCTCCTCAGCTAGGGCCACCTCTTCTTCAGCCTTCTTTTTTAGATATTCTTGGTTCCGTTTCTGCCATTCTGATAACTCTTTAAATTCTTCGAGGATTTCTTTGCCCTCATTTTTCTTATCTTTTGACATTTACTTTCCTTATGATAAATCTTTTTTCAACAATTGATAAAAATCTGCTAGAGATTTCAATTCCTTAGAAGCCTTCATCTTAGCTTGGTAGTCTTCCTTGTGACTGAGTAAGTGAGAAACCTTCTCTTCCAAACTATCCAAGGTCAAATCGCTTTCTTGAAGCTCTTCTGCATAGCCTTTTTTTACAAAGTAAGCTGCATTTTCAATCTGGTCTCCACGACTAGCTTCACGACCAAGTGGCACAATAACATGCAATTTTGCCATGGCCAAGAGCTCAAAAATCGTATTGGCACCACCTCGTGTCACAACAATATCAGCCAATTCCATCAAAGGTTGATAGAGATTGGTCACATAGTCAACACGAAAAAGATTTTGGCTCAACTCGTTCAGACTAGAATCTCCAGTTAGATTGATAATATTGTAGCGCTCTGTTAGTTCTTTCTTATGGTCTGTCACCAATTGGTTAAAGACACGAGCTCCTGCAGAACCACCGACAAACAATACAGTTGGCAATTTAGGATTAAAGTGGGTTTGAATATCCACCAATTCATCGGGTTCTGGAGTTTTTTGATCTGAAACCTTGGTCACTGCTCCCACATGCTCGACCTTAGACAAACTTGAAGCTTGCTCAAAGGTTGAATACATCTTAGTTGCAAACTTATAGGCGATTTTATTGGCCAAGCCCATAGACAGGTCAGATTCGTGAATAAAGACTGGCACTCCTGACACACGCGCAGCGATAACAGGTGGCACAGAGACAAAGCCCCCCTTTGAAAAAAGGGCCTGTGGACGAAGTCGTAACACGATAAAGAGAGATTGGACAATTCCCCAGCTAACTTTGAAGACATCCAGCATATTTTGCCAAGAGAAATAGCGACGCAATTTTCCAGTCGTAATGGAATGGAAGGTGACATCTAGACCCGACTTGAGGATTTCTTGGTGTTCAATACCACGCTTGTCCCCAATATAGTGGACTTCCCATCCATCTTCGATGAACTTGGGCATTAACAAAAGATTGAGGGTGACGTGTCCCACCGTCCCTCCACCTGTAAAGACAATTTTTTTCATATTATTCCTTTAACTCCGCTACTGTGTCGATAAAGAGATCGCCACGTACTTCAAAGTTAGCATACATATCCCAGCTGGCATTGGCTGGACTGAGAAGAACCACGTCTCCTTGAGTCGCAAGCTCATAGGCCTTGCGGGTCGCATCTGCAATATCAGTCGCATCCACATAAGCCACACCAGCCTTATCTGCTGCCCGTTTGACACGTTCTGCAGACTGACCCAGGATGACCATCTTCTTGAGTCCAGTAATGTCTGGCACCAATTCGTCAAACTCATTGCCACGGTCCAAACCACCTGCAATCAAAATAACCTTACTGTTGTCAAATCCTGACAAGGCTCTTTGAGTAGCCAAGATATTGGTTGACTTGCTATCATTATAGAACTTGACACCCTTGATTTCATCCACAAATTGGAGACGGTGTTTGACACCACCAAAGGCTGAAAGAGTTTCTTTGATGGTTTGGTTATCAACACCACGAAGCTTGGCTACAGCAATAGTCGCAAGGGCATTTTCTACATTGTGGCTACCTGGAACACCAATTTCATCAGCTGCCATGACAACTTCCCCACGGAAGTAGAGTTGACCATCTTCCAAATAAGCTCCATCAACCTTTTCCAGTGTTGAAAATGGTACAAGGGTAGCTTGTGTTTTAGTAGCTAATTCTTTTGCCAAGTCTTGGTTAAAGTTCAAGACAAGAAAATCAGCCGCTGTCATCTTGTTCTGGATATTCCACTTGGCTGCTACATATTCCTCAAAAGAACCGTGGTAGTCGATATGAGTTGGCATGAGGTTGGTAATAACCGCAATCTCAGGATGGAATTCTTGAACGCCCATGAGTTGGAAAGAAGAAAGCTCCATGACAAGCGTCTCCTTGTCTGTCGCTGTTTGAGCAACCTGACTGGCAGGATAGCCGATATTCCCTGATAAAAGGCCATGTTGTCCAGCAGCAGTCAAAACTTCCCCAATCATGGTCGTTGTGGTTGTTTTACCGTTCGAACCAGTAATACCAACAATCGGTGCTTCAGAAATCAAATAAGCCAATTCCACCTCAGTCAAGACTGGAATTCCCTTTGCCAAAGCCTTTTCAATCATGGGATTGCTGTAAGGGATACCTGGATTTTTTACCATGAGGGCAAATTCTTCATCCAAGAGTTCCAAAGGATGACCACCTGTAATGACCTTGATCCCTTCTTCCAGCAAACTTTGCGCAGCTGGATTGTCCTCAAAAGGTTTCCCGTCATTTACCGTCACAATGGCACCTAGCTTGTCCAACAAACGAGCTGCAGATTCACCAGACTTGGCCAAACCTAAAACAAGGACTTTCTTATTTTTAAATTGATCTATTACTTTCATGTCTCGAAACTCCATTTCTACTCCTACTATTTTACCATTTTTATGGAAATAAAAAAGCCACAAAGTGTGTTTGTGACTCTTTCTTCTAACTGATACTCTTCGAAAATCAAATTCAAACCACGTCAGCTTCGCCTTGCCGTATATATGGTTACTGACTTCGTCAGTTTTATCTACAACCTCAAAGCAGTGCTTTGAGCAGCCTGCGGCTAGCTTCCTAGTTTGCTTTTTGATTTTCATTGAGTATGAATCTTACCATATCATCTATGTGATAAATCGGTAACTCGAATGACTTGGTCCACTTGCTCCCAAATGAGAGGATTGTGGGTCGCAATAATAATAGTTCGATTCGGATTTTTTAAAGATTCTAGGATAGAAAGTAATTCCTCAGAGTTTTTGGGGTCTAAAGAAGCGGTTGGTTCATCTGCGAGGATCAAAGGCGGATCCTTTAAAATTATCTTCGCTAGTGCAACACGTTGTGCTTCTCCTCCTGATAATTCAAAGATAGGTTGCTTTAAATCTAAATAAGAGAGGTTAACACGGTTTAGAGCTTGTTTCATCAAAGAGATTTTCTCTTTTTCTTTCAACTTTTTACCAACTAAACCCAGATTGAGATTCTCTTTGACGGTTTGGCTTTCGATTAAGCCAAAATCTTGAAATAGGTATCCTAAGTAATCTCTAAAGAAAACAGAGGGCTTGATGTCTTTAAGAGAAGTACCATCATAGATGATTTGCCCTTTGTCATATGGCTCTAATCGTCCAATCATATTCAAGAGTGTTGTCTTACCACAGCCACTTGTACCAATTAAGGCATAAATTTTCCCACCTTCAAAATGAAGATTCGTATCTGAAAATAGCTGACGGCTTCCAAACTTTTTAGATATATTCTTTAGTTCAATCATCCTATTTTCCTTTCATAATTGTCATAGAAACACGAGATTCTTTATGAGCTTGACGGTAAAGCGTCAAAACTGCACTAGCTAGAAAGACTAATAAAGTGAGCAAAGCCAATCACCAAGTCTCGACTGCTTAAAATAAAGAGACTAGCACCAAATACAAAACTGGCAAATTGACTAACCATATACTGAGCATGTGTTTCAAAAAATCGTAAACCTGAAATTCGTTTAATCAAGATATCTCGGCGGAATTGCTCGAAATATAGAAGATTGACAGAATAAAAGAGTAACAAGGAACTAGCTATTCCAACAATAGCTCCTAGGATTAAAGTTGCTGTTTCAGTTTGAACTTCATTATAACGAGTTAGATAAACACTTCTTCCTTCTTTAAGATAAGATACTTGCTCATAAATTCCAGCTTTCTTCAAGAGTTCTAGCCCACTCTCATATCCTTTAATAAAGAGTTGTTTTCCAGCATTGATAGACCAAATAGACTTGGAAATGATACTATCACCTGTAGATGTTGGAGTAAATACAACTAAAATCGGATCAGTCAAATACTGAGTGGATACGGGATTCTCACCGTTATTATAAACAAACCGCTTTTCTCCAGTTGGAAGATAGCTAACAATCGCTCTCATTTCGTACTCTAAAGGAGCACTTGCCTCCTCACCAGATTTTCCATAATAACTCAATTTTTCTTCAAAAACTTTCTTAAGTTCTACTTCTCGAGAGCGCAAATGTTCTGGGAGCAAGAGGATAAACTCACCTTTTTGGAGATGGGCTAACTTCTGTTTGGTCTCAGCAGCTACTACGACCTTTTCCTTCTCCAAATAACTGGGACTAACATAGAGCGTATTAGCATCTGGACTATAGGTATCCAGTGTCTCTCCCTGTTCATTTTTTCCTTGAGGATTTGCAAAATGAATGAGATTATCTTTTACAAATAGAGCCTGTTCTTTTTCAACTGCTTCTTTGGAAAATTCATACCACCTATTCTGATTTTCTGTATCTTTTACTCTATCACCTAAGCCAAAAGAAATTTGATAATAATCTGCTCTGTCCTGCCATGCTTGTTTTGAAATTTCAAGTTCTTTCAATCGTTGGTAAGACGTCAAACCTGTCTTAACAGCGTAGCCTACTGTAAAAACAGCTACTAACTGACACAATAAGGTTAAAATCATCAAGCGTTTAAGGGGTAATCTCCCTTTAATAACAGGAACTAATGCTTTGTAACTCAAACTCATTAGATAAAGGAGCATTAGTAAAATTGAAATACCCAATAAAAACAACAGATAGAAACTAATCCCAAAACCTATAGGTGGCTAACAAGATAGGATAAAACAAACCTTGACTAAAAAGAACGACTCCCCCACCTAGGAAGGAAAGGAGGGCTGATAGAAGGAGCCACTTGATATCAGTCGATAAAGAATGCCCCATAATGGATAAGAGAGTCTGACCAGAAAAGAGTTTTATACCTGCTGCTCTCATTTCCTTAATCCGAGTGATAATCACTAAAGCAAAGAAAGATAAGCCAAATATTGCTAAACTAATTAAAATAAGGGGAATTAGTAACATTCTAAAAGCAAGAGAATAAGGAGGTGTCTTTCGGTCAGGAATTGCTTTATAACCCAAATCTCCTAATTTATCGGCAAGCTTTTCTTTCGACAAGGAGCCTGATAAAAGGAGATAACTATTTAGTGGATCACTACGTTCACGACTTTCTTGACTAGCTTCTTGGAATTCTTTTGGTAAAGTTCCCTGACCATAAGTTGCATAAGTAAAGTGAGTCGTCCCATCCTTACTCGGCTCTACAATTCTTCTAGCTATTAAACTCTGTTCTGAGTTTGCAAAATTCTCCAATTCCTTTTCAAATATCTCACGCGTCGGTTCCTGAGTATCCTTTTTTTGACACGAAGTAAGGAGACGGAATCATAGCTTGCATACAAATATTGTGGAGCACGTAAGACAATAATCCAAGCAAGGAAGAAGCTGAGAAAAAAAGTTGATAATAATATGAATAGTTTCTTCATAGTAGACTCCTTGTATAAGAGAATAACCCTATAGAAAAATATTTTATCTTTTATAAATTCTTAGAATTATTTTCCTAGTTTAATCAATCACACCCTGAACAACAAGACAATAATACCCTTCAAAAATCTCTTCAAACCGCGTCAACGTCGCCTTGCCGTAGATATATGTAACTGACTTCGTCAGTCTTATCTACAAGCTCAAAGCAGTGCTTTGAGCAACCTGCAACTAGTTTCCTAGTTTGCTCTTTTGATTTTCATTGAGTATAAATTTAATCCTTTTCTTATTTTGAAAAACGATTTCTTTATAACTTAAGTATATCACTTTCTATATAATCTATCAACATATTTTACCAAAAGATATCATTAGTAATAGAATTTTACAGTTCCCTTAAAAATAGATGTCATTAGCGGATTTTATTCAAGTTTTTCCCATTCATACTATCCAAGCAAAAGAGATGATGTTAACTAAAAAGCAATTCAAACTATTGTAAAATTTCTACAAAAAAAGAGAGCCGAAACTCTCTTTTTATCTTCTTTTACTTTTATGGACCGACATGAGGGTAATATCTCGCAAGCTAAAGTATGCTAGGAAGAGCATAGCGATCGCGATAAAGAATTCTGTCGGTAGCTGAAAGATTTGCAGAACTGACAACATCAGCAAAATCAAGAGTGCTACGAAAGCAAAGACGACAAGGACGATATTGACTGTCCCTTTAATGCTTTCTGGTGTCGCAAATACATAGAGTAGTAATAAGAGGAGTCCTATGATTAAATAAACCATCTTTATCTCTTTCTAGCTCTTATTCAGCTGATTTTTTCTTCTTGTTAGCTTTCTCACGCTCGGCCTTGTTAAGGATTTGTTTACGCAAACGGATAGACTCAGGCGTTACTTCCATGTACTCATCGTCGTTCAAGAACTCAAGAGACTCTTCAAGTGTCAAGATACGAGGCGTCTTAATAACAGCTGTTTGGTCCTTAGTAGCTGAACGGACGTTGGTCATTTGTTTCGCCTTAGTGATGTTAACTGTCAAGTCATTTTCACGAGAGTTTTCACCGATAATCATTCCTTCATAAACCTCAGTACCTGGGTTGACAAAGATCGTACCACGTTCTTCGATAGACATGATTGAGTAAGTTGTAGCCTTACCAGCATCGATAGAAACAAGGGCACCACGGTGACGACCACCAATTTCACCTGGAATCAATGGCAAGTATTGGTCGAAGGTATGGTTCATGATACCGTAACCACGAGTCATTGACAAGAACTCAGTTGAGTATCCAATCAAACCACGCGCTGGAACAAGGAAGACCAAACGAGTTTGACCATTACCAGTTGAAATCATATCCAACATTTCACCCTTACGTTCAGAAAGGCTTTGGATAACAGACCCTTGGTATTCTTCTGGAGTGTCGATTTGTACACGCTCAAATGGCTCACATTTAACACCGTCGATTTCTTTTACGATAACCTCTGGACGAGATACTTGAAGTTCATATCCCTCACGACGCATTGTTTCGATAAGGATTGACAAGTGCAATTCTCCACGTCCTGAAACTGTCCATTTATCTGGTGAATCAGTTGGGTCAACACGAAGGGAAACGTCTGTTTGCAATTCTGCCTGCAAACGTTCTTCCACCTTACGAGAAGTTACCCATTTACCTTCTTTACCAGCAAATGGTGAGTTATTAACCAAGAAAGTCATTTGAAGAGTTGGCTCATCGATGTGTAGGATTGGAAGAGCTTCAACTGCGTCTGTCGGAGTGATAGTTTCACCGACAAAGATATCTTCCATACCTGAAACGGCAATCAAGTCACCTGCTTTTGCTTCTTGGATTTCACGACGTTCCAAACCAAAGAAACCGAAAAGTTTTGTAACACGGAAGTTTTTAGTTGTACCGTCAAGTTTAGAAAGGGTAACTTGGTCTCCAACCTTAACTGTACCACGGAAGACACGACCGATACCGATACGTCCAACGAAGTCATTGTAGTCCAAAAGTGACACTTGGAACTGCAAAGGCTCATCTGAGTTATCTACTGGAGCTGGGATGTGGTCGATAATCGTGTCAAAGATTGGCGCCATAGTCGCTTCTTGGTCAGCTGGATCATCTGATAATGAAGAAGTTCCGTTGATCGCTGAAGCATACACCACTGGGAAGTCAAGCTGGTCGTCATCTGCACCAAGCTCGATGAAAAGTTCCAAGACTTCGTCCACTACTTCTGCTGGACGAGCTGATGGCTTATCGATTTTGTTAACAACCACGATTGGGACAAGATCTTGTTCCAAGGCTTTTTTCAATACGAAACGAGTTTGTGGCATTGTTCCTTCGTAGGCATCTACGACCAAAACAACACCGTCAACCATTTTCATGATACGCTCAACTTCTCCACCGAAGTCCGCGTGTCCTGGTGTGTCCATGATGTTGATACGAGTTCCGTTGTAGGCAACAGCTGTATTTTTAGCAAGGATGGTGATTCCACGCTCTTTTTCGATATCGTTTGAGTCCATAGCACGCTCTGCCAATTCAGTACGTGCATCAAGCGTTTCTGATTGTTTCAATAATTCATCAACGAGGGTTGTTTTACCGTGGTCAACGTGGGCGATAATCGCAATGTTACGGATATCTTCTCTTAATTTTGTCATGATTTCCTCTATAATATTCAAAATTTATTTTCTAACTGAACGATTATACCATATTTTCAGGTAAATAACATAACTCAAGCAAGTGTAAATGTTTTCACTATGCTTTTCTTTTCACATCAAGCCTTTTCAAAGCAAGCGACTTATGATAAGATAGGCACAGTATGCGTTTAGATAATTTATTAGCCCAAGAAAAAGTTAGCCGAAAGGCCATGAAGCAAGCCTTACTCAAAGGGGAAATTCTAGTCGATGGTTGCCCAGCCCGCTCCCTAGCTCAGAATATCGATACAGGTCTACAAGAACTCCTCTTTCGAGGCCAAATCATTCAAGGCTATGAGCACACCTACCTTATGCTTCATAAGCCTGCTGGTGTCGTTACAGCCAATAAAGACAGGGAACTTCCAACTGTCATGGACCTGCTGTCACCTGACATCCAGTCTGGCAAGCTCTATGCCGTCGGCCGACTGGACCGAGATACAACGGGACTCCTCCTCTTGACCGATAACGGTCCCTTAGGCTTTCAGCTCCTCCATCCCCAATATCATGTCGATAAAACTTATCAGGTTGAGGTTAATGGACTTCTGACACCTGACCATATCCAAGCATTTCAAAAAGGAATTGTCTTTTTAGATGGCACTATCTGTAAACCTGCAAGACTAGAGATTCTATCTGCAAGTCCTTCCCTCAGTCAAGCCTCTATTACCATTTCAGAGGGGAAATTTCATCAGGTAAAAAAAATGTTCCTCTCAGTTGGTGTCAAGGTAACCTCCCTCAAACGAGTTCAGTTCGGTGAGTTTACATTAGACCCAGAACTAGCAGAAGGTCAATACCGTCCCTTAAACCAAGAGGAATTGAAAATCATTAAAAATCACTTAGAGAAAAGTGGATAAAACAAAAAAGCTTTATGTTTAAAGCTTTTTGTTTATTGCTTATCTAAAAAATACTGCGACGGCTACAATCCAGTTAAGTACAGAAACCACAAGTCCTACGATGTTGAGAATTTTTTCTGTTTTATAGTCTAGTCCAGATTCTTTTTGGTATGAAAAAGCCAAGACCAATCCTATGATCCCCAAAATCAGGCCTACAATTGGAAATAACAAACCAAGAATAATCGACAAAATACCCACAAAAAGTGGATTTTTCTTCTTTTCTTTCATGTTCTAAGAACTCCTTAAATTTTATACAAATTAATTATACTATAAAACAATAGCTTCATCCTATCATTCGACTAATTTGGAAATAAGGTTAGCTAGTCTTCACTTTTCCTTTCCAAGAATCCAAACCATAAGAAAGGATATAAATCTCAGAAAAACCTTGTTTTTTCAAGTAAAGGGCTGCATTTGTGACACGTTGCGCACGTTGGTTTTCGTAAAGAAGGACAGGTTTATCCTTACGAAGGGCTGCAAGACTAGTCTTCAACTGACTTGAAGGAATATTGCGAGCCCCAAGAATATGTTTTCTGTGGAATTCTGCTGGGTCGCGCAAATCAATCAATTGACCCGTACGAATCAAGGCTTCAAACTCCTCATTGTCTACAATTTTAGCCGCACGGCGAATACGAAGATAGTTAAAGCCCATCCATGCCAACATTGCTAGTATAAGTGCCCACAAAATCCAAGTAACCATTAGTTCTTTTCTCCATTTTTCTCAATATAATCCAATTCTACCTTGTGCTCTCTGCGAAGAACTGCTTCTGCTTCTAGATAGTCTAATTTGTCCATCAGCCCTGCATCGTAAATCCGAGAGAGTTCCAACTTCATCAGTTCAATATCATATAAGCGTTTTCCCATGTAAACAATAATACCAAATCGTTTGAGGAATTGCTGCACATCATAGAATGTTTTCATAAGACCCATTCTAGCAAATTTTTGTGTTTTTTTCAAGAAGAGACTCACACAATACTCCTGATTTTCCTATCTTCTTTGGCGATTCTGAGGCAAGTGTGGTACAATAAAAACATGAGAATTCAACAATTACACTATATTATCAAAATCGTCGAAACTGGCTCCATGAATGAAGCAGCCAAGCAACTCTTTATCACCCAACCGAGTCTTTCCAATGCAGTAAGAGATTTGGAAAATGAAATGGGCATTGAAATCTTTATCCGCAATCCCAAGGGCATTACCTTGACCCGTGATGGGATGGAGTTCCTCTCTTATGCCCGTCAGGTTGTCGAGCAAACTCAGCTTCTGGAGGAACGTTATAAAAATCCTGTCGCCCACCGCGAACTCTTTAGCGTTTCATCTCAGCACTATGCCTTTGTGGTCAATGCCTTTGTCTCTCTACTCAAGAAAAGTGATATGGAGAAATACGAGCTCTTCCTTCGTGAAACTCGTACTTGGGAAATTATCGACGACGTCAAGAACTTCCGTAGTGAGGTCGGTGTCCTCTTCTTAAACAGCTACAACCGTGATGTTTTAACGAAATGCTGGATGACAACCACCTGCTGGCTCACCATCTCTTCACAGCGCAACCGCATATCTTTGTCAGCAAGACCAACCCTCTGGCAAAGAAAGACAAGGTCAAACTGTCTGATTTGGAGAATTTCCCTTACCTCAGCTATGACCAAGGGACACACAACTCCTTCTACTTTTCAGAAGAAATTCTTTCTCAAGAACACCACAAGAAATCCATCGTGGTCAGTGACCGTGCCACCCTCTTTAATCTCTTGATTGGTTTAGATGGTTATACCATTGCGACAGGGATTTTGAACAGCAACCTCAACGGAGACAATATCGTTTCTATCCCACTGGATATTGATGATCCAATTGAGCTGGTCTATATCCAGCATGAAAAAACCAGCCTATCTAAGATGGGCGAACGCTTTATCGACTATCTCCTAGAAGAAGTCCAGTTTGATAGTTGAGAAATGATAAGAACCAATATGTAGGCTAGCAACAACCTGCACATTGGTTCTTTTTACTTATAATTAAAAGTCTCCCCTGCCAACTTATCAGCTAGCTTGGGAAAGAGGGTATAAAATTTGTGGGCCAAGTTCAACAAGACAGGGAGATTGAGTTCTCGTTTATTTTTTCCTATAATCTTGACAATCTTTTTAGCCACTGCATCTGGTTCTAGCAGGAAACGGTCAACCGATTTGAGATAGGTTCCATCTGGGTCGGCCTGGTCAAAAAATCCTGTACGAATTGGTCCTGGATTGACCGTCGTTACATAAACACCGTAGGACATGAGTTCGAGGCGCAGAGCATTTGAAAAACCAATGGCCGCAAACTTAGTGGCTGAGTAGAGACTAGACTTGCCAGTAGCAATCAAACCTGCCATACTGACGATATTGATGATATGACCTTTTCGACTTTCCTTCATTCGAGCCGCAAGACGACGAGACAGATTCATTAGGGCAAAGGTATTGACCTCGAACATCTGATGAATATCTTGGTCGGAAATCTGGTCAAATTCCTCAAAAATCCCGTAACCAGCGTTGTTTATCAAGACATCAATCTTGCCATAGCGGAGATGGAGGTCTGCTACCAGAGTTTCTAAGGCTGAGTCATCGGTAATATCGATTTCAATCAATTCTGCATGGGGATGGTTTCTGTAGAGTTGGGCTAATTTCCTTATTTCGACCAAGCAAGATGAGTTGGTCATTTGGCAGGAGTTTGACCATCTCTTGTGCTAGGCTACCGCTAGCTCCAGTAATGAGAATAGTAGGCATACTTATCCTTTCTGTGACTGCTAGATTTCCACTTCTTCCAAGTCTTTGACCACATGGACATTTTCAAAAACACTAGCAGCATCTTTCTTGAGTTTGCTAATATCTTTTGAGAGGAAACGGGCACTGATATGGTTGAGCAAGAGGCGTTTGGCACCTGCTTCTACCGCTACTTGTGCAGCTTGCATGTTAGTAGAGTGGCCATGGTTACGAGCAATTTTTTCATCACCCTTGCCATAAGTCGATTCATGGACAAGGACATCGGCATTGACAGCCAGACGCACACTGGCATCCGTTTTTCGAGTGTCTCCTAAAATAGTGATAATCTTACCTGGACGTGGAGCTGAGATATAGTCAGCTGCCTTGATTTCAGTACCGTCTTCGAGAACAACATCCTGGCCGTTTTTAATTTTTCCAAAAAGCGGGCCAAATGGGACACCTGCCGCCTTGAGTTTTTCAGCATCTAGCGTTCCTTCCAAGTCCTTTTGAATGACACGATAGCCAACACAGAAAATAGTATGATCCAGCTCCTCTGCATACACAGTGAATTTATCGGTCTCAAGGATTTTTCCTAGAGAATCTTGGTCAAACTCATGAAAATGAATACGGTAAGGCAGGCGAGAACCTGACACACGTAGACTGGTTAAGACAAAGGACTTGATCCCTTGCGGTCCATAGATTTCCAAATCTGTCTGCTCTTCATTGGCCTGAAAGGCACGACTAGAAAGGAAACCTGGCAAGCCAAAGATGTGGTCTCCATGCAGGTGGGTGATAAAGATTTTGCTGACCTTACGTGGTCGAATTGTGGTTTCCAGAATGCGATTTTGCGTACCTTCTCCACAGTCAAAGAGCCAGACTTCGTTAATCTCGTCCAAGAGTTTCAGGGCGAGACTGGAGACATTGCGGGCTTTAGAGGGCTGACCAGCCCCCGTTCCTAAAAATTGAATATCCATTCGATACTTTCTAATTAATCAATATATAACATAGCTATGCGATTTTCCGATCGGAAATAGCGCTTGCCAGAAAAAGCTGTGGCTTCTTGTAATAACTCCTCTTGGCTGTAACCTTTAAGACGCTTGCGACCATCAGACAAGCTTTCCAAATCAGTCAAAGCTGTGAGACTATCCATGCTAACAACTTCCTCATCTCCAACAGCCTTCAGGTAAATCTTGCCAGATTCTTCAAAGACTAGTTGATGGGGGAAAATTTGCGCAATCTCAAAGAGCAAGTCATCTGAAATCTTCTCCTCATTTTCAGAGAAAATTCTACCCAGTCCCTCACTCTCATAACAAAAACCAAAGGATTTACCAGACAGATTTAGGCGAATAAAGGGCTTGTTTTCTAAGGTGAAACTTGGATCAGCATTGTAGAGATTCAGTTCCTGACTGACTTCTGCAAAATAATCCGTCGCAGCCTCAGGACTTTTTTTCTGGTAGAGTTCTGCAAAGTAAGCATTGACCACGCTAGGTGGAGGAGTGATCAGTGCCAACTGCTCTTGCTCTGTTCTACCAGCTAGAAGTTGATCCAGATAGACCTTATCCAGACTTGTATAGCCCCCATATTTTAGAGCCAACGTTTTAATATCAGTCATAAAATTCCTCTAACCTCCATTTATTTTTCTCGGAAATGTAGCCTGTAATTACTTCGCCGTCCTCCTGATAATCGCGTTCTTCAAGAATCGCAACACTTTCTAAATCATGAATCTTATAGGACTTTGAAAAAGGCACGCGCAGGGTAAAAGATTCAAAAATATCCTTGATTTTCTCTAAAAACAAAGCCTGCAAATTCTCACGACTATCCTCAGACTTGGCAGAAATGAGGGCATAAGGCGTTTGGGTAGGCGTGAAATCCTCCACCAAATCCGCTTTATTATAAAGGGTCAGACGAGGAATATCTTCCATGTACAGATCTTTCATGATGGACAGAACTGTTTTTTCATGCTCTTCGTGGTAAGGATTGCTGGCATCGATAACATGAACCAGAAGGTCTACATGCTTGCTTTCTTCCAAGGTCGACTTGAAACTGGATACCAACTCTGTCGGCAAATCTTGGATAAGCCAACTGTATCTGTCAAAGTTACTTGAAGATTGCCTCCCAGATGGATACTCTTAGTCGTCGCGTCCAGAGTCGCAAATAATTCATCTGCTTCATACTGGGTCTTGCTGGTCAAGGTGTTCATGATGGTTGACTTCCCAGCATTGGTATAACCAATCAAACCAATCTTAAAGGTGCTTGACTCCAGACGTTTTTCTCGAACTGTCGCCCGATTTTTCTCAACCACCTTGAGCTGGCGCTCGATATCCGTGATTTGGTTGCGAACGCTACGACGGTTCAGCTCCAGCTGGCTTTCACCAGGTCCACGGGAACCAATTCCCCCTGCCTGACGGCTGAGCATAATTCCCTGACCAACCAAGCGAGGCAAGAGATATTTGAGCTGGGCTAGGTGGACTTGTAGCTTCCCTTCATGGCTTCGAGCCCGCATGGCAAAGATATCCAAAATCAACTGCATACGGTCAATCACCTTAACACCCAGAACTTCTTCTAGATTGACATTTTGCCGTGGAGTCAAACGGTTGTTGACAATGACAGTAGTAATTTCTTCTGCATCCACCATAAGGGCAATCTCTTCCAACTTACCAGAGCCGACGAAGGTCTTGGAGTCATACTTTTCACGTTTTTGTCTGTAGCTATCTACAACAACTGCTCCAGCTGTCTTGGCTAGACTGGCCAATTCTTCCATGGAGAGGTCAAAATTGTCCATGCCCTGCAATTCCACACCAATCAACAAGACGCGTTCCTCTTTTCTCCGTTTCAATCATCTAAAAACTCCTCTATCTGGCTTAAAATGCGGTCTTGCACACCAGCTTCTCCAATCTGATAAAAGGTGACCTGCATGCGATTACGGAACCAGGTTAACTGACGCTTGGCAAAACGGCGGGTCGCCTGTTTGAGACTCTCACTAGCTTCCTCCAAGGTCTGCTCTCCACAGAAATAAGGAAAGAGTTCCTTATAGCCAATTCCTTTAGCAGCCTGCACATCTGGATAATGGTCAAACAACCACTTGGCTTCGTCTAGAAGTCCAGCTTCAAACATCAGGTCCACTCGGTGATTGATACGTTCATATAATTGACTGCGTTCATCATCCAAGCAGATAATCAATGGTTCATACAAGGTCTCTTGATTTTCCAAATCCTGACCAAAATGGGCGATTTCCAAGGCACGCATAGCACGACGACGATTAAACTGGGGAATCTCAAGGCCAGCTTGCTCCACAAGATGAGCTAATTCCTCATCTGTATAAGGCTCCAAGCTAGCCCGATAGGCCAAAATTTCCTCATGGGGAGTCTCCCCACCTAGGTGGTAGCCTTCAAGCAAGCTCTGGATATAAAGCCCAGTCCCACCGGCTATAATGGCTAGCTTGCCACGGCTGTGAATATCCTCAATAGCCATCTTAGCTTCTGAAACAAAATCAAAAGCCGAGTAAGACTCGGTTACCTCTCTAACATCGATTAAATGATGGGGAACAGCTGCCTGCTCTTCTGGACTAGCCTTGGCCGTCCCAATATCAAGTCCTCGATAGACTTGCTGGCTATCTCCACTAACCACTTCGCCATTAAAACGCTTGGCCACTTCAATGGCAAGGGCTGTTTTTCCAACAGCAGTCGGTCCAACAATCACAATTATTTTTGTTTTCATCTTTTTTCCTTGAAAAATTCCCATTTTTTCGTTACTATTATTATAACACAAAAAAAGGTCAGTCAGAAAAATATGACCTCTTGAAGAGGCTGGCTGATTGAGAATATAAAGGAGGAAGACTCATGGCTAAAGGATTCGCTAAAGGTCTTGTAACAGGTGTCGCAGGAACTGTCGCTGCACTTGCAGGCGCGGTATACGCATTTAAAAAGAAAGTAATCGAACCAGAAGAGCAAAAAGCAGCTTTCATCGAAGAAAACCGTAAAAAAGCAGCTCGTCGTCGCGTATCACGTTAAGAAACAAAAGAAGTTGGGATTTATTTCTCAACTTCTTTTTTCTATTCTTTTATACTCAATGAAAATCAAAGAGCAAACTAGGAAGCTAGCCACAGATTGCTCAAAGCACTGTTTTGAGATTGTGGATAGAACTGACGAAGTCAGCTCAATACATGGTTTTGAGGTTGTAGATGAAGCGACGCTGACGTGGTTTGAAGAGATTTTCGAAAAGTATTAAATTGCTAGGTCAAACTTCAACTGTGGCTTGACAGGGTCATAATCCACCAACTCAAAATCTTCTGCTTTAATATCAAAGAAATTGGTCTTATCTGGCACATTCAATACCAAACGTGGTTGGCAGTTTGACGGCTCCCGACGAAGCAATTCCTCTGCTTGTTCAAATTGATTGTCATAGATATGGAGGTTGTTGATAAAGTAGAAGAACTTCCCAACCTTCCAGCCAAAATGCTTGGCAATCATCATTTGAAGAGCCACATACTGCATAGCATTGATGTGGTGGGCCACTAGCATATCATTAGAACGCTGGGTCAAGGTCGCATCCAGATAAATTTCCCCATCTATACGGCGGACATCAAACATGGTCTGAAAGGCACATGGGAGCAGTCCATCGGTTTCTTCGAAAGCTTGGTAATCCCAGAGTGATATGATATTGCGGCGGTTCCAAGGGTTGGCTTCCAACTGTTTGAGAATCTTATTGATGATGTCGTGTTTCTTAACAACTGCCCCATAGCGCTCACCGATGGTTCCTGTATCCCCCACTTCCCAGTCATTCCAGTAGTGGACATTGTACTTGTCATTAAGCACCTCTAGGCTATTTGACTGGTCTTGGTAAATCCAGAGCACTTCTTTGATAGCTGATTTGATGGCAATAGGACGCAAGGTTGTGATGGGGAATTCCCCCTTTTGCCAAGTCATACTCAGCAAAGGCACCAGTTACATACTTGGAATTAGCAACAGTTCCATCCTTGTACTTGGGACGTGCTTGCTCTGAAAAGACACCGTCTTTGAGGATTCGTTCAATATTCTCTTTAAAAATCGTATCTGCTTTTGTCATTTACTCTCACCTCATTTATTTCCTAACTAGTATAGCATAAAAAAGAAAGGAGGAAAATCACTCGCTTATGGAAAGCAATTTTCTCCTTATCTATTTTATTGCAATACAAGTGATGCTGCTCCGATAACCCCAGCATCATTTCCTAGAGTTGCAAGAGCTAATTTAGTGGATGTACGTACTTGTGGGAAGCTATTTTCATCGTAGACTTTTTGAACACCTTGTAGAAGGAATTCTCCCGCAGCTGACACACCACCACCGATAACGATTGTTGATGGGTTGAGGATTGAACCGATGTTAGCACAAGCGATTCCCAAGTAACGTGAGAAGTTACGGTAAACGATCAGGCAAGGTCGTCTCCTTCTTTTGCAAGATCAAAGACAGTCTTAGCAGTTACTTCTTCTCCGTTATCAATCAAGCGTTTCAAGGCTGCATCGCCTTCGTATTCATCGGCATAGCGACGAGTCAAGTTGACAATTCCTGTTGCTGAAGCAACTGTCTCAAGGCAACCTTTCTTACCGCAAGTACATGCGATTGGTTGGTCAAAGTCAACAGTGATGTGGCCAAGCTCACCTGCTGCACCAGCAACACCATGAAGTAATTTGCCTTCAGCGACGATACCGCCACCAACACCAGTACCGAGTGTCATAAAGACAACATCTGGTTGGTTATCACCAGCACCCATCCAACGCTCACCAAGAGCTGCCACGTTGGCATCATTATCGATGAAGAATGGAATGCCCAAGGCTTTTTCAATCTTTTCTTTGATTGGTTGAAGGCTTTTCCAGTTCAAGTTGTAGGCCCCGATAACAGTTCCTTTTTCACGGTCAACCACACCTGGTGACCCCATTCCAATACCTTGGAAGTCCGCTGCTGCCAATCCAAGCAAGTCCAAACGATGTTTAATAGACTCAATCATATCATCTACGATATGACTTCCCTCATCCAAAATGTTGGTCTTGATAGACCATTTTTCTTGGATTTCTCCTGCTGTTGTCAAGATTGCAAATTTGATAGAAGTTCCACCAAGGTCAATCCCAATAATCTTTTGACTCATCATATTCTCCTTTTTTATTATGAATTAATTGAAAATGCTTACAGATATAGTATAACAAAATTCACTCATTTATGCAAAGGTTTGCGTGAATGAATTATAAGGAATTTTTCGCCTACCAGTATCTGTTAGTCATCTAAATGATTAATTGCATAGTTAGCTTCTTCCTCTGTAAAGCCATCTATAAAAGAGGTCAATTGATTGATGAGACGAGACTTAGACATATTAAATAATTTTCTATAGTTTTTTTAGCATTAAATAAGGCATTATATTTATAATCGGCTTCTAAATGATCAACCGCATATTGAGCTGCATCATTTGAAAATTTATCAAAATTAGAAGTTAATTGTCTATACATACGTTTTTTTGACATGTGGAATAACGAATTATAACTTTTTGCCTTTCCTAAAAGCAGCAGAATATTCACTATTGCTATCATTACTAGAAGAAGCTGTACTTGCTTTACCTTCCTTCCAAACTCCGTCAGCGCCAACATAATAACGTCCACCATCAACCCATTCATTGACAGCCATTTTACCATTCGATTTTAAATAGTAATTTCCTTGCCATGTACTATAAGCATAAGATCCATCGGATTTCAAGTAATACCAAGCTTGATAGGTAGCATCATAAACCCATTCATTGATAGCCATTTTACCATCTGATTTCAAATAGTAGTTCCCTTGCCAAGCATTGCGAGCATAAGATCCATCGGATTTCAAGTAATACCAGGCTTGGTAAGAAGAGTCATAAACCCATTCATTGATAGCCATTTTACCGTTTGATTTAAGGTAGTAAGCTCCTTGCCATGTACTGTAAGCATAAGATCCATCTGATTTCAAGTAATACCAAGCTTGATAAGAATCATCATAAATCCATTCGCTCTGGGCCATTTTACCGTCGGATTTCAGGTAATAGCTTCCCTGCCAAGCATTTTTCACTGGATTTCCATTTCCATCAAAGTAGTACCAAGCACCGTCCTGCTTAACCCAACCACTTGTTGTAGATGAAGTTGTGTTGGTTTGAGCCGCAGTTGCTTGTTTTGCTTTAAAGGCACCCTTAGGAGCATTTTTCAATTCGCAAGCCACACCATCATGATCACGGTCTAACTTGGCAGAATAACCAGGATCCCCCTCATGAAGATCCGAATAGCCATTAGCCCAAGCTTCCATACAGCTAGAAAAATGGATGTTTTCTTCTGCTAAAACTGGTTGTGAAAACAAGGCTAAAACTGGCAATGTAGCCAGACTCATTTTTAAAAATAGACGTTTGTTCATCTTTTTCTCCCATAATTATGATATCGATTTCATGTTTATTTTATCAGATTTATTTCTTCAATTCAAGAAAAAAATCAATCCTAGTTCTTATAACTTTTCATTACAATTTTTTTATTTTTTTGAATAAATAATTCATACAAAGCCTCTCACTGCATTACAGCCGTAGATAGCTTCTGCTTGGGCTAAATCTGCCAAGGTCAAGACTTTCTCTTCTACCTCTCCTGTTTCCAGCAAATGTTGACGGTAAATTCCTGGCAAGATTCCAAGTCGGATAGGAGATGTGTAGAGTTTCCCAGCGATTTTCAGAACCAAATTTCCGATAGAGGTTTCAAGAAGTTCTCCTGCTACATTATGGTAAATGATTTCCTGTTTACCTAGATTTAAATGCGGTCGGTGAGTCGTTTTGAAGTAGGTAAAGGCTTGCTGTAAATCCGCTTCCTGTGGGCAAAGTTTAGCCTGGCAGAAATATGAACTAAGGGGTGTTAGGATTTGACGACTGAGTTTTATCTCTCCAGACTTGCTGATAGAAATACGCAAGCGGTAATCTTGATTATCATCACAAGTCTGACACTCTGCTTCAATCCTTTGTCTCAAAATTTCTGGATCAAAAGGATAGGCAAAATACCGACTAGCTTTTCTCAGTCTTTCCAGATGTTGTTCTTCAAACAGCAGTTGTTTTTGGCTGATTTTCCCTGTAGTAATCAGTTTGAAACGAGCTTGTTTACGATAGAGAACAGCCGCCTTTTGATGAACTTCACGGTATTCAGATTCCCAAGTGCTATCCCATGTAATCCCACCTCCAACTCCATAAATGGCTTTCCCTTGATACAGTTGAATAGTCCGGATAGCAACATTAAAAATCCGTCGTCCATTTGGAAGCAGGAGACCAATCGTTCCACAGTAGACTCCGCGCGGTTGTGGCTCCAAGTCCTTTATAATCTCCATAGTCGCAATTTTGGGAGCTCCCGTTATGGAACCACAAGGAAAGAGAGAACGGAATATTTCAACAAGGTCAACATCCTCTCGCAACCGACTCTTGATGGTCGAAGTCATCTGCCAGACAGTCGAATATTGCTCCACTTGACACAAACACTCCACATGCTCACTTCCCACTTTAGAAATACGGTTCATATCGTTGCGCAAGAGGTCCACAATCATCATATTTTCAGAGCGATTTTTGGGGTCCTGTTCCAACCAACTGGCCTGCTCCAAGTCTTCTTTGTCAGTCATGCCACGCTGAGTCGTTCCCTTCATTGGTCGCGTTGTCAACTCGCGGCCATTTTGCTCAAAAAAGAGCTCTGGGCTCATGGAAATGACTGCCATCTCATCATGTTCAACATAGGCATTGTAGCCTGCCTCCTGCTCTACCACCATACGATTGTAGATGGCAAACGGATTGGCGCTTAAATCTTGCTTGAGTTGGACGGTGTAGTTGACCTGATAGGTGTCTCCCTGCCGCAAATGATGGTGAATCTGAGCAATCGCCTTTTCATAATCCTCTGCAGAAGTTACTTCCTGCCAGTTTGATGGCAAATCAATCTCATCATAAGCCAGAGGAATAGGGGAAGTTTCTACGCTATCATGAACGGTAAAATATAGCAGATACTCTGCCAGTAAAGGAGCTTTATGAACTGCTAATTTCTCCTCAAAAGCAGGTGCAGCCTCGTAGCTGACATAGCCCACCACATAATATCCTTGCTCTTGGTAGCTTTCCACTTGTGCCAGCAAATCTGCCACTTCTGCTACATCTCTCGTTTTTAACTCTTTAATCGGCTGGGTAAAGATGTATCTCTCTCCCAAAGCCCTAAAATCAATCACTGTTTTTCTATGCATACCTTAAGTATAGCACAAAATAAGAAAACCCTCATCCGCAAAGCAGATGAGAGATTTCAATTATTTAAAGATTGAAGTTTTAAAGCTATTTGTTTGTTGAAGAAGTTTTTTGAATAATTTCTCTTTAAGTGATACAGTATTATCAAATTTAACTGATCCATTTAAGAGTTGCTTTATCTTTATCAACAGCTGCAGCAAATGCATTCTTCAAGTCTTCGTAACTACTGTATGTAGTACCGTCGATTGTAACAGGGTTAAATCCTGCTTTCGCTTTATCAACAACTTCTTTGAAGTATTCTTTCTTCCAATCTTCTAGAGTATTAAATTTACCATCAGAAACTTTCTTAATGATAAAGTCATCACCTAGAGTAGCATGACCAGCTTTTTTAGACTCATTTTTCAACATGTTAGAAGCATAATTTAGGAAGCCTTTTTCATATCCAAAGTAACCCCACATACGGAAGGTGTTATGTTTGAATGACATTGCTCCTGGAGCACCTTCACTCGTATTACCACCATAGATACCAGCAGTGATAGGTACAGTTACATAGGCAGAGCCAAATCCAGTTGGATCATACTGACCATTACCAGGACCGTGCTTAGTCATGAAGTTTTTCTCTACTAAGTCGTTAACAGATGTTAAATGATATTCTTTTTCTTCTGCATTTAAATCTCTAACGTTGTCGTATTGGTTCTTCGTATTAGCTCCACGTAGTTTTTTATCCACTTTCTTGAACCAAGCACTATTTAAGGCTTTATCCTGTTTATCAATAACAGCTTCTCCTTCAAGGTAATCAAGAAGCATGAGGGTATCATTGAAACCTTTCATGTAATGATCAATTTCATCGCGAGAAGTAAGGTCATTTGGATTCGTGTTATACCATTGATTTCCATTATTTGGACGTTCGTAGGCCATGTTCAATCCTAGTGCTTTAAAATCTCCATTTGGACTTGTTTCAGCAGGTGATTGTAACATACCTTGTGCGAATGCTTCTAGGTCAGTACCTTCACGGTGTCTAGAACCACCTAAGTAAACCATACGGTCGTTTACGTGAGTCGTTTCGTGAGTGAAGGCTGAGATACCGAAGTCACTGATCATATCAGTAACCATGAAGAATACAGAATCATCTTTATAAGGGTTTCCGTAAATACGAGCTACAGCTCCCATACGCCAGTCAGTTGCGTGATAACGATCTGTTGGTCCATATAATTCACGAACAGGAGCGACATCTTTACCACTAGCAGTATGACCATAACGATCTGTGCTAATACCTTTATAGTTTTGGTTATCTAGTACTGGTGTTGGAACCATGTTGTTGCTCTTAAGTAGTTGATTACGAACTTTATCTAATGATAATCGAGACCAGAAGTCTAGGTAATTTTGTTGGCCTTTAGCAACTTTATCGATTTCTTTCTTGAATGCCTCACGTTCTGCTTCTGTATTCTTACCATATTTCTCAAATGAACTGTATGCCATAGTGTTATATGTTGAGATTAAGAACATGTGAGCATCTTTAAGTTTAATAGTGGAAGAATCATTTTACCGTGAACATCATTATTCAATCCTTCGTATGCTCTGTGTTTCTTATCAGCAAATTCAGGAGTTGTTGTCTTCGGTTCAACGACATATACATTATCTTTAGTTGCTTTTATGAACCAATCGTTTAAGTCTGTATCACTTGTGAAGAGTTCCATATTGTATTTCAGGAACTCATGTAAATTACCTTTACCAGTAGCACCAGCAATAATTTCGCGGTATGCATCGTGAGTACGATTACCTTTCACGTTGTTTTCTTTAGAACCAATATTAATAATTCTATCTAATACACTAACGTTCTTACCGTAGAAGTCAGGTTTGAATAACATTAACTCTTTAATGTTAAAGTCATCGAATTTAACACCGTAGTAACGATTTAGGTAAGACAAACCAAGAAGAACTGCTGCTTTGTTGTCATCGATTTTCTTAATCAAGGCACGTTTAGCGGCTTCATCTGTGTTCAATTGGTGATCTTCATTTTCCACTAACTTCGTAACAAATTGAGTGAGATTATCTTTCACATACTTGAAGCTTTCTTCTAGATAAAGATTCTTAACTGCGTTAACTTTTCCATCACCATTTCTTCCAAACAGTTTGTAAACATCGTCAGATTGCAGTTCAACTGGACTTAATTTGCTTTCGATAGCACTGATTAAATCTGCACGATCTTTAACAACCATGTTTGGTGTGTACACAACTTCACCGAGCTCAGCTACACTGTACTCTTTTACTTGATTAACTTGAGAGTTCTTAGGAGAAATCGTAAAGATATCTTTTGTCTTATCTGCGTAGTGAACCATAATATGGTCGGCATCTGTAAGGTCTGTGACAAAGTCATTGCCTTTCATTGCAGTTACAGACAATACTTCTTTGGTCATTAATGGACTATCAGCAGCTAATTTATTTCCTTGATTTACAATCCATTCTTTGTTGTAGAACGGTTGAAGTTTCAATGTTACGGTAAGCAAGTTCACGCGAAGCATCATAGTCATCAATATTTGTGTATTGATCAGCTTTACTTACAATATTGTTCAGTTTGTCTTCAATAGGAAGTGTGCTTTCGAATTTATCAGCAGTGATTCCCATTTTAGCAATTAATTCATCAGCTTTTTCTTTAGTTATGCTAGGAATTTTTTTAGAATTTTTATAAGTTGTTTTACCTTCACTTACACCCTCAACACTGTAGTTGCGCTTCGTTCTAGAGTATGTAAAGTAATCATCAGCATCAATATCAGAGTGACCAAAGACCATTTCACCAGTCTTAACTTTCATCATAGTGATGTTGTCTTCTATAGCCCCTAGTGCCCAGTTAGTCCCTAACAGTCCACCAGACATAACGGCTTCTTTCAGTTCGATAGATCCTTTTGCTACAGAGTTTCGAAGAGTACCTTCTTTACCTAAAGTGCTGTTGTTGCCACCATTTTGAGATGAATATACGATTCCGGCAGCTTTAGCTTTGTTACCTGTAATTTCAGCATCAACATAAGCTTTTCTACAATACCTTTCCAGTTCTCACCGACGATACCTGTTAAGTAACCACCTCGATTTCCAGCAGCGTGTACTTTACCGATAAATGCAACGTTACTTAATTTTCCACTACCATCAATTTTATTGATAACACCAGATACATCATTATTACCAACAACGTTACCTGTTACTTTAATGTTTTCTACAGTAGCATTATTTTTGATAACATTTGCTATCGGTGCAATCCTATCAGTCCCTGACATGTCGATATTTACATTTTCAAGTAGTAAATCTTTAACAGTACCACCGACAATATCACCGAATAAAGGTCTGTTCATATTACTAATGGTAAATTTATTACCGTCAGTGCTTGTTAATGTTCCTTTGAAAGCATTAGTAACATAAGATTTTCCTGCTGGTTTAACGTTAGCAGCATTGATATTGCTACCAAGCTTAAATGTGCCAGTCGGGTCTTTTTGCATAGCTTTTACAAGGTCGTCAAAGCTATAATATACATCACCTTCGTGTGTTTTTTGTTTTTCAAAGTAATGAACATACTCTTCGCTCAGTGTGTTGTCAGCATTCCGTTGAACTAAGTCTGGTGCTTTGGCAGTGACTTTATATAAAGTTTTTCCGTCTTTTTCTACTTCTTCAATCTTGTCAACAGCAAGTCGTGTAACCTTGTTGTCGTGAGTGGTCACTCGTAGATAAAGTGGGGCAACATCAGCTGGTTTTTCTGTCAGCAAACTAGTATCTGTTTCATTACCGTCAGCGTCCACACTCATCAAGCTTGTTTCTTTGATATTTTTGATTTCAACTTTTTTGAGGTCAATTCTTAGAGGTTCTTCATTCAGAACTACTTCCTCATCGCCTTCACCACGGTCATAAACCATCTTAGTTTCAATCTTATAATCTTTGTAGTATTGCAAATCTGTCAGGCTAGCTGTTAAGTTGTCAGGTGAAACATTCAATGTTTTCACAATCTCATCACCTTTTTTCAAAGTTAAGGTGATAGATTTAATGGCCGCCTTGCTTGGATTTTCTAGACTGTATTTAACATCTGAAGTACGTTTCAAATCCTTAGATTCAACTGCAGTGAGGGTCAATACTGGTTTTTCAAAGGTCTTGGTACCACGTTTCAAAATTCGGTCTTGAGGGGCCTCAATGACTTCTTCCGTTACTTTTGGTGCATCCTCAGTCTTAACTCCTTTGATAGTTTTAAAGGTCTTAGTGATTTTTTTCTGACCTTCTTTTCCTTCTTGAGCTACAACTTCTAAACCTTTTTTCAGTTGAGCATCTTCTTCAATCTTTTCTTCGAATGGAATCTTTTCAAGGCTTTCCTCTACAAAAGTTCCTTCAATTGGTTTTGTACCACGGCTTACCTGTTGATTTACAGGCTCCTTGGTCACTTCCGTACTAGTTGAAAGAACTTGGTCAGTTTTGACACCTTCTACCGTTTTATATGTTGTTTTTGTAACTTGACTTCCTTTTTCACCATTTCGTAGGACAGTTTCTTCGTCCGTATACTTAGTTGGATCCTCAGTCGTTTCAGTTTTGTAGTCAATTTCTGTAGTTGATTCTTCAACAAGGGTTCCCTCAGTCACCTTATACTCAGGTAATTGATCTTGAACAAGTGCTTGACCTTCTTTACCTGCCTCTTGAGTTCCTTTAGACTCTACTATAGCTTCTGGTAGTTCCGGTTGTGTTAGAGCTTGTCCTTCCTTACCTGCCTCTTGAGTTCCTTTAGACTCTACTATAGCTTCTGGTAGTTCCGGTTGCGTTAAGGCTTGTCCTTCCTTACCTACCTCTTGAGTTCCTTTAGACTCTACTATAGCTTCTGGTAGTTCCGGTTGCGTTAAAGATTGACCTTCCTTACCTGCCTCTTGAGTTCCTTTAGACTCTACTTTAGCCTCTGGTAATTCCGGTTGAGTTAAAGCTTGACCTTCTTTGCCTGCCTCTTGGGTTCCTTTAGACTCTACGGTAGCTTCTGGCAATTCTGGCTGTGTTAGTGCTTGACCTTCTTTTCCTGCCTCTTGCGTCCCTTTAGCTACTTGGTGGCTTGGTTCAGTTTGTGGTACTGGAGTTGGGGCAGGTTGCACCTCTTTCTTAGTTCCGACTGCAATGACTTGCGACACAGGATTTTGAACCACTTGGTCTTCAATGACTTCTCTAACTTCTTGACCATTGACCATCGATACTTTAGTTACAAGACGACGCTGACCCTTTACTCCTGCTGTGACGATACGAGTCTGTCCTTCTGCTAGATTCGCATCTGGGCTTGTGACCGTTTCAAAAGGAATCTCAACCAAGCTCTCTTCCTGTCTTGTCTGAGGCTTCTCAGAAACTGGTTTTTCTTCAATAGCAGGAGCAACTGGAGTCTCTACTACAGGTTTTTCGATGACAGTTTCTGGAGTGACAGCAGGTCTTTCTTGAACTACTTCTATTTTCTCATTTTCTTTTGAACTTTGCTTTTCTACTGGCAACTGAGGATGTTCAGCTGAAGCTGGTCTTGATGGATGGAGTTCTGCTTCCTTGAAGTATCCGATGTACTCATAGCCATCAATGTGGATAATCCCTTCAGCCAAGCCTTCATGGGTAGAGGCCGAAATAGTTTGGTTATAAGAAAGTAATTCTTTATTTTCAAACGCAAATGTCCCGTAAGGTACAAAGGTGCTGGCTCCCAAAGACCCAATCAAGAGAACACCTAGGACTTCTCTACGACCTTTTTTGGACACTAAAAAGACTGCTAGAGAAGCCGTTGCCAAGCCAAGACCTGCTAGGGCTAGCTCCCTACTTCCCGTGTATGGAAGTTGTTGACTGTTAGCTGCCTTCTTACGATAAACTACATAGAGAATATCATCATCTTGAAATTCTGTAGGAACCTCATGATGAATCAGGGCTTTTTCAGACTCGGTCAATTCCTGCTCCGCCAAATAACGGTAATGAACACTATGAGCACTGCCAACTTCATTGGCTTGAACCTTATCTACTGAAAGGGTACTGGCTCCAAAAAGGAAGGCTCCGATGGCTACAGGACCTACCCCAACAGTTAGCTTACGAATTGAATATTTTGTGATTTTTTCTAGTTGCTGTTTTGTTTTTCTCATTTTCACGACTTTCTAATAGAATCTTGTGGATAATGCGCACGCGCACCTCCAATTAATTTTGGACGACTAGCCAGCGCCGTTACGTGGGCATGACCAATCTCTCTCAAAAGAGGGCGAATCGGAACCTGAACATGCTTGACATGCATACCAATTGCTGTGTCTCCGATATCCAAGCCAGCATGAGCCTTGATAAATTCAACCTCAACTGGATCCTTCATAAACTTGAAGGCTGCCAACTGACCTGAACCTCCTGCATGAAGAGTAGGAAGGACACTAACGATTTCCAGACCAAACTGCTCTGCCACCTGACGTTCAACAACGAGGGCCCGATTGACATGTTCACAGCCTTGAACAGCTAGATGAATTCCTTTTTCTTCTAGGATATCTAGGATGGTCTTCACAATGATTTCGCCAATTTCTTGGCTGGATTCCTTGCCAATCTGACCACCTATAACTTCACTAGAAGAAAGGCCCAAAACAAAGATGGATCCTTGCTTCAAATTGGCCTTTTCCAATACATCTTCTACAATCTGGCTTGTCTCTCTTTGAATGTCTTTTTCCTTCATACTTGATACCTCTTTTATCACTATCTATCATATCGTTTTTTCTACTTTTTAGCAAGATAGACAACCTGAAAATCTTGCTCCAACCTGCATAAAACTCCCAGAATTGACTGGGAGTTAGTTAGTTTCTATTCTATTTATGTATATTTCAACTGTCGTACCCTTTAAAGGGGCAGAATCGATCTTCATTTGGTAATCTTCTCCAAAATGAAGTTTGAGTCGCTGATCAACATTTTGCAGACCAACTCCCCCACGTTTGAGTTGACTTTGACCACTATCGCCAGCATCTTGGAAGCCAACGCCATCATCCTCAATACGGATAACCAACCCTGAATCCTGTTTCTGGACAGAGACTTTAATATGTCCCTGACCTTCCTTCTCCTTGATGCCATGGTAAAGAGCATTTTCCACCAGAGGTTGCAAAACCAGCTTGGGCAAGACCAGATTATCAAAGGTAGGATTTTCCTCAATCTCGTATTCCAGCTTATCTCCATAGCGTTGTTTCTGGATAAAGAGATACTGGCGGACATGATTGATTTCGTCCGAGAGGCAAATCAAATCCTTGCCTTGATTGAGCGCCAAGCGGAAATAAGTCGCTAAGGACTTGGTCACCTGAACCACACGCTGACTATCCTGAAATTCAGCCATCCAGATGATGGTGTCCAAAGTATTGTAGAGGAAATGCGGATTAATCTGGCTCGATAGGGCTTGAAGTTGGTACTGACGGGTCGTTTCTTCCTGCCTGCGCACATCTGCCATCAACTGATCAATCTGATCCAACATGGCATTGAACTGGCGAGTCACTTCTCTCAGTTCATGGGCACCAGTTTCCTTGGCACGAATATTCTGATTACCAGAAGCAATCTCCAGCATGGTTTCTCTCAAGTCATTCAGAGGATCAATCCAGCGTTTAAGACTAATCCACACCAAGCAGAGACAGGCAAGAAGAGATGTGACACTGGCTCCAAGCAAGGTCCACATGAGTTGACTCCTAACCTTGTCTAACTTCTCCAACGAAGACACACCAAGCACCGTCCAATCAGTTCCAGCAATCTGTTCCTGACTGACGTAGGATTGGTGGTCTAGCGTATAGCCCTGCCCTGTCTCAATGTAAGGCTTCATGGCCTCCATTTCACTCGCTGAGCTATAGACAGTACGTTTAGGATGGTAGACAAATTCATGATTTTCATTGATGATAAAGGCAAAACCCTGCTGGCCCAACTGAAGTTGGTTAAGATAGGCTTCCAGAGTTTCATAAGAAATATCCAAACGAAGCACGCCCAGATTAGCTCCCTTTGCATCAACAAGTTCCTGAGTGACAGAAATGACCCATTGACTGTCCGATTTACGAGCCGGAGTCAAAACTGGCATAGCTCCCTGATGAATAGCCTTTTGATACCAGTCTTCAGCCATCATATCTGAGGAGGTTCTCATCTGCACACTGTCATCTGTAGAAATGACTTGACCAGATTTGGTCACCAGAACTACCGTTTTCAAGTCTTGGTCAGACTTTAAAATGGTCAAAAACAAATCTCGAATTCCCTTGACCTTATCTTGACTGGGATTCTCAGCATAGGATAAAACATCTGCCTGCTGGGTCAAACTGGTCGAGGTGGTTTCTAATTTTTTGATATAAGACTGGATAAAGTGACTAGTCTGACTGATAGTCGTTTGGCTATTGCCTTCAATGGTGGTCTCAATAGCTGATGAACTAGATTGATAGTAGAAAGTCCCAACCACAGCTAGGAGAATGAGAAAGACCAGAAAGATGGAAATAACCATTCTGACTAGAAGAGAAGAACGCTTCATCGACCTTCCCCCTTCTTAAACTGACGAGGTGTCACACCTGCAATCTGCTTAAAGCGTTGGGTAAAATAGTTCATATCTTCAAAGCCAACCTTCTCTGCTATCTCATAAATCTTCAGATTTGTAGTTAAAAGCAAGAGCTTGGCTTGTTTGACACGCTCTCGCACCAAATAATCCTGAAAAGGCAGACCCAACTCTTTCTTAATCAAAGAACTCAGATAAGTCGGACTAAAGCCCAAGTCACTGGCCAAAGACTTTAAACTAAACTGGCTATCAGCCAGATGGGACTGGATTTCTGGGCCATATTTCCCTCAAACTTATCGATCAATAAATCTTGTAACTGCTCTTCCTTTTCTTCCTTATCCAACTTTTGCTTGATTTTCCCCAACATTTCCTCAATATCCTGACGAGAAAAGGGCTTGAGCAGGTAGTCATCCACACCGAGTTTGACAGCAGACAAGGCATAATCAAAATCATCGTAGCCTGTTAAAAAGACCAAATGAACCTGAGGATAGGTTTCTCGGACCAGACTGGCCAACTGGATGCCATTTAGCTGAGGCATATTGATATCGGTTAAAATGATATCCGGCACCTGCTTTTGTATCAATTCCCAAGCCTGTCTTCCATTTTCAGCTTGACCGATGATTTCCATATCGTAGGCTGCTACATTGACCAGTTTGGTCAAGCCTTGTCTTACCAGATATTCATCTTCTACGATTAAGATTGTATAGGTCATGCTTCTCTCCTTTGTCACTTACTAGTATCAGTATAGCAAAATTCTCCTCTAACTGCTTAGGAAAGCCCTCTTAATCGACATAATCTAGTAAATAAGCATATCCTTTTTCTTCCATTTGATCTTTGGGAATAAATCGAATAGAGAGACTATTGATACAGTAGCGCAAGCCACCCTTGTCCTGTGGTCCATCCGTAAAGACATGACCAAGGTGAGAATCTCCAACTCGGCTCCGCACTTCCATGCGTGTCATATTGTAGGACTTATCTTCCTTGTAGGTAGCAACATCTGGACTGATTGGTTGGGTAAAACTAGGCCAGCCACAACCAGACTCAAACTTGTCCTTTGATGAAAAGAGAGGTTCGCCAGTTGCCACATCCACATAGATACCAGATTCAAATTTATCCCAGTAGCGGTTTGAGAAAGCTCGTTCTGTTTGATTTTTCTGGGTGACTGCATACTCCTCAGGTGACAAGGTCTTCTTCAATTCCTCATCACTTGGTTTGGGATATTTGCTGGCATCAATGACGGGATAGGCCGCCTGATTGACATTGATATGGCAGTAGCCATTTGGATTTTTCTTGAGATAGTCTTGGTGGTAATCCTCAGCCACTACAAAATTCTGCAGACTCTCCTTTTCAACTGCTAGAGGTTGATCGTATTTCTTAGCCACCTCATCAAAGACTTGGTTAATCACCTCTAAATCCTTGTCATCTGTGTAATAAACACCAGTACGGTACTGGGTTCCCACATCATTTCCTTGTTTATTTGCTGGTTGGATTGATAATGCGGAAATAATGAAGCAGGATTTCCTTGAGAGAAATTTGCTTGGCATCATAGGTGACATGGACAGTTTCCGCATGCCCTGTTTGGTTAATCAATTCGTACTTGGTTGTTTCCCCTCTACCATTTGCATAGCCTGAAACGGCATCTGTCACCCCGGGAACGCGTGAGAAATATTCCTCCACTCCCCAGAAACAACCTCCAGCCAGATAAATTTCGTGCAAATCTGCATCTTTACTCACTTCTGTTTTTTTCACTGTTTTTCCTCCTTGGCTAACTGATGCTTTCTCAATTTGCGAGCTATCTGTCCGCCCTGCATTTCGCATCAACAGAAAATAGAAACCGGTTATGGCTAGGAAAAAGATTCCTGCCAAGACAAACAATTTTACTTTATCATTCATGACCTTTCTCTACCCCATTTCTTTCAATGTCTTTAAAATCATATCCTTATCCATAAAACCTGGTTGCGTCTTGACCAGCTTTCCTTCCTTGTCTATAAAGGCTTGAGTTGGATAAGAACGGACACCATAACTTTCCAAAAGTTTGCCTGATGGGTCAATTAGAACTGGGAAATTTTTATAATCCAAACCCTTGTACCAGTTCTTAAAGTCTGCTTCTGCTTGTTCACCCTTGTGTCCAGGAGAGACCACCGTCAAAACTACATAATCATCACCAGCATCCTTAGCAATTTCATCCGTATCTGGAAGACTGGCTAGACAGATGGAACACCAAGAAGCCCAGAATTTGAGATAGACTTTCTTGCCCTTGTAATCAGATAAACGGTAGGTCTTGCCATCTACTCCTGTCAGTTCGAAATCAGCAACTGCCTGACCTTTAGTCGCAGTTTGTGAACTGACTTGTTCTGTTTTTGTTTGCTCCTTCATAGTAGCCTCGTCTGACATATTTTTAGCCGAACAGGCTGCCAAGCAACAGATTGAGCCTACTCCAAGGAGACATGTTTGCCATTTTTTCATTTCTTCTTCCTCTCTATTCAAATAATGTAGTCAAAATGGAAGCATTTCCCAAAAGCACCAAGATTCCCATCATGATAATGAGGAAACCACCCACTTTTTTGAGGGTTCCTAGATAGGGATGAAGTTTTCGGAAATGTTTCAAAACATAGCTGGAGGCAAGAGCTAGAACCAAAAATGGTAGCGCCAAACCCAGCGTATAGATTAACATGAGGCCAGCTCCCTGCCAAGCACCTGAGCCACCTGAAGCCGCCAAGGCCAAAACAGAGCCAAGGACCGGCCCCACACAAGGCGTCCAAGCAAAACTAAAGGTCAAGCCCAGTAAAAATGCCTGATTATAACCGTTACCCTTTTGCCCCTGTCCCTGTAATTGTAGCCTTCTTTCTTTGTAGAGTCCCTGAAAATGTAAGACTTCCATCTGGTGTAAGCCCAAGAGAATGATAACCACACCCGTCACATACTGAAACCAAGAAGCATAAAGCAAATTGCCTAAAAAACCAGCTCCATAGCCTAGTAAGATAAAAACAAAGGAAATCCCTATTATAAAAGCTAGAGTTCGCAATAAACTAACAAGTGAGATTGAATATTTTCTACTAGAAGCCTGAGCACCATCTTTGTCATCCAACAAGACCCCTGCATAGACCGGTAACAAGGGTAAGATACAAGGAGAAAAGAAGGAAAGAATTCCAGCAAGAAAAACACTGATAAAAAAGATAATCGTATCCATTGTCTTCCTCCATTCTTTGATTCGATAGGACTATTATAGCCTCAAAACTCCATAAAAAACAGGGACAATGATAGGGAAAAATAGGAATTTAATCAGGTTATTTAGAAATCTTACAAAAAAAGCCAGACACAGTCTGACTTAGATGAAAGCAGAAAAGAAAATTCACTAGTCTTCCATACTTACCTGATAATAAATAAGATCAGCAAGATAGCCTTTTCTCTCTACACCATTGGTAATAGTCTTGAGATAGGACATTCCAGCCTTCTCCATGACACGACTTGAAGCTGGATTGAGACTGACATAACGTGCCTTGACTTCTTGAAAGCCTGCTTGAGTAAAACAAAAGTCCAAAACAGCTTTCAAGGCCTCTGTCATAATCCCATGTCCCCAGTAAACCTTTCCTAGCACATAGCCAATTTCACAACCTGAATCATCCTCATCTATCTTAACGATACTGATATCTCCTATCACTTGCTCTGGGTTTTCTTTGAGGCAAATGGCCCATTTGTAATAGTTGGGATTAGTATAGGAAGCAACCCAGTTACGAATCGAATTTCGAGTCACCTCGACATCAGAATGGGGATCCCAAGTGACATAGGTCAGATTCTCAGCGAATGAAGCCCAATTCTGAAACATGGCTTCTGCATCACTTTCCACAAATCTTCGCAAGATTAAACGATCTGTCTGTAATATTTGCGTACCGATTGCTTTCATGACGCTACCTCGCTTTCTGATAGATGATTCTATGTCCAACCTCAATTTAAATTTACTTTACTTTTGAATTTCAAGGTAATAAGCTAAAAAGGTCCCCCGGACCTTCCTCGCTCTCTTATTTCTAAACTCAGGGTAAAAAAAGTCCCCCGGACCTTCTCTCACTTTCTTATTTCAAGGTGAGAGGCTGAAAACCTCCACTGAAGGTTATTCTTGCTTCCCAGTTTCTAGGCAAGAAGCTAAAAAGGTCCCCCGGACCTTTTTACTCCCAAAAGTTATCGAATACAGTGATGGGTAGGTGGCGTTTGTGTTGGCCTTTGTGCCACCAGTTTTCGATTCTTGCTTGGGCTTCTGGGCTGATTGTTTTGCCTTCTAGGTAGTCGTCAATCTCTTCATAGGTGACTCCGAGGGCTACTTCATCAGCTAGACCTGGTTTATCTTCTTCTAGGTCTGCTGTTGGGATTTTTTCATAAAGTGCTGGGTCTGCACCAAGTTCCTTCAATAGTTGTTTTCCTTGGCGTTTATTGAGGCGGTAAAGAGGGAGAATATCCGCACCACCGTCACCAAACTTGGTAAAAAAGCCTGTGATATTTTCCGCAGCATGGTCTGTCCCAATGACCGCTCCGCTATGGGAACCAGCAAGGGCATACTGAGCAATCATACGGCAACGAGCCTTGATATTGCCCTTGTTAAAGTCTGAAACAGAGCTACCTGTCGCTTCTACTGCAGCTGTCATGGTATCAGCTGATTCCTTGATATTGACGACTAAACTGACATCAGGCTGGATGAAGGCTAGGGCTTTTTGAGCATCTGCTTCATCAGCTTGCACTCCATAAGGCAGGCGGACAGCGATAAATTTGTAGCTATCATCCCCTGTCTCTGCTCGCAGTTCTTCCATGGCCAGTTGAGCCAATCGTCCTGCTAAGGTTGAGTCTTGTCCTCCAGAAATTCCTAGTACAAAAGTTTTTAGGAAGGGATGCTTTCTCAGATATCTTTTTAAAAAATCAATGGAACGACGGATTTCTTCCTGGGCATCAATCACCGGTTTGACACCTAGCTCTTGGATAATCGTTTCTTGCAAACTCATTCTTCTTCTCCTTCACCGAGGGCTTCCTTACGCATTTTGTCAATCAAATCCATCTTGTCTTGCCATACATCACGCGCCAAATCGACTGGATAGTGCTGCGGATTGAGCACGCGCTTGTACTCATCCCAAAGCTTGTCAAATTCCTTACGGGCATAAGCCTGAATCTCAGTTAAGCTAGGCAGGTTGTAAATCAATTTTCCGTCTTTGAAGATATCCACCAAGAGAGGCACGGCATCAAAATTACGAACGGTCTTCTTGATGTAGGTATAAGTCGGATGGAACATCTTGATTTCTGTCATGTCGCTTACATCTACGCCATCATAAGTGATATAATCGCCTTCTGACTTGCCTTTTTCACGACTGGTAATACGCCACACCTGCTTCTTACCTGGCGTAGACACTTTTTCAGCATTATTTGACAGCTTAATAGTATTGCGCATCTGGCCATTTTCATCTTCGATTGCAACAATCTTGTAAACTGCCCCAAGAGCTGGCTGGTCATAAGCTGTAATCAGCTTGGTACCCACGCCCCAGACATCAATCTTGGCCTTTGCATCTTGAGGTTGAGGATGGTATTTTCGTCCAAATCATTTGAAGCATAAATCTTAGCCTCTGTAAATCCAGCCTCGTCCAGTTGCTGACGGACTTTCTTGGAAATGTAAGCAATATCCCCAGAGTCAATCCGCACACCCATAAAGTTAATCTGGTCACCCAGTTCACGCGCCACCTGAATGGCAGCTGGAACTCCAATGCGAAGGGTATCATAGGTATCCACAAGAAAGACGCAATTTTTGTGGGTCGCAGCATAAGCCTTGAAAGCTTCATAGTCATTTCCATAAACCTGAACCAAAGCATGGGCATGGGTTCCCAAAACAGGAATGTCAAAGAGTTTACCAGCGCGCACGTTGCTGGTTCCATTGGCTCCACCAATCACCGCTGCGCGTGTTCCCCAGATAGCCGCATCCATTTCTTGAGCCCGACGTGTCCCAAACTCCATCAAGGGTTCATCTTCGATGACCGAACGAATACGAGCTGCCTTTGTCGCCACCAAGGTCTGGTAGTTAACGATGTTCAAAAGAGCCGTTTCGACCAACTGACATTGGGCTAGAGGGCCTTCCACCTGCACAATCGGTTCATTAGCAAAGACCAAGTCCCCTTCTTGGGCAGAACGAACGGTCAACTCCAACTTGAAATTGCGGAGGTAGTCCAAGAATGCCCCATGATAGCCCAGCGACTCCAAATAAGCAATATCACTATCTGAAAAACGCAAATCTTCAAGATAACTCACAATTCTTTCCAAACCTGCAAAAACCGCATAGCCGTTCTTAAAAGGCTGTTGTCGGAAATACACCTCAAAGACCGCCTTTTTATTGTGAATCCCCTGGTCAAAGTAAACCTGCATCATGTTAATCTGGTACAAGTCCGTGTGCAATGTCAAACTATCATCTGGATACATACTTTTCCTACTTCCTTAGCTAGAAACCCATGAAAATTTTCAAGAACTTTCATGTATTCCAATAAATTAGTACTATTATATCACATTTTAGCTGTATTGAGAAAAGAGTAACAAGCTATTCTCCACTCTCCAGTTCATCCATGTCTTGCTCAAATTTTTTCTGAGCCCATTCGCCATAGCTCTTAAGACCAAGATTGCCAATAAAGACCCAAGGAAGGTAAATAACATAAGTAATGACCCAAGCAGACAGGTATTTAACGTTCAAAGGATTGTGCTGATAAATTTCTATGTTGAATTGATAATTCTGTAACATCAAAAGAGCCGTAATAGCCAAGGTTAGGAAAAAACAACCCAAAATCGTAAAATGAAAACGACTATAGTAGGTCACTCCCAGATAACGGGCACGATTGAAAAAGAAGAAAATTCCTACTATCAGAGTATAGACTAGAAAATTCGGATTAAAAAGAGAGGGAGCTAATACAGCCACCAAATAGCTTAGAAGCACCAGCCCAATGAAGAGGGTAAAGGATTCCGCTCCAGCTTTATTGATTAGTTGTTCTTCTCTTTCGTCAAGTAATTGATAATGAATGAATTTATTTACCATCTTCTTCCTCCCAAAATAGTTGGTCTAGGGTTTTCCCTAAACATCTGCAAATGGACTGGCAGAGTGAGAGACTGGGATTGTATTTTCCCGCCTCTATCAAACCAATAGTCTGGCGCGTCACCCCAACAGCCTCTGCCAGTTGACCTTGAGTTAAATCAAGCTCCACACGAGCTAATTTTAATTTTAAATTTTTAGCCACCTGCGTCCTCCTTATAGTTTTAATACTCATCTACTCTTAAAAAATCCAAAACCAACACAAGCTGTCAGCTATTTATTATAACCTCATTAATTAGCACTCCAATATTATCTTCAGCCTAAAATCAGTATGTTGGATTGTTTGAAGTAAACTCCCTAGCTGGCTATTTGATTTTTTGTTTAGTATTAGCTTTAGTAGGGTCTTTTAAACGAGTTTTGATTGCTTGTATTTCTTGTTTAGTTGATTTCATATCACTATTATATAATGCTTTTTGGAAATGAGTCTAGCATAAGATAAAAAAACGTGTACACAGCAAGAGCAGGAGCATAGCAAGATGACTAATTTTTTTACTAGATTTTTAAGTCTGCAAAATAATACTAAATAAAACTAAAATGAATACTCCTTGCTTTTTCTTGAGAGTGAAAAAAAGTACAATAAAAATGATTGTAGTGATTACCAAAAGATACTGACTAATAGACATCGTATTTGAAGCAACAAATACAGGTAAGGAATAAAAAGGAAGAAGTTCAATTGCTTTTGATAAACAAATCATTACTAGTATTCGTCATAATCGTATTTAATATATTAGGGATAAAGAGTAGTAAGGCTACTAAAAATACCAAATACCAAGCCACTTTTCAATTTGTATAAATAGAAAATGTAAGATAATAGAAAATAAAATAGGACTAACAAAATTGTATTGACTACAATGGCTACTATAAAATCTAATCCTAAAGCACCTGGAACACCCAATTTACTTACGATGACTAGTAACACAATACCATTCAAAGCATAGATAATGGAAACTGAGATGGCATATAGAAAATTGGACAAGACGTAAATCATCCGATTTTTCTGTTGATTATAAAATAAACTGATCGTATTGTAGGAAAAATCCCTGCTAATAATTCGGTTAGCATGTATAACAGCCATTAACATACCGAGCATAGCATAAAAGTTTGAAATATGCTTAATACCAAGTGATGTCCCTTGAGTCTTTAGAATAAAGAATGTAACCAGTATCGGCGGTATAAACGAAATAATCAAACCGAGATATATTACGCCTGATGAATATAAATCCCTTTATATTTTCCTTAAGAAAAATTCAATTTATTTAATTTCATGATTATAACCCTCCTTTATTTTGAACGATTTAGATAAATATCTTTAAGCGTCTCTTTTTTAGTTTCAAAATCAACTACTTTAATAGAGTTTTCGTTAAAAAATTTAAAAAGCTCACTACTTTGAACATTCCCAGACATAGTAATTCTCAGTCCCTCTTCCTGAACAATATCCCCAAATTCTTGTTTGGTAATGAAAATGTCTCTATCTGTAGCTGATAAAAAAGCTATCTCAAACAAGCAATTATGACTATCTTTTCCTACTTTTTGAAATGTCAAAAAAACCCGTTCTCCAAGAAAAGAACTTTCTCACAAATTTCTTCAATGTCTTCTAATTTATGACTCGATATTAAAATTCCCACGTTTTCATGTAAAGCTAAATTTTTTAGAACCTCTAAAACTATTTGTGATGATTCAATATCTAAACCATTAGTCGGTTCATCTAAAATCAATATATTAGGTTCCGTAACGAGAGTTAGAAGCAAAGCTAATTTTTGTTTTGTACCCAAAGAATAGGTCTTTACTTTTTTATTAATAGACTGAGTCAAATCTAACTCTTGAATCAAACTCCCAAATCTTTTCTTGATTGTAGTCAACACCATATAAGTTTGCCAGATATTTTAAATTCTCAAAACCTGTTTTTAGATAAAAAAATAATTTTTGGTTCTTCGATTAAATAGCCAACATTATCACTACTTATAATATTCCCTGAAGTCGGTTGACTATTCTGAACAAGAATTTTTCATCAATGTACTCTTGCCAACTCCGTTTCTCCCTACTAGACCAACAATTTCACCCTTGTTAAGTGCAAAATTTATATCTTTGAGAATGATTGAATGACCATAACGCTTACTTACATTTATAACTTCCATTTTTGTAATTCCTCCATTAATATTCTCGGTTTTCTCTTTGATTCTCATTAATTTTAAAAAGTTGTGCCTCTTTTTAATATATTATATCATATATCTAACTTAATGCAATATATAAATGTCATTTTGTAAAAATTTTTATTAACAAAAAAACTCTCTACCATAAAAATAATAGAGAGTTTTCTGCTTATTCAATTTTTTTTCAAAAATATCTACAGCATCGTAGGATTTCACATCTAATTCTCAGCTGCGATTGTATTGTCCTCAATATCACCTAGAAAGACACAATTTGTAAGATTTAACTGGTATTTATCGAGAATCCCCTTCATATTTATGTCAAGAACCCCTCTTTGCTTTATTCTCCTTACAAATCCTTTTGGTAATAATATCTTTGCCCAATGTAGGGATAGTCTTGTAACCTAAAGACTTCCTTGTAGCCATGCATTTTATAAAAATCTGGAGCTTGAAACTGATAAGTATTGACAAAAGCAAAACGACAGTTTCGATTCTTAGCTTCAGTTTCTGCTTGCTGCAATAGTTTTGAGCCGATTCCTTGTCCTCTCAATTCCTCTTTTACAAATAAATACTCGATTTCTAGCCAATTTCCAAAAGTCTCTGCTATCAAACCTGCCAGGAGATTTCCCTTTTCATCTTCGACATAAAGATTAAGCGGCTCACTTTCAGCTTCTTCTCTTTTTGAACGATTATAAGCACGAATCAAATTCCCAATTTCTTGTGATTTATAGGATTCCTTATTTTCCAATCTAAAGTACATCTAAACCTCCTCAAACACTGTTACAGCTTGATTATAGTCCTGTTTCAATAGACTGTCAAACTAGCAAAAACCCACCAACCTGAGTTGATGAGTTTCAAATCTAACACTATCACTGCTTATATTCTTTGAATTTATAATTCGATAAATAGGACTTCAACCCTTCTAAATCTGTCGTAGTATTAAACTGCAAGCTTATCCATATCTACACTTCCATCTTTTTTGACTCCTGATGCATAACCATAATCTTTAAAATGAGTTTCTTTAGACCCATCCGACTTGGTTTCAGTAACTTTATAGATGATGCTTAGATCAATAATATTTTCATAAGCACTGTCACTTGATGAAAATATTCCTAAGTATGTTCCTTGCGGTTCTAGGGTATAAGAAGATGAGGAGCTATTTTTGTTTTCAGACTTACTGTAGTCATCAATTTTCTTAAGAATATCCTTTAATTCCTTATTATTTGATCCATTTACCAGATCCATCTACACGATAACCATCTGGTGTACGTTCGCTAACAGCCATCTTACCATCTGATTTAAGGTAATAATCTCCTACCCATTTGTTACGAGCGTAGCTTCCTTCTGATGTCAAATAATAATATGCTTGTAATCATTGTCATAAATCCACTCACTATTAGCCATCTTACCATTTGATTTGAGGTAATAACTTCCTGACCAAGCATTACGCGCATAGCTTCCTTCTGATGTCAAGTAATAGTAAGAACCGTAGTTGCCATCATAAATCCATTCACTCTTAGCCATGTAGCCACCAGACTTGAGATAGTAATTCCCTACCCAAGCATTTTCCACGTATTCGCCAGCAGCATTCAAATAGAAATAAGACTTATACTGTGAATCATAGATCCATTTGCTGATAACCTTTTGGCCATTTTGGTAGTAAGAACGACCTACCCAACCATTCTTTCCACTTGGTTGTTCTGGAATTTTTGGTTCAGGTGTTGATGTTGGCTTTAAGTTAACTTTTTCGTATTTAACAAATTCTCCATCTTTAATGGTCAATTTAATAGCTCCAACTAAAGTAAAGTAACCTGACTCATGAGAAAGTGTCAAATCCTTAAATGAAACTAGATAGGTTCCATCTGGGTAAGGGGTCCCATTTAGAAAAGATAAATTAAACTTTGCTCTACCAACATTTCTTAGCTTCCCCATTTGTAACTGGTTTAATAATAATGAAAGTATTTGGATTTACCACCCGTCCTGTATTAGCTTCTAAAATTTCAACAGACTTAAACTGACCAGTTGCAACAGTTACATCAGGACGTTCTCCAATAATTTCCAAGTACAAGTTTCCATCTAGTCCCATCTGGGCAGTTACATCAGCATAAATCTTACGGTATTCTGCAGCTTCTACACTGCTTGTAGGGAGTACACTTGTTGTGATAACTCCTGCTGTTACGAGGCTTAACCCCATCACTGATCCTGTCAATACATGTTTTAGTTTCATCTTCTATTTCTCCTTTTTATTCACTAACCTTATAATAAAATTCGTTTGGATTGGATAATGTATCCACACTTTGGGTAATTAACAAACGATCCTTGCTACTGTCAGACGTATCTTTGAAAGTGGTATCACCTACATTTATATCTGGATGCACAACTCCTTTTGGAATAAGTATAACCGATGCACCACCGACACCACTGCTTGAGGTCATGCCAAAGCGAACCATATTATTTACAATCTTAGGTACCGTGTCAGTCAAGACTGCACCATTTGTAAAACCATTTTCATCAAAAGTAACTTCGCCACCCTTGTTATTCTTCCAAGTCCCTTTGATACTACTAAAGTCTTTCTGGTAAATCTCAGCTAGATGAGCACCAGTCCCCTTTGCCTGTTCCTCTAGGTCAATAAATGGACGTTCTACCATAAAATCATCCACAGTCAACCAGTTCAAGCCTTCTAAATCCACCTCTTTAATCCCATCTAGCCCTTGTAAACTTGAAGGATCCTTGGTTTCTCTCAAATCATAGTTAACAGAACTAGCCTCCTGATAACGACCATCTGTAAAGAGATAAGTTTTAGCAACAGCCTCAGGTCTAGGAGCATTAAAATTTAGATAAGAAATCGCTCCATTCTCATAAGGAATGAGTATACGACGTTCTCCACCTGTCCCAGCAACTCCACCTGACTTGACCAGCTGGGCTCCCTGATCTGTCAGATAATAAATCCCAAGTAAAATTTTATCTTGCTTAATTAGCAATTCTTTCTTCCCATCCTTATTGATGTCGTAGAAAGTATAGCTGATGTCTATCCCTTTGTAATCAAACAAAATGGAATCAATATAAGACTCTTCCTTATCACCTGTCGAGTACTGTGGCATTTGTTGATTTTGCGCTGCCTTAACTCGCTCTCTATAGGAGTCTAATATATTCTGATATACAATCTGGTAATCAATCTTTGCTTGTTCAGCTTTTTTATCTTTTGAAGCACTGGTTTGGACTGTAGCGTCAGTCGACTCTCCCTCACTTGTCTGGCTAGCTTGTTGCCCACAGGCTACTAATAAAATGACTGAGCTAGCCACTAACAAGCCACTTAAAATGCTTTTCTTGGACATAATACCTCCTTTATTTCTTTTTAAAAGATTTGCCAGCCAGTATACCAGTCGAATCTGAAGTAATGGTCAACTCTCCACCTTTAATCTCATAACCTAGTTTCATTGAAGATAATTCAAAAGTCTTTTCTTTCTGGTTGACCTTCATCTCATATGTATGCTCCGTTTGCTGGCCCTCTGTTAGGAAACCAATCGTTTTTCCTTTTGTATGAACTTGTCCCTTATCACCCTTGATTTGGATAGTCACGGTTACTTCTTCCATAAATGGCATGCTACCTTGGTAGACATAGGTTCCATTTGCTGATGAACAGGCTACTAAAAGCAATAGGCTAGTTACTAAGGATAATACAAATGCTAATTTCTTTTTCAATTTTATCCCTCTTTTTTCTTTAAAGCAATTCCTAATCCTGCTAAGAAGCCATATCCTAATAAAGCTAGTAGGCTCACTTGACTTCCAGTATTTGGCAATGCTTTTTGTTCAGCTTTTTGTTCAGCTTCTTGTTTCGCTTGAGACAGAACTGCTGGTGCTTGGTAGCTTGGTGCTGGTCCCACAGGTTTCACATCTTGGTCACCAGATTGACCTGGCTCTTTTCCTGGTTCTTTTCCTGGTTCTTTGCTCGGTTCTTGACTTGGATCCTTGCCTGGCTCTTCTACCTTAGTTTTTTCATTCTTAGGCTCATCAACTTTCGGTAGTTCTACTTTAGGTTGTTCAACTTTTGGTTCATAAACAGGCAACTTCTCCATTGGGAATTCTGGTAGTTCCGGTTGGATTAGACCTTCACCATTTACCCCACCTTTGAATTCTGGTTGTTCTGGAATAAGTGCGTCGTCGATTGTCTTACGTAGGAGCAATTTTTGATACTCGCGTTCTGCTTCATCTTTGACCTCACGAGCTTTTTCCGCTTCGTCTTCTTTTTGTTTCACGTCACGTTTTAAGTCGTCTACGTGTTTGCCGAGTTCATCCAACTCTTTTGACTTAGCTTTCAATTCTTCTTCCAGTTTGGCTTTTTCTTGGCTTAAACGAAGTGTCTCTGCTAACTTGTCTTTTGCCTTTTTGGAGTGCGTCTTCTGCGTCTTTCAACTCTTTGTCGGCTTTCAAACGCTCAATCTTCGCAGTTTCCAATTCTTTGTCTTTTTGTTGACTTTCAGCCAGTTTCTTAGCCAATTCTTTGTCCGCTTCGGCTTTTGCCTTGCGAGCGTTTTCTAAACGTCGGGTTTTGGCATTGTCGTCAAGCGTTGCATGTTCTAGCTTACGTTGAGCGTCTTCTGCTTTTTCTTTAGCTTTTTCTAGCTCTTTGACCGCTTCGGTACGTTTTGCTTCTTTAGCTGGCGTTTCAGACACTTCTTTTTCCAAGTCGGCAATACGTTTCTCAATTTCTTGAAGCTCTGTTTTCACTTGTTTCAAGTTGTCTTCAGCGGTTTTCTTGTCTGCTTTGGCTTTTTCTAATTCTGCTTCGACTTGTCCCTTGTCTTTCACCGTTGGGGTTGGAAGGTTAGCTTTAGAATTTGGACCATAGAGTTCATCAAACTTAGCTTTTTTGATGTCTGTATCAGCGTTGTCGATAGAATCTGCGTTTTTCACATTCAAAACGTGAATACGGAAGAGGTGTGTCCAATATTGAGAACCAAGGGCATCTAAAATTTGTCCCCCTTTGATAAGAGAGGTGTTCAATCCTAAGCTGTCAGCTTGTAGTAGGCTATAGAAGTGACCGTAGTGCCTATTCGTATATCCTTCCGCAAATAACGACAAAAAATTCTCTGTCAAATTTGCAATGAGTTCTTGTTTGGTCATTTTATCAGTTCTAGTAAAGAGAGTCAGGAGGTTTTCATAATATTGCCTAGTCGTTTCAACACCTGGATTGGCAGAAGTTGCTAATCCTCGTTTACGAGCGACCTCGTTAATGCCTCTTCCGAAGTGCCCTTTACCTTGGTAGTCATTGTCTTTGTAAACTTTTGCGACTTCTTTGGCAAAATCTTTTTTATTTGTATTGAGTTTTGCCTCTGGCAAGTTCAATTGTTTACGAAGACTGTTGAGAAGGGTAATAAATCGGTCATTCAATTCATCAACAACATCTTGAGGGAGGTTATTTGGGTCATATTTGACGTCTGTGTTGTCGTCTTGAAGTCCATTTTTTCTGATGTTGCGGATTCGATTCGTCCAATTTTCATTGGCTTGTCGGTCTAATTTAATGAGTTCATCTTCTAGTCGGCGAATATCTTTACGATATTGTTCCAACCAAACGTTATAGCGAGCTCTCCATGCTTCGCCAGCTTTGTCAATTTGGTCAAGGTCCATACCAGTCAAATCTGGATATGGTTCTGGATAAGATTCTTTGTATTTGTGAATCAACTCTTTCGCTTTGTCACGCCATTCTAGCGTTAGGATGACCTCTGTCGGATATTGAGCTGTTTTTAGCTTTTCTTCCGCGTCTTTGATAGTTTGTTCCGCGTCTCTTACATCGCCTTCTTTTGCTGTCTTATCCGCTTCTTTGTCAGCTTTGTTTTGACGTTCTTGACTTTTCTTAGCTTCACGCGTTTTGTCGGCTTCTTTTTGCTTTTTCAAGCTCTGTTTCCGCATCGCGTTTGGCTTGGTCTTTGATAAGCACATCTTTATCCGCGTTATCTTTTTCTTTTTGAGCCTTGTTTTTAGCTGCTGGGTCAAAGTCGTCCGTTGCGTCTTTCAACTCTTTGTCAGCCTTTTCGACCCCTGTACGGGCTTTATCAAGTTCATCTTTAGCGCGTTTGGCCTCATCAGACTTGTTGTTGACTTGGTTCGCCTTATCTTTAACATCCGCGTCTTTATCAGTTTTAGCCTTTTCTTTAGCGTCTACATCGTCTGTTTCCTTTTGGATTTTCTCAGGTGTAGCCTCTTTTGCCTTTTCAAGCTCTTCTTCAAGGGCCTCTTTTTCAGCTGTTTTGGCGTCTTTGTCTTTTTGTGCCTTGTCAAGCTCGTCTTTCGCTTGACCCGCATCTTTTGCTTTTTGATTAGTATCTTTAGCTGTATCTACAGCGTGTTTTTTTCAGCGTCAGACAGGTCTTTGTCTGTGACCTTATTGTTGACTGTGGCGTTCACCGTATTTTCAGTTGGAGCCTCAGTAGCGAATACCGTTGTAGAAGTTGCCGCAGCACCAAGGGTTGCCGCAAGAGTAGCAGTTGTCATAATTAGGGATTTTTTCATCCTTATCTCCTTTACTTTTTAATTGACTTGATTATACAGTAAATAATCCCTTTTTGGATATTTCTACTGAAAACAGTAGAAATTTATACCCCCGACTTTTCCAAAAAAATCTACTAAAAAAACAGTAGTTTTTTTCCCAAAAAAATGGAGAAATTTAAGTTATAATAAAAACCAATAAAACTCAAGGAGAACATTATGGAATTCAATCACTATGGAGAAATCATTCATAAAATCCGTCAAGATCGCAATATGAGCCTTAAAGAGGCTGCTGGAGATGCCATTACTCCCAACAACCTCAGTCGTTTTGAAAAAGGGTTAGCAACTGTCAAAGTCGATACTTTCTTTGAAATTTTGAGCAAATTTAATTTAGATGTAGAAGACTATGCAGAATTGTTAAATATTCAAGATGAGTTTGGTCAAAGAATAAAACAATTTGTGAATGCATTAAGTAAAAATGATCAAATGAAAGCTAGACAAATACTAGGAAAGAAAAGTGACTGGGGAAATATCATAGAGTATTACACCCTAAAATTATACGCTATCAGCCAAGCGAGGAAATTGGATGAATTAACTCCTGATGAACTAGAAGCTGTTCATTACTTGATTGACTATATCTTAAGTATAGATACTCTATATATTCGTGATTTTGTTATTGTTAGTGTTCTCCTTGATTGTCAAGATCAATTTTTTGAAGTACAATTCCTTGAATACCTCGAAAGTCTAATTGTCAAAGGATTAGAAGAAGTTAAGTATAGAACTGCAGAGCTTGCTCGTACATATGCTAACTCTGGTATTAATTTGGTGAGGGCCTACTCTCGCTATGGCTACTATGATAAAGCTGAAAAACTCATCTATAAGTGGAAACTAATACTATCTCATGAATCCTACGATTTCATTACAACAAGTCCCCTATTTTTGTTGAACATGTATGAAGTATACAATCTACTTCGACAAAACAACCCTAAGGCTATTGAACGAGCTAATGCTGTTATTCATTACATTGATGCCCAGAACGACCTTTTCCCACTATCATATATGTATGCTTGGAAAAATGTATTTATCCAAGAAGTTCAACTACTAAATAAAACAGGCATTCCATTCCCTACAGAAGATGAGGAATAACTATCCACATCTATACAGAGCAACATGTTTATAACTTCAAAAACACCAAAGTCACTTTGACTCTGGTGTTTTTTACCTTTATTTTAAACCAAAAACCCACCAACCTAAGCTGATGAGTTTCAAATCTATTTTCTAAATTTCCACTGGCTATAAATACCGAAGCCGATAATCCAGATAGCTGAACCGATTGCTCCTACAAATGTAGACTCTTGTAAAAAGAGGGTTACAAAGACAAAGGCAAAGAAGAGCATGGTTAAGGGATTTAGGAAACGATAATGGGGCATGAGATAGCCATCCGCCATAAAGTCTTGTGACTTGCGGTATTTAAGGTGAGCCATCATAATCAAGATATAAATAGCTACATAAACACCTGATGAAGAAGCTGTTATCAAGGCAAAGGCATCAGAAACTCCTGGTAGGACATTAATAAAAGCAGCTGTAGCAATTAAAATAGTTGAAGCCAAAATTGCATTTTGAGGAACATTATAACGAGATAAAGTATCTGCTTTAATTGCTTTTAAGAGAGGATTTGGCAAATCTTGAGCAATTTGATACAAATGGCGACCTGTTGAGTAGAGAGTTGAGTTTAGAGCTGATGCTGCTGACGTCAAGACGACAAAGTTAATCAAGGCTGCTGCCCATTTGACACCTGCTAGTTCAAATACTGTAACGAATGGTGAATCTGCTGAAGCTAGTTCTCTCCATGGAATAATCGCCATAATAGCAATTAGAGAACCACCATAGAAAAAGGCGATACGCAAAGGAATTTCCTTAACGGCCTTTGGCAAGACCTGACGTGGATTTTTGGTTTCTGAAGTCGTGACCCCGATAAACTCAATCATGAGGTAAGCAAAGAAAACCATCTGGAAGGCCATGACAAAGTTCACTCCACCATTTGGGAAGAGGGAGAAATTGTCGGCAATATTGGCCAAACTTGCTACTCCATGGGGTGTCTTAAAGCCTGTCAAGACCATAAAGACTCCTGTTGCAATCATGGCTAAAATAGCCACAATCTTGACCATAGCGAACCAAAACTCAACTTCCCCAAAGAGCTTCACCGCAATCAGATTGACCAAGGCTAGAATGGTTAAAAATCCAATCTCAATCATCCAACTTGGCAAGCTAGGGAACCAAAACTGAACGTAGTGAGAGATGGCTGTAATTTCCGCCATACCGATAAAGACAACGGATAGCCAGTAAGACCAAACTGAGAAATAACCCCAGCCCTTACCCAAATGGCGCGTGATAAAGTTGATAAAGGTATGTTGCTCAGGGTCTTGGTAGAGCATTTCCCCAACCGCACGCATCATGAGGAACATAAAGGCTCCAGTAATCATATAAATCAGCACAATGGAAGGACCTGTTAGGCTAATAGAGCGACCTGCTCCCAAAAAGAGTCCTGTTCCAATTGTTCCAGCAATGGCCATAACCTGCACGTGACGATTGGTTAGACCACGCTCCATCTTATTTTTTTTTCTTCTTTGAACTCATATCGTCTCCAATTCAATTTAATTTATACTCAATGAAAATCAAAGAGCAAACTAGGAAGCTAGCCGCAGGCTGTACTTGAGTACGGCAAGGCGACGCTGACGTGGTTTGAATTTGATTTTCGAAGAGTAGCAAAATGGAAAAAGGAGTGAGTGAAGCGCATTGCCTCCCCACTCCTTTTTTCTGTTTTTAGGCTGTTTTTTCAACTTTCAAGATTTTTACATCATAACTACCAACAGGTGTTTCAATAGTTGCTGTGTCACCTGTTTTCTTACCAATCAAAGCTTGTCCAATTGGACTTTCATTTGAAACCTTACCTGCAAAGGCATCCGCACCAGCTGAACCTACGATAATATAAACTTCTTCTTCATCCTCACCAATTTCTTGGATAGTGACTGTTTTACCAATCGCTACTTCGTCTTGGGCAACTGAGTCACTATTGACGATTTCAGCATAACGGATTTGTTTCCAAGCTAGAGATTTGTCCTTCGACAAAGGCTTGTTCATCCTTAGCCGCTTCGTATTCACTGTTTTCAGAAAGGTCACCGTATGAACGGGCAATCTTAATGCGTTCTACCACTTCTGGTCGGCGGACCAATTTCAATTCTTCTAATTCTTTTTCAAGTTTTTCCTTTTCCGCAAGGGTCATAGGATATGTTTTTTCTGCCATTTTTCTCAACTTTCTTCTGATGATATTTTCTAACTAAAATTATGTGAAGCATCACATAATTTTAGTTTGTTTGGTTTAATTTGCTGTTGACATGTTCAGCGACATTACGATCATGCTCCTCCTGAGTAGTAGCATAATAGACCTTACCATCTGTAACATTAGCTACAAAGTATAAGTTATCACTCTTAGTCTGATTAATACTTGCCTCGATGGCATCCAAGCTTGGACTATCTACTGGACCTGGCATCAAACCAGCTTTCGTATAAACATTATACGGTGAATTAATTGTCGTATCAATTCCAGCATCATCAGCAAGACTAATCTTCTGACCAAGTTTTCCTTGGGCATACAAGATGGCAATATTGCTTTGAAGTGGCATACCAAGATTCAAGCGATTGTAGAATACACCTGCAATCAACTTACGGTCTTCCGTCTTAGCACCTTCTTTTTCGACCAGTGAAGCAATGGTCAGCAATTCATTGACCGTCAAATTCTTAGACTTAATCGTACTGTAATGAGGTGCTAAAGTCTTGTCCATAGCTGCCAACATCTCATCAATCAAGCTTTCAATAGTTGTACTTTCTTTGATAGAATATGTAGCTGGGAAGAGGAAACCTTCCAAACGGTAACGAACGCCACTTTCTTTCGTTGGCAAGCTTTCAAGTAGACTAGGATATTTGGCAACTTCTTGGCTGATAAAGTTGTCATCTTGCACTTTAGCCAAGAAAGCTTCCGCTGTCAAAAGCTCTTTGAAGTCACCTTGCAATTGACCTACAGCTTGTGCCATTTGATCAATCGTATAACCTTCTGGAATTGTTAAATTCGCAAGCGCAGGTTCTTGAGCTTCAGCTGTTCCACCTTTTTGCAATTCATGGATGATATCTTCTGTACTCATACTCTTTTGCAAATTGTAATAGCCAGACTTCAAATCTGAATAATTTTTATATTTCGCATAAAAAGCAAAAATCACTCCGTGTTTAATCAAACCAGACTTTTCAAGAGTTGAACCAATTGTTTGAACATTAGCTCCTTCTGGGATTTGCACTGTCACATATTGTTTAGATGAAGCATCCACAGGCTGTAAAGATGACTGGACATACTGATAACCGAAGTAAGCACCTGCTGAAATCAAGCCTAGGAAAATGAGTAGAGAAATGAAGAAGGCCTTAAATCCTGATTTTTTCTTCTTGGTTGACTTAACCGTCTCACGACGGCTACGACGTGGAGTTGCAGGCATTTCTTCTACAACTTTCTTTTCCACTACTGGTTTTGAAGTAGGAACTTCTCTTTTTTACCTCTCTCTGAGCTTCTGTCTTATAAGAAACAGCTACCCTCGTTGGGATTTCATTAAATTCCTTTTCTACTTTTCTAGGACTAACAGGTCCTGGAGTTGGTCTTGATACTCCCTCCGCTGATGGAGTAGAAGGTCCTTCTTGACTCGGATGACTAGGAGCAAGTGGAGCTTGTCTTACAGCCTCTTCTGCGGGAGAAGAAGGCACATCTTGACTTGGATGGCTTGGAACAGTAAGAGTTTCTCTTTTTATCTCATCTGATGGAGAAGCCGGTAAATCTTGGCTTGGGTGAGTAGGCACGGTAGGAGCTTTTCTCATAATCTCCTCTACAGCTGATAGAGAATCTTCCATTAGCTCTTCTACCGACTGGTCATTTTTAGAAGAAAATTGGGGTTTTATTGAAGCTAAATTAACTTCCTCCTGATCTTCTTCATGTTTTTTAACTCGTTCTAAATCTCGTAAAATCTGCTCTTTAAAGCTTAATTTTTCTTCTTCTCTTGACTTTTCACTCAAAAGTTTTTCCTCCTCGTTGACAATCCATAATATTATATCTTAAAAGTCTAGGAAAAGCAACCTATGATGCCTTGTCTTGCCTATTTTTTAGCTTCCCAGACCATATCATACCAAGTTTCCCCTGCAAAGGTTGACTGGGACAAGCCTTCGTTGACAAATCCGTGTTTTTCATAGTAGGCGATGAGATAGTCATGACAGGTTAGGTTAATGCCTTCTCTCTCATCTTCAAGAGCAACTTCTTTCAAAGCTGTTAGCAATTTCTGACCCAGTCCTAGTCCCTGTGCCTCCTTGGCAATAGAAAGACAGGTCACAGAGATATAGCCACCAGACTCATAACTATAATCTTCTATCTCTTCTGTAAAAGACTGATCTTGCAGATGGCGGTGTGGTCCAACTGGCCCTTCTATATACCCCATGATTCTGTCTTCTTTTTCTGCAACCAGAAACGAGGTCTGAATTTCTCGCAAATGCGCCTCAAAAACAGAGCGAGGAATAGCTTCTTCTACCGAGAAATTCTCTAGTTCAATCTCGACAATCCGATCCAAATCTTCTAATCTTGATTTCCTAATTTCCATTGTGCCTCCAGATAAAAGGGATTAAACCAAATCATACTATAACCCTGGCTAGTTGCATAAAGGGAAGTTTCTTCATCAATAAAACCGTTCATTTCAAAATAGGAAAGCAGCTCATCAGAACTCTCCAAACGAATCCCCTTGTACTCCAGCTCAACTGCCACCTCTTTCAAAGCCGCAAGAAGAAGTGTTCCCAAGCCCTGTCTCTGATGGTCAGACTCAATGACTAAAGAATGTACTTTAGACATTGCGGATTGTCTGACTGGGGACTTGATAGAATATAGCCTAACAGTTGATTTTCATCCCTAGCTAGAAGAAAGGTATCCGCACACTTACGGATACTTTCTTCTAAAATATGGAAAGTCAGCTGCTTTTCAGCTGGAAAAGACGAAGTTTGAATCGCCTCTATCTCAGGTAAATCAGACTTACTTGCCTGAATGATCTTAATTGGAATTTCCATGAGAATATCCTACTGAACATTGCTTGTCAAGTTTGACAAGAGACGCTCAAATGAGTATTCATAGGTTTGGATGTCTCCTGCTCCCATAAAGACATAGACAGCATTGTCATGGTCAAGTAGTGGAGAAACATTTTCAACAGTGATCACTTGGTGTTTTTTGTTGATTTTTTGGGCTAGGTCTTCTACCTTAACATCCCCATGGTCTACTTCACGAGCAGATCCATAAATTTGCGCTAGGTAAACTGCATCCGCTTGGTTCAAAGCGTGGGCAAAGTCGTCCAACAAGGCAATGGTTCTTGTAAAGGTATGCGGTTGGAAGACTGCTACAATTTCCTTGCTTGGGTATTTCTGACGAGCCGCATCCAAGGTCGCAATAATTTCTGTTGGATGGTGGGCAAAGTCATCGATAATCACTGTGTCATTGACAATTTTCTCAGTGAAACGACGCTTAACACCGGCAAATGTTTTCAAGTGCTCACGCACCAAGTTCAAATCAAATCCTGCTGTGTAAAGAAGACCAATAACGGCTGTCGCATTCATGATATTGTGACGACCAAAGGTTGGAATGTGGAATTGCCCCAAGTCTTGTCCACGGAAGTGAACTGTGAAGGTTGAACCAGTTGTTGAACGAAGAAGCTCACTAGCTACAAAGTCATTACCTTCTGCTTCAAAACCATAATAATAAATTGGTGCATCAGACGTAATTTTACGCAATTCTGCATCTTCACCATAGACAAAAAGACCCTTGGTGATTTGTTTAGCATAGTCGTTAAAGGCATTGAAAACATCCTCTAGACTTGTGAAATAGTCTGGATGGTCAAAGTCAATGTTGGTGATAATAGAGTATTCTGGGTGGTAAGGCATAAAGTGGCGCTCATATTCGTCAGATTCAAAGACAAAATATTTGGCATTGGCCGAACCACGACCCTGTCCCATCTCCAATCAAGAAGCTGGTATCTGTAATGTGAGACAAGACGTGTGACAACATACCTGTCGTTGAAGTTTTTTTCCATGCGCTCCTGCTACTCCCATGCTAACAAAGTCACGCATAAAGCTACCAAGGAACTCATGATAACGTTTGTAGCTGATACCATTTTGGTCCGCATAGGCAATTTCGACGTTGTTATCTGGACGGAAGGCATTTCCAGCGATAATTTCCATATCACCGTCTAGATTCTTTTCATCAAAAGGAAGAATAGTAATCCCTGCCTGCTCAAGACCGCGTTGGGTAAAGTAGTACTTTTCAACATCTGATCCCTGTACCTTATGCCCCATTTGGTGCAACATCAAGGCCAAGGCACTCATCCCTGATCCCTTAATTCCGATAAAATGATATGTCTTTGGCATGTTTTCTCCCCTATTCTGTAATTCTGGTCAGATTCAACTCTTGGGCAACCTGACGTTCTTGTTCTGTTTGTTTACTTTTTTTATTGTATATTTGGCTCTTCTTTAGAAAATCATAGTTGTTTTTCTTTGGAGCAGGTGCTGACACTTCTTCATTCTTGGTAGGGATAGAATGAACTTCTTCCGCCAAGATGTACTGAGACTGGGTCAATTTTTGGCTATATTTGACAAATTCACCAGGATTTTCCTTTTGGAAAGGCGCTGTCGGTTGGTTGCCCTGTCTAAGAAGGCCTGATTTAGAATGACGCCTCGCACGGCTGAAATCCTGAGTTAGATAGTTAGCAGAGCGTTTCTTTTTCAAGTCTGCACGCGCTTCTTCACGCGCCACCTCCGCATAGCTCTTTCCTTCTTTTTTAACCCCTAAAGGAGCTTTTTTAGGTTTCTCGACTTGCTTTTCAATCGGTTTTACTGGCGCCTCTTCAGTAATAGGAGCCCATTCTAAATAATTTTTATCTCGATACTCACCCTTGATATTACTGATCAGATCAGACTCATCGTACAAGTTCATGACTGGCATTTCAGTCAACATGACCTCGTCATCTGACACCAATGGAAATCGTTCTTGTTTCATTTTCTATTTCCTTTCAACACTTCATTATAGCGTATTGTCTTGATTTTTCAAGTACTGGCTTCAGAAATTCCCAAAATTTCTCTAATTTCTGCTAGGGTCAGACTGCCACGTGACTCTGTTCCGTCCAATACTTGTGACACCAGATGTTTCTTCTGTTCTTGGAGTTCCTGAATTTTTTCTTCAATGGTTCCCTTGGTTACCAAGCGATAGACCTCAACTGTTTCTTCCTGACCCATCCGATGGGCACGGCCAATGGCTTGCGCCTTCACCGCAGGATTCCACCAAAGGTCAACCAAGATAACCGTATCAGCACCTGTTAGGTTCAGACCAACCCCACCAGCCTTAAGAGAAATCAGAAAGGCATCTCTTTCTCCTTGGTTAAAGGCCTTGGTCATGTCTTGTCTTTCCTTGGCTGGGGTTGAACCCGTAATTTTAAAAGATGTCAAGCCCAAGTCTGGCAGTTCTTGTTCTATTTTCTCCAACATTCCCTTGAACTGAGAGAAAATCAAGACACGGTGTCCACCGTCTGCCACCTGTACCAGCAGGTCTCGGAGACTATCCAGTTTGCCACTGGCACCCTGATAATCTTCCATAAAGAGGGCAGGGGTGTCACAGATTTGGCGCAAGCGCATCAGACCAGATAAGATTTCCACCCGACTTCGCTGGAATTCCTGATCTGAAACTTGAGCTAGACGGTCCCGCATCTGTTGCAACTGGGCTAGGTAGATAGCCTTTTGCTGGTCTTCCAGTTCATTCTTATAAACCACTTCGATTAAGTCTGGTAATTCAGTCAGAACTTCTTCTTTCTTGCGCCTCATAACGAAAGGCTTGATAAACTGAGCCACTCGCTCTGCTGGTAATTTCATAAATTCTTTCTTGCTTGGCAAAAGTCCTGGCATGACGATTTGAAAAATAGACCACAACTCACCCAAATGATTTTCAATAGGAGTCCCTGACAAGGCAAAGACTGACGGCACCACAAATTGTCTCAAGGTCTGGGCAATCTTGGTCTGGGCATTTTTCATAACCTGAGCTTCATCTAAGAAAAGGAAATCAAAGGCCATCCCCTGATAAAGCTCACTGTCCTGACGAAAGGTAGCATAACTAGTCACATAGATTTGATGGCTCTCAACAAGAATCTCTTCTCGACCAGATTTCAAACCATGAACAACAGCCACATCCAACTGTGGAGCAAATTTCTGAAACTCATCTGCCCAGTTGTAGATTAAACCTGACGGTGCTAAAATCAAAACCCGACTTTCTTTTGTCACTTGACTGGTCAAAAAAGCAATGGTCTGCAGGGTTTTACCAAGTCCCATATCATCAGCCAAATCCCACCAAAACCATAATGATGGAGCATTTGCAGCCAGCCGATTCCTTTTTCCTGATAATCTCGTAAATCAGCCTTAACCTGAGTTGCTTGTCTAGGGAAGTCCTCTGGATGCGTCAAATCGTGAGCCAGATTCTGGAATTCTTGTGAAAAAGAAACACGATCTCGTCCTTCAAAGAGATGAGCTAAACTATAAGCCAAAGATTTTCGAGCCTGCAAGGCCCCATCTTTTAATTCAAACTGCCCCAGTTCCTGTAGATTTTGGCGAATTTTCTTGGTTTCTTCATCGAAAAAGTAGACTTTATTAGACGAATCAATATAAAAATCTCGATTATCAACCAAGGCCTGCATAGCTTGGTCAATTTCCTCTTGGGCTATATCTTGAAAATCAAACTGGATTTCCAAGAGACCTCCCTTGGAAGCAATCTGCACTTGAGGGCTTGCTAGGTTATAGAGTTCTTCTAACTTGTCTGATAAATCAACATTCCCCAGTTTTTCAAAGACTGGAATGATTTCGTGGAAGAAATGATAAACAGACTCTGCTTTTAGGGCCTGACGCCAAGATTGAAAGTCTGCTTCAAAACCTGCAACCAAACAGACTTGGAAAACTCTTTCTTCTAAGTCAGCATCACTCGAAAATGGTAATTTTTCTAGCTCTTGTCGGCTTGATACCTGCCTATCCCCATAATCAAACTGAATCTCTAAACGAATCCGATTGTCTTCTTCCCTGTCAAAGTAAAAAGAGGGCTCAAAGGATTTGATTTGTAGACGTTCTGGAGCTGAAACGGTCCCCATCTGGCTAAAAAGAGTTAAACAAGAAGCTAACTTATCGCGGTCACTGCTATCAAATTGCAAGTATTTCTTTCCATGCTGATCCACAGGTAGCGCTTTGATTTCCTTGAGAAGACGCATCTGCTGGTCTCTTAGAAAATAAACCTGTCCTTTATGGAAAAGTACAGCTCCCTGATAAAAGACATTGACCCTAGGACTCTCACTGATTTCCATTTCAAAATAGTCCGAGTATTCTGTTACTGTAAAGGCAAATAGATTGGCATCAGCATGCATATCCTGAAAGCAGAGTCTGATAGCTATCCACTTGATGGTCAAATTGAAAATGAGGCAAGGTCATCAGTAAATTCACACCCTGCTCAAAAAAAGTCAGAGGGAAAAAGAGATGCCGACCCTGGTTTTGGAAAAAGAGGTCTGGAGCCTGTCCTTCCTCCATCAGTCCACGCAAGAAAGTCAGAAGTTCTTGGCTGGCCTCATCAAAGGTTTCCCAAGAAAGAGACTCCTCATAAATCTTGCCAATCATATAAGACTTTCTCTGCTCGACAATCCTTAAAAAGAGTGGAATATCCCGAATGACGTAGTATTTTTGGCTATTGATTTGCCCGATTCTAAGAGTCCACAAGATATGATTGGTTCCTGCTTCCACCTGCCCCACAGTCGATAACTCATAGGCACGTTCTGATTTTGGAGACAAGATTCGGTCCAAAAATTTGCCACCCAAGGTCACCTTGGTTTCAACGGCCTCTTTTTCTTCATGACCTTCTTCCAGACTCTGCAAGATTTCCTGACCACGCTCATCATTTTTTAGAAAATGCTCCAGCGCTGCCAAATGCACACAGTAGCCCCTCTTTTGGAAAAAATCACAGGCACAAAAAACCAAATCATCCTCTAAACTATAGCGCAGTTCTTCTTCTGCCACGCGAGCGTAGAGCCGATTATTCTTTTCCTTGATGATGTCAACCTTACCAGTTTCATAAAGGGCAACGCCTTCGATACGGACTTTCCCCGGAATCAATTTAGCCATATTTTTACCTTTACCTTATCTTTTTATTATACCATATTTTCCCCTATGAAAATAGCCTTCTAGGAAGACTTTTCTCCTAGAAGGCTGGATTTTTAACGTTTGGCAAAAGTCGTCACAATTCGCTGACAAACTTCTTGCAACAGGGATTTAGGCATGGCTACATTGAGACGGGCATGGAGACTTCCTTCCTCTCCAAAATCCAAACCACGGTTAAGGATAACCTTGACTTCATTTCTCAACAGCTCTTGCAATTTTTCATCAGTCAGGTCATAGGCTGAAAAATCAAGCCAAATCAAGTAGGTTCCTTGCGGTTTCATGACCTTGATTTTAGTCTCTTTTTCAAATAGATCGACCACATAGTTGATGTGTTCTTCAAAGACTTGCTTGAGCTCCTCTAGCCAATCCTTCCCATAGCGATAGGCAGCTTCTGTCGCCAAATAACCCAAGCCTGAAATTTCGTGCTGATTATTGGCCAACTGGCGTTTCTGGTAAGCCAGTCTCAACTTAGGATTTTCAATGACTGCATAGGAATTTTTTGTCCCAGCAATATTAAAGGTTTTAGTGGCACTGCTCAAGACGATAGCAAATTCTTTAAAGTCAGGGTTGACAGTATTGAAGGAATGATGCTTGTGACCAAAGAGGGCCAAATCTTGGTGAATCTCATCTGAAACCAAGAAAACACCGTGTTTTTGGCAGAGTTGGCCAATCTTCTCCAACACTTCCTTTTCCCAAACACGTCCACCAGGATTGTGAGGGTTGCAAAGAATATAAAGTTTGACATCCTCTTCTACCAAATCCTTTTCAAGTCGGTCAAAGTCAATCTCAAACAGACCATCCTTTTCCACCAAAGAATTGGTAATCAATCTACGGTTGTTCAACTTGACACTGCGTGCAAAGGGTGGATAGACAGGTGTGTTAATCAAAACCGCATCGCCTTCTTTTGTAAAGGCTTGAATAGCTGTTGAGATGGCTGGTACCACACCCTCGATAAAGACAAGAGCCTCTTTGTCAAAGTGGTAACCGTGTTGTGTGGCTTCCCACTTTTGAACTTCCTTAATTAACTCTTCACTGGCATAGGTATAGCCATAAACCAGTTGGTCTGCGTAAGTCTGCACAGCTTGGCGGATTTCAGGCAAGACTACAAAGTCCATATCCGCTATCCAAGCTGGTAGGACTTCGCTATCCGTTTCTGCTTCTTTCCATTTATAGGTATGATGCCCTAAACGGTTTGGCAGGCTTGTAAAATCATATTTTCCCATCTTTGTCTTATCCTTCTAATGCTTGGCGCAAATCTGCAATCAAATCTCTAGCATCCTCAATCCCAATTGACAAGCGCAAGAGGTCATCTGTCAAACCATAAGAATGGCGTACTTCTGCTGGAATATCAGCATGAGTTTGTGTCGTTGGATAAGTAATAAGACTTTCCACACCACCCAAACTTTCCGCAAAAGAGAAGACCTTGAGACTGTTCAAAATATGAGGAATGCGTGTTTCATCGGCTACTTTAAAGGAAATCATCCCCCCACGACCAGTGTAAAGAACTTCCTTAACTGCTGGAGAATCCTTCAAAAAGGCAACCACTTCTTGGGCGTTGGCTGTTGAGCGCTCCATACGAAGAGACAAGGTCTTGAGACCACGAATCAATTGATAACTGTCAAATGGAGACAAGACTGCCCCTGTCGTATTGAGATTGTAGAAAAGTTTTTCGTATAGTTCTAAACTATTGGTCACAACTACTCCAGCCAAGACATCATTGTGGCCTGCTAGATACTTGGTTGCTGAATGGAGAACGATATCTGCTCCATCTTCAATCGGACGTTGGTAGATAGGGCTGTAGAAGGTATTGTCCACCACCACTTTGGCACCCTTAGCATGAGCTAATTTTGCTAGTTTTTCGATATCAAATTCCAACATCAAAGGGTTGGTTGGCGTTTCGATATAGAGAACATCCACGTCCTTCTCCAACTCGGCAATCAACTCTTCTTCTGTATTGGCATAGGTAAAATGGAACCGGCCTTCCTGCTCCACTTGATTGAACCAGCGGAAAGAACCACCGTAAAGGTCACGGACAGCCAAGACCTTACTTCCTACTGGAAAGACGCTAAAGGCCAGTACAATTGCTGACATTCCTGAGCTAGTAGCTAGAGCATAGTCTGCTGACTCAATAGCCGCCAAGACTTCTTCCGCCTTACTACGAGTTGGGTTTTTGGTGCGCGTATAGTCAAATCCAGTAGATTTACCAAACTCTGGATGCTGATAGGTCGTTGAAAAATGAAGCGGTGTCACCAATGCACCTGTCGCTTCATCTGATTTAATGCCCGCCTGGGCCAAAATTGTGTTGATGTGTAATTCCTTGCTCATACAATTCCTCCAAATCTATAGTAACTATTGTACCACTTATTTTCATCAACTCATTTTCTTCTTTTCAAGAGCTAGTTATAGTTTCAAACTATATACTTAGCTAGTAAAGCTAAAAAGAATCCAGAAAGCCTTCCAGATTCTTTTGTGAAAATGATTGCGAGTGCTTACTTAGACTGAAAGAAATCCTGTTGGGCTAAATAGTCATAATTGTCTTTGTTAAATTGATACTGGCCCACATGCTGACTAACCTGACCGACATCCACGGAAAAAATGTAGTTTTCATTTTGATAGTTCCAGTTCAGCCTAACTGTATTCAAAACTGTCTTATAAGTAAAATCTTGAACTTGATTCCAAGGCATCTCTACGACTTGATTAGAGCGATTTTCAGTTATATCACTGATGTCCATCAAGTAGATTCCCTTAGGTGTGAATGCCAGAATCTTAGGCTTCACACTCGACTGAACATAGTAGGAACCACCTATAATGAAAAAATCAATAAAGGATTTCAACAATGTCTTTTTCTTAAAAGCCATCAGAAAATTCTTTTGCCCTTCAATGCGACAAGTTAAAAGAAATGATGCAATCTGTTTTTCTGTTGCAAACTCCATAATAGCGCCCATGATGTTACCTCCATAACGATTAGTAAATAGGTAGATAAGAACTCTTCACATAAAAGAAGAACTTATCAATTATTGCGTTTTATCTTACTTTTTTAGCAGACGGCATCCCTCCTATAAAATCGTCCTAGCATGTGCATACTTCAGTTAACACTGGAAGAGGATTTAAAAAATAGCTTCTCACGTTTTTGTTATATTCATTATAACATACATCTAATAAACAATCTAAAAATGTAATACTCTTCGAAAATCAAATTCAAACCACGTCAGCTTCGCCTTGCCGTACTCAAGCACAGCCTGCAGCTAGCTTCCTAGTTTGCTCTTTGATTTTTCATTGAGTATATGCACTTTTCTTCCAACTTCGCTATCATTCTATTAAAAAACGACAGTTTCCTTCGAAACCATCGTTTTTCTTGAAAAATCCTTATTTGACATGTTTTGCCAATTCTTCTTGGGCTTTTTTATTGGATTCTTCTTTTTCTTTTCAGCCATTTTTTTCTTTGGCTTTTTCATATTCATCTTTTGTGACTGTTTTATCTTGTACTTTGAGGTATTTATATGATTCAACCCCTTTATTACCAGCCAATGAATATGGTGATGAGAAAGGAACTAGTTTTCTCAATGTTGGTGTTCCACCAAGTGAAACATTTGGAATTGCTAGAGAGCTATCTACCAACCAAGCTTGGGCATCCGCATATTTTTCATAACGTTTAGCCGGCTCTTGCTCCTTATTAGCTTCTTCCAACATTTGAGTGTAGACATCCAATCCAACAGCCTTGGCCTTGTCATTGGCTTCACCTGGCTCTATACCTAGATTTTGCATCAAACCACCAGAATTAACGTTAAAGACGTCAAGATAGGTTGATGGATCTTGATAGTCTGGACTCCAACCACCGTTGTAAAGATCATAATCCTTCTGAGCTGCAGTCTGAGCAAGATAACCTGAACTCTCATAGTCTTCTGTAGAAAGTTGGTGAACATCAATGACAACATTTTCTGCACCTAAGACAGATTCTATTGATTGCTTCATGGAATTGATTCCTTGAATTTCTGCCTTATTTGTCAAATCTACAGTTTTATCTAAGTGGATAGGGAATTGAACTCCTTTAGCTTGGAGTTCTTTCTTAGCCTCTGCAAATTTAGCCTTGGCTTTTTCAGCATTGTAGTATGGATCTTGGGCATCCGCAAAGTTGATTCCTTGCCATTCTTTACCATAATTCACCATCTTAGAGGCTACTACTTCACCAAAGTCTTTTCCGTTGATACTTACGAAGTTTGGAGGAACAACCAAGTTACGCAAAATCTTAGTTGCACCATCTTCTCCCTGAGATTGAGCCCCGTAGGCTGTACGGTCATAGGCAAAATTAATGGCTTGGCGGAAGTTTTTGTTAAGAACCGCTTCTTGAGTCGATTTCTTCTCAGCATCACTTGTCTTGGAAGTGAATTTATAAGATTTTCTATCTAGGTTAAAGTTTAAGAAGTAAGAAGTAGCATCTTGCATGCTATAGATGATATTGTCCTTATTCTTCTCTTTAATTCCTTCAAAGCTTGAACTGTTTGGATAGAGACGAGCATAGCTATAAGCCCCCTCCACGAAGTTACGAGCCAGTGCATCCTGGTCACTACCATCATAATAGGCCAATTTCACATCATCTACAAAGACATTTTTAGCATCCCAGTAACTAGGATTTTTCTTGAATTCGATAACTGATTTTGAAACAAAGGATTTCATCAAGAAAGGTCCATTGTACAAAATGCTAGATGGGTCTACCTTCCCAAAATCATCCCCTTTTGATTTCAAGAAATCTGCATTGACTGGGAAGAGAATGGTTGAGGTTGTTTTTGAGTTCCAGTAAGATTCTGGTCGTGTCAAGGTATATTGAACAGTTTGGTCATCAAGAGCCTTGACTCCGACAGTTGAAAAGTCTGTTGTTTTACCGTTAATATAGTCATCCAAACCTGCAACGGATTCTTGCACCAAGTACAAGGCTTCTGATTTTTTATCAGCCGCATATTTCAAACCAGTGACAAATCTTGGGCAGTTACAGGAGCATATTCTTCCCCATCTGAAGTATACCACTTAATATCCTTACGAAGTTTGTAGGTATAGGTCAAACCGTCCTTAGAAACACTCCAATCCTCTGCCAAGGATGGAACATAGTTCCCGTATTGGTCATTTTCCATGAGACCATCTACCAGATTGGTCACAATATCATTTGTTGTTGCACGGTTTTCTGCTAGATAGTTCAAACTAGATGGATCGCTTGAGTAAACATAGTTATATGTTTTTGACCCTGTGCTAGAATTTCCACAGGCACTTAACAAAATACCTGCACTTAACACGACACCTGCAAGCGTTGCATACTTGGCCTTAGACTTTTTCATTTCCAGAACCTCCTGATTTAAATATTTGTTTTATTATACAGACTAACTACTTTTTTTAGTCAAGTGTTTTTTTGACATAAAATTCAATTACTTTCATTATTTATTCTCTGTTTTTACATTTCATATCCAATTCTAACAATAAAAAAATGAATAAGAGAGTGTTTTGATTTTTAAAAAACTCAACTTATTCATTTTATTTATAAATTATTTTTTTTAAGAAATTTTTAATTTTGCTCGCAGGCGATCTGCTTGGGCTTTTCCAATCACCTTATCCAATAAACGAGTACGGAGACTCATGACCCCATATACTCCTCCACCCATGGCACCAACAAGAGCTACATAAAGAAAGCTCCACAAACGTCCACTTGGTTGGAAAACAAATCCTAAAATCCACTGGATGGCACCGACACCGATGAACATAACAAGGGTCAACAAACTGATTAAAATGGTTCGCTTCAAAATCACCTTGCGCTTGACACCAGTTACTTGACAAATATCCCGATACATCAAGACGTTAGGAATGATGAGCCCAATGGTTGTGGAAATCAAGGGTCCGTAACTGTGGAAGAGGGCGATGGTAGGTATTTGCAAGACCAGCTTGGCAATGGAACCATAGATAAAATAGAGAACGGCCTTGCGGTTGCGGAACATGGCCTGAAGCATGGGAGACAAGACCATGTACAAGCCTAAAATAGTAGACTGCAAAACTGCAAAGACAAACAAGCCCATAGCCAAACTATCTGGCTTCCCATAAAAGACTGTGTAGAGAGGTTCTCCTACCATGACCACTCCAACCGTTGCTGGTAGTAGGAATACAAAAAGCATGGTAATGCTGTCCTGAACAAGACGAGAAGCTGCCTTCAAGTCCCCCTTGACATAGTTTTCAGTCAAAAGTGGTAAACCGACACCCCCAATTGAAACCCCAACAGAAATCAAAATCATAGTGATTTTATTTGGGTTGGCTGAGAAATAAGAAAACATGACAATTAAGTCTTCATTACTATAGTTGGTAAACCACTTCATGCTATTGATAAAGGTATTTTGGTCCAAGATTTGGAAAAGCTGAATAGCCGAACCAGTCAAGATAAAAGGAATAGCTTCCTTAATCGTATCAACCAAAAGACGCTTGCTGTTAATCTTATCCCCTGTTTCAAAGACTCTTTTGAGTAAACCTTCTTGAGCAAGGAAATAAATCAAAACTCCAAAACTGGCTACCATGCCGACAAAGGCCGCAAAGGTCGATTGGGTAACAGCTGCTAGGTAATCTCCTGAACCGAGCTTCATAATGATAAAGGTTGCTAAGAGCATCCAGATAACACGAATGACCTGCTCAGCAATTTGACTCATGGCATAAGGTTTGAGGTTATTCATCCCTTGGAAAAATCCTCGGATAACACTCATAGATGGGAAAATCAAGACTCCCCAAGCCAAGCTTTGCATAATTGGGATCAAGTCTTTGCCCACGCCAGACAAGTCTGCTAGCCAAGGAGCAAAGACATACAAGATTAGGGCAAAACTATGCCTAGTCCTGTCATAAATCCTAAAAAGCTCCGAATCAGGGCAAAGCTATGCTCCTCTTCTCGCATGGTATTGTACTTGGCAACTTGCTTGGCCACCGCAACTGGAATCCCTGCTGTTGAAACCAGCAAGAACCAAGCATAGATATTGTAACCCATGGTAAAGAGACCATTGGCCGTAGCTGCATAAGATCCCATCCAGATATACCAAGGGATAATATAGATGGCCCCAAGCAGGCGACTGATAAAGTTACTAGCCGTTAACCAAGCAGTCCCCCGTAACATCTGGGCCTGCTGGTGATTGTTTTCGTGCGACATAGATTCCTCATTCAATTTTGATAACTAGGAAAAACTCCTTATCTTCCATTATAAACTTTTCCTTGTTACTTGTAAATTTGCGACTTTCGGTTTACAATAGAAAGTATGATTAAGATTGAAACCGTATTAGATATATTAAAGAAAGATGGTCTCTTCCGCGAGATTATCGACCAAGGACATTATCACTTCAACTACAGCCATGTCGTGTTTGACACCATCTGCTATGACAGTCGCAAGGCTAAAGAAAAGAGCCTCTTTTTCGTCAAGGGTGCTGCCTTTAAGAAGGAATTTCTTCTTTCAGCTATCTCTCAAGGTCTCGATTGGTATGTGGCTGAAAGGACTATGAGGTTGGTATTCCTGCTATCATCGTTAGTGATATCAAGAAAGCCATGAGTTTGATTGCTATGGAATTTTATGGGAATCCACAGAAAAAACTTAAACTCCTTGCCTTTACTGGTACTAAGGGTAAGACAACAGCAGCCTATTTCGCTTACAACATCTTATCTCAAGGGCATCGCCCTGCAATGTTGTCGACCATGAACACAACTCTAGATGGCAAGACTTTCTTTAAGTCTGCGTTGACAACTCCTGAGAGCATCGACCTCTTTGATATGATGCATCAAGCTGTACAAAATGACCGTACTCACCTCATTATGGAAGTCTCCAGTCAAGCCTATCTGGTCAAACGTGTCTATGGTCTAACCTTTGATGTGGGAGTTTTCCTCAATATCAGCCCAGACCATATCGGCCCTATTGAACACCCTAGCTTTGAAGACTACTTCTACCACAAGCGTCTCTTGATGGAAAATAGCCGAGCAGTCATCGTTAACAGTGACATGGACCACTTTTCTGTCTTGAAAGAACAAGTGGCAGATCAAGACCATGATTTCTACGGTAGTCAGTCTAGCAACCAAATCGAGAATTCCAAAGCCTTTAGCTTTTCAGCTACGGGTAAACTCGCTGGAGATTATGATATCCAACTGATTGGTCACTTCAACCAAGAAAATGCCGTTGCTGCTGGACTTGCTTGCCTCCGTCTCGGAGCTAGTCTTGAGGACATCAAAAAAGGTATCGCTGCAACCCGCGTTCCTGGTCGTATGGAAGTCCTCACTCAGAAAAATGGAGCCAAGGTCTTCATCGACTACGCCCACAATGGGGATAGTCTGAAAAAACTCATCAATGTGGTTGAAACTCATCAAACTGGAAAAATTGCTCTGGTTCTGGGTTCGACAGGAAACAAGGGAGAAAGCCGTCGTAAGGACTTTGGCCTCCTCCTTAATCAACATCCTGAAATTCAAGTCTTTCTGACTGCTGATGACCCCAACTATGAAGACCCAATGGTCATTGCAGATGAAATCAGTAGCTACATCAATCATCCTGTTGAAAAAATTGCGGATCGCCAAGAGGCCATCAAGGCAGCTATGGCTATCACAAATCAAGAATTAGATGCTGTCATTATTGCTGGTAAGGGAGCTGATTGCTACCAAATCGTCCAAGGCAAGAAAGAAGCCTATCCAGGAGATGCAGCTGTCGCAGAAAATTATTTATAAGATAGTAAAAAATCAAGGGAAATGAAACCCTTGATTTTTTCTATCTTTATTTAAAAGCGTTTTTCAAACCTTCAACGGCACCTTCTACAGCACCTTTAGCGTCTTCTACAACGTCTTTTGCCTTAGCAACTGTTTTTTCAACAGCTCCTTCAAGTTCTGTCTTGCTATCCCCAGTAACTTTACCAAATCCTTCTTGATAGCGCCTGTTGCTTGTTCCAATTTGTTTTCAAGTGACATATGATTGTCTCCTTTAGTTTATTCCGATATGTGTTACCGGTTACATATAGTTTATACCGAATACTAAGGAAAGTCAAACAATGTGCTCAGAAACAAGAAATCATGCCAAGTAGAAAGTCAATCTGTCCTTATCAAAATCGACAGCCAACTCATACTTTCCATCTTCATTTTGGATAATATAACCTAGGACAACTAAACTGTCCACAAAGATATCACGGCGTTTCTGCATAAGCTGGTCTTTTTTGAGAAATTTCAACAAAAAAGTCGTCATATACTTGAGGGCATACTCAGGATTAACATCTCCCAAAATGTCATAAAGTTCCTGCTGTTTTTCTGTCAAAGGATACTGATGTTTGACCTTGTAGAAATAATTAGACAGGGTCATTTTAGTGCGCGCAAAATCTGTTTTTTTCAACTAAAATAGCTGCATTGGTTTGATTTCGTAATTCCGTCTCAAAACTCTGCTCTAACAAGGCTTGATAGGTCGGACTATCTTCTTTGACAAAAATCTCTTGGTCCAGTTCGAGACTATCAAGTGATTCAAGTATAGGAAGATTGAGGTGATAGCGCTTATTTTCCCGTAGAATCAAGCCTGCCTTTATATACTCTTCCATGAGTTTGTCAACTGCTACATCTGGAAATTGAATCTTAATTTCCCGTAAAATCACATCATCATGCTGGTCCAGATAGCGGATCAATTCTCCAAAAAAAGGCTGTCTCGTCAAACGAGATGGATTAAAAATCTGAATCATGAAGATTCCTTTCTTTACATTCTAACAGAGGCGATGCTGCCAACTGACTGGGATTGGTCCCAGCTTGGTTCAGAGGAACAGGCAGACCTAGTTCTCTGTAATACTCCCTTCAAAAATCACTAATCTCCTGAGTCCCATCCCCAAATTTCATAGGAATAGTTTCAAAAATGGGGAGAATTTCTGCCATATACTGGGAACAGTAAAAACCAGCTCCATATGGATAGAAAGAAGCATTGTAGGGTGCTCCTAGATGTTTGCAAGCTCTTTCCTTCACCGACTGGATATCCATTTCTGGGTAGATATAAAGATCGTACAAATGATTGGACTCAAAGAAGTCTGCTGGTTCTTGACAGATAACACCAAATTTTCCACTAGCATGATAAATCATCCCATCCAAATAAATCGCAACATGGCTATAGTTACCTGTTGAAGTCTGGATGGCCTGCCCCGTATCTGACTCATCTCTCACAAAATCATACTCTTCGAAAATCTCTTCAAACCACGTCAGCGTCGCCTTACCGTACTCAAATACAGCTTGCGGCTAGCTTCCTAGTTTGCTCTTTGATTTTCATTGAGTATCAAATCGCCATTTTCTAACATGCTTCACTCCTAGAAAAAAAGGAGCCGAAACTCCTTTCGATATAAGTCAAACTAGACTTTCCGATTTTTGAACTGACACCCAAAAATCTTACGCATTAAAGCTTTCAGTCAATTGAGGTACCACTTGTTTCTTACGTGAAACAGCACCAGCAAGGAAGGCATGGTTATTTTCAAGTTTGAAGTTGAAGGCTGCTTCAACCTTGCCCATATTAGTACCAAGTGCTAGGATTTCTGAGTTTGAGTTGACGATATCTGTAATCATCAAGACAAAGTCAGAGTAACCGTTGGCAGCGTTAGCAGCTTGCATTGCTGCTTCGATTTCTGCTTGGCGCTCCAATACTTCAGCGATGTCAACTGTGTTTACTTGAGCAACACGGACATTATTTCCGTTCAATTCAAAAGTCTTAGCATCGATGTCAATCAATTCGTCAGCAGATTTGCTAGCCAAGTTTGTACCAGCTTTCAACATAGCTAAACCATATTCTTCCAAGTTGACACCAGCCAATTCAGCCAATTCTGGAGCAATGACTGTATCTGTTGGGTGTGTTGTTGGTGATTTCAAAAGAAGGGTATCTGAAATCAAACCTGAAAGCATCAAACCAGCAAGCTCTTTAGGCACAGCCACACCATGTTCTTTGAACATACGGTAAACGATTGAAGACGCTGACCCAACTGGCTCCAAACGCATGTAAAGTGGGCTTGCAGTTTCAAAGTTAGCCACACGGTGATGGTCTACAACACCATAAACTTCTACTTCAGCGATATCTGATACAGATTGTTGGAATTCATTGTGGTCAGTCAGGATAACTTGCTCTGCACCTTCTGCTTTAGCAGAAGTGATAACACGCGGTGCTTCTACACCAAAATAGTTCAAGACAAAGGCTGTTTCTTCATTTGGAGTTCCAAGGGCAACAGCTTCCGTATCCAAACCGTAAGCTTCTTTTGCAAGGTAGGCAAAAGCTACAGATGACCCGATGGCATCTGAGTCTGGATTTTGGTGACCAAATACTAGAATCTTAGACATGATAATACCTCATTTTGTTTATTCTCTTTATTGTAGCATTTTTTTCGCTTTTTGACAAAAGTAAGAGGAGTCAAAGGACTCCCCGCTACTCTTCAAAATAACTGAGTAAATTTCTATCTTGATTTTCAGATAAAAATATTTCCTTCTGTGGCCTCTTCTTACGCTTGAGAAGAGCTTCTGCCGACATGGCTTCTTCCTTACTGGCAAATCCTTGAGCATAAATAAGTTTGACTGGTAAGCGAGCCCTAGTATACTTGGCTCCCTTCCCACTATTGTGGACAGCAAGGCGTTTTCTCACATCAGTCGTATAACCCGTATAGTAGGAACCATCACGGCACTCAAGCACATACATATAAGCCTTATGATCCATAATAAATCTCTTCAAGTTCAGGCGTATAAGAACCATCATCATTGTGAACAATGAGAGGTGGCAAGACCTTAAAGCCACTTGTTGAGCCATCCTTGATAGCCTCAATCAAGAGCATATTGGCTTCTTTTTCCCGCTTTGGATAAACAAACTGCAGGCGCTTAGGGGCTAGATTATGCCGTTGTAAGGTATCCAAAATATCCAGAAGACGGTCAGGACGATGAACCATAGCCAACCGTCCATTAGACTTGAGAATACTCTGGGCACTGCGACAGATTTCCTGCAAGTTGGTCGTAATTTCATGGCGCGCCAAGAGGTAATGTTCGCTCTCGTTCAGGTTTGAATGAGGACCCACCTTAAAATAGGGCGGATTACACAAAATCATATCCACCTTACTTCCCTGAATGTAAGCAGGCATATTTTTCAAATCATCACAGATGACCTGCATCTGCTCTTCCAAACCATTCAAACGGACAGAGCGTTCAGCCATATCCGCCAAACGCTCCTGAATCTCAACAGCCAATATCTGTGCCTGAGTACGAGTGCTAGCAAATAGCCCCACTGCTCCATTTCCAGCGCAGAAATCCACAATCAAGCCCTTCTTAGGAAAACGTGGAAAGCGTGACAAGAGAACACTATCCACCGAATAGCTAAAAACCTCTCTATTTTGAATGATTTTAATATCTGTCGAAAAGAGCTGGTTAATGCGCTCCCCTGATTTTAATAATTGTTCTTCTTCCATGGTTCTATTATAGCAGATTTATATTAACATTACAAAAAATATAAAACTCTAAACTACTTCTTCTTTTTTAAATAGTGCAAGGCTTCTCTAGTCCAAATTGGCATCATTCGTTTAAGAGGCGCAAAGCCGTAGTTAAAACGGTCGCTTGAAAAGCGTCTCCGTCTCGGAAACTGGTGCTTTTCTTCCTCCAAAGTGCGGATAGAAAGACTAGCTTTCCCTGTAAATTCATCTAAATCCACTACCTGAACCTGAACCTCTTCATCGACTTTCAAGGCGTCATGAATATTTTCAATAAAGCCAGTCCGAATCTCTGAAATGTGAATCAGACCCGTATCACCTGTCTCTAGCTCAACAAAGGCACCGTAGGGCTGAATCCCTGTAATACGACCCTTTAGCTTATCACCGATTTTCATCTTAGTCCTCGATTTCAATTGTTTCAATCACAACATCTTCAACTGGCTTGTCCATCGCCCCCGTCTCAACAGCAGCAATGGCATCCAAGACAACGTAAGAAGCTTCATCAGCTAACTGTCCAAAAACCGTGTGACGGCGGTCTAGGTGAGGTGTCCCTCCTTGGTTGGCATAGATTTCCGCAATCGGTTCTGGCCAACCACCACGAGCAATTTCTTTCTTAGAATAAGGCAAATGCTGATTTTGCACGATAAAGAACTGGCTGCCGTTGGTATTTGGACCAGCGTTAGCCATGGAAAGGGCACCACGGATATTGTAAAGTTCTTCTGAGAATTCATCCTCAAATGATTCACCGTAGATTGACTCGCCTCCCATACCAGTTCCAGTTGGATCTCCACCTTGGATCATAAAGTCCTTGATAATACGATGGAAAATGACACCATCATAGTAGCCATCTTTTGAAAGAGCTACAAAGTTAGCTACTGTTTTAGGAGCATGTTCAGGGAAGAGCTTAATACGCAAGTCTCCATGATTAGTCTTAATAGTCGCAAGAGGACCTTCTACTGTTTCAATGTCTACTTGTGGGAAATGCAATTCTTTTTCTACCATACCAAATCCTTCTAAGGCATCAAAAATGCCACCTTCTTCTAATGTTTTTGTAATATAATCTGCTTTTTCTTTGATGTTATCATGAGAAATTCCCATTGCAACGCTGATTCCAGCATAATCAAAGAGTTCCAAGTCATTCAGCCCATCTCCAAAAACCATGACGTTCTCTGGTTTCAAGCCAAGATGTTCCACAACCTTTTCCACACCCGTCGCTTTGGAGCCTGAAATCGGCACAATATCAGACGAATGTTGATGCCAACGAACCATGCGAAGTTTGTCTGAGAGACTGTCAGGCAAGTGCAAGTCATCTCCCTTATCTTCAAAAGTCCACATCTGATAAATATCTACTTTTTCATGGAAGTCAGGATCCACGTCCAAGTTTGGATAAATCGGATCAATAGCCTCACTGATCATCTCAGTTCGAGCGGAGAGTTTAGCATCATGACTCCCAACCAAGCCATACTCAATTCCTTCTTGCTTAGCCCAAGAGATATACTCCTCAACATCTGACTTCTCGATCTGATGTTGATAAATAACCTGACCTTTTTTATCTTCGATATAAGCCCCATTCAGGGTTACAAAAAAGTCAGGCTTGAGTTCACGAATCTCTGGAACGACACCAAAAATCCCTCGTCCAGAAGCAATACCTGTCAAGATTCCTTTCTCACGTAATTGCTTAAAAACAGTTGGGATTGAAGCTGGAATAAAACCTGTCTTTGAATTCCGCAATGTATCATCGATATCAAAAAAGACAATCTTAATCTTTTTTTGCCTTGTATCTTAATTTGGCATCCATCTCACTACCTCTTTCAATCTAACTCTTTCCATTATACCATAAAGTAGAGAAATCCCCTATTTTCAAAAAGTTTTCAGTTTTATTGTAGGTTCTTGGATGAGAAAAAAATCAATATTTATGAAAAAAATCCATCCAAATTCAACTCGACTTCTCATTCCAGAACTCGTAAAAAAGACCCGTTGGAATCTGAAAAAGAGGTCCACCCGGACCTGAAAAAAAGACCCAACCGGGTCTTTTCTTTAATCTTCGTTTACGAAAGGCATCAAAGCCATTACGCGAGCGCGTTTGATAGCTGTTGTTACTTTACGTTGGTTTTTAGCTGAAGTTCCTGTTACACGACGAGGAAGGATTTTCCCACGTTCTGAAACGAAACGGCTAAGAAGCTCAGTATCTTTGTAATCAACATATTCAATTTTGTTTGCTGCGATGTAATCAACTTTTTTACGGCGTTTGAATCCGCCACGACGTTGTTGAGCCATGTTTTTTTCTCCTTTATAATTTTTAGTTGTCCATTAGAATGGTAAATCATCATCTGAAATATCCAATGGATTTGTTGCTCCAAATGGATTTTTCATCACGTGAAAAAGTCTGGTACTGAATTTGTAGGTGCTGAATAGCTTGCAGTTGGTGCAGAGTAAGCTCCACCTGTATGACCCTCACGCACACTACGGCTTTCCAACATTTGGAAATTCTCAGCCACGACCTCTGTCACGTAGACACGTTGTCCTTGCTGGTTATCGTAACTACGAGTCTGGATACGACCTGTCACCCCGATAAGTGAGCCTTTTTTAGCCCAATTAGCAAGGTTTTCAGCCTGTTGGCGCCACATAACGACATTAATAAAATCAGCCTCACGTTCGCCATTTTGACTCTTAAATGTACGGTTTACTGCAAGAGTAAAAAGTCGCAACTGCTACATTTGATGGGGTATAACGCAACTCAGCGTCACGTGTCATACGCCCTACAAGTACAACATTGTTAATCATAGTTTACCTTCTTACGCGTCAGTTTTGACGATCATGTGACGAAGAATGTCAGCGTTGATTTTTGAAAGACGGTCAAACTCTTTAAGAGCTGCATCGTCATTTACTTCAACGTTAACGATGTGGTAAAGTCCTTCACGGAAATCTTTGATTTCGTATGCAAGACGACGTTTTTCCCAAGTTTTTGATTCAACAACAGTTGCACCGTTGTCAGTCAAAATAGAGTCAAAACGTGCTACCAAAGCGTTTTTAGCTTCTTCTTCAATGTTTGGACGAATGATATAAAGAATTTCGTATTTAGCCATTGATATGTTCCTCCTTTTGGTCTAATGACCCCAAGACTTTGCAAGGGGTAAGTGAGGTTAGCTCACAATAAGCTATTATACTAGAAAAAAATTTTTTACGCAAGTAAAAACACCGAAATAAAAAAAGAAGATGACAAATCATCTTCTCAAAAACTATGAGTTTTTAGTCTTCTTTTTTCTTGCGAGCAAGAAGTCCAAATCCACCTAGGGCTCCAAGAAGTCCAAGCGCTGCAAGACTAGCGTTAGCTTCTGTACCAGTATTTGGCAATTCTTTTTGACCATCAACATATTTAGGTGTTGTTGGTTGTTTTGGTTGCTCAGGTACTGTTGGCATTTCTGGAGTCACTGGTTGCTCTGGGGTCTCTGGCTCTTGTGGAGAAACTGGTTGTACTGGTTCAACCGGTGTTGGAGTTGGCATCTCAACTTTGCGGAAGATATGTCTGATATTTCCATTTGAACCTGTCACAGTCTTCACATATTCGTAACCTGGAATTCTTCCCGGTTCTTTAGAACCTGGCTCAGTTGGTTTCAATGGATTTCCATTCTCATCAGTCCAAATAGTTGTATTTTGCTTACCTGGATTTGGTTGAGGAACAGGTGAAGGTGTTGAAGCTGGTGGTGTTACTTTTTCGTAGACATGTTCTGTATCTCCATTTGGCAGTTTCTTCGTTTCTACGAATCTGTACTCTGGAATGTCTTTCCTATCTACTGTGCCTGGCTCACTTGGATAGTTCGGAATCTCATTGCCTTCTTTATCTTTGAAGAATGTATTCACTTTTTCGTAAACATGTTCTACATCTCCATTTGGCAGTTTCTTCGTTTCTACGAATCTGTACTCTGGGATGTCTTTCTTATCTACTGAACCACTTTCTTTTTCTTTGATTTCATTTCCATCTTTGTCTTTAAAGAATGTTGTTACTTTTTCATAGACATGCTCTACATCTCCATTTGGTAGTTTTTTACTTTCTACGAATCTGTATTCTGGAATGTCTTTCTTATCTACTGTGCCCGGCTCACTTGGATATTTCGGAATCTCATTACCTTCTTTATCTTTGAAGAATGTATTCACTTTTTCGTAAACATGCTCTACATCTCCATTTGGTAGTTTCTTCGTTTCTACGAATCTGTATTCTGGGATGTCTTTCTTATCTACTGAACCACTTTCTTTTTCTTTGATTTCATTTCCATCTTTGTCTTTAAAGAATGTTGTTACTTTTTCATAGACATGCTCTACATCTCCATTTGGCAGTTTCTTCGTTTCTACGAATCTGTACTCTGGAATGTCTTTCTTATCTACTGTGCCTGGCTCACTTGGATATTTCGGAATCTCATTACCTTCTTTATCTTTGAAGAATGTATTTACTTTTTCGTAGACGTGTTCTGTATCTCCATTTGGCAGTTTCTTCGTTTCTACGAAGCGGTAACCTGGGATATCTTTCTTAGGTTGTTCGCCGTCTTCTCTTGGATAATTTGGAATAGATACTTCTTTACCATTTGAATCAACTGTCACATAAGACGTTGTAATCTTCGTATAGTTGATTGGGGTATCTTGACTCGGATCAGTTGGTAATGTTGGTGGCACATAACCTTTAGTTGGATCTTCTGGATCAACTGGTTTCAACGGATTTCCATCTTTATCTCTTGGAATGTAACCTGGAACATAAGGAATTACAATATCTTCTGTTGGTACACCCGGTTTAGTTGGATCACCGTTTGGATCATTTGGATAATCAATACGTGGAGGATTTGTTTGTCCTGGCACGTTTGGAATCCAGGCTCCAAGTTTCTTATAGACAACTTTTTGAATGATATCTTTGTCTTCAGCCTTAACAGTTTGATCCTTGGTAGATGCCTCAATATCTCCACTTACTGCAATATAACCTTTAACAAATGGAAGTTTATTACCAGAAAGAACATCAATTGTAGCTTCTTTCCATTCCCCGTAAGTAACTTCACCTGTCACCAAGTTCACCTTAGCATCACGAGTAAATTTAACTGATGAAGTCACAGAAGTAGTAACCTCTTTACCATCTCCATCAACATAAGTAATTGTACGAGTTACTTCTTCTGAAGTTGTCAATTCCTTAACGCTTTCAGGCCATACTGGTGAATTTGGATCCTCTGGATCAATTGGTTGACCTGGAACTGGTATCACATCACTTGGAATAACTGGAACAAGGCGTGGTTGAACAGTAACAACAAATTTTTGAATAGCTTTTGTATCATTATCAAATGATTGCTTGCTGCCATCAGCTTTTGTAAACTCGTCAGACACTAAGTTCGTAGCCAAGTTTTTTCAGTGCGTTGATACGTTCTGCAGTAGAGTAGTTCATTTCAGAACCAGAATCACCTTGAAGGATATCCACTTCACCAAGAATTATTCCGTTAGTATCTTTGTAAGTTACAGTTGCAACTTGTGTATCAGACTTCACTTCATAAACAGTTGGTGTATACTTAGCTTTCGCTACAGCGCCATTAGTATCCTTACGTACAATAGTTACTCCTGTTGCAGTTCCAACGAAATCTTTATTTGGTGTGAAGGTTACCTTACCTGTTGCATCAACAGTATACGTTCCTTCGTTTGGAACTGTTTTACTTGTTGTACCATCTTCAAATGTAGCAGGAACAGTATTGTCCATTGGTACATCTTTATGACCAGGTACAAATGTTGGTGTACCAGATTGAAGAGTGTTCTTAGGACCTGTAGAACTTGTATCCACACCTGTTGGTGTAACTGGTGTTACAGTTGGAGTGTAACTTGACTCAACAGTTGTACCATTTGTAGGATCTGTTACAACTACTTTAGCTGGGTCTGGTGTGCCAACGAAGTCTTTATTTGGCGTGAAGGTTACTGTACCAGTTGGATCGATTGTATATGTACCGACTGTCTTACCATCCTTAGTAGCTGGGATAGTTGTTTCCTCAGTTCCAACGAACTTAGCTGGATTATCTGTTGTTGGTTTCAACTCAGTTCCATCAGCATGTTTATATGTTGGAGTACCTGTCTGTGTCTTACCTTGTATATCAGTTGATGTAGCAGGTGTTGTAGTTGGAGCTACTGGTGTATAAATAACATACACTGTACTATCAGTTGACTCGTTTGTTACCTCAAGACTTGTAACAGTTTTCTTATCATAAGTATAATTAGCTACTTCTGGAGAAACTACTGCCTCAAGAGTTTGTGCTGCTGACCAGTCAGTGTATTCCACATTTCCTGTTACCAAGTTAATGCTTGCGCTACGTGTGAAGGTTACTGTTTGAACTTTATCAGCTGTTACTTCTTTACCATTTTCATCGTTGTAGCGGTACTTGATTGTACGAGTAACTGTCTTAGTTAACTCAAGATTTTCTGCAGTACTTGGCCATACAGGTGAGTTTGGATTTTCTGGATCCACTGGTTGTCCTGGAACAGGTTTCTCATCATTTGGAGTCACAGGTTCCACACGTTGTTTAACTATTACCGTAAAGTTTTGATTCACCGCTGTGTCGTTATCAAAAAGCTTATCAGCTGTCGTTGCTACAATGAAACCATCTTCTACTAACGTATAGCCAGCTTTCAAGAGCTGCAATTGCTTTTTCACGATTAACAAAGTCGATAGTTCCTTTATAAACACCCTCTACTGTCTCAACAGCTGCTTCTGGAATTTTAGCTGAATCTATAGCAACTTCTGCACCAGTTGTCACATCATAGTAAGAAATAGTTGCTGTTTGAACATTCTTTCTATAAGTATATGTCACAGTAGTTTGCTCATTTGTAACCTTACCTGAAACCTTCTTAGTACCTTCATCAACCTGACCGTTTGTTGTTTCCACTTTAACAAGAGTGTAACCAGGAATTTCTTTTGGTTCAGTTGTAAACGGAGTCGTCACTTTTTCGTTATTTACTGGAGTTGTTGAAGGAGAGATAACGTTACCCTCTTCATCCTTATACTCAACAATGACTGTTCCATCTTCAGCAACAACAGTTGGAGTGTAATTAGTTGTTACAGTAGTACCGTTGATATCTGCAATTTGTACACGTACTGGTGTAGCTTTGCCTGTAAATTCTTCAGTTGGTTGGAATGTAATGACATTAGTTGTTTTATCAAGAGTGTAAGTTCCTTCACCATCAACCGTAACTGTGGTTACAGAATTTCCATTCGCATCAAGAAGTGTCAAAGTACTCTTATCAAGAGCTACTGATTTTGGTTGACCATCTTCACCTAATACCTCAGATGTTTCTCCTTTAGCGAAGTTCAATGTTGTAGCATCTGTATCAGGGGTGTCAAAAACAATTTGTGACGTTTGCGCTTGACCTTGCTTACCAACTGTCGCTGATTCTTTAGCTGTTGGGGCTACAGGAACTACTGTTGGAGTATAAGTAGCTGTACCTGTGATGACTGTTGATTCACCTTTTTCATTAGTAATAGTAGCTGATGCTTGAACTGTTACTGGTGCTGGTGTTCCTGTATAAGTTGCAACTGGTTGGAATGTTACTACACCTTTTGTTGAATCAATTGTATATGTACCAACATTTTCAACAGTAACTGAAGTTGCAGTCGTTGGATTTCCAGTAGCTGGATCTACAAGTTTGTAATTTGATACTGGAGCACTATCATCTGATGATGAGAATCGTGGTGTTTCTGACTGCTGTTCACCTTGGATATTCTTAGATGTTACATTTTCACCAGTAATCGTGATTGGTCTTACAGTTGGTTTATAAGTAGCTGTTGCTGTCTCACCATTTGAGTCTGTTGCTTGAACAGTTACTCCTGTTCCTTCTTCAGTAAATGTTGGGACTGGTACAAAGGTTACAACACCTGTTTTTGGATCAATTGTGTATGTTCCTTCATTTGCAATTGTAACACTAGTAGTTGGTTGCATCGTTGTTGGATCAATCAACTGACGTGTTGCAATCGTTACTGATGGATCTGATGTTTTAAATTCTGGTGTTCCAGTTTGTGTTTTACCTTGAACGTCTGTAGATGTTGCATTTCAGCTGTTATAGTTACATCTGTGACAGTTGGAGTGTAAGTAGTCGTTACAGTAGTACCATTTGCATCTGCAATACGTACATTAACTGGTTTTGTAACAGTTCCTGTGAATGTTGCAACTGGTTGGAATGTAATAACATTTGTCGCTTTATTCAGTGTATAAGTTCCCTCATTTTCAACTGTTACAGACGTTACAGCATCACCGTTTGCATTAAGAAGAGTTACTGATGCTGTATTAAGATCAACAGATTTTGTTGTATTTGCATCAATAGCAACTGTTCCTTTAGCAAAGTTCACAGTTGTATCATCTGTATCTGCTGCGTCAAACTTAATAGCAGAAGTTTGGGCTTTCCCTTGAGGTCCAGTTGTTTGAGACGCTACTGCGGTTGGTGTTACTGGAACTACTGTTGGTGTGTAAGTAGCTGTCGCAGTTGCAGTAATATTAGCATTGTTAGCATCTGTACCTAAAATTGCAGTTAGTTTAACAGTTACTGGAGTTGCTGGTCCTGTGAATGTTGGAAGTGGTTTAAAGGTTACAACACCTGTTGCTGGGTCAATTGTATAAGTTCCCTCATTTGCAACTGGTAAAGTATCAACTAGACTACCATCAGCTGCAACCAACTTAGCTGGTGATGTTGCACTTGGTGAGATGGTTGAACCATCACCTACAGAAGTAAAGGTTGGTGTTCCCGTTTGAGTAGCTCCTTGGATATCAGACGATGTAGCATCGTGACCTTTAATCGTATCCTTAACCGTAATGGTGTAAGTTGTTTTAGCTACAGACGAACCTGCACCTGAATCTGTACCTGAATCTGTACCATCCAAAGTAGCCGTAACAGCATTTCCGTTACTATCAATCACATCTACAACAACTGTATACACACCCACTTCTGATAAAACATAATTACTAGCTAATGTGTAAGCTGCAGCATCTGTCTTTGTATCATATACTTTTTGAGCTCCAGATGGTGATGTTACTGTCAAACGAGTAATGTAAGTCGTTTTATTATGAGCAGTATCTTCTTTATCTGCAATCGTAACTGCAGCTTGTGCCGCATTACGAAGATCAACAGTTGTTCCCTTAGTTGATTCATAGCTTGTTGATATTGCAGTTGGTTTTGTGTTGATGATAGTTGCAACATCTGTATTAGTAGCTTTACGACCTCGAATTTCACCGCCAAATCCTGATGAAGTCATGATATTCCATGATTGATCTCCAAGTTTAGTAGCTGTCACAGTAGAGCCATCAGAAGCAGTCCATGCATCTTTAAACTTATCATAAGTTACTGTCACAGACATACCAGCTGCTGATGTGGTATTCTTACTTGCTACTGTCGTTGGATGACGAGTTACTTCGCCAACACTTTTAATCGTACCATCAGCTGTGAACGTACGTGTATAACTGTAGATATAAAAATTTTCCGAACCATCTTCTTGAGCTTCTGTATAAACTTGTCGTTTAGTCAAAGTATACGTTCCGTCTGCATTCGTTTTTTGAACCGTTGCATAAGACTCTGGCAGTTCCCAATGCCCAGTTGTTGAGCTCAGTGTAGCTTCATGAGTTGTATTATCTACATCTGTAAGTGTTACTTTATTACGTAGGAAAGTACTCTTGATATTTTCAGTGATTGCTTCAACCTTGATGTTATCCACTCCAGCTGTCGCAGTTGCAGCTTGTGTAACAGGAACATTAATTTTTTCACCTACTGTACCCAAATTTGTGCCTACTGCTGCAGCCGTATTGGTTGTCGTCACTGCATTACCATCTACATCTTCTCCTGATGCAACTACAACCCAACTTCCATTTTGATTTTGAAGAACAGTCTTCGTTCCATCTGGCATGGTAACTACAGCGTTTGTTGCACCTTTAGAAATAGTCACAGGTACAGTCTCTGAGTAAGTTTCAATATTCAAAGCTTCTACTTTTGGTCTAACGGTAACTGTTAGACCTGCTTGCGTTTCTTGCCCTGATTGAATCCATTGTTCTTTATTTCTAGGGCTGTTATAATCTTTCGCATAAGTCGCTACATAATAAACCCCTGCTTCTGTTAATGTACCAGATAGCTTCCCAGGTGCACTATAAGTTGGTTGACCATTAACATCAATAAGCTTAGCTTTGTTTTCTGGATCCATCTGATAGTTAACTCCTGGAATCGTTGTATCACTATCTGTTAGAACACGAGTTCGATTATCTGTATTAACTCCAGCAACCCCTGTTATTGCTGTACGATATGTTTGCCGAATAGTAGTGCTCGTCCCATCAGCTTTTGTATAAGGTACATTCCCACCTTGACCACGAAGTGTACGAGCTCCCGATGCATCTTGATACTTGATATCAATGTTAATATCATCTCCAACCGTCCGTTCATAGACTGCATCATCAGTTTTTATAACAGGTGGAGTTGTATCCATCCATCCAATCCATCCCATACGCATATTCTGGAAAGTCGTTGTAAGAGTTGCTCCTGTTTTACTATTTGTAAACGTCACTGTTGTACGTGTATCATATACCCCATTTTCAATGTTGGCTGTGATGATTCCCTCTATAACATCATTTTCTGCATCATATGTTAAACCAGGTGGTAAGTTTTTTCCTGGATCCACTTTAGTTACAGACCAGCCTTTAGCAGCTGCGTCAGCTGTTACACCGAAACGAGATTTAAATCTAGGGATATACACACGATCAATTCCTTGTTCATATGCTAACTTATAGATTTCCGTCGCAAGGAACTCATATCCTCCATTATTCGAGAATACAGTCGCAGTACTTGAAGAAATAGTACTACCACTTGGACGAAGCTTACCCCTCCACATCGGAGCTTCAAGAGCCAACTTTTTAGCCATTTCTGGAGTTAGTGGATAATCCATACGTCCTTTATTGTTATGACCAATTGTTACAAGATCTGAAAACATACCGTTTTTAGGATTGCGATCCTCTCCGTCACGCTGGTTAGAATAGACAACAACTTCTAATCCTTCAGCCGAGCCATTTACAGTAGTGTAGTTGTTTAATTCACCTGCCCCCCCAGAGGTTTTCCCCTCTGCATTAAACATAGATATCTTTACCTGTCGCATTTTCAGGTGTCACAACTCCTGATGCATGAGTGGTACGTGTACCATTTGTATTGACGGTTGATTCAGCGTAGAAATCTTGTGCTGCCAACGCTACAGCAAACTTCCCATCACGGCCAATTCCTGCTTTTTCAAGCTCACTGTAAACCGCAAGAATTGATTCATTTAAGCGAGCTAATTGAGCATCTACTTGTTCCTTTGTGACACTCTTGTCAGCTAAAAGAATTTTTGATTCGTCAATTACGGCTTGGTTCTTGGCTACTGCTGCTTCAATTGCTGCTCGATTCTCTTCTGCTACTTCCTTCTTACGAAGTTCTGTAGCAACGAGGGTATTGGTTACATCTGCTTCTGATGTAACTTTATCGAGTTCCGATTTAGCTTCTGAAAGAGCTTTTTCAGCTGGAATAGCTTTCTTTTCAACTTCTTCTTTAGCCGCCTTATCCTTATCAGCCTGTTCTTTCTCTAGTCCTAGTTTGTTTGATTCAGTTACAACTGTTCCCAATGCAGAAAGAATCTCTTTTTGAACATTTACCTCTTCTTGCTTGGCAGCTTCATTTGCCAAAACAGCTTTCGCAGTAGCTAAAGCTTCACGAACATTGGCTACAACTGAGGCATCCGCATACTTAGCATTTGATAATGCAGACTCTAAATTTGAAATACTCGTTTCAAGAAGTGACTTATTTACTTTAACTTCTTCTTTCTTAGGTGTTTCAGCTGTCTTTTCTGTCAACTGAGTATTACTTTCTCCCAATTCTGGAGAAGTATTTCCTACTTTCTGAATATTTTCTTTGGAATCTGAAACTGGATTTTGTTCAGTTGCTGATACCGCACCAGCTCCAAGAAACATCAAACCAGCCGCAATCGCTACCGATGCCGCACCGAAACTATACTTACGAATACCGTAACGTATATACTTTTCCGTTCTAAAATCTTGCTGTTTTCCCTTCATTAGACTTAGAACCTCCTTTATGCATGTTTTTTAATATTGAATTGAAATATGCAGACAAATAAAAAGCCCCCCCCCCCTTAAATTTTTTAGTAATATTAAGAGGTTATCATTTTAAAAAGGGTTGCCCAATAATTATCAATGTCACTTAATATTGTATCATGCGAATATTATTAATTCAAGTTTCATGTCTATATATTTATTGTTTCAATCCACTATACCTGATAATATTTCCTTTCGTTTCTAGAGCTTTCCATAAAAAAACGCCACATGGGCGTTTTCCTGTTCTTATGGTTTGATACGATGCAACATACGTGGGAATGGAATGGCTTCACGGATGTGTTTTGTTCCTGCTGCGAAGGTTACCATACGCTCGATACCGATACCAAATCCTCCGTGTGGAACTGTACCGTATTTACGAAGGTCAAGGTAGAATTCGTACTCTGTACGATCCATACCAAGTTCATCCATCTTAGTGACAAGGGCATCGTAGTCTTCCTCACGCATAGACCCACCGATGATTTCTCCATAGCCTTCTGGAGCAAGCAAGTCTGCACAGAGCACGCGCTCTGGATTTCCAGGAACTGGTTTCATGTAGAAGGCCTTGATGGCTGCTGGATAGTTCATGACAAATGTTGGTACACCAAAGTGGTTTGAAATCCAAGTTTCATGTGGTGAACCAAAGTCATCTCCATGCTCAAGATGTTCGTAGTCAGCATCTTCATCATTCTCATGCTCTTGCAAGAGGTCAATGGCTTGATCGTAAGTAATGCGTTTGAAGGGCTCTGCAATGTAGCGTTTCAAGAGTTCTGTATCACGTTCCAAGGTTTCCAAGGCTTGAGGCGCACGGTCAAGAACACCTTGTAAAAGAGCTTTCACATAAGCTTCTTGCAAGTCAAGCGACTCATCATGTGTCAAGTATGAGTACTCTGCGTCCATCATCCAGAACTCAGTCAAGTGACGGCGCGTTTTTGATTTTTCAGCACGGAAAACTGGACCAAAGTCAAAGACACGACCAAGAGCCATAGCACCAGCTTCTAGGTAAAGTTGACCTGATTGGCTCAAGTAAGCTGGCGTTCCAAAGTAGTCAGTTTCAAAGAGTTCTGTTGAATCTTCTGCCGCATTTCCTGAAAGAATTGGGCTATCAAACTTCATGAAACCGTTCTTGTCGAAGAACTCATATGTTGCATAGATGATAGCGTTACGAATTTGCATCACAGCTACTTGCTTACGAGAACGGAGCCATAAGTGACGGTTGTCCATCAAGAAGTCTGTTCCGTGTTCTTTTGGTGTGATTGGGTAGTCTTGAGATTCACCAATTACTTCGATGTCTGTAATGTCCAACTCATAACCAAACTTAGAACGTTCGTCTTCTTTGACAATACCTGTCACATAAACAGACGTTTCTTGGCTCAAACGTTTGATAACATCAAACTTCTCAAATCCTACTTCTTCACCAAATTTTTCTACAAAGTTTGGTTTAAAGGCCACACCTTGGAAGAAGGCAGTTCCATCGCGTAATTGCAAGAAGGCGATTTTCCCTTTTCCTGATTTGTTGGCAACCCAAGCGCCAATCGTCACTTCCTGACCAACATAGTCTTTTACATCAATAATCGTTACACGTTTTGTCATTGTTTTTCCTTTTTTTTTTTATTCTTTATGGCAAACCACTTCTATATTGTTCCCATCTGGGTCAATCATAAAAGCAGCGTAGTAAATCGGTTGCTCACTGCGATAACCAGGAGTTCCATTGTCTCGCCCACCTGCCTCTAAGCCAGCCTCATAACAAGCCTGAACCTCTTCCTTATTTTCTGCTAAAAAAGCAAAGTGAATAGGATCTTGTGTCCCCTGAGCCAGCCAAAAATCACCATCAGGATGAGGGCTGTTTGGGGCAAGAAAACTGATTAGAGAAGTAGTCTTAAAAGCCAATTTATAGCCCAAAGGAGCGAGAAAACTCCTATAAAATCCTTCTGAAATTTGTAAATCCTTTACCTTAATTTCAAAATGATCAATCATTCTCACTCTCCATAAATGCTTTCAAGCGTTTAACCGCTTCTTTAAGCGTATCTAGATCTGTCGCATAGCTGAGACGCACATTTTCTGGTGCTCCAAATCCTGCTCCTGTTATGAGTGCCAAACCAACTTCTTCAAGAATAGCTGTTGTAAAGTCAGTAACATCCGTATAACCTTTCATCTCCATGGCTTTTTTAACATTTGGAAAGAGATAGAAAGCTCCTTGTGGTTTGACAACTTCAAAACCAGGGACTTCACACAAGAGTGGATAGATGGTATTGAGACGTTCTTCAAATGCTTGACGCATAACTTCTACAGAATCTTGCGGTCCAGTTAGGGCTTCGATGGTTGCATATTGTGAAACAGCAGTTAGGTTAGAAGTTGTTTGACCTGTCAATTTGCTCATAGCAGCAATGATTTCTGGATCACCCACTGCATAGCCTACCCGCCAACCTGTCATGGCATAAGCTTTTGATACACCATTAATGACAATGGTTTGCTTGCGAATGGCTTCTGATAGACTAGAGATTGGAACAAATTCATTTCCATTATAAACAAGGCGGCCGTATATATCATCAGCTAAAATCAGAATGTCATGCTCAACTGCCCAATTTCCGATAGCTAGTAATTCTTCACGAGTATAAATCATACCAGTCGGATTAGATGGTGAATTGAGAACCAAAACCTTTGTTTTATCTGTCCTAACTAGTTCTAGTTGATCCACCGTAACTTTAAAATCATTGTCTTCTTTAGCTTGAACAAAAACTGGAAGCCCTTCTGCCATCTTGACCTGATCTCCATAACTAACCCAGTATGGAGTTGGAATAATAACCTCATCTAAAGGATTAATTACAGCCATAAAGAAAGTATAGAGGGAGAACTTGGCACCTGTAGCAAAGGTAACCTCGTTACTTGCGACAGAATAGCCATAGTAGCGCTCGAAGTAGGTGTTCACCGCAGCTTTTAATTCTGGTAGGCCTGAAGCTACTGTATAGAAGGAAGCCTGTCCTTCTCGAATAGCTTTAACTGCTGCATCCTGAATATTTTCAGGGGTGTGAAAATCTGGTTGTCCCAAGGTCAAGAAAAGGACATCCTTACCTTGAGCTTTTAATTTTTTTGCTCTCGCATCACTAGCTAAAGTGACACTTTCTTCCATTTCTAAAACACGGTTGGATAGTTTCATAGGCCCTCCTTATTGACCAATGCTCCTGTTTCAAAATCTACTAGATAAAAATCAGAGCCTGACTTGACTTCCCAGATTGGCTTGTTTTGATAACGGCCAAAGGTAATCTTGTCAATCTCGCCAGCTCCTTTTTCCTTAGAAAGAGCTTCTGCTTTTTCTCGTGAAACACCCTGATTTAGCTGATAAACGTAAATCTTATGGTCATCTTTTCCAATCAGGACAGCAAGTGCTTCTTGTTTTTTATTACGACCAAGAACGCTATAATAGGATTCCAAGCCATTGTATAAGTCAACCTGATCAGCCTGCTCTAATCCTGCATACTGCTGAGCTAATTTTTCTCCTTCACTTTTAGCTGTTTGATAAGGTTTCATACTCAGAAACACCAGATACAGAAAGGAAGCACTGATAACCACAAACAAAATCGTCATCCCTAGACCATACTGCCACAGTAGATTATTTTTTGCTTTTTTTTGTCTTTTTTTCACTCGTCTATTTTACCATCTATCTGGCTTTATTACAAGTGAATGCAAGAATACTCTTCGAAAATCAAATTCAAACCACGTCAGCTTCTCCTTGTCGTACCCAAGTACTGTCTGCGGCTAGCTTCCTAGTTTGCTCTTTGATTTTCATTGAGTATAAGAAACCAATTCTATTTCTTCCTTCAAAGCAAACCGATTTTTCTTAGTTAAAACCGAGCAAGAAAAGTAAAGACAGCTCCAAAATCAACCTATTAAAAAACCTGAGCTTGGCACTCAAGTTTTCGTAAGTTTTTTTGATCTATGGAATCACTTTATCATCCATTCTTTTAGCCATTTTTCCTAAAAATATAGGCAGTAGAAGGCTAATCATGACTAAAAAGGATCCTAGATAAAGAAATGTTACTACAAAGCCTAAATGGTCAATCAACCAGCCTGTCAGTGGGAAGAACACAATCATACTGAGGCTAAACATCATAGAGTAGACACTCAGCATGGTTGCCCTTACTTCACTTGGGAGCCGCTCTTGCAAATCGTTGTCAAAAATCGGCTGAAAAAGAGCATATAGAGCATTACTAATCAAATAAATCAAAATATAGATTAGAGGTGTTCCAAAATAGGACAACAGGTAGGTAACTCCAGTCAGCAGGACAAGAATAGGGAAAAGCTTCAAGGCAGCATATTTCTTTCCAATCCTACTCGCTAGATAAACTGCGACGATATTTAAGAGACTACCAAGTAGCATAACTGCTGAAATTTGCCAACCACTTAAATCTGGTAACTGATTTTGATAGTAAAAGTAAAACATGCACATGAGTACTCCGACAATCTGAGACAAAATCATCCAGTTGAACAGCATGGGATTTCGCTTCAACTCATCCTTAACAGTCCAAATAATCTGTTTCATGGTCACACTATCAGCTTTTTCTAGCTTGACACTAGGTTCTTTCAGCATCCAAATCAGGAAAAGAACTATGATAGAAGTGGCAATCATGATATAGTAGGTCAGGTGCAATTGACCATGGACAAAAAATCCTGCCAACACTGTCCCCAAAGATCGAGTTCCTTCTGCTACTCCTGACATAAAACTTGAAATAGATAGATAACGCTCCTTTAGTCCAGCCTCTACAGCCGAGTCATAGACCATTGCTGCGCTTGTTCCTGAATCAAAATTATAAGACAAGGCACTTACCGCCATCGCTAAGGCATAAATCCAAAAATTTCCCTGCCCAGCCAACATGAGAATAGAAGACAGAATCCCTGCTATACGACTTAAATAAAGGTTGGTCTTATAGGAATAGCGGTCAGCTAACATTCCAGATGGAATTTCACAGAGAAGACTGGTCGTATGAAAGATACTTTCCAGAAGTCCAATCTGCCAAAGAGACATGCCGTTTTGACTGAGAAAGAGAATCCAAAAACTGGTAATCCCTAGAAATGCAAAAAACTCAACTCCGGCCATCAGGCCAATATTTTTCCGATAATTTCTTATTAACATCTTTTCTCCTTAACAAGTGTATTATTATTTCTTTTGTCCGTCACTTGTTAATTTTTGCCTTACATGATCTCCACCCCTTTTAGAAGCATTCTTCAATGCCATTATTGTTCCTTTAATGATTTATGAAATGATACCGGAAAATAGCTGTTCTGCGGTTTCTATTGCGAGTTTTCTTGTTTATTTTAGCACTTATGTCATCATATTACAAGAGAATGTTAGAATACTCTTCGAAAATCAAATGCATTCCAGTCGCAAGTGATTAGAGTTTCTACAATTTTATAGTTTTCAAATAAACTCTGAGCAAATTTCTTGCAAGTCCTTTTGTTTTGTTGTAATATATTTTATAACAACGAGAGAGTTCTCGAAAATTTAAGAAAAAGGAGACACATCATGTCTAAAAAAGTATTATTTATCGTCGGATCCCTACGTCAAGGTTCTTTCAACCACCAAATGGCTCTCGAAGCTGAGAAAGCACTTGCTGGTAAAGCGGAAGTTAGCTATCTTGATTATTCAACTATTCCTCTCTTCAGCCAAGATTTGGAAGTTCCAACTCATCCAGCTGTAGCGGCTGCTCGTGAAGCGGTTCTCGCTGCGGATGCCATCTGGATCTTCTCTCCAGTCTACAACTTCTCTATCCCTGGAACAGTAAAAAACTTGCTTGACTGGCTATCTCGCGCCCTTGACTTGTCTGATACACGTGGCGCTTCTGCCCTTCAAGACAAGTTTGTCACAGTATCATCTGTAGCCAATGCAGGTCACGATCAACTCTTCGCTATCTATAAAGACCTCTTGCCATTTATCCGTACGCAAGTCGTTGGTGATTTCACGGCTGCACGTGTTAATGACTCTGCCTGGGCAGACGGAAAATTGGTTCTCGAAGAATCAGTCCTAAACTCACTTGAAAAACAAGCTCAAGACTTGGTCAATGCGATCAAGTAACTAACATAACAAAAGCGAACAAGACTACTTTTCTGACACTCAGAAGACTAGCTTGTTCGCTTTTTCTCGTTTATAAACTAAAATGTCTGATGATACATATTGTCAAATACAAAATATCTATTTTCTATACTTCCTTTACAAAAACCAATTCCTGTGGCTGTGACAAATCTTCTCGGTAGTTAAATCCTGCAAAGCTTAAGCGACGAGCTTCCTCCACTGTCCGCACTTGATTTTCTATCATAGCGGTTAAAAAGGCACCACGCGCTTTCTTGGAAATGGTTGAGTGAATCTTCAGCTGACCACCCTTGTACTCCATGAATTTGAAGGTTACCATCTTTTCTCTGATTTCCTTAGAAAACACAGTCTCAAACTCGGATGACAATAGAGAGAAAATTAGGTCTTCACCATTCATAGCTTCATCATAGGCTGCCTTCCAATGGCTCTTCAAAGTCTTACCAGCGACTTTTAATTTCATCAAAAAGTCCAAACGGTGAGGTGCCATAGGTGACAAGGCTGGAACAACACCGTACAAGGCCGAGGTAATAAAGACATGATTTTCAAGATAGGCTTGTTCTGCCTCGGTCAATTTGTCTCGCTTGATGTGGCGGTACATGAGCCCATCAAAGTTTCAAGGCTGGGTAGTGTTGAGCAGTTTGCCTTTTCAAAGCTTGGATATGTTGAAATTCTGCCGCAGCTTTCTCGGCTGAAACTTTGTAAAAACTCTCCAATTGACTGGCAGAATAGAGAGCCAAGGCATCCAGCACGGCCTGACTTTCTAGTCTTAAAGGAGCGGCTTCGATACTTGGCAAGTCTGTGTTCATTTCTTTTGCTGTAGGAATTAAAATTTTCATATTAATAGTGTAGCATATTTTTTAACCACAACCAAGAAATTCATCTGATACTCAATGAAAATCAAAGAGCAAACTAGGAAACTAGCCGCAGGTTGCTCAAAGCACAGCTTTTGAGGTTGCAGATAAAGCTGACGTGGTTTGAATTTGATTTTCGAAGAGTATGAAAAACCTCGGTTTGACCGAGGTTTTTCTGTTTATTTGGGCCATCCTAACCAGACAGCCACGAGAACAAGGGCTATGCCAGCTAAACTTGTTAAGATAGATAAGAATTTATCTTTTTTCTCCTTGAACTGAGAAAAACCTATCTTCAAAGCGAGCAGTCCGAGTAGCATTGAAGCAACCATCACATAAAAACCCATTTGTTTGTCCTCCATTAGTCTTATTTTACCTCATTATAACATATATTTCTTAAATAAAAGCTATTTTTTTACTGGACTTTAAAGGTCTTGAGATAATTGTCTTTTCCCACTTGACCTTCGAAGGTTTTACCATTTTCAAGGTAAGGAAGGTCATCTGATACTGAGGCCTTGACCTTATATATCTTACCATCAACTTTAAAGAAGTAGACGGTGTCGCCCTTGATAACAGCTGATTTGAGGTCTGCTATCACACCCTTGATGCTTTCTGTTGTTGCATTATCAATTTCAAGATCGTTTTTATTGGCGTACTTGCTAAGCAGTTCATCCACTGTCGTAGCTACGATAACATTTTGGTACTCGACTGCGTCTACCAAAGCATACTCTTTGACCAAGCCCGCATTGTCCTTCAAGCCCATGATATACAGAGGCTTGTCATTGAGGTTGATGAGGATTGGGAAGGTTGCTTTGTAGGATTTCTCCTGAACAGCACCTTCGGCTGATTCACGGGCTGATTCTTCGGTCGCAGAAGCCAAGCTATACTTAGTGATTTCTCCTGTTCGCATATTCTCAAGGATGAAACCAAGATTACTTTCATCTGCATTGGCCGACGTCACACCTGTGTAGAGGTAAATATCATTACCGATAGACAAGTAATTATAGCCCTTGGTAGTCTGGGTCACGTTTTTCTTGGAAATCATGGCATTCCAGAAACCGTCCTTGTATTTGCCGTTGTAGTTGATTTGCTCGATAGTTTCCTCAGCTGGATAGACCCTGTCCACCCATTCTGGAACATCTGACAAGCTGTATTCCTTGGTTTCTCCATTTGTGGCATCCAAGATAATGACTGAAACAGGACGAGGAACCGCAAGCCCAAATTGCTTTTGGTAAACGGTTGCTACATAGAAAGGATTTCCCTCATCGTCCACCTCAAAAGATGGAGTCTTGAAGATTTTAGTTGGGTACTTCAAGCGCAGATGACGTTTGACGTCACGGTTAAAATACTCCGAGTCCGAATACTTGATTGGTGTCTTCAAGTCCACCAAGTCCGCATTACCAGTTACCATGTCCACCTTGATATACTCGCCGATTCCCTTGGCTTGATTATTAAACCACTTGATAGGATCTGCGTATTCTAAGGGTGTAACCCGATAAGGCTTCCCATCAATCGTCAGTTGGGTATAGGTATCTGCCGCTACGTATTGCGACACCTTATCTGTTAGGGAACCCAAGTAGCGGTCACCAATTTTTTCAGCAGTACTTCTATCTAAGATTGGAACCTTACTGGTGTCAGTCTTAGGAAATTCAGTAAAGTCTTTTTCCGTAACCGTGACTACATTGGCATAATTTTTAGCCTGAAAAATACTAGAAGTCACCAAAGAAACCAAGGCTGCCAAGAGAAGAATTCCTCCAATAGAAGCTAAAAGGATTTTCCCTAACCGATTGATTTTGAAACCCTCTAGATTTAAGGCAGCTTCTGCCTTGCCGTGGCGCACATGAACCGTTTTGACCAGATTGATTCCCTTGCCAAAGCCAAATAAGATTGCCACAAGCAACAAATGCCCACAAAGGAAAAAGAGAAATTCCCAGCTGGTTAGGTTAAGGGGCGGTAAAAAGATATACCAGGTCGTTGCGATAAAAATAAGTTCAAAAACTATTCGTTTCATTTGCTTTCCTCCTAAATGATTCGTCCTTCCAAGTGATCCAGTTCATGCTGGCAAATCTGGGCTGGGAAGCCTGTCAAGGTAATGGTCTGTTCCTGCCACTTGCTGTCACGATAGGCAACCCTTATGGTTTCATAACGCTTAGTAGGTCTCACACCTGTCAAGGACAAACAACCTTCCTCTGTCTCATAAAATCCTTCTGAGGACAGGAGCACTGGGTTAAACATGACCACAGGAACCAAACCAAGATTAAAGATAATCACGCGCTTCTGCACCCCAATCATATTGGCAGCCAGACCAACACAGGTCTCACGATTTGCTAAAAAGCGTATCCTGCAAATCTCTGGCAAGATACAGATCATCCTGACTTGCCGGCTGAGACACCTGAGATAAAAAAACAAAATATCCTTTACAATTTTCTTTTTCCACTTGCTCACACTCCTCTTGATCTTTACTATATTATAGCAATTATAACACAAAAAGCCGGTAACTGCAAGCCCTTTCCCTCAACTGTAACAAAAAAAGCCATCCGAAGATGACTTTCTATTTAAATCGCATTCTTATCAAAGCCGAGTTTACGTTGGATAAACTTAACGATTTCGACGATGATAATCATTGAGAAGCTTCCGCCCATGACGATTCCCCATTGTGACAAGTCTAGTTTGGTTACGTGGAAGATTCCTTCAAGCGGTTCTACCACGATTGTTGCCATAAGAAGGATGAAGGATACTAAGATGGACCAGTTGAAGGTCTTAGACTTGAATGGGCCAACTGTCAAGATGGATTGGTATACAGACTTGACATTGTAGGCATGGAAGAGCTGAATCAAACCAAGTGTTGCAAAGGCCATAGTAAGGGCATCTGCGTGAATGGCATGATTGTCACCCACGTGAACTGGGTAAGCAATCGCAAGTCCATAAACACTCATAACAATAGCTGCTTGGAGTACACCTTGATAGATGATAGAACTGAAAACACCACCTGAGAAGAAGCTTGCCTTGCGTCCACGTGGTTTATGGTTCATGACACCTGGCTCAGCAGGTTCAACACCAAGAGCGATAGCTGGGAAGGTATCGGTTACCAAGTTGATCCACAAGAGATGAACTGGCTGCAAGACGTCCCAACCAAACAAGGTTGATAGGAAAATGGTTAATACTTCAGCAGTATTGGCAGAAAGTAGGTACTGAATAGTCTTTTGAATATTTGAGAAGACCTTACGTCCTTCCTCCACTGCAACGATGATAGTCGCAAAGTTATCATCTGCAAGAATCATGTCAGATGCCCCCTTAGAAACCTCTGTACCAGTGATTCCCATACCGATACCGATATCGGCTGTTTTCAAAGCTGGCGCATCATTGACACCGTCACCTGTCATGGCAACGACTTTACCTTGTTTTTGCCAAGCCTTGACGATACGAACCTTGTGTTCTGGAGACACACGGGCATAAACAGAGTATTGACCAACTACTTTTTCAAAGTCTTCATCTGATAGTTCATTGAGTTCAGCACCAGTTAAAACGTGGCCTTCTGTATCATTTGCATCGATGATTCCCAAACGTTTAGCAATGGCTTCTGCAGTGTCTTGGTGGTCACCTGTAATCATGATTGGACGGATTCCAGCTTCCTTGGCTACACGAACAGCCTCAGCTGCCTCAGGACGTTCAGGGTCAATCATCCCAATCAAACCAGTGAAGATTAAATCATTTTCAAGCTCTTCAGAAGTCAGGTTTTCTGGAATGCTGTCAATAATCTTATACGCACCTGCAAGGACACGCAAGGCTTGGTGGGCCATTTCAGAGTTGTTGTATGAATGAGGTTTGTAACCTTCTCATCAATCGGAGCAATATCCCCAGCCTTATCACGAAGAACACAACGTTTCAAAAGTTGGTCTGGCGCACCTTTGACTGCTACAAGGAAACGACCATCTGGCAATGGGTGAACCGTTGACATAAGCTTACGGTCAGAATCAAACGGTAACTCAGCCACACGAGGATACTTCTCTAAAAATCCTTTAACATCATAACCTTTGTCCAAGGCATACTGGATGAAGGCCGTTTCGGTTGGGTCACCAATCAGGTTGCCTTCCACATCGATTTTCGTATCATTGGCCAAGACAACTGAACGAAGAAGGGGCATTTCAAGACCTAGTTCAATGTCATCAGCTGAGTCATGTAGAACTGCATCGTAGAAGACTTTTTCAACTGTCATCTTGTTCATAGTCAGCGTACCAGTCTTATCAGAAGCAATGATTTCTGTTGAACCAAGTGTTTCTACTGCTGGCAACTTACGAACGATAGAGTTTCGTTTGGCCAACACTTGAGTACCAAGAGCAAGAACGATAGTTACGATAGCTGGGAGTCCTTCTGGAATGGCTGCAACGGCAAGCGCAACAGAGGTCATCAACTCACCAAGTGGATCTTTTCCTTGAATGAAGACCCCCACTACAAAAGTAACAAGAGCAATGACCAAGATAGCATAGGTCAAGACCTTAGAAAGGTTGTTCAAGTTTTGTTTAAGTGGTGTATCCGTCTCATCCGCATCTTGAAGCATGCCAGCGATGTGACCAACTTCCGTGTACATCCCTGTATTGACAACAACACCAAGACCACGACCATAAGTCACATTTGAGTTTTGGAAGGCCATATTGACACGGTCACCAATACCAGCATCTGCAGCAAGTTCAACTGTCAAATCTTTTTCGACTGGCACAGACTCACCTGTCAGGGCAGCTTCTTCAATTTTAAGAGAGTTGGCTTCAAGCAAACGTAGGTCTGCAGGTACTACATCACCAGCTTCAAGGGCAACAATATCACCTGGTACCAATTCTTTAGAGTCAATCTCCGCCATATGCCCATCACGAAGAACGCGGGCAGCTGGACTAGACATGGATTTGAGGGCTTCGATTGCTTCTTCTGCTTTCCCTTCTTGGTAAACACCAAAGGCAGCGTTAATGATAACCACGGCTAAGATGATAATGGCATCTGCAATATCTTCCCCACCAGAAGTCACGACTGACAAGATTGCTGCCGCAACTAGGATGATAATCATCAAATCCTTAAATTGCTCGATGAATTTGACCAAGATTGATCGTTTCTCGCCTTCTTCGAGTTCATTGTGGCCAAATTCTGCAAGGCGCTTTCCGCCTCACTTGATGACAAACCTTGCTCGGTCGCATCTACAGCATTCAAGACCTCTTCAGGACTCTGAGTGTAAAACGCTTGGCGTTTTTGTTCTTTTGACATGTGTCTCCTCCTTGACATTGTGTGCAAAACAGACTCTCTTTTCCCTCATCGCATCTTTTCACGACAAACAAAAAGAGACCTGTTAATCATAACAAGTCTCGCTGTTTAAGATAGGGCCGGAAAGCATACTTTTCAGTATAAAATTCGGAATGACGACACTATCACAGGTTTCTGCCAGCTACTCCCTTGAGTAGTACTATTATACCAAATTTAGAAAAGTTTTCAAAGAGTAAAAAATGACTTATTTGAATTTTCCCTTGAAAACCAGTATAATGGTAGAATGATATATGACTAGAAAGGAAGTTGAATGAAGCAATCTATCTCAAATCTCAAGTTAGCTGAGCGTGGAGCCATTATCAGCATTTCAACCTATTTGATCTTGTCTGCAGCCAAATTAGCAACTGGCCACCTTCTTCATTCATCCAGTTTGGTAGCCGATGGTTCAACAACGTGTCGGACATCATTGGAAATGTGGCCCTCTTGATTGGGATTCGAATGGCACGCCAACCTGCTGACCGAGACCACCGTTTTGGCCACTGGAAGATTGAGGATTTAGCTAGCTTAATCACTTCCATCATCATGTTCTATGTTGGCTTTGATGTTCTAAGGGATACCATTCAAAAGATTCTCAGTCAGGAAGAAACGGTCATTGATCCTCTTGGTGCAACTCTAGGAATTATGTCTGCAGCAATCATGTTTGTGGTCTATCTCTACAATACTCGTCTCAGTAAGAAATCCAACTCCAAGGCACTGAAGGCTGCCGCCAAGGATAATCTTTCTGATGCTGTCACCTCACTTGGTACTACCATTGCCATCCTAGCCAGCAGTTTCAATTATCCCATTGTGGATAAACTGGTTGCTATCATCATCACTTTCTTTATCTTGAAAACTGCCTATGATATCTTTATCGAGTCTTCCTTTAGTCTTTCAGATGGTTTTGATGACCGTCTGCTTGAGGATTACCAAAAGGCTATCATGGAAATTCCCAAAATCAGCAAGGTTAAGTCCCAAAGAGGTCGCACCTACGGTAGCAACATTTACCTTGATATTACACTAGAAATGAATCCTGACTTGTCTGTTTTTGAAAGCCATGAAATTGCGGATCAGGTCGAGTCTATGCTGGAGGAACGTTTTGGAGTCTTTGATACCGATGTCCATATCGAGCCAGCACCTATCCCTGAAGATGAAGTTTTAGACAATGTCTATAAAAAATTGCTTATGCGTGAACAGTTGATTGACCAAGGAAATCAACTGGAAGAACTCTTGGCTGACGATTTTGTTTATATTCGCCAAAATGGAAAACAGATGGATAAAGAGGCCTATAAAGCCGAAAAAGACTTGAATTCAGCTATCAAGGACATCCAAATCACTTCCATCAGTCAAAAGACCAAACTCATCAGCTATGAGTTAGATGGTATCATCCACACCAGTATCTGGCGTCGCCACGAAACTTGGCAAAATATCTTCCACCAGGAAACCAAAAAAGAATAGAGAAATCCTGTCCATGAGACGGGATTTTTCTATTCTTCTAGCTATCAAAGTCACTTAGATACTCATAGCGTTCGTATTTTTCAAGGAGTGCTTCGTTTTTCTCATCTAGCTCTTTCTGAAGAGTAGCCAGTTTGCCAAAGTCAGAGCCGTTGGCCTGCATCTCCTCTTCAATAGCAGCGATACGGTTTTCCAAGGATTCAATATCGCCTTCAATGCTTGCCCACTCCTGCTTTTCTTGGTAGGTCATGCGTTTCTTAACTTCTCGAACCTTGACGACTTTTTCCTTTTCGGCTTTTTGCACTTGATTGGCCATCTCTGTTTCAAAGACTTTTTCATCAAGGTAATCAGTGTAATGACCAAAGAAAGGACGAATCTTACCATCCTCAAAAGCGAGAATCTTGGTCGCCACCTTATCCAAGAAATAGCGGTCGTGACTAACAGTCAAAACTGGACCAGCAAAGCCTTGCAAGAAATTCTCCAAAACTGTCAAGGTTGCAATATCCAAATCATTGGTCGGCTCATCCAAGAGAAGAACATTTGGTTTTTCCAAGAGCAATTTGAGGAGATAAAGACGTTTTTTCTCTCCCCCAGACAATTTCTCAATCAAGGTTCCATGCGTCGAGCGTGGGAAAAGGAACTGCTCTAGCAATTCTGCAATGGAAGTCGTAGAACCACCGCTGGTCTTGACCTCTTCTGCCACTTCTTGCAGGTAATTGATAACACGCTTGCTTTCATCCAAACCCTCAATTTGCTGAGAGAAATAGGCGATACGAACTGTTTCTCCAATCACAACTTGTCCTGCTGTCGGCTCAAGACTGCCTGCAATCAAGTTAAGGAGAGTTGATTTCCCAACACCGTTATCCCCAACGATTCCGATACGGTCTTTAGCCTGCACCAAGAGATTAAAATCTTGCAAAATAGACTTGGTTTCATAGGCAAAGGAAACATCCTGAAACTCGATGACTTTTTTCCCAATCCGACTGGTTTCAAAGTTCATGGTCAAGTCTGTCTCAGCAGTACTGCCTGAAACTTCCTTTTTCAGGTCATGGAAACGATTGATACGAGCCTGTTGCTTGGTAGCACGCGCCTGCGGTTGTCTGCACATCCAGGCCAATTCTTGTTTATAAAGTTGTTCCTTTTTGTGGAGAAGAGCCGAGTCGCGCTCATCCTGTTCCGCCTTTAGGCGAACATAGTCCTGGTAATTTCCCCTGATATTCGGTCAAGCCTGCGCGATCCAATTCGAAAATGCGAGTTGACAAAGCGTCTAGGAAATAACGGTCATGGGTAATAAAAAGGACGGTCTTCTTAGAATTTTTCAAAAAGAGGGTCAGCCACTCAATAGTCGCAATGTCCAGATGGTTGGTAGGCTCATCCAGAAGCAAGAGGTCGTGGTTGCCAAGTAAGACTTGCGCCAACTGGACCCGTCTTCTCAGACCACCTGACAATTCCCCAACAGGAGTGGATAAGTCCTGAATACCCAGCTTACTGAGAACAGTCTTAACCTGACTCTCAATTTCCCAAGCTTGAAGAGAATCCATCTCAGCCATGACTCGTTCCAAACGTGCCTGCTTGTCCTCACTATAGTTGAGCATGATCAATTCGTACTCACGAATGAGATGGATTTCCTTGAGGTCGCTGGAGAGAACCGTATCCAAAACTGTCTTACTATCATCAAAATCAGGATCCTGGGTCAAGTAGCCAATCTGGTAATCGTTCTTAGCTGAAAAGGGACTGACATCCCCATCAAAGCCAGAATCACCAGAAAGAACATCTAAAAGGGTGGTCTTCCCTGTTCCATTGACACCAATCAGACCAATTCTATCCAAGTCATGGATGATAAAGGAAATATCCTTAAAAACGGTCTTGTCACCGACGGATTTACTTAGTTTTTCAACGATAAAATCACTCATTTTTCTCCCTCAGATAAGCATGGATGGCTTGACGGTCATTTTCCAATTCTCCATCGACAATGGAATATTCAATCTCTGTTAAAATCTCTCCCAAGTCTGGGCCCGGCTGATAGCCATATTCCTTGATCAAAATACCACCGTTGATTTGGATCTCTTTCTTGTCATGAATGGTCAAACTCTGATAGGTTTCTGTGATGGCTTGTGGATTAACTTCTTTTCCTTGGGCCTGACGAAGATTTTCAGCCTGTAAAAGTAAATCCAAGTCAAAGCGATAACAATCGCGCTTGCTCAATTCTCCCTTTTCACGCAAGGCCAAAATAGTCAGCAAATCCTGAACTTGCTTGGCAAACTGACGTGAGGTCTTCCAAGCTTTCAAAAATGGCTGCGCATTTTCAATCTCCAAAGTCGACAGCAGAGCCGACCAAGCTTGTTCAGAGGATTCAAAGATAAAATCAGTCTCCAAATCAAACAGTCTATTGAGCTTGTCCTGGCTAGATTCCATATCAGGGAGATAATCATAAGCTTGACTCTCAATCATGGAAGCCAAACCCCTTCTCCAAAAGGGAGCCAGCAAGAGTTTATCAAACTCAACGAAGGTACGCTCCACAGAAATTTTCTCCAAAAGTGGCGTCAAGGTCTTCATAGCTTTAAAGGTTTCTGGCTCAAGTTCAAAGCCAAGACTGGCCTGAAAACGGAAACCACGCATAATACGCAAAGCATCTTCGTTAAAACGCTCACTAGCCACTCCAACTGCTCGTAAGACTTGCTTTTCCAAATCTTCTAAACCATGAAACAAGTCAATGATTTCTCCTGTCTCATCTAAGGCAAAGGCGTTGACTGTAAAATCACGGCGTTTGAGGTCTTCTTCTAGCGAGCGCACAAAGGAGACCGCACTGGGTCTGCGATAGTCCACATAGACATCCTCTGTCCGAAAGGTAGTTACCTCATACTCCTCATCCCCATCTAAGACCAAGACAGTTCCATGCTCGATTCCGATATCGGCTGTTCGCTGAAATCTGCTTGGTCTCCTCTGGATAAGAAGACGTCGCAATATCCACATCGTGGATAGGACGATTGAGGAGGGCATCTCGAACAGATCCCCCAACAAAATAGGCTTCAAAGCCTGCTTCTTTGATTTTTTCTAATACTGGTAAAGCCTTCTGAAATTCAGAAGGCATTTGCGTTAATCTCATAATAAGTGTTCTAATCCATAGACAAGCTCATGACGCTTGACAACTTCTTTAATTCCCAAATTGACCCCTGTCATGAAGGAGCTGCGATCATAGGAGTCATGACGGAGTGTCAATCCTTCTCCCTGATTGCCAAAAATGATTTCCTGATGTGCTACCAAGCCTGGTAAACGAACTGAGTGGATGCGCATGCCATCAAAGTCAGCACCACGGGCACCTGCAATCAATTCTTCCTCATCAGGCGCACCTTGCTGGATAGACTCTCTAACTTCTGCCATCAACTCAGCTGTTTTAATGGCTGTTCCACTAGGAGCATCCTTTTTCTTGTCATGATGGAGCTCGATAATCTCCACATTTGGGAAATATTTAGCAGCCTGCCTTGCAAATTGCATAAGCAAGACAGCACCCAAGGCAAAATTTGGAGCGATCAAACCACCCAAATTTTGTTCACGAGAAAATGCTTTTAGCTCTGCAATTTCTTCACTTGTGAAACCTGTTGTTCCAACTACTGGAGCAAAGCCATTTTCAAGAGCAAAACGTGTATTTTTCGTAGGCAACAGTTGGAGTAGTAAAATCTACCCAGACATCCGCTTCAAAACCGGCTAAATCAGCCTTATCCTTGAAAACAGGAATACCCTGCCATTCTGACTCAGACTCAAAAGGATCCAAAACTGCTACCAAGTCCAAGTCTGGATCAGCCAAGACCATCTGACAAGCAGCTTGGCCCATCTTTCCCTTAAAACCAGCAATAATTACTCGAATACTCATCTCTACTCCTGTCTAAGATACAAAGGACGTTGGCTGCCCATGAAAAATAGGGAATAGCGCTGACTTTCGACGAAAGGCCAGACAGGCATATTTTTTCATGAGGCAGGTAGTCCGTGTTCAATTGCTAAGATACAAAGCCTGTAGGAACACAAAGTGAAAATAGGAGTTTTGATCAAGAAGTGTCTACTCCTTGGAAAAACTATCTTTTTCACACAGGGTTCCAGGCGTGTTCAACTGCTAATTTCTTAACTAGTCTAGAAGCGCCAACTAAATCACTGGAATATAACCCAGAGCAATGCTTCCTGATCCTAGGTGTGTCCCAATGACACTGCCAAATGTAGCTAGTGAAATATCCGTACCCACTCCAGATTCAAGCAAGTGCTGACGCAATTCCTCAGCCTTTTCAGGAGCATTCCCATGAATGACAATGACCCGATATTGGCCTGAAGCCGTTGTTTCCTTGATAATTTCAATTAAGCGTTTGGTTGCTTTCTTTTCAGTACGAACTTTTTCGTAAACTTCAATCACACCTTGGTCGTTGAAATAAAGGATTGGCTTAATGCTAAGCAAATTGCCTAAAATGGCAGCCCCATTTGAAAGACGTCCACCTTTCACCAAATGATCCAAATCATCTACCATGATAAAGGCTGACGTACGGCTGATTTGAATGGCTAGCTTATCCTGAATGCTGGCAAAATCATCGCCCTGGTCACGCCAATTAAAGACGCTTTCAACCATGATACCCAGAGGAGCACTTGTAATCAAAGTGTCTGGAAAAGCAATGGTTAAGCCCTCATATTCATCTATCATATACTGGATATTTTGGTAAAAACCTGAAATTCCAGAAGATAGGAAAAGCCCCAAAGCATGGGTATAACCTTGTTCTTTGAGCGAAGTTAAGATTTCATCTAACTTGGCAATACTTGGTTGACTAGTCTTAGGCAATTCAGAAGCCTGAGCCATTTTTTTGGTAAAATTCCTCAGCAGTCAGATTGATGCCTTCGACATACTCCTCACCATCAATATTGACAGGAATATCCAAGACAAATAAATCTTCTCTTTGCAAGGTCTCTGCACTAAGATAGGCAGAAGAATCTGTGATAACAGCTAGTTTCATATTAGAACTCCAAATTGATTCCTGGTAAGTCTAATGCAATTTCAGTTACTTCGTAAGTCAAACGGTTGAGCATGTTCAAACTTGGGCGAGCCAAAGTTTCCACTTCTTCTTGGCTCAATTCACTTGGTTCATTGACAATACGGCCATCGATATGATTTACCTGTGAAATGGTTCCGCTGATGACAAACTTATCAAATACAATCATAAAGGTCAAGATGACAATCAAGGAAGTCACTTGATTTTCTTGATCATGTTGGAGCAATTGGAAGTTCACATCCACCTTAGTTTCAGGAGCTCCATTTTCATTTTCCCATTCAAAATTACGCGCATCAAAATGATACTGACTAACAAATTCTTGTTCACGTTTAAGATTCATGTCTTTCTCCCTTGGCTACAATATTATAAGCTATTGTACCATAATTTTTTATTTTCATCTAGTTTTCTAGGATTTAGTCAATCCCGATTTCAGCTCGAACTACGTCTGCGATGGTATCAACATAGTAGTCTACTTCTTCTGTTGTAGGCGCTTCTGCCATAACACGCAAGAGGGGCTCTGTTCCACTTGGGCGAACAAGGATACGGCCATTCCCTGCCATTTCAGCTTCCATCTTCTCGATGATATCCTTGATAGCTGGCACTTCCATAGCCTTTTCCTTCATGGCATTTTCCACTCGAATGTTGACTAATTTTTGTGGATAGATTGTTACTTCTGCTGCCAACTCTGACAAGCTCTTACCTGTTTCCTTCATGATTTTGGTCAATTGGACAGCGGATAATTGACCATCACCTGTTGTATTGTAATCCATCAAGATAACGTGGCCAGATTGTTCACCACCAAGGTTGTAGCCTGATTTTCTCATTTCTTCAACAACGTAACGGTCGCCAACTGCTGTAACTGCCTTGTTAATACCTTCTCGATCCAAGGCCTTGTGGAAACCAAGGTTAGACATCACAGTTGTCACAATTGTATTTTGAGCCAATTGTCCTTTCAGAAAGGTATTTCCCGATGATGTACATGATCTTGTCACCATCAACGATCTCACCATTTTCATCAACAGCAATCAAACGGTCACTGTCTCCATCAAATGCCAAACCGATAGCTGACCCGCTTTCTTTAACCACTTCTTGCAGGGCTTCTGGGTGGGTTGAACCAACATTAAGGTTGATGTTAAGACCATCTGGTGTTTCCCCGATAACTGTTAATTGAGCACCAAGGTCTGCAAAGATTTGACGGGCACTGGTAGAAGCTGCTCCATTAGCTGTATCCAAGGCAACCTTCATTCCATCAAGAGGAGTTCCAGTTGAAACAAGGTATCCTTCATACTTACGCAAGCCTTCTGGATAATCTACCAAGGTTCCCAATCCTTCTGCACTTGGACGAGGAAGAGTGTCTTCCTCAGCATCTAGCAAGGCTTCAATTTCTGCTTCTTTTTCGTCATCTAGTTTGAAGCCATCACCACCAAAGAACTTAATCCCATTATCAAGGGCTGGGTTGTGGCTAGCAGAAATCATGACACCTGCACTAGCTCCCTCAGTTTTAACCAAGTAAGCTACTGCTGGTGTTGCCAGAACGCCTAGTTTATATACGTGAATCCCTACAGAGAGGAGACCTGCTACCAAGGCCGATTCCAGCATTTCCCCTGAAATACGTGTGTCACGTCCTACAAAGACTTTCGGTGCTTCCGTTTCATGTTGGCTGAGAACATAGCCTCCAAAACGTCCTAGTTTAAAGGCCAATTCTGGCGTTAATTCTACGTTAGCTTCTCCACGGACTCCATCAGTCCCAAAATATTTACCCATTTTTATAAAATCCTTTTCCTATTTTTAATTCGTTTTTGAACTAGTTGCTTTTGTTGACGAAGATGTCTCTGACGAACTGCTTGTGCTTGAACTTGGTGCTACTGGTTTTGTAGTGACCTTCATTGTTGTATCAAACGGAGTGATAACTACTGGTAAGACTACCCCGTTGCGGTCGATTGCCTGCAAAGGTACTGAGCCACTGTAATTACCTGTTATGCGTTCGCTGGTTGGTAAAAGCGCAATAACTTTGTCAATCTTAGCTAATGTTTCCTGGTCAGTCGTGACCGAAACGCGTTCATTTGACACGGTTACACTATCAAGTTGTAGCTTGGGATCAATCTGGCTTGGTCAACTTGTGGCACAACAATCATCCCATCTCGCTTAACCTTCTTCCCAACTTTCACTGTAATCTTTTGAGGCGTTGCCACAGCAGTCAATCCACTAGGAAGATTTTCAATGTTCAAAGGAACTTCAATCGTTCCAACACTAGCATCTGTCAAATCCGCTATGACCTTAAACTTACGAGTGCTTTCCTGCATTTCACTGGCCAAGGTCACACGATTGGCACCTGTCAGTACAACTGAAACCTCTGATGCAAATCCGCTAATGAAATACTGGTCATCATCATAGTGAATATCGATAGGAACGTTCGTTATCGTATTGGTGTAGGTTTCTGATTTGACCTGTCTTGCGGTATTGTTATTTTGAAAATTAGTCGATGTTGCATAGATGAATAAGACACAAGCAAAAAAGAGAGATGAAATGATATATAGACTATTTTTTCTCATATTTCCAACCTCCTAGCAAACGGTCCTTAAAACTGACTTTCCTCAACAGCTGGCAAAAGAATTGCTCGTAGCTCTGCTTCAAATTCTTCAATCGTCAAATCATGCTTGAAAACACCGTTATAGGTAATAGAAATGCCACCTGTTTCCTCTGAGACAATGAAGGTCAAGGCATCGGATACTTCTGATAAACCGATAGCCGCCCGGTGTCTGGTCCCAAATTCCTTGGAAATCCCTGTACTTTCTGTCAAGGGCAGATAGGCAGAGGTGACTGCAATCCGATTTTCTCTAACAATCACAGCACCATCATGTAGAGGAGTGTTGGGAATAAAAATATTGATGAGGAGTTCTGCCGAAATTTTGGCATCCAAGGGAATCCCTGTCGCAATGTATTCTTGCAAGGTCCGAACTCGTTGAATGGCAACCAAAGCACCGATCTTACGGGGACTCATGTATTCAACTGACTTAACAAAGGCACGAATCATTTTCTCTTCTGCACTAATTTGAGTAGTAGAAAAGAAATCTGTCGCCCTTCCCAAGCGTTCCAAACCAGTCCGAATCTCTGGAGAGAAGATAACAACCGCAGCAATAACTCCATAGGTGATAATCTGATTAATCAACCAAGAAATCGTTGTTAAACCAAGGATATTGGCCACGACCTGGGCTAATACAAAAATCAAGACCCCTCGCACCAAAATCATAATCTTGGTGCCAGCTATCGCTTTTGTAAAACGATACAAAACATAGGTCACAATCAAAATATCAAACAGATTGATGGCAATACTCCAAGGACTAGAAAACAAGCTAGTCCAATATTGCAGGTTGGATAATTGTTGAAAGTTCATCTGCTGTCTCCTCTCTGTCCAAACACGTTCCTCTCTATTATACCATTTTTCTGGCATTTTTTTCCCTATCCTACTTCATTTTAAATTAAGGAAAAATATGATAAAATAAACTGACTAGAAAAAACAAAGGAGAAACCATGTCCCAACTCTATGATATCACTATTGTAGGTGGTGGTCCTGTCGGTCTTTTTGCGGCCTTCTATGCCCACCTACGCCAAGCTAACGTTCAAATCATCGACTCCCTTCCCCAACTAGGTGGACAGCCTGCTATTCTCTACCCTGAAAAGGAAATCCTAGACGTACCAGGTTTCCCAAACCTAACTGGAGAAGAGTTGACCAACCGCTTGATTGAACAGTTAAACGGCTTTGATACCCCTATTCATCTCAATGAAACGGTTCTTGAGATTGAAAAACAAGAAGAAGGCTTTGCCATTACCACTTCTAAAGGAAGTCACCTGTCTAAAACTGTTATCATCGCTATGGGTGGCGGTGCCTTTAAACCACGTCCGCTGGAACTAGAAGGCGTTGAGGGCTATGAAAATATCCACTACCACTGTTTCCAACATCCAGCAATATGCTGGGAAGAAAGTGACAATTCTTGGTGGAGGAGACTCAGCTGTAGATTGGGCTTTGGCTTTTGAAAAAATCGCACCAACTACCCTTGTCCACCGCAGAGATAATTTCCGCGCCTTGGAGCACAGTGTCCAAGCCTTGCAGGAATCATCTGTAACCATCAAGACACCATTCGTCCCTAGCAAACTCCTTGGAGATAGAAAAACGCTCGATAAACTTGAAATCACAAAAGTTAAATCTGATGAAACAGAAACGATTGACCTAGACCACCTCTTTGTCAACTATGGTTTCAAATCTTCTGTCGGTAACCTCAAAAACTGGGGTCTGGACCTCAATCGTCACAAGATTATTGTCAACAGCAAGCAAGAATCTAGCCAATCAGGTATCTATGCTATCGGAGACTGCTGCTACTATGACGGAAAAATTGACCTGATTGCGACAGGCCTCGGAGAAGCTCCAACCGCTGTCAACAATGCCATCAACTACATTGACCCTGAGCAAAAAGTGCAGCCAAAACACTCAACCAGTTTATAAAAAAGAACCACGAGTCACATAGGATTCGTGGTTTTAAAATGAACTACACCTCAAAAGTTAGACAGAAATACATCTAACTTCTGATATGCAGCCCACCTTCTCTTTGCTCTTGTTTGAATAAGAAATTTTTTGAAGAATCATTAGATTATACAAAGTATTCATATCAGCCTTTTAAAGCTATATAAAAACTCTCCAACTATTCTATTATACCATATAAAAAAATAAATAAATAGACTTGTTTTTCTTTTTTGACGTATACTAATAATAGAAAGCGCTTTAAATAAAAATAAAAAGGAGGTTTTATGAGGAAAAGTAAATAAGGACATTTTTATTCTTAACTGGAATCATAGTTTTATGTTTTGGTTTTTTATTATTTCACATCAACCCCTATTATGCCGAACCCTATGCGACACTGAAAGAAAGAATAAATTTATTCTTTTGGCAACTATATTGGAGACCTGTAGGAACTCTCAGTATTATTTCGGGTTGCATTATAACTTTCAAAGGATTGAAAAAAATAATCTTTTACTCATGAAGAAAGGAAATTTGTTATGATTAAACTGAAACTATTGTTTTTCTCTCTACTATCAAGTCTATTATTCTTAGTCACAACATCTACGGTTTTTGCTGATGTCTATCCTGGTACAAATTATGAAATTGTATCTAATCGTATTGTAAAAGATATCAACACAGGAGAGTTATTGTCATTTTATACAACTGAACTTAGAGACGCCTATTTAGAGTCTAAATCTACGTATCAGACTCGTTCTAATGCAACTGGTGTTGCAGACTATAGAACTAAATACTCTCACTCTTACAAGAAAAGCACCACATCAGGTCCTGTAAGTTCAACTGCCTATGGTGGAAAAGCTGGAGCTACTCTGACTGTAGGTGCAGGTGTTAGCTTTTCTGCTCCGGAGTCTGGAGCTGGACTTAGTTTAAATCACTCAGTCTCCCATAACGTACCACCCTACACTTATGGTTATATTAGACTAAAAGCATCTTACACAGTAAACGTTCGTAAACTAGAAGTTAGATACTTAGGCACCAACAAATGGGTTCCAGCTGGTGAAACCTCTACTATATCGAATGTTAGCGTTTGGAGCGAACTGGTCACTTGGAAATAACTCATTAGAGACTGGGTAAAAACTCAATTTCAGGAGAAAATGAAATAAATTTTCTCACAATAAAACGCATAGTATCACGGTTTTCAATATCTGATATTATGCGTTTTTGATTTTAAAGAGCTAAATTTCTTAACTTAATGACATTGCTTTTTGCCTTTCCCCTTCTTTTTCAAAAAGCAAAAATGTCCTATCAAATTGATAGAGCATGTGATATAATAACGATGGCACTAACGATACGCCTTGGAAAAGGAGGTATTACAGATGCTAGAACTTCTCAAAATAGTACTTATCGCAGTCATCGAGAGTATCATCTCATGGCTGGTGACTCGTTGGTTAGACGATCACTTCGACAAGTAACTTTCCTGGTTAGTGCTATCTAACCCAGAAAAAATCCCCTTGGTATTGCAGTACCGAGGGGATTTCTGTTTTAGCACTAAAATGCTAGAACTTCTCAATTCTTATTTATTATCTCACATGTTCTGTTCAATTGTCAAGAAAGAGGTGTTTTATGTCTTTATAATTCATCGGCTAATTTATTTATCTTTCTGAGTCTGTGGTTGACACCACTTTTGGTCAGAGGGGTGCTGAGGCTATCTGCCAACTGCTGGATAGAGTAGTCTGGGTGCTGAATCCGCAATTGCGCTACTTCCTGCAAATCCACTGGCAGATTTTCTAAGCCCATGATATCTTAATTTTGCTGATATTGTTGATAGTCTTCATGCTGGCAGAAACTGTCCGTGCGATATTAGCTGTCTCGGCATTATTGGCTCGATTGAGGTCGTTACGGGTTTCTCGCAAAATCTTAACTCGCTCAAAATCATCACGCGCCTTCATAGCTCCGATTACTATCAAGAAGTCCATAATATCTTCGGCTCGCTGGAGGTAGGTCACAGCTCCCTTCTTGCGCTCAAGCACCTTGGCATCCAGTAAAAACTGCTGGAGAAGAGAGGCAATCCCTTGCGCGTGGTCCAGATAAACAGAACTGATTTCCAACTGGTACTTACCTGACTCAGGGTCACGAATGCTGCCATTTGCCAAGAAAGCACCACAGAGATAGGCACGACCTGCTTCCTCGTCCGATAAAATCTCCTCGTCAATAGCTGTTTCCAGACCAAAAAAGGAGTCGGCTAAGTGTAAGTCACTCAATAAATCCTGCACCTTTTCATCTGTAAAAACGGTATAGACCCGATTCTTACGAAGATTACTTCTTTGGTGGTGTCGGATTTCCGATTTGATTTCATAAAAATGGAGAAAGGACTCATAGAGGTGCCGAGCCAGTTTGGCATTTTCTGTCACGACTGACAAGGTCAAGCCCGAAGTCGAAAGACCGATACTTCCAGACATCTTGATAATGGCAGATAATTCATGCCGACTCAGATGGTGCTGACTCAAGATTTCTTCTTTTACTGCTACTGTGAAACTCATTTTCTCACCTGTATAATGCGCATCAACTCATCCACAATCAAATCCCCATCGTGGAAGGCACCTCCATTTTCCAGACGAAGGAAGTTGGATGAAATCACACGCGGAACTTGCTTACAAAGACCAGCAAAATCATGTTCCACCTGCACCAAGTATTCATCAAAACGGTTGGAATTCATGTATTCCTGCGGCACTTTTTCAATATTCACCAAGACAGTATCGATAAAAGCTCGACCAAGGTGGCGATGCAAAACCTCCACGTGGTCACTATCTGTAAAGTGTTCCGTCTCCCCACGTTGGGTCATGATATTGCAGACATAGGCGATTTCTGCCTTGGTTTCCAAAAGCGCCTGCCCGATTTCCTTAATCACAATATTGGGCAAATCGAGGTAAAGAGGGAACCAGGTCCGAGGACAATCATGTCACTTTCAAGAATGGTCTGCACTACTCGACGGCTAGCCAGAGGCGTATCATCGTTGAGGGTATTGGTCACATAGACATGGTCAATCATGCCTGGATGGTCTGCAATATGACTCTCTCCAGCTACTTCTTTCCCATCCTGAAAGACTGCATGCAGGGTCAAGGGATGGTCACTGGAAGGATAAATCTTCCCAGTGGTATGGAAAAATTTGCTCAGCAACTGCATGGCATTGTAGGTCGAACCCTGCATCTCTGACAGACCTGCAATAATGAGATTACCCAACGGATGGCCAGCAAAGGCTCCGGCATCTTCAGAAAAACGATACTGAAAGACCTTCTCATAAAACTTAGGCATATCCGACATGGCCACAAGAACATTGCGAAGATCACCTGGCGGTGTCAATTGCTGCATATTTTTTCGGAGTTCACCTGATGAACCACCATCATCCGCCACCGTTACGATAGCAGCGATTTCCACATCTTTTTCACGCAGACTTTTTAGAATGACGGGGATCCCAGTCCCTCCACCAATCACCGTTATCTTTGGTTTTCTCATGAACGGTTTACCGTTTCCTTTCTTCGGTCTTTGTCGCGATGCCCTTCATTGACAGGCCAATTCTTGGATAAGTCCTGCGCCAAGCGTTTAGCAAAGGCCACACTACGGTGTTGTCCGCCCGTACAACCCATGGCAATGGTCAAAACAGACTTCCCCTCCTTTTGGTAACTTGGCAAAATCGGCTCAATCAAAGCCAATAAATGTTGATAAAAGTCTTCGGACTCTGGATGGTTCATGACATAGTGATACACTGGTTCATCCACACCCGTTTGATTACGCAGTTCTGGTAGGTAGTAGGGATTTGGCAAGAAACGAACATCAAAGACTAGGTCCGCATCAATTGGGATTCCATATTTAAAGCCAAAAGACATGACCTCGATACGGAAAGACTGGACTTGCTCTTGATCTGAAAACTGCTCTGCAAGGGTTTTGCGCAGTTCACGTGGAGTGAGTTCAGTCGTATCCACCACATTTTGACTCATATTTTTCAGTGGTGCCAAGAGTTCACGTTCCAGCTTGATTCCATCCAAAATCCGTCCATCTGCTGCTAGTGGGTGACTCCGTCTGGTTTCCTTGTAACGGGCTACCAATTCCTTATCTGCTGCGTCCAAAAAGAGAATTTTAAAATCCAGTTCTTCCTTGTTTTCCAACTCATCCAAAACAGCTTGAATCTCTGAGAAGAAAGAACGGCTACGCATATCTACTACCAAGGCCAACTTATGGTCGTCTTCCTTTGTTTCCACCAACTGCAAAAACTTAGGCAAGAGGGCTGGCGGCATATTATCAATAGTAAAATAACCTAGATCCTCGAAGGACTGAATGGCTACAGTTTTTCCCGCACCACTCATTCCTGTTACAATCACCAAGTGAAGTTGTTTCTTTGTCATCTTTTTCTCCTTATATCAAAAGAAGTTTGGCAACACCAAACTTCAACTAGCTTATCCAATCTCTGCGATGACTTCGATTTCGACTTTTACATCACGAGGAAGACGAGCTACCTCTACTGCTGAACGAGCTGGAAATTCCTCTTTAAAGGCCGTTTGGTAAACCTCGTTAAAAGGAACAAAGTCGTTCATATCGCTCAAGAAGCAAGTTGTTTTGACAACATGGTCAAAGTCTGTTCCTGCTTCTGCCAAAATAGCACCAATGTTTTTCAAGACTTGTTCTGTCTGTTCTTGGATAGTCTCTCCTACGATTTCCCCAGTTTCAGGAGATAGAGGAACTTGACCACTAGCAAACAAAAGGTTGCCAACGATTTTTCCTTGAACATAGGGTCCGATAGCCTTTGGAGCTTTGTCTGTATGTATTGTTCTTGCCATTTTCTTTTCCTCACAATTTTTCTAAGATTGCATCCCAAGCCTCATCCATCCCTGCCTTGCTGACAGATGAAAAAGAGGATAAAGTCGTCACTTGGGTCAAAGTTTAATTTCTTTTTGATTGCTGATTCATGCTTGTTCCATTTACCACGAGGAATCTTGTCCGCCTTGGTCGCCACAATGATGACTGGAATCTCATAATACTTGAGAAATTCGTACATCTGTACATCATCTGCTGACGGGTCATGACGAAGGTCAACTAAACTGACTACCGCACGGAGATTTTCTCGAGTTGTCAGATACTCCTCAATCATGCGCCCCCACTTTTCACGTTCCTTTTTGGAAACGCGGGCATAGCCATAACCAGGCACATCCACAAAAACGCATCTTGTCGTCAATGTTAAAGAAGTTGAGAAGCTGGGTTTTTCCAGGTTTCCCTGACGTACGAGCGAGATTCTTACGGTTCAGCATGGTATTGATAAAGCTAGACTTGCCAACATTTGAACGCCCTGCAAGAGCGATCTCTGGCAGTTCATCCTGTGGGTAGTGGGACTTGTTAGCCGCACTGAGCAAGATTTCAGCATTATGTGTATTAAGTTCCATAGTCACCTCTAGGCTGTTTCTAGGATTGGTTTATCCGTTCCATCGACAGCTTCTTTAGTGATGCGGACCAATTTCACATTTTCCTGACTCGGTACTTCAAACATGACATCTAGCATGGTTTCCTCGATAATCGAGCGAAGACCACGCGCCCCTGTCTTCCGTTCGATGGCCTTTATTTGCAATCTCTTGAAGGGCTTCGTCGTCAAATTCCAACTCGACATCATCATAAGAAAGCAAGGTTTGGTACTGTTTTCACCAGAGCATTTTCTTGGCTCTTTCAAGATACGAACCAAGTCATCTACTGTCAACTGTTCAAGAGCAGCAAAAACAGGCAAGCGTCCAATCAACTCAGGGATAATACCAAATTTTTGAATATCTTCTGCAATGATTTCTTGCATGTAAGAGCTGTTTTTCGTCAATCGCTTTATTATTTTGACCAAAATCCAATGACTTTCTCACCCAGACGTTGTTTGACAATTTCTTCAATGCCATCAAAGGCACCACCCACGATGAAGAGAATGTTCTTGGTATCCACTTGAATCATTTCTTGTTGTGGATGTTTACGTCCACCTTGAGGTGGTACGCTAGCTACCGTTCCCTCGATAATCTTGAGAAGGGCTTGTTGCACTCCTTCACCAGAAACGTCACGTGTGATAGAGACATTCTCGCTCTTCTTGGCAATCTTGTCAATTTCATCCACGTAGATAATCCCACGCTCTGCACGCTCGATGTTAAAGTCAGCAGCCTGCAAGAGTTTGAGGAGGATATTTTCCACGTCCTCACCCACATAACCAGCCTCAGTAAGAGCTGTCGCATCCGCAATGGCAAAAGGTACATTCAAGCTTTTAGCCAAGGTCTGAGCAAGGAAAGTTTTCCCAGAACCAGTTGGGCCAATCATCAAGATGTTTGACTTCTGCAAATCCACATCTTCTGACTCTTCACGCGTATCGTGAAAATTGATGCGTTTGTAGTGGTTGTATACTGCTACTGCTAAAGCACGTTTGGCACGATCTTGTCCGATTACATAGTGGTTCAAGATATGGAGGAGTTCGATTGGTTTTGGTACCTCAGACAAGTCTGCCAAGACTTCCTCAGCCAACTCCTCTCGAATGATTTCCTGGGCCAACTCACACATTCATTACAGATAAAGGCGTTGTTCCCAGCGATTATTTTTTGTACTTCTTCTTGGCTTTTGCCACAAAATGAGCAATAAACCATCATATCATTATTCCTATTTGTAGGCATGATTTCCTTCCGTTCTATTCTATACTGTCATTCTATCTAAAATAAGGTCATGTAAAAAGCATGGATACTATTGACCAAATTGGTAAAGGCATTTAACCAGAGCAGGACAGAAAGTCCATAGCGTTTTTTACGAAAAGCCTGTGCTCCAGCAAGCAAGCAGACCAAACACAGCATGGCTGTAAAAAAACCAAATATACTACGTTCCATTAGACTTCCTTTCTCTTGCGGTATTGGATGGTAAAATCATAAGGATTCTTCTCATCTTTACTATAGGATTTACTTGATACTGTCTCAAAAAGGGACAAGTCAAACTCTTCAGGGAAATAAGTATCTCCCTCCACCTGAGCATGGATTTGAGTGACAATTACTTCATCCAAATAGGGTTCAAAAGCCTGAAAAATCTGCTTCCCACCAATAATATAGAGATTCTTTTCTTGAGCCTGATACCAGTCGAGAACAGACTGAACATCATGAAAAGTAGCAACTCCGTCTAGCTTTTCTTCAGAATTACGCGTCAAAATCAAGGTCTCCCGTTTTGGAAGCAAGAGACGCCCCATTCCATCAAAGGTCACACGCCCCATCAAGATAGCATGATTCAGAGTTGTTTCTTTGAAATGTTGCAATTCTGCTGGCAAATGCCAAGGCAGACGATTGTCCTTCCCAATCACACCCTCTTCGTCCTGGGCCCAAATAGCTACGATTTTCTTAGTCATGCTTCCATCCTTTTTACTGATAGTACTATTTTATCAAAAAACTCAAAAAAAGACTGGTTTGGAATAGCTTACAAAATAGAAAAAATCTGTAAGAAATTTCCTACAGATTTATATATGTTGTCTTGTTTCTTACAAACCAGGTGCTTGTCCAAGTTCTGCTGCAAGCATCCAGATTGTTTTATCTGTTTCAGTTTTAGCGTCTGAGAAGATACCGTTTGTTACATCGTCACCTTCTTCATCAGTAACATCCAAACCTTTTTGGAAAAGTTCTGACAAGTAACGGTAGATAGCAAGGACACGCTCCAAGCTTTCTTCAACATTGCGGTATTCACCAGCTTCTTCTTCGATTTCACTATTTTGAAGGAATTCTGTCAATGTAGAGAATGGGCTACCTCCCAAGTGTAATCAAGCGTTCGCTGATTTCATCCAATTGACCGTCAAGAGCTTCCATATACTCATCCATTTTTGGATGCCATACAAGGAAACCACGACCACGCATATACCAGTGTACTTGGTGCAAAGCAACGTGGGCTACGTACAAATCAGCAACAGCTTGGTTCAATACTTCCTTTGTTTTTGCCAATGCTACTGGCGCTGATTTTGTCAATGATGTTACGTCTTTTACTGCTTCTTTTTTCAATTCTACCATTTTCTTTACCTCGTTCATTATTTTTTGTAACCACTTCTCATTGGTTACTCTCTTAGTATACTACTAAGAAAAACCAATAGCAAGCCAAATGACTCACATGAGAAAAGTTGCAATAGACTGATAATTTAAGAATTTTTTAGAATAAAACCCAGTCACTTTCAAACTCTCTTAACAGCGATGAAATAAAGAAAAGAGCATACAATTTGTAGGCTCTCTTCTCAGTTTTACAGCTTAATACCAGACGCTGACATCCACACGTCCTCGAATCCCTTTGAGAATGTCAGATGAAGTATATTGCCATCCTTTTTCTCCTGAATAATGAGGATTATTCCAATCAAGCGCATCCGTATAGGCTGCAACCCAGTTTACATGTTGTAAAATATTTGGATGATTCAAACGAGTTTGTAAAAGTTGACGATAGCTATAAACTTTCACATTTTGATAACCTGCTTTTTTCATGGTTTCCATATACTTATTGATGATTTTAACCCAAGTGTCTGTATCTGATGGAGCTTTCTTAGATTTATTTTCATATTCCCAGTTTTCAACATCATAGTAAATTGGATATGACAAGTTCATATTGTATTTTTTCAAAAGTTCAATGGTTTGATTAGCATCATTCTCGGCATCGGTCTCATTTTCGGCATAAGTATATAGGTAAACACCGTAAGGAATTCCAAGACGGTTTAACTCCTTGATATTATGAGCCAATTCCTTGTCCTCAGTTCCACTATATCCCAAGCGAACAATAACGCCGTCAACCCCATTTTCCTGGATAACCTTTTTCCAATCACTAATACGGCCATTATGCTCACTGACATCAATAACCTTCTTAGCACGGTCTGTTCCAACTTGTTCTTCACGATGATTAAAGAAGTAACGGTGTCCGTTTCGATAAACCCAACCAACATTCAAGGCTTTCTTTTCTTTCAGTTCCCCTGAATCAGCAAAAGTATAGCGAGTATCGTCCATAATTAACTCACCTGTTGCCATAGCACCACTTTCAGTAAGGTAGTAGTTCCCATGCCACTCATCTTTAGCCATGTAACCCCACTTCTTGAAATAATACCACTTGCCATCAATCTTTTGCCACTGTTCATTAGCGTAAGAACCATCTGCCTTAAGATAGAACCAACTCTTATAATGATTATCATAAAGCCATTCGTTTTGCATCATAGCACCTTGACCATTCAAGAAATAATCTCCTTGCCACTGACTTTTAGCCATATAGCCCCACTTCTTGAAATAGTACCATTTGCCATTGATTTTCTGCCATTCTTGTTCTGCATAAGAACCATCTGCCTTGAGATAGAACCAGCTCTTATAATTGTTATCATAAACCCATTCATTTTTAGCCATGTAACCACCCGCTTTGAGGTAATAATTTCCATGCCATTCTTTTTGGGCATAACGACCATCTGCTTTTATATAGAACCAGCTATTATAACTAGTATCAAAAATCCACTCACTCTTAGCTTTTGAACCATCTGCTTTTACATAGAAGTCACCCTCCCAGTGTGCTGATGTTGAACTTGGTTTGCTTTCTTCTTTCTGACTACTAGCTCGCGTCTCTTTGACTTCTTCCTTTTTCTCTGGACGCTGACTAGAAGAAGTCTCAACTTTTTTCTCTTCTTCTTTTTGACTTGCAGTTGTTTCTAATTTCTTTTCTTCTACCTTGCTAGAAGAAGCTTGCACACTGCTTTCTCCCGAAGATGTTTTCACTTCAGCTTCATTTGCAGCAACATGACTAACTGCCAAGCCTAGTAAAAAAATACTTGCTAATCCAATTTTTCCAATCTTTGTTTTCAATCTTTCCTCTCCTATAAAAAATGGAACAGACATCTGAATGCTGTTCCACCTAGCTTTTGCTACTTACTAATTATTTTACAAAGTCAAGCAAAGCCAAGAAGCTTTCAGCCTCAAGTGACGCACCACCAACAAGGGCACCGTCAACGTCTGGACAAGCCATGTATGAAGCAACGTTCTCAGGTTTAACAGAACCACCGTATTGAACACGAACTTTGTCTGCCACTTCTTGACCGAAGTCAGCAGCTACAACGTCACGAACAACTTTACACATTTTTTGTGCGTCGTCTTGTGAAGCTGATTTACCAGTACCGATAGCCCAGATTGGCTCGTAAGCGATAACTGATGCCGCAACTTGTTCAGCAGTCAATCCAGCCAATGCAGCAGATACTTGAGCACCTACAAATTCAGCAGCTTTACCAGCTTCGTAAGTTTCAAGTGACTCACCACAACAGATGATTGGAAGCATACCGTTTGCAAAGATTGCTTTTGCTTTTTTGTTGATATCTTCGTCAGTTTCATGGAAGTAGTCACGGCGTTCTGAGTGACCGATAACAACGTAGTCAGTACCGATTTCTTTCAAAACTTGTGGGCTAGTTTCACCAGTGAAAGCACCTGAATTTTCAAAGTAGCAGTTTTGAGCAGCAACTTTAAGGTTTGAACCTTTTGCAGCAGCAAGAACAGTTGTCAAATCAAGAGCTGGAGCAGCGATACCTGCTTCAACAAGATCTGATGAAGGAAGTTTTGACGCAACTGCTTCAACGAATTCTTTAGCTTCTTCTGGATTTTTGTTCATTTTCCAGTTACCAGCGATAAATGGTTTACGTGACATTTCACATACCTCTTTTTTCAATTTATTTTCTATTTATTTTATCACAATTAGACACAGCTTGCAAATCTTACTCGGATTTCAATCCTGCTTGTAACGATTAATCCTTCCATAGATCCATGGCATTTCTGAAATCTGCAGATACCTGTGCCAACTGAGGATTGCTTGCTTCTCTTTCTGCCCGCTTAGCCTCAATTTGAGCCACGCTTTTGATACCTTCATGGCGCCAGTTTCTCAAAATCGCCTGAATGTACTTCCAGTTTGGTTTACCATTCAAAACAGCTTCACGAAGAGCTTCCTTAATCAAGCCAGCACTAGTTCCATCTTCCTTTAGCGTCTTTGTCAAATCCTCAATCTCAAAAGGGGTCAACAGGCGTCCTAATTCCTGCTGGAAGGTTTCCACCAAATCTTTAAGCTGATTTTGAGGTGTCAACTGGTCTGAACTTGAATGAGCAGCTCCAAGCAAGTCATCCAAACGTTCCAGAGCCAAACTTGCATCAAAAAGCAATTCAATTTCACCATTCAATTCAATCGTTCGATACTGGAGCAGTCCCCTTTCCGTCAGATTGGAAATGGCCTGGTTGACATCTGAAATTTCCTTGCCAATCCTTTCAGCAATCTGGCTTGGCGACATTTCTTCTAAGCCTGTCGTATTTTGCAAATAGAAAAATTGCCAGACCAGAAAATCATCGCTAGACGGAAAGAGTTCCTTAAAATGCAAGAGCAGGGCACTCGGTAAAACCAAGTTCCCTGATTTAAAAGCGTCTAAATATGTCATAATTCCTCTTATAAATACCCAAATGCGGATGCATCATCTTCTATTTTTCTCCAGTCAAAAGGGGTTTCCTGATAGACCGCATAATTCACCCAGTTACTGAAAAAGAGGGCTGCTGATGAAGACCAACAAAGACAAGGTGTCTGATTAACATCATTATCCTTAAAGTAATTTTCTGGAACATGAGGATCTAAACCTGCATCACGATCCCTAAAATACTCTTTTGCCAAGGTATCACGGTCATATTCCAAATGCCCAAAACTATAAATTTCTCGTAAATCCCGACTGGCCAAAATCGAAACCCCAACCTGCGGGCCCTCTGATAAAATCTCAAGATTGGTTTTATTTAAGACCTCTTCCTTAGAAATCTCCGTGTGCCGTGAATGAGGGGATACATAGCTATCGTCAAAGCCTCTAAAGAGAAGGTGCCCTTCTTTTAAAGTATCTTGAGGATAGATACCCGATAACTTACTGTCCATCTGGTATTTTTCCACTCCATAACGCAGATAGAGTCCCGCCTGAGCACCCCAGCAGATATGAAGAGTCGAATAGACATGGGTCTTAGACCACTCAATTACCTGACTGAATTCCTCCCAATAGTCCACTTCTTCAAATGGTAAATGCTCAACTGGAGCACCCGTGATAATCATCCCGTCAAAATACTCGTCCTTGACTTCAGGAAAAGTTTTGTAGAAAGTCTCCATGTGCTCTGAACGAGTTGTTTTAGAACGATGGCTCTCCATATAGAGAAAATCTATATCCAGTTGCAGGGGTGTATTAGCCAAATGGCGTAACAACTGGGTCTCTGTGACCATTTTTTGTGGCATGAGATTTAAAATTAAAATCTTCAAAGGGCGGATATCTTGGTGGGCAGCACGTTGATCATCCATGACAAAGATGTTCTCTGTCCGTAAAATCTCAACAGCTGGTAATTTTTTATCAATTCGAATCGGCATAACCCTCTCCTAACTGTATTCTTTCAGGAATAATTGCATATGTTTGAAACTCTTCGAAAATCTCTTCAAACCGCGTCAACGTTGCCTTGCCGTAGATATGTTACTGACTTCGTCAGTTCTATCCACAACCTCAAAACAGTGTTTTGAGCTGACTTCGTCAGTTTTATCTGCAACCTCAAAGCTGTACTTTGAGCAGCCTGCGACTAGTTTCCTAGTTTGCTCTTTGATTTTCATTGAGTATGAAACTAAATCTCAAACACTTAGTCCTTTTATTATACTGCAAGAAGATATAGTTTTCAATTATAGTTTTTCTCTAACTAGCTATAGTCTATTTTTATATCCTAATGTAGAGAAAACAGCCCTAGGGACTGTTTTTGATTAATAATGCATAAGAACCTTGTAATCGTAGTCACCGATTTTTTCACGGCCGTTCAATTCATCCAATTCAACAAGGAAGGCACAGCCTGCTACAACACCACCAAGTTTTTCAATCATCTCGATGGTTGCCTTAACAGTTCCACCTGTTGCTAAGAGGTCATCTACGATAAGAACACGTTGACCTGGCTTAATGGCGTCAGCATGCATAGTCAAGGTATCAACACCGTACTCTTTTTCATAGTCAGCGGAAATAACTTCGCGTGGCAATTTACCTGGCTTACGAACAGGCGCAAAACCAATTCCCAACTCAAAGGCAACTGGACAGCCCACGATAAAACCACGAGCCTCAGGTCCCACGATCATGTCAATTTCTTGTCAGTAGCATACTGAACGATTTCACGAACAGCGTAGCTATAAGCATTTCCATCAGCCATCAAAGGACTAATATCACGGAAAGTAATACCTTCCTTCGGATAATTTTCAATTGTTGCAATGTAATCTTTTAAATTCATCTTTTTCTTTCTTTCAAAGTTTTTTACTCTCTATTATAGCATATTTTTTAAGAAAGAAAAAAGGAAAAGTTAACTTCAATGATTATCTAACGATTTGACGATTTATGACTAGCCATAGCAATAAAGCCCAAGTTCTGTTTATTCTTATCAAACATTTTATACATAGTTAAAAACTGCTTTCTATTCTCCTTTTTACAAGCATTTACACAAATTTTCAAGGTTCCTAGCCAACCTTCGTCATAAATCATACCCGATAATTTCATTAATGTCATTTCACCAGTCAATACTTTCACATCACAATAACCTGATTCTATCATCACCTCTTCCCAACCATCTTGAGTTAAAGGACCCACATTTACATGAATTGCTTGTGACAGTTCCTGTCTGACAGACTCTTTAGCTTCCTTAAGAAGCACATCATGTGTCAGGAGAAGACCCTCAGGTTTTAAAACCCTTAGATATTCCATTACACATTTTTTCTTAGCTTGATCGGCTTGCATAGTCAGCATAGCTTCATTTATAACAATATCAAAACTAGTATCTTCATAAGGAAGTTTCATTGCATTAGCTCTTTCAAAACTGATTAAATGAGCAACACCTGCTGTTTCAGCAGATTTTTTAGCCACTTCTAAAGCTTGAGCATCCATATCAACAGCAGTTATCTTACAACCAAAACGCTGTGCCAACTCAATTGCTGTAGTTCCCCTATTGCACGCAACTTCTAGTATTCTCTTTTCTTTTGAAAATCCTCCTTCCGCAATTAACCAATCTGTAGCACGTTTTTCCACCTGGGACGTAAGCGTTTTTTTCCCCTAATTTTTGCTAAAAAAACTTATGACCTGCTTCTGACATTTGAACACCTCTGTTTTTTTCTTCATTATAACACAAAACGATATTATCTGACAATTCTAATCTATTATTTGATAAACTAGAATCAAAAGCATACAAACCACCATAACTATAGCATAAATTTATTATTGCCTCTCTAGTTCGAATTCAATCCTCACATCATTTACGCATTCAGGTTACGACTATTTTTGTACTTTGGAATTGCTCTCTTCTTCATCCGCTCTACGAACCTCCACCTTTCTGTTCGTAGAGCCACTATTTCGCTATCCCTTCCTCTGACGGTTCTAATTTCCAACGTCAGACTTAAAACGGTCTATCCCCAGACCGTTTTAATCCGCTACCTCACAATAGTCAGGCTTGGGAATCGCTATTGGGTTCACCGGTAGCAGGTGCCTACCGAGGACTTACACCTCAGATGTACGACATGCCCGTCGTACGCCAAAAAAACGAGCACTTTCGTACTCGTTCTCTCTGTATAAACTACTGATTAAAGTGAGTTTACGTCAACTTTGATACCAACACCTTGAGTAGTTGTGATAGTCAAGTTTGTTACGTAAGTTCCTTTAGCTGTAGCTGGTTTTGCTTTTTGAATTGTTTCGTTGAAAGCCTTGAAGTTTTCAACCAATTTTTCAGCTTCAAATGATACTTTACCGATGATTGCTTGAACGTTACCTGCACGGTCAGCACGGTAAGTGATTTTACCACCTTTAGACTCTTCAACTGCTTTAGCAACATCCATTGTTACAGTACCAGTTTTAGGGTTTGGCATCAAAGTTACGTGGTCCAAGGACACGTCCAAGACGTCCAACAAGAGCCATCATGTCAGGTGTAGCGATAACTACGTCGAAGTCCAACCAACCGTCGTTGATTTTAGCAACAAGGTCATCTTCACCAACAAAGTCTGCACCAGCAGCTTTTGCTTCTTCAGCTTTTGCACCACGTGCAAAAACAAGAACGCGTGAAGTTTTACCAGTACCGTTTGGCAATACCATTGCTCCACGGATTTGTTGGTCAGCTTTTTTAACGTCGATGTTCAAGTTGTAAGCAACTTCTACAGTTGCGTCAAATTTTGCAAAGTTAGTTTCTTTTGCAAGTGCTACAGCTTCTTCTACGCTGTATGCTTTTGTGCTGTCGATTTTCTCAAGAGCAGCACGAAGTTGTTTGCTTTTTTTAGCCATTTTCTATTCTCCTTGTAAGTGGTTCAATCGATTTTCATCTCCCACGTCACTTCTCGAAATGATGAAGTCTTGCGGGTTATCAGTCTATTATTTTTCTTTTCCTACGTCGTTAAGTTCCCTTGCTGTACCCAAGTACAAGCATCAGTCACTTGCCTAGTATGAAAAGCAACTAATAGACTGCTGTGAGATTTTCTACTGTGCTATTGATTAGTCAACAACAGTGAATCCCATAGAACGAGCAGTACCTTCGATCATACGCATTGCAGACTCTACGTTTGCTGCGTTCAAATCTGGCATCTTAGTTTCTGCAATTTCTTGTACTTGTGCACGAGTAACTGTAGCAACTTTAGTTTTGTTAGGTGTACCTGATCCTTTTTCAACACCTGCAGCTTTTTTCAAAAGAACAGCAGCTGGTGGTGTTTTAGTGATGAAAGTAAATGATTTATCTTCGTAAACTGAGATAACAACTGGAATGATCATACCAGCTTGGTCAGCTGTACGAGCGTTGAACTCTTTTGTGAATCCCATGATGTTGATACCAGCTTGACCAAGAGCAGGTCCAACCGGTGGAGCTGGTGTAGCTTTACCAGCAGGGATTTGCAATTTTACAAGTTTTTCGACTTTTTTAGCCATTTTTAAATCCTCCTTTGTGGTTTTGGCGGTAATTAGAGATTTTTACCTCCCACAAGTATGCTTTTCACATACCCATCTATTATACACTATTTATCTGAAATTGCAAGAGAAAAGTTTATTTTTTAATCGACGTAATCTCCGCCTTCAAAGCCGTAATACTCTTCCAAACTGAGACCACTTGCAGCTATTTCTTTTGCTTCTTTTCCGACATAACGAAGGTGCCATTCTTCAGCCATATAGCCTGTTTCCTTTTCCTTGCCTTTGAGATAACGAACAACAAAACCATAATCAGCCGCATGGTCCAAGAGCCATTGGGCCGCTTTTTCTTCTGTCACCAAATCACCATTTGTCCCAATCACATCAAAAGCCAAGCCTGTCTGGTGCTCGCTATAGCCAGGACGGGCAGAATAACGGTCGGCAGCTTCTTTCCCATCTTGATTGACATAATCTTGATAGAGCTTGGTCTGAGTTTCATAACTTCTAAGCCACTGTAATGGTCGCTAATGGGGAAACCTGCCTCTTGCATAGCTTTGATGAGTTTGACCAACTCTGCCTTGGCTGTTGGATTTTCCCCTGGATTATAGTCTTTAGACAATGGATAGTGTTTGTTGGCTACGATGATTTCATCGTATTTCCCTTGGATGCTGTAGTAGTCTCCTTTGTTAACCACTTCTGCTTTTTTCTGGGCAGCTCCTTGAGATTTACTGTCGACTGCTCCATCAGCTTTAGGCTGTTTGTTCTGTCTTAGCTGCGCCATCTTCATTTTTTGCTTTTTCTTGTGAACAAGCTGCTAGACTCAAGGCTAGCAAGGCTGTCAAGACTAGGTATCTTTTTTTCATCTTTACTCCTTTATTTCTAATAGTTTATCTACTTCTGATGATAAACGTTCGACTAATCTTTTAATCTCATCCGGTTTTGCTTGGCAGATTTCTGCTGTCATTTCTTCAAAGGGAACCCACCATACTGGACCACGTCCCATTGAGACCATAACCATTCATATCACCTCTTCGTCTAGGAAAAAGATGCCAATGGAGATGGGCATCGCCATTTCCTAGCAGTTCGATATTCATTTTCTCAGCAGCAAAGGCCTTGGCAACTGCCTCTTGGACTAGACTCATTTCTTCGAGAAAACGGAGTCTTGTTTCCTTTTTCAAATGGTGCAATTCGGTGACATGTTCCTTGGCTAGAAAAAGACTATAGCCTGCAAAATACTGGTGGTCTCCAATCACAAGATAGCCTGTTTCCAACTCTTTGACAAAATAGGGATTTTCTCCCAGTCTTGATGAGCTCAATTCTCTGGCAAATCAGGCACATATCAGTCTACCAATAGCTTTAAGATAAGCATCAACCATACGTTCCGTTGCGACCACCGAATCAATATGGGTACGCTCATAAGAATGACTAGACTCAATACCAGCACCGAGAAGGGCGTGTTTGACCTCTGCCCCTGCGGACATGGCCGCTGAAGCGTCCGAACCATAAAATGGATAGATGTCCAGCTTAAATGGAATATCTTGCTCTTTCGCCAAGGCAACCAAATGTTGACGGAAGTCATAGTGATAAGGACCTGAAGCATCCTTGACACAGATAGACACTGTATATTCGTCTGTCTGCTGGTCATCTCCCATGGCTCCCATATCCACAGCCAGATATTCGACTACTTGAGCAGGAATATTAGAGTTAGCACCGTGGCCTACTTCTTCAAAAACTGAAAAAGCAAAATGGGTTGTTACTGGCAATTCAATCTTCTCTTCCTTATAAATACGAAGTAGGTTAAGCAAAATCGCTGCACTGACCTTATCATCCAAATGACGAGACTTGATAAAACCTGTCTCTGTCACGACAGTTCGTGGGTCAAAACTGATAAAATCACCGACCTCAATGCCAAGAGCACGAGTTTCTTTTTCATTGGTTACTTTTGGCGTCCAAACGCACTTCCATATTGTCCTGAGTGCGTTCTGCAGTTCCTGCATCCTTATAGACATGGCAAGAAGTTTGGTGGATGAGGATGGTTCCTGATACCTTTTGACCTGTGCTTGCCACATGAACGATACAGTTTTCTCCTTCGATCATGTTCCAAGGAAAGCCACCGATACGGTCCATTTTGAGACGGCCATCTGGTTTGACAGCACGGACAATAGCACCAAGCGTATCTACATGGGCAGTCACATAGCGATGCTCTTCATCATTTTGACCTTTGATAGTTACATTGACACCGCCCTTGGCTGTGCGAACTGGCTGGTAACCAAAACCTTCTAAAGTCTTGACTAAATAGTCTGAAATTTCACGAGTAAAACCTGTTGGCGACGCAATGGCTGTCAGTTCTTTAACATATTCTACTGTTTGATTCATTTCTTCACCTCTTTTGCTACCTATTATAACACATTTATCATCGGATAAAAAAAGAAAATCACTCCTGCAGACTTAGCTACAAAAGTGATTTTAGTGATTATTCCATTTCAAAAACATCGCTTTCTTGCTTGTTTGGTAAAACCAATGAGAGCAAGATTCCGACAACAGCTGGTACCAACCATGGGAGAGATGCCTTGGCAAAAGGAAGAGCGTTGACAAGGTTTGCAAGAAACTCAACCTTAAACGAGCTTCCTAGTACGCTTGCAATGGCAATGGCTGTAACAACAGCAATTGTCAACTGCATACCTGGTTTTGAAAGAGCCACAAATTTGTTAACAATGACAATCATAACGATAGCAATCGTGATTGGGTACAAGATAACCAATACTGGAATGGAGTACTTGATAATCGCATCAAGACCCAAATTGGCAATGGCAAATCCAATCAAGGTAAAGGCTGTCGCATAAACCTTGTAGCTGATTTGTGGGAAACGCTCATTAAAGAACTCAGCTGTTGACACAATCAGACCAACTGTTGTTGTGAAGCAGGTTACGGTAACCATAGCTGCAAGGAAGAGTTGAGCTGTTGAGCCAAAGATTTCTTGAGTGGCTTGTGACAAGATGTAAACACCTGGTGTTCCACCCTTCATCGCTTCAGCAGGTACTGGGAAATGATTTCCAAGGAAACCTAAACCGATATAAAGGGCGCTGAAAGCAAGGGCAACAACGATACCAACAACCCAAATGGTTGAAATGTATTCTTTCTTACTTGAAAATCCAAGTTGTTTCAAGGTTTGAACTGCGATTACACTAAAGGCAACTGAGGCAAGGGCATCCAAGGTATTATAACCTTCTAGGAAACCTGTACCAAAGGCAGAAGCCTGATAAGCAGCTGACGCAGCTTGAGGACTTGTCCCACCATATTTGATAGCTCCTAGCACAACCAAGATAACAATCAAAATCGCAAAGACTGGTGTTAAAATACGGCCGATACGGTCTAAGATTTTTGATGGATTAAGCGAAATTAAATAGGCTGCCGCAAAATACAGAACCGTAAAGACAATCAAACCAAGACCTTTATTTGCATTCGACAAAAGGGGGCTAATCCCTACTTCGTAAGCTGTTGTAGCTGTACGTGGGATGGCAAAGAATGGGACCGATTGACAAGTAAAGAACTGAGAGGTAAAGAGTCGCAAACCAAGGCGCTATCTTTGTTGAAATCTCGTAGATATATCCTTTAGGATTGAGCGTTCCAATAATAAGGGTCAAGACTGCGATACCGACGCCTGAAAAGACAAAACCTGCGATGGCAGGAAGAAAATGTTCTCCAGATAAAGCACCTAGAGAAGGCGGAAAAATCAAGTTTCCCGCACCAAAAAATATTCCAAACAGGAGCAAACCTGTTAGGGCACCTTTTTTAGCCATGAAAATCTCCTTCATATTTATAAAATACTGACCTAGTATATCATGAATAGGAGTATGAAAAAAGCTTCACGAAGTAAATATTGAATGTTTTCAAGATTCTTAAAAATGAGAATTGTCTAAAAATAAGATCCCCTACCCAGTCCACGCCAAGTAGGAGAAAATTCTAATGTTTATACTCTTCGAAAATCTCTTCAAACCACGTCAGCTTCACCTTGCCGTACTCAAGTACAGCCTGCGACTAGCTTCCTAGTTTGCTCTTTGATTTTCATTGAGTATTAAAGTTCTTCAAAGGACATCATGCCACCTTGTACATTGATAACCTCATAACCTTGTTCAGATAAGAATTGGCAAGCACGCGCCGATCTCATTCCAGATTTACAAATAACATAATGTAACTGGTCCTTATCCAACTGATCATAGATATCGGCTAATTGACTCAGAGGAAGATTCTGAGCACCTTCTAAATGAAGAGCTTCAAACTCATCCACTTCTCTCACGTCCACTAAAGAAAGTTGGTCGTTTTGGTAAAGCTGGTAAAATGCGTCAAAGGCTATTTCTTTCATTCTTTTTCTCCTAAAATAGTTTTAATTCTTTCTTTCAAATCCGGCACCACTTCTGACTCAAACCAAGGATTTTTAGCCATCCAGATTTGATTTCGCGGCGAGGGGTGAACTAGTGGAAAATAGGTTGGCAAGTAGTTCTGGTAATGTTTTACCCGTTCTGTCACCTTGCCACTGATTTTCTCCTTTAAATAGTAGGCTTGGGCATACTGGCCAATCAAGAGGGTCAATTGGATGTCTGGTAATTCTTGCAAGAGCTGAGGATGCCATTTTTCCGCAAACCCAGTTCTCGGTGGCAGGTCACCTGACTTACCATGCCCTGGAAAGTAGAAATCCATAGGCAAAACAGCAAAATAACCTGAATTGTAAAAGGTATCTTCATCCACACCTAGCCAATCCCGCAAGCGATCGCCACTTTTATCCTTCCAGTAAAGGCCTGCCTCTTGGGTTTTAAGTCCAGGTGCCTGACCGATGATATTGATGCGAGCAGTCTTTGGCGCTGCAAAGAGAGGCTCGATGCCACGCTTTGTATAGGTAGCATTCTGAGGATCTGCCATAATAGCCTGCTTGATTCTTTCAATTTGAGACATCTACTTTCCCTCCAAAAAGAAGTCTAAGCATACAATCTCAGACTTCTATATCATTATTTGATCAATTCGTAAATAGCTTCGGCATAGATTGCTGCTGCACGGAAGAGATCATCCAAGGCGATAAATTCATTTGCTTGGTGCATGGTGTCAATTGAGTCTGGGAACATGGCACCGTAGGCAACCCCACGCTCCAGCAAACGACCAAAGGTACCACCACCAATAACTTGCTCATGACCTTTAAGACCAGTTTGTTTTTCATAAACATTCAACAAGGTTTGCACAAGTGGATCTTCCATTGGCACATAGTGAGGGGTATGACCGTGCTCAGAAAGGCTAACAGAAGCAACTGGCAAGTTTCAAGGATTGACTTGATTTGTTCTGGACTTGTTCCTTTTGGATAGCGGATATTAAGGGCAATGGTATTATCAGCACTTGTTTCATTAAATCGGAAGACGCCTGCATTCATAGAAAGAGCACCCATCTTTTCATCCACATGGGCAATCTTGAGATTTTCACCCTCATGGTCGTTCAAAAGAATTTTACCAGCGATGTCAAGGTAGTCTTTGGCTGGACCAGCAAAGTCAAACTGGCTAAGGAAGAGGGCTAGGTAAGTCGCACCATTGACACCTGAAGCAGGCATAGCACCGTGGGCTGATTTACCAATGATGGTCACCTTGTATTGACCAGCTTCTTCTTGAATTTCTCCTCTGAGTTTGTGTTCTGCAACAAAGGCATCTAGTTTAGCTTGCAAGTCAGCCAAATCACCTGAAACGACTGCTGTTGCTGATTCTGGTACCATGTTTTCACGCAAACCACCTGTAAAGCTGTGAAGACGGGCAGCACCTGCATTTTCTCCTGCAAAGTGGAGGTATTCTGTGATGTTTCCTTTTTCACCGTTGATGATAGGGAACTCAGCATCTGGAGAGAAACCTAAGTCTGGTTTTGCAAGTCCTACATGTTCAAAGTAGTAGTCCATGTCTGCCCAACCTGATTCTTCGTCTGTTCCGACGATGAAGCGGACTTTCTTAGAAATTGGAAGTCCCAATTCTTTGATGATTTTCAAACCATAGTAACAAGCTGTTGTAGGCCCCTTGTCATCAGAAGCTCCACGCGCATAAAGGCGACCGTCTTTGATAGTTGGTGTGTAAGGGTCTGTGTCCCAACCGCTACCAGCTGGCACCACGTCCATGTGGGCAAAGATTCCGAGAACTTCTTCTCCATCACCAAACTCAAAATGTCCTGCGTAGTTGTCAACATTTTTAGTTGGGTAGCCATCGCGGTCTGCGATTTCAAGGAATTTTTCCAAGGCTTTTACTGGACCAGGTCCAAATGGATGCTCAGCATCAACCTTGCTATCATCACGTTCTGAGTTGATTTCCAAAAGGCTAAACAAGTCAGCCAAGAGGTCTTCTTTGCGTTTTTCTACTTCTGCTGTAAAAATCAATTGCTGTCATTTTTTTCTTCTTTCTATCTTTTCTCGATGATTTCATCTACTGGCAAGCGGTAGCTTGGTTCTAATTTTTCGTCTGTGTAGCCCACTGTAATCAAGAGTTCTGGGCGGAAACGTTCTTCGATATCCAAAACTTCGTTGACTTTTGATTTGTCAAAATCCAAGGATCAGATTTGATCCGATTCCTTGGTCTGTAAGAGCCAGAACTAAGTTCATGGCAACCAAACCTGCATTGAGGGCTAGGTAGTCGCTGACCTGTTGTTCATTGTAACGGGCAAACTCAGCAGGCAAATTTTTCATAAAGTATTGAAGTTGTTCTTCTGAGAAATTATTAGCACCACCAACTCGGGCAATCTTACGAGCACGTTTAGCCAAATCTGTGTCTGTAAACAAGGCAATGGTTACAGGCGCTGATGATACCTGTTCAAAGTTTGAACCGTAAGCCAATTTTGCCAGCTCAGCATTTTTCTCACGCACCACTACAAATTTCCAAGGCTGGCTGTTGTGGGCGCTTGGAGCCAAGGTTGCAATTTCGATAGCCGTACGCACATCTTTTGGATCAACAGGCTTATCAGTAAACTGCTTAGTCGCATGACGTTTTTTGTTTAATTCAAGAAATTTCATAATCGATTTCCTTTTCTAATTCTACTGTTTCCATTCTACCATAATTTGAAAGAGCTTGCAGGGATTTTTCATGATTAAGATTTTTTATCACAGACATAAAAAATATATATTGGTTCATCAAGACAGTTTCTGATAAACTAGCAAGTACTTTACATTTGAATGGAGATATTATGAAAAAATTTAGCCTATTATTAGCCATCCTACCATTTTTGGTTGCCTGTGGGAATCAAGCCACACCCAAAGAGACTAGTTCTCAAAAGACAATTGTCGTTGCTACAGCTGGTGATGTGCCGCCATTTGACTACGAAGACAAGGGCAATCTGACAGGCTTCGACATCGAAGTTCTAAAAGCAGTAGATGAAAAACTCAGCGACTACGAGATTCAATTCCAAAGAACTGCTTGGGAGAGCATCTTTCCAGGACTTGATTCTGGTCACTATCAAGCCGCAGCTAATAACTTGAGTTATACAAAAGAGCGTGCTGAAAAATACCTTTACTCACTTCCAATTTCGAACAATCCCCTCGTCCTTGTCAGCAACAAGAAAAATCCTTTGACTTCACTTGACCAAATCGCTGGCAAAACAACGCAAGAGGATACCGGAACTTCAAACGCTCAATTCATCAATAACTGGAATCAAAAACACACTGACAATCCCGCTACTATCGATTTTTCTGGTGAAGATATCGGCAAACGAATCCTAGACCTTGCTAACGGAGAGTTTGATTTCCTCGTTTTTGACAAGGTATCCGTGCAAAAGATTATCAAGGACCGTGGCTTAGACCTTTCTGTGGTTGACTTGCCTTCTGCCGATAGCCCCAGCAACTATATCGTTTTCTCAAGCGACCAGAAAGAGTTTAAAGAGCAATTTGATAAAGCACTCAAAGAACTCTATCAAGATGGAACACTTGAAAAACTCAGCAATACCTATCTAGGTGGTTCTTATCTCCCAGATCAATCTCAGTTACAATAAGATATATTAAAAACGATTGGACAGGCCAATCGTTTTTAGTTTGCATTGGTTATTTTAGGAAACTCTTACAAAAATCAAAATAATCCTTCACATCCTCTACATACCCATGCTTTTCTATTAAGCTTGCTAATAATTCCAGATTGTGCCCCTGATAGTTATCGTCACGACGCAGTTCTTCATACATTTCGATAAAGGGAAGCCCCTTGGACTTGGCCAATTCTAACTCAGCCTCGTAATCATAAGCAACTTTACGAAATTGTATATTGACCAATTCCCCATCTTCAACCTCTATCACGGCATACTGGGCACGGTGATTTTTTAACGCCTCCCAATTAAAATAGGGCATACCAATCGAACCTGGATTGATGATTTGTTGCCCTTGACTGCCATAACGAAGCAACTGCTTGTGAACATGACCATAGACTGCCACGTCCGTTTCCTCATCTAGCAGTTGGTCAAATTTATCTGTATTATTCCCAACCAGTAGATCCCCACCATAGTTTTTGTCAGGTAAATTATGAGAGATAGAAAAGCGCAGCCCCTCAACTTCTTTCTTTTCCAGCAAAGGCAAGCTTCGTAGCCAGACAATCGTTGCAGGATCCATTCGCTCCATCAAAAACTGAGTCATTCGCATTGACTGGATTTCTTGTGGATCTTCCAAACCGTATTCACCATCCAAGGCCTCAAGGATACAATCATCCCAATTGCCTCGAACACTGGCTGTGATAGGAAGGTCCTTTAGCAGGGCCACCAAGTCATTTGCACCTGGACCAGGAAGAAAAATATCTCCTAGAAGCCAGTATTCACTGACTCCTTGATTTTTAGCATCTGCAATCACTGCTTCTAAGGCCGTCGCATTGCCATGAATATCTGATAAAATTGCGATTTTATGTTTCATTGTGGTTTCCTTCCGTTTGGTAATCTACTCTTTCTTCTGCCACTTGAGGCAAGGTTTCTGTTTCCTGCGGGGTCAACTTTCTTTGCACAGCTTCTGCGACTGCTCTTGGTACCCCAACTTCGACAATCTCATCCACACTGGCTTCCTTGATTTTGGTTAGAGACTTGAAATGCTTCATAAGATTTTGCTTGCGTTTAGGTCCCAGCCCTTCAATTCCATCCAGTTGTGATGAAAAAGAATTTTTGGAGCGCAGTTGGCGATGGAAAGTGATAGCAAAGCGGTGTACCTCATCTTGGATGCGCTGAAGGAGGAAAAATTCCTGAGAATTGCGAGATAACTCCACCACTTCAAGCGGATCTCCAAAGAGCAATTCATGGGTTTGGTGCTTGTCATTCTTTTGCAGACCTGCAATGGGAATATCCAAGCCTAGCTCCTCTTGGATGACTTGCTTAGCAATATTGACTTGACCTTGTCCCCCATCAATCACAATCAAATCTGGCGGAGTCAAGCCGTCACGTTGAACTCGACCATAACGCCTGCGAATGACTTCTCTCATACTGGCATAGTCGTCTGGCCCAACGACAGTCTTGATTTTATACTTACGATAATCCTTCTTACTTGGTTTGCCGTTGACAAAGACCACCATGGCGGAAACAGGACTAGTTCCCATGATATTAGAATTATCGAAGGACTCGATGCGGACTGGTGTCGGGATTTGGAGTAAGCGTCCTAGATTTTCAATAGCCCCTTGGGTCTTTTCGACAGATTTCTCTAGCAGGTTGAATTTCTGCTCTAGGCTGACTCGAGCATTCTTTATAGCCAAATTGACCAGTTGCTTTTTCTCTCCACGCTGGGGTTTGAGAATCTTGGTGTCTACCAAAGCCTTGACAGCTTCTTCGTCAATATCCTGCGGAATCAGCACCTCATTAGGAACTAGATGAGATTTTTCTTGATAAAATTGTCCTACATAGGTCAAGAAATCCTCATCCGGATCATTGTAGTAGGGGAAAAGATTAACGTCTCGCTCAATGAGCTTGCCCTGACGGACAAAGAAAACCTGGACACACATCCAACCCTTATCCACATAGTAGCCAAAGACATCCCGATTTTGGAGATCCTTAGCCATGACCCGTTGCTTGGTTCGAAGCGTTCCAATGGCCTGAATCAGATCACGGTATTCCGCTGCACGTTCAAATTCCATAGTCTGAGCTGCCGCTGCCATCTTGCCCTTGAGGTCATCGATAATTTGATTATCCTGCCCTTTTAGGAAATCAGAAACCTCCTGAGCCATAGACTTGAAATAGTCCTCATCCTTCTTACAGATGGTGTGGGCCATACATTGACCGATATGGTAGTAAAAACAGACCTTAGACGGCGGATTGGTACACTTTCTAAAAGGGAAAATCCGATCCAGTAGCCGCTTGATTTCATTGGCTGCCCCTACATCTGGATAAGGTCCAAAGTAGAGACCACCGTCCTTCTTGACCTGACGGGTGATAATCAAACGAGGATAGCGTTCATTGGTAATCTTGATGAAAGGATAGGACTTATCATCCTTGAGCATGATATTGTACTTGGGCTTATTTTCCTTGATTAGATTGATTTCTAGGAGAAGTGCCTCAATATTGGACTCCGTAACAATAAATTCAAAATCTACAATTTCAGACACCAATGCCTCTGTCTTAGTATCATGACTTCCACGGAAATAAGACCTCACGCGGTTTCGCAGATTTTTAGCCTTTCCTACATAGATAATGGTGCCGTTTTTATCCTTGTGAATGTAACAACCAGGGCTGGTCGGCAAGAGCTCTAGTTTTGATTTAATCAAGTTGTTCATAATTCCATTATAGCAAAAAAGTAGGGAAAGATTGTTCCCTACTCATTGCTCTCATATAATTTTCGGAGGTTTGCAACATCCTCTTCCTGGATACCATAAAATGAACCCGCAGGTTGCATGACAGACTTCTCATCTGTATGGTCCAAGCCAATCGCATGACCCAACTCATGTTCTGCAGTATGGACAATGCGCTCATAGGAATAGCCATAGTTAGGATTGGACAGATAATAGTGATTCAACCGTACCGTGACAGACAAGAATTGCCCTGTTAAGAGATTGGTCTGACTTTCCGCCTCTCCTGCCACAGGAGTGTTTCCGTTGTTCATCTCAGTAGCCAGGATATCCGCCTTGCTGGACTCAGTCACAAGTTCAAAGTTAAAAGCACCAGTTTTATTCCAATTCTGAATTGCTTCTACATAAGCCTCTTGAAAGCGTGAATCCATCTGTGGATCCAAGTAAATACGAGCAGAAGCCTGTGGCCATCTTCCTTCAGAATGCTGGTGGCTATCTGTCTGGTTCAACTTAGGCAGTTGCCCTGTTTTTTCCCATTGGTCGATACTTTGTTGACCAATTTTTACTGACCGTTCTGCTTGCTTTAGCGCTCCTTGAAAATCCCCGTTCAGATACCAGAGAAATCCAAAAGCAAGAGTGCATAAAAGCAAAACAATCCAAACCAGACGCCAAAACAAACGCCAAATAAAAGAAAAGAAAGCCCCTATCAAACGAAAAAGCCAGCGCATGTCTCTCCACCTTTCTAGCAAATAAAAATTATTTTACTAAAAGAAGCTGAAAGAAAGCTAAATACTGACTTTTTCATCTTAACGTCCTACTATTTTTTTAAGTAACTGGATAGCTTTGTATTTTAAAGGCGATGGATGATAACGGAAAGTACCTGCTTTGCGTACAATATAGCCATTAAAATTCTGTTTAAAACGCAAAACACCATCACTACCATCAAAAATCCCTTGAATGCCTAGGAAGTTGTATTTAGGTATTCCACGTTTTATGCTTTCCAACATAACATATTTTTGAAGCAGTGCAGGGGCATAGAACTTATTAAACTCAGTGTAAGAACCACTAAAGAGATAAGTCGTTTCCTGAGGCATATAAACAAATAAACTCCCGGCTAAAACAATATCTCCTTCCCCATATTTTTCAATCAAGTCTCGCGCTTCTGCTTTTCGAACTTCAAACGTTTCAAATTGACTAGAATATTCTCTCAGTTGATTTTGTTTTTTCTCAGAATGAGGATTTTTACTCAAATCAAGTCGCAACTTGTCCAAGATTTCTTCTAGTTTACTTTGTTCACCTTGCAATTTGCTCATATAGTCCGAAAAATTCAAGGTTGCTATGAGAAACTCAGCTTGTTCTCCAAAAGCATCATAAAAATGCTCATAGTATTCTAAACTTTTATCACTATATTCTCTACGTTCAGAGGTTTCTTTTGTTATATTCTTAAAAATTGATAGCTCTTCACGTTTTAACTTTTTCAACCGAATGCCAAACGTTTCAGCCTTTTTCACCAAGGGTTTACCCTTTTTGCTAAAACTTTTAAGCAAATTCTTTTCAGTTAATTCAGTCAAATCTTTATAGTATAACCAATCTGGTTCTCCACCTGGATAACCTGTTGTCAATCCATCAAATTGATAACCTAAATCAGTTAAACCTTGAATGATACTTTTTTTCTCAGCATCTATTGGATTACCTTGACTATCAAAAGTTTGATAAGTTTCATAAGGTTTTACAAGCAACTCTAATACACCATTTTGCTTGGCATATTCTTTTAACTCCGCATAAAAAACTGGAAGAGCATCTTGTTGGGTATAAATCGGACCCGAATTGAGCTCCATATGCAGACCACCCAGCATGGGCAAGCTATAAACCAGAGCTACAACTTGAATTTCTCCTTCTTGTTTCAAAGCTAGATAAACAATTCGAGCTCCTCTTTTTTCTAACAAGTCCCCCATCTGGACCGATTGCATAAAGGAACGAGAAGAAACCTGATCAGAATAAGCCTGAAACTCTTCTTTCGTGAGTGTAATTAGTGCCATATACTTACTTTCTATGTTTTTTTCTTAATGTTTTACGGAAATCAAGAGCAAGTCTTAACAGAGGATAGAGAGGATGGATAGGCATTGTAAATTCACCCAAATATTCTTCAATCGTTGGATTAAATTTTTCCTTAAAATGATAAAGTCCACCATTGAGAGAGTTTTCAACACCACCTAAATTTTGCCACAACATACCTCGCTCAAAGGCATAGCGAGCCGTTTCATACCAAGTTAAAATTGGTGCATTGTAACGTTTAAAATCATCATCCATACCAGCATATAGATTGACAGAGGTAATACCAAATTCCAAACTCAAAGTAGCCGCTAACGGAATATTTGATTTTCCCATATTCATATATCCCTGCAAGAAATCTATTTCCTCTTCTAAACGTTCTTTTTCTTTTATATTTTCCTGAATTTTTGAAGGTTTGGTGGCATCATTAAATTTTTCTGCAACTACTCTATTTTTTTCTAACTGTTCTTCTAATTCTCTTAAACGCTTAGAAACATCCAAACTCGTTAGCGTGATATAAGAATCTTCTTTGAAGTTATCTAATAATTTTTTATAATAAGCTTCGTTTCTTAAATGAATCTCTTTTCGCTTCTCAGTTTTTTTCATCAACTCCGAAAATGAATCTAATAGTTCCAGTCCACCATATTGAATCTCAAGCCCTTTGTTTCGTGCTGTTCGGATAGCTTGCCTCGTTGATTTAGAAAGTTTATCTTCTTCAAAATTTTCCTTATATATTTTCGCCTGAATACGAGGCTGAATGGTGTCACCCATCTCGGTTGTCCGCCCAGACCATTTCACTCCTAATTGCCCTAAAATCTCAACAATAGCAAGATTTTCAGGATATTCTCTTTATCTTGATTGACCAAATATTGAGATAAACAAATACTTGGATCGAAAGTCACAAAAACCGCTCTCTTACTGCGAGCATAAGACTTAATAGACTGCAGGACAAACTTTAAAAGTTCTATATCCCTGTAATCCAATATAGGACCTCTTGGAATATAAAACATTTTATAGCCTAAAGGAAGAGATTTTATGAGAATACTAGCCACAGCCAGTAACTTCCCCTCTTCATAGACACCAAATTTCTCATGATTCCAATCAGATTTCACTTTTTCCCAAGCACTGCTTTGTAATACATTAGCTAATTCATGTTCTTTGACAAACTGATCATATTCTAATGTGGGAATGCCAATTTGATAACGGTACATTTCCTACTCTCTTTCCTCCAGTATTTTATTACTATTCTACTACTTTCGTTTGAAAAGTCTAGTGAAAACAGACTTCCAGCATTGTTTTAAATCCAAGAATAACTATAAATAGTGGTTCATTTATAAAAAACTAACTCAATCTCTCTTCTAATTTGAAATCGATTGGCAGAGTTGCTAGAAACCGTTCCAATTGTTTTTCCCAATAATACCACTCGTGAGTTCCAGCGCTATGGCTATAGATCACATCAAATCCCAGTTTTTTGAGATTTTTCACTGCTAGATTATTGGCTTCGTACAAGAAATCCTGCTCGCCACACCAAGCCCAAAGCTTGGTCTTTTTATCCGATTTTTTAGCCAGACTTTCAAGAGAATAGGGGCTAGCTGTCCAATCTTTAATCTCCCCAAACACACCTCTCCAGTAAGCTGGCGTTCCCAAACCTTGGCTTTCAGGAGAAAAATCTTGAAAGCTAAGAGCACCTGAAAAACTAGCTACATGAGAAACGATTTGTTGCAAGAGCCAATTTGAAACAGCCATAACCTCCCATAGAAAGACCAGCAATAAAGGTCTTTTCACGCTTACTAGTCATATTAGGGAAGAAACGTTTCAAAACCTGTGGCAATTCCTCTGCTAGAGCTGTGTAGTAATCAAAACCATACTTAGTATCTGTGTACCAACCATTGCTGGTATTAGGCATGACAACGATGAGATTGGTTCCTCGAAGCAAGCGTTCTACGTTGGTTCGCTTGAGCCAACTGTTATGATTGCCAGACATCCCGTGTAAAAGATACAAAACAGGGATATCTTCGCAATCTGGTTCTTCCACTCGATTGGCATCGGGGTAAAGAACATTCACCCCCCACTCCATATCTAATACCTGTGAGTAATACTCGATTTTCATTACTGCCATGATTTTCTCCTTCTATTTTCCGATAAGAAAAAGCCGAAATTCGACTTTCCCTCTGTTTATTTCAATGATTATTTTGCTTCCATCACCACTGGTAAAACGGCTGGACGACGTTTAGTTTGATCAAAGAGGTACTTGGTCAGAGTATCACGAACCTTCCCTTTGAGATCTGCCCAGTCAAAGTCATCTCCTTGAAGATAGTCTTCTACCGTTTGGTTAATCAATTCTGAACTTTCACGGAGAATATCGCGGCTCTTCTTGAGATAAACAAATCCACGCGTGTGAACACGAGCCTTGGCCACAATTTTCTTCTCACGACGGTTAACGGTAATTGCTACGATGAAAATGCCGTCCTCTGACAAGACCTTACGGTCACGAAGAACCACATTACCAACATCACCAATGGCATTCCCGTCAATCAAGACATCTCCTGCCGAAACTGCGCCAGCTGGGACAAAGTCCCCATTCTCATAAGCCATGCTGGTTCCCTTTTTAGGGATGAAAATGCGTTCTGGCAACATCCCAACTGCCATAGCAGCCTTAGCATGGGCATCCAACTCACGGTATTCCCCTTGAATTGGGAAGAGATACTTAGGTTGCAAGAGATTAATCATCAACTGCAAATCACGCGCATTTCCGTGCCCTGATACATGTAAACTTTGGGTAATCAATTTGACAACCCCTCCTGCCTGATAAATCATATTTTTCCACACGCGCCATGACGGCTTCTTTGGCGATAGACGGAGTCGTTACGATATAGACCAGGTCACCGTCCTTGATTTCCACATAACGGTGGCGACCAATCGACATCTTACGAAGACCATTGATAGGCTCACCCATACGACCTGTCTCAAGAATAATCAACTCATGGTCTTCAAAGCGAGACATATCTTTTCGGCTTAATCAAAGAGACTCTCGTTAGCTAGAGACAATTTCTTGAGGCGAATAGCAGTGCGGACGATATTTTCAATATCAAATCCTGTCAAGACCACACGACGGCCTGTTGCATCCGCAGCATCAAATACCTGCTGGATACGAGAGAGGTTGCTGGCTACTGCCGCAACGATAATACGTCCCTCCCAGTCCGCAATGGTTTGGGTGATTTCATCCCCAACTTCACTTTCGCTAGCCACTTGAACATTACTGTCCGCATTGGCTGAATCACTGAGAAGAGCCAGAACTCCGTCACGACCGATTTCTGCCAAACGAGCAAAGTCTGTCGCATAAGATTCACTAGCTGTCTGGTCAAATTTGAAGTCACCTGTATAAACGATGCTCCCTTCAGCTGTCTTCAAGACCACACCCAGACTCTCTGGGATAGAGTAGGGTCGTACGGAAGAAGGACACCACAGTCCCTCCAAAAATCAATCTCCGTATCTTCATCAATAACATGAAAATCATTAAATTTCTTGACTGCGTCATTTCCTTTGACAAAGAGTTTTGCCAACTCAATGGTCAACTCAGAGCCAAATACAGGTACCTTGGCTTCAGCCAAGAGATAAGGCAGAGCACCAATAGCATCCGCATGTCCGTGAGTCAAGAAGACTCCCAGCGATACGATCGCTATTTTCAAAAAGGTAGTCCATATTTGGAATCACCACGTCCACCCCTAGTTGTTCATTTTCAGGGTATTTTAGACCTGCATCCAAAAACGAAAAATAGACCCATCGATTTCAGCGATGTACATATTTTTTTCCCATTTTCACGTACACCACCAAGTGTTGTTAAACTGATATTACTCATTTTTCCTCCGAAAGCTTAGTTTATCTTGATTATAGGGTTGCTTACCCTCTTATTCTAAAAGCACTATTACTTTTAGCCGAATCTTTTCCTACCATTATACCATTTTTTTGATGATTTTCAAAATGAAGATTTGTTTTCAAAAAAGAGCTGGTTTCCCAACTCTTTCCTATGATCTACTCTTTTTCCATTAAAAAGTCATAAATTTCTTGCACGGTACCCAGCGCCATCATTTCTTGGTCTTTGACGGTTTGTTTGAGATTTTGGTAAATCTGACTTTCTCCGATTTCTCTCTTTGGCGCTTCTTTATTGACTGTCATAACCCCATCTTTGATCGTCACAAAGCCTAGTTCTTCAAATACTTGAATCATCTTAACCAGCAAGATTTGTTGGATATTGAGATAAGCAGCCAAATCTTTCAGCTTATAGCGAATATCAAACTCTGGAAACTGGTAGATGGTCTTGTACAATTTGGCAAACTGCTCTCTAGTCCCATAGCCTGTCAGATAGTAGGCCTTGTCAATATCATTTTTGAAATAGACAGCGGAAAAATTCTGTTTCTGAAAAATGGTCTTCAGCTGAGTAATATCCTCTGGAATGGTTTTTACGACAACAGCTTCACTATTTACTAGACTCTGGCAATTCTCCAGCAAAAATCCAAGACTGGAACTCCCTTCTGGCAAGACTGCATTCTTCCCACGGATGTTAAAGAGTTGAACACCCTCTACACGCGCATCCACCATCATCAACTGAAGAGCGGTTTGGCCATTCCATTGGTTGACAGACAATTTGACTGCTAACTCTAGATTCTTGGTTTGAGCAAATCTCTGTTGCCCATCTGCCTTGTCCGAAGGCCACCACTTCAAAACTCGCTTCACCCTTAGAAATTTTCAACTTGAGATGAGCATTGCCTGCCCCCATAGTACGGGCACTTTCGACCTGAAAATCCTTGATATAAAAGACAGGTTTCTGATTGTCCATGCCAAAGGGTGCTAAACGTTCAAAGTTCTTGACTGTTTCAAGACTCAAAGTCTCCAAATCCAGCTCTTCATCTAGATTTAACTTGTTCTTGCCAGCAGCATCTGCACCTTTTTCACGGACATAATCTTCCAAAACCTGAGATAAATCTGAGAGTTTCTCAACTTCCAGCGTCATGCCAGCCGCACCAGCATGGCCACCAAAGGCGATGAAGAGGTCTCGATGAGGATCCAGAGCCTCAAAAATATCGACCGCTTCCACACTACGAGCACTACCCTTGGCACGACCGTCTTCTATATTAAGAACGATAACTGTCTGCCCTAGTTCTTCCAACAAACGACCAGCCACGATTCCTAGAACCCCAGGATTCCAGCCTTCCTTGGCCAAAACCTGGACCTTCTTCTCAGGATTCACCATGGTCTTAGCTTCTTCATAGATAGACTGGACGATTTCCTTGCGCTCTTCGTTTTTCTGATGAATCATGAGAGCAATCTCATGCGCTTCCTCATCATCAAACCCAGTCAACAAATCAATAGCTGGATTGGGATCATCCAAGCGCCCCAAGGCATTTAAACGAGGGAGCAATCTGAAAGCCAACCGTTTCTTCTGTCACTTCATTTGAAGCAATCCCAGCCATGTCCAGCATTTCTTGTAGACCAATACGCTGAGTGTGTCCCAACATTTCCAGACCATATTGCACCAAAATGCGATTTTCATCCGTCAGACTCACCATATCTGCAATAGTTCCGATAGCGACCAAATCAAGCAATTCCACTTGCACTTCTTCTAACAGGGCACAAGCCAGCTTGAAGGCCACTCCGCAACCAGCCAAATATTTAAAAGGATAGTCCGCATCTGGATGCTCAGGATGGACAATAGCATAGGCATCTGGCAGGGTTTCAGGCATGGAATGGTGGTCAGTCACAATGACATCCACTCCCATAGACTGGGCCAGTTCAATGGCTTCGTGACCGCAACCCCATTATCCACTGTCACAATCAAGGAAATCCCTTCTTGCTCGATAAAGTATTTATAAACACTGGCATTAGGTCCATAGCCATCAGTAAAACGATTAGGCAAGTAAACACGGCATTCGGCGCCAAGCTGTTCCAAACTTTCCTTCACAATAGAAGCTGAAGTCATGCCATCCGCATCATAATCACCGTAAACGAGGATATTTTCCCCTTCTTCAATGGCCTGACGAATCCGTTCCACTGCCTTGTCCATATCATGGAGCAGATAAGGGTCGTGCAAATCCTCCAAGGAAGGTTCTAAAAACTTCTTCAGACTTTCTTCGTCCTGAATCCCTCTCTCAAATAATAAGCGAGCCACCTCAGGACCCAATCCAGCCTTCTTGGCTATCTTTGTAAAATCCGCATCTTCTACTTGCGGGGCAAACTGCCATTCATAAGTAGGTGTTATCAAAAAGACATCCACTCTTTCTAAGAATTCTATTGCTTCATTATAACATGATTTAGGGCTTTTTCTCTATCCTGATTGCTTTCTACAAAAATTTTACTAACTTTTTTCTGATATGATTTGACAAGAAAAATCTTTTGGTGTAGAATCATGTTATAAAATCTAACACAAAGGAGATTCCTTATGACTTTAGTAGAATTTGAACACGTCGAAAAATATTACGGGGACTACCATGCACTCCGCGACATCAATCTCCGTTTTGAAAAAGGGCAAGTCGTTGTCCTACTCGGACCATCTGGTTCTGGGAAATCCACTCTTATCCGCACCATCAATGGTTTGGAGGCTGTAGACAAAGGAAGTCTTCTAGTAAATGGTCACCAAGTTGCTGGTGCCAGCCAGAAAGATTTGGTGCCTCTTCGCAAGGAAGTCGGCATGGTTTTCCAACATTTTAACCTCTACCCTCACAAAACAGTGTTAGAAAACGTAACACTTGCACCCGTAAAAGTTCTAGGAATTGATAAAAAAGAAGCTGAAAAAACAGCTCAAAAATATCTGGAATTTGTAAATATGTGGGACAAGAAAGATTCTTATCCAGCCATGCTATCTGGTGGACAAAAACAACGGATTGCCATCGCACGTGGACTCGCTATGCATCCGGAACTCCTCCTCTTTGATGAGCCAACATCTGCTCTTGACCCTGAAACCATCGGCGATGTTCTAGCAGTTATGCAAAAATTAGCCCACGATGGTATGAATATGATTGTCGTGACCCATGAAATGGGCTTCGCCCGTGAAGTTGCCGACCGCATCATCTTTATGGCTGACGGAGAAGTTTTGGTGGATACGACAGATGTTGATGACTTTTTCGATAATCCAAGCGAACCTCGTGCCCAACAATTCCTCAGCAAAATCATCAACCACGAAAGTGACAAAGTCAAATAAGGAGGCGCCTATGAAAAAGAAATTCTTTTTATCCGCATTATTAATTAGCCTTTTCAGCCTTGCTACTGCAAAACCAGTTCAGGCTGATACCAGTGTCGCAGATATTCAAAAAAGAGGCGAGCTAGTTGTCGGTGTCAAACAAGACGTTCCCAATTTTGGCTATAAGGATCCCAAGACAGGGACCTATTCTGGTATCGAAACCGACTTGGCCAAAATGGTAGCAGATGAGCTCAAGGTCAAAGTTCGCTATGTGCCTGTTACCGCACAAACCCGTGGACCCCTTCTAGACAATGAACAGGTCGATATGGATATCGCGACCTTTACCATCACAGATGAACGCAAAAAACTCTACAACTTTCACCAGCCCTTACTACACAGATGCTTCTGGATTTTTGGTCAATAAATCTGCCAAAATCAAAAAGTATTGAGGACCTAAACGGCAAAACCATCGGGGTTGCCCAAGGTTCCATCACCCAACGCCTGATTACTGAACTGGGTAAAAAGAAAGGTCTAAGCTTTAAATTCGTCGAACTTGGTTCCTACCCAGAATTGATTACTTCCCTACACGCTCATCGTATCGATGCCTTTTCCGTTGACCGCTCTATTCTGTCTGGCTACATCAGCAAGCGCACAGTACTACTAGATGATAGTTTCAAGCCATCTGACTACGGTATCGTTACCAAGAAATCAAATACAGAGCTCAACGACTATCTTGATAACTTGGTTACTAAATGGAGCAAAGATGGTAGTTTGCAGAAACTTTATGACCGTTACAAGCTCAAACCATCTAGCCATACCGCAGATTAAGGAGGACATCCTATGACAGATTTATCATCTTGGACAGCCTATTTTCAGGATTTTGGACAATTTTTCAACGGTTTCCTCTTCACCCTTGCCCTAGCGATCGGATCCTTTATCCTCGCCATGGTCTTAGGCATCTTATTTGGAGCCATGTCAACCAGTAAACGTCCGATTTTGACGCATTTTAGCTCGTATCTTTGTGGAATTTTATCAAAACACTCCCCTCTTGGTGCAGTTTGTCATCGTCTTTTTATGGTCTACCTCTTATCAGTGACCATACCATCATGATTCCGATTTATTGGACAGCCGTTCTCTGCGTGGGACTCTATCACGGTGCCTATATCGCTGAGGTGATTCGCTCAGGGTATTCAGTCGATTCCTAGTGGTCAGATGGAGGCCGCCTTGTCGCAAGGTTTTACCTATATCAGTGCCATGCGCTTGATTATCTTGCCTCAGGCCTTTCGTATCATTCTCCCTCCTTTGACCAACCAAATCGTCAACCTCATCAAGAATACCTCCACAGTCGCTATCATTTCTGGAGTGGACTTGATGTTTGTGACCAAGTCTTGGTCAGCACTTAACGGAAACTATATCCCAGCCTTTCTAGGCGCTGCCCTTCTCTACTTTTCTCTATGCTTCCCTGTTGCCCAGTTTGGTCGCAAGATGGAGCAAGCCAACAAAAAAGCTTATTCACTTTAGGAGGTTACTATGGAATCCATTTTAGAAGTTTTGACCCCAGATAACCTAGTCTTTATCTTTAAAGGATTTGGCTTGACCCTCTATATTTCTCTAATTGCCATCGTCCTCTCTACCCTTATCGGAACGGTGCTAGCCGTCATGAGAAATGGGAAAAATCCTGTCTTACGTATCATCTCCAGCATTTATATCGAGTTTGTGCGTAACGTTCCCAACCTCCTCTGGATTTTTACTATCTTTTTGGTTTTCAAGATGAAGTCCACTCCAGCAGGAATCACTGCCTTTACTCTCTTTACCTCAGCAGCCTTGGCTGAGATTATCCGAGGCGGTCTCAATGCCGTAGACAAAGGACAGTACGAAGCAGGAATGTCACAAGGCTTCACCTCAGCCCAAATCCTCTATCACATCATTCTCCCACAAGCTATTCGTAAATGCTGCCAGCCATCATTTCTCAGTTTGTAACCGTGATTAAGGATACCAGTCTTCTCTACTCTGTTATCGCCCTACAAGAGCTCTTTGGAACCAGCCAAATTCTCATGGGCCGTTATTTCGAACCAGAGCAGGTCTTCAGTCTGTACATCCTGATTGCCCTCATCTACTTCAGCTTCAACCTAGCCATTTCTAGCCTGTCTCATATTCTAGCAAAACGTTGGCAACAAGCTGCAGAATAATAAATTAGCTCTCCAGTTCAATTGGAGAGTTTTTCTCTACTCAATCTCCAAAAAATACTGCCAGATTTCTCTAGCAGTGTTTTGAGTTTCATTTATCTTAGTAGACTGTTTTTTCAGTTTCTACATCGAAGAAGTGTGCTTTGTTCAAGTCAAATCCAAGTTCAACTGTTGCACCTGTTTGCAAGTAGTCACGAGCATCAACTTTGGCAACAAATTCATCTTTACCAACTTGGCAGTAAAGGTGAGATTCTGAACCAAGCAATTCTGATACAGAGATAGTAGCTTTGACAACTGATTCTGGGAATGTTTCAAGGAAAGCAGGTTCTGCATTCACGTCTTCTGGACGGATACCGAAGATCAATTCTTTACCTTCGTAGCCTTTTTCACGAAGAACTTTCAATGCTCCTTCTGGAACTTTCAAACGGAAACCGTCAGAAACAATTTCGCTACCAACCAATTGCACGTTGATGAAGTTCATAGCTGGGCTTCCGATGAATCCTGCTACGAATTTGTTAACTGGGTTTTTGTAAACTTCTTGAGGAGTACCGATTTGTTCTACACGTCCGATAGTACCTGTACCAGCAGGGTTCTTAGTTGCTGACATGATAACGATACGGTCTGCAAGTGTCATCGCTTCTGTTTGGTCGTGAGTTACGTAGATAGTTGTAGCTCCGATACGACGGTGGATTTTCGCAATTTCAGCACGCATTGATACACGAAGTTTGGCATCCAAGTTTGACAAAGGTTCGTCCATCAAGAATACTTTTGCGTCACGGACGATCGCGCGACCCATGGCAACACGTTGACGTTGACCACCTGAAAGGTCAGCTGGTTTACGTTCCAAGAATTCTTTCAATCCAAGGATTTCAGCTGCTTCTTGCACACGTTTGTCGATGTCTTCCTTGCTGTATTTACGCAATTTCAAACCGAAAGCCATGTTATCATAAACAGTCATGTGTGGGTAAAGAGCGTAGTTTTGGAATACCATGGCGATGTCACGGTCTTTTGGAGCTACGTCGTTGACAACCACGCCATCGATAGATGCAGTACCTTCTGTGATGTCTTCAAGACCAGCAATCATACGAAGAGTTGTTGATTTACCACATCCTGAAGGACCTACGAAAACGATAAATTCTTTGTCTTTGATGTCCAAGTTGAAGTCTTCAACTGAGTAGTGTTCGCTGTTTGGATATTTTTTGTAAATGTTTTTAAGATTCAATTCTACCATGAGGTGAACTCCTTTTGTCTTTTGATAGTTTTATTATAGATGAAAACGCTTTACATTTCTATGGCAAGATGAACAAAAAAACAAAAAAGTTCTGTGCAACTTGCACAAAACTTTAGAAAATATCTGGTAAAATCAATTGATAACACAGGGTAAGATCGGTCAATTCCTTCAACTGTAGCCCTGTCAATTCTTCCCATTTATCAATCTTGTACTGGAGAGAATTGCGGTGCAGATAGAGTTGCTGAGCTGTTTTTAGTGAGAACAGCACTGTTTTCCCAAAGGGAAAGAATAATTTCCTGAATCTGGTCTTGATCCAAAATCATCTGGTGTAGACATTCCTTTATTGCCTTCAACTCCAAGATCCTTTCTCCCATACTCCACAGATAGAGCTGAGAAAAAGTATGAACACCTTGGTGACCCTGACGCCACCAAGTCTTAAACAAATCTCGCTCCGCTTTGATTAAGTCTGATAGAGCTTGATAGCCCGTCTGAGACCAAACTTGACCTAACATGATAGAGAGACGAAGTCCAAAGTCATACTCAACCGCTTCAATCGTATCACTTAAAATAGCTCGTACAGATGTGTACTTGTCTTGTTGCAACACGAAAACATAATCCTGAGCTCCGACCTGAAGCACGGTCTGACAGTTCGGAAAAAGAGTCCGCATCATATCTAGCCAAGAAGCTAGATTTTCCTGCTGAAAATAGGAAAGATGACAGTAAGCCAGCTGAATCTTTTTAAAAGCTTGTGGTGCCTGTCCCTTACCCTCAATCAGAAAAGAATACCAAGGATTGAGCGAACGAGCCTGCTCCTGCTGGGTCAAAAGAGCAAATCAACTGCTTTCTCACGCTCGCTGAGCCCAGCTTCCTCCAGCAAAATCCACTGCTGAGAAGCTAAAGGAAGAGTGAGATAACCCTCTTTCTCTACTGGTTGGTCTGAAATCTGAGCTTCAGGAAACCAGTCTTGTAGTTCTTTTGCCATCATGTCCTAGCCCTCCACTTTTTGGATACACCACAAAATCAAGCTCTCAAGACGTTCCAAATTTTCTGTCATATGGAGATAGCCCATCACGGCTTCAAAACCTGTGGACATACGGTAAGTCACCACATCGGCATTTTTGGCCTTGGTGTGGCTATTGGTATTACGACCACGTTTGTAGATTTCTTCTTCTTTTTCTGTTAAGACCTGCTCCTCTAACATAAGGGAAATCAGGCGAGCCTGAGCTTTGGCTGAGACATACTTGGTCGCTTCTTGATGGAGTTTATTGGGCTTTGTCATGCCTTTGAGGATGAGGTGACGGCGAATATACATAGAATACACCGCGTCCCCCTCAAAAGCTAACGCAATCCCGTTAATGAGGTTGACATCAATCACGTGTCCACCTCACTCCATCCTTGGTATCAAGGAGCTTAATCCCTTGAGCAGCCAATTGGTCACGGATCTGGTCAGCTGTCGCAAAGTCACGATTGGCACGCGCTTCTTGGCGTTTTTGGATCAAGTCTTCAATCTCTGCATCCAAAACTTCCTCAACAAAGACAATTCCAAAGACTCCCAACATATCTGCAAGAGCTTTCTTAACACTTGCATCATAGTTGCCTGAATTGATCCATTTGGTCATTTCAAAGACGACTGTGATACCATTGGCAGCGTTGAAATCCTCATCCATAGCTGCAACAAACTTATCTTTAAAAGCCTGTAACTCTTGTGCATCCACAGTTCCTGTAAATGGTTGCTCATAAGTGTTCTTTAGATACTTGAGATTTGGTCTCAGCATCACGCACTGCTTTTTCTGTAAAGTTGATTGGCTTGCGGTAGTGTTGAGTCGCAAAGAAGAAACGAATCACTTGCCCATCAAGGGTTTTGAGGGCATCATGAACTGTGATAAAGTTCCCCAAAGACTTGGACATCTTGACATTATCGATATTAACAAAGCCATTATGCATCCAGTAGTTAGCAAAAGTCTTGCCTGTTTTAGCTTCAGACTGGGCAATTTCATTGGTGTGGTGTGGAAACTCTAGGTCGGCTCCACCACCGTGAATATCAATGGTATCACCTAAAATCTCTGTTGACATGACCGAACACTCAATATGCCAGCCCGGACGACCAGACCCCCAAGGACTATCCCAAGAAATCTCGCCTGGCTTGGCAGCTTTCCAGAGGGCAAAGTCTACAGGATTTTCCTTACGTGCCGTTTCTTCATCGGTACGACCTGAAGCACCTAGCTCCAAGTCTTCCAAGGTTTTATTGGCCAACTTGGCATAGTTATGAGATTTTTCCACACGGAAATAGACATCTCCTTGGCTCTCATAAGCAAAACCTTTTTCAATCAAGTCTTCCACAAAGCGGATGATGTCAGCCATAAACTCCACCACACGAGGATGGCGAGTCGCAGGTTTGACGCCCAAGGTCGTCACATCCTCACGAAAGGCAGCGATGTACTTGTCCGCAACCTCCTGAGGCGTGATACCTTCTTCCTTGGCACGGTTGATAATCTTATCATCCACATCCGTAAAATTGGAAATATAGGCAACCTCGTACCCACGATACTCAAATAGCGACGAATGGTATCAAAAGCCACCGTCGAACGAGCATTCCCCACGTGGATATAGTTATACACGGTTGGCCCACAAACATACATCTTGACTTTGCCATCCTCAATCGGGACAAATTCTCGCAAATCACGAGACATGGTGTCATAGATTTTAATCATAAAATAATAGTCAGGAAAGCCAAAATCCAAGAACAGTTAATTTCATCACTAAGAGTTCAATTGAATTTCAGTCCGAATCTCTCTACACTTCGGAATCCCTTGCTCCTTTCTCATTCAGATAAACCACCTGAGTCTGTTTGACAAAGCCAATTTTTTCATACAAACGTTTGGCACCTACATTGCTATCTTCCACGGCAATCTGAAATTCCTTATCATTTTGCTCAATTAGTTGGTTGACAAGGGATTTTGCTAAATAGCTTCCATAGCCTTTTCCACGTTCAGGTTCCGATATTGCTAAACCGTAGAAGTAATTCGTATCGCTCGATAAATCAATCGTGCAAGTTCCAATAACCTGACCGTCTTTTAACAAAATATATAAGCGACTTTCTGGATCCTTCAGAGCTTCAGCGACATATCTATCCACAATCTCTCTAGACTCATGTTCCTCTGAGAATGCCTGAAATTTTAACTGACTAATTTGATCCTGATACGAACTATCTGCTAACAAAACTTCAAGATTAGAAAGCTTTGCTAACGGATAAGGTCTTCTATCCTTACCTAACCAAGTTTCTGTCTCTTCATCCTCGACCAATCCCCAGTTGCTAACAAAATCAGGATGGCGGTCTAGAAAAACACGCTCTGTCTGAAAAGTGACTGAACAAATAGAGGAAAGAAGCTGTTTCTCTCTCAAAACTAGTAAACAATGCACGCGCAATTCCCTGACGGCGATGATCTGGATGAACCAGTATCGTCACTTCCACATCTTGGTCATCTGCATAGACAGTTAAGAGACCAACAAGTTCGCCTTTTTCATAATAAAGGAAAAAGGCGGGCATGTTTGGATCAAAATTAAGCATGTTAGAGAGATAGGGATCACGATAGGTACCGTCATAGTTTTGGCAACAGTTAATTAGTTTTTTCGCCTCAGATAGCTCCTCTTGGCTTAACTTGTTTCTTGCTTGAATCATATAGGTATCCTCTACAACCCAGACGATCTGTGACTGGCATCTTTAGCCTGCTCGAGTTTATTGACGTAGTACTCTCGTTTTTCTTCAACTTCATGAATCGTTGGCTCATCCTTCTGTCCATGAACTCGGACGATCTTAGCAGGAATTCCGACCACTGTCACATCACTTGGAACATCTGCAACAACTACTGCTGCTGCACCGACTTTGGCATTTTCACCGATTTCAACGGGTCCAATGACTTGGGCATGAGCTGATATCAAGGCTCCCTTTCGAACGGTAGGATGGCGTTTTCCACAGTCTTTCCCTGTTCCCCCAAGAGTCACCCCATGATAGAGGAGAACTCCCGTCTCAACGATAGCTGTCTCTCCAATCACCAGACCAGAACCATGGTCTATAAAGACACCTGAATCAATCTGGGCACCTGGATGAATCTCAATCTGAGTCCAAAAGCGCCAAAACTGACTGTGCATACGAGCCAGTAGTTTGAAGCCGTGTTTCCAGAGAAAATGCGAGAGACGGTGGGCCGCCAAGGCCTTGACACCTGGATAAGTCAGCAAAACCTCCAAAGTGGTGCGGGCCGCTGGATCATTTTCTTTTACGATATCAATGGTTTCGCGCCACCATCCCATACATTTCTCCTTTTCTTATTCTGAATCTTTTGGTGTTTCTGTAAATTCTTTCTTAGGCTTGTGGTCCTTGTGATGACGTGGGCGGTGAGGACGCTCTGATTTCTCACCTTTTTCATCACGTTCAGGTTTTGGAGGACGAGGAAGAAGGGCTTTCATAGAAGCATCCACACGTCCTTTTTCATCAATCTTGATAACCTTAACATCAACTTCATCACCGATTGCTACCAAGTCTTCGACATTATTGGTACGTGTCCAAGCCATCTCAGAGATATGAACAAGGGCATCTGTCTTATCAAAGAGGTTAACAAAGGCACCAAATTTCTCAATACGAACGACTTTAGCACGGTAAATTTCGTCCACCTTAGCTTCACGGACCAAACCAGCAATAATTTCTTTAGCACGATTGATGGCATCTTGGTCGCTAGAGTAGATAGATACATTTCCTTCTTCGTCAATATCGATTTTAACGCCTGTTTCAGCGATAATCTTGTCAATGGTTTCTCCACCCTTACCGATGACAATCTTAATCTTGTCCACATCAATCTTGATGGTATCAATTTTTCGGAGCAGTTGGAGCCAATTCTGGACGAACTTCTGGAATGGTTGCTTCAATCACATCAAGGATTTCAAAACGCGCTTTCTTGGCTTGGGCAAGAGCTTCAGTCAAGATTTCTGCAGTAATCCCTGGATCTTGATATCCATTTGAAGGGCTGTAATCCCGTCACGAGTACCTGCAACCTTGAAGTCCATATCTCCAAAGTGATCTTCCAAACCTTGGATATCTGTCAAGACTGTATAGTTGTTTCCATCTGAGATGAGACCCATGGCAATACCAGCTACTGGAGCCTTGATTGGCACACCACCAGCCATGAGGGCAAGCGTTCCCGCACAGATAGAAGCTTGAGATGAAGAACCATTTGATTCCAAGACCTCAGCTACCAAACGGATAGCGTATGGGAATTCTTCCAAACTTGGCAAGACTTGAGCAAGGGCACGCTCACCAAGAGCACCGTGACCGATTTCACGACGACCTGGTGCACCATAACGACCAGTTTCCCCTACAGAGTATTGTGGGAAGTTATAGTGGTGCATAAAGCGTTTCTTGTACTCTGGATCCAAACCATCAATGATTTGAGTTTCTCCCATCGGAGCCAAGGTCAAGACTGAAAGGGCCTGAGTTTGTCCACGAGTGAAAGAGACCTGAACCGTGAACACGAGGAAGGAAGTCAACAACCGCATCCAAAGGACGGATTTCATCGACCTTACGACCATCAGGACGAACCTTATCTTCTGTAATCAAACGACGCACTTCAGCATGTTCCATTTGTTCCAAGATTTCAGCCACATCACGCATGATACGGTCAAATTCTTCGTGGTCTGCATATTTTTCTTCGTAAACAGCAGTCACTTGGTCCTTAACTGCTTGAGTTGCCGCTTCACGAGCCAATTTTTCTTCTACTTGGACCGCTTTTTGGAGGTCGCTGTTGTAGGCTGCGATGATTTCAGCCTGCAATTCAGCGTCCACATGAAGCAATTCTACTTCTGCTTTTTCTTTACCAACAGCTGCAACGATTTCTTCTTGGAAGGCAATCAATTCTTTGACTGCTTCGTGCCCTTTAAGGAGAGCTTCCAACATGATTTCTTCTGACAATTCTTTAGCACCAGACTCTACCATGTTGATGGCGTGTTTGGTACCAGCTACTGTCAATTCAAGGAGCGATTGCTCTGCTTGTTCTTGACTAGGGTTGATGATGATTTGACCATCTACATAACCCACTTGAGCACCAGCTATTGGCCCGTCAAATGGAATATCTGAGATAGAAAGTGCCAAGGATGAACCAAACATAGCTGCCATTGGTGCAGATGCATTTTCATCATAAGAAAGCACAGTGTTAATCACTTGGACTTCATTACGGAAACCTTCCGCAAACATTGGACGGATTGGACGGTCAATCAAACGTGCTGTCAAAGTCGCATCTGTTGAAGGACGTCCTTCACGTTTCATAAAGCCACCAGGAAACTTCCCAGCTGCATACATTTTTTCTTCGTAGTTGACTTGGAGTGGGAAGAAATCCCCAGTTGCCATTTTCTTAGACATAACGGCAGCAGTCAAGACAGTTGACTCACCGTAACGCACGACAACAGAGCCATTTGCTTGCTTAGCAACCTGACCAGTCTCTACAATTAACTCACGACCCGCAAAAGTCGTTTGAAACACTTGTTTTGTCATTTTAATCCCCTTTGGTTTGATAATATTATACGTCTTGCCTACAAAAAAATCAAGATACTAAGCCGTCAAGCAACTCAAAGGAAAAATAGGAAATCGAACGACGGAGCGACTGCTCCTAGGCAGATTTATCTTTTTCCACAGAGTTGTAGGCGTGTTCAATTCTCAAGATACAAATCATTAGAAAGGTTTGATACTAAAGCATCTAATCCTTTCACGCTAATCGCTATCAGGCAATTAGCTAAATGCTTTACTAACTCTCTCGTCAAATAACATCGATTTGACTCGTTCGTATCGCTCAAACTAAATACTGAAAAGAACAAATTATTAAAAAATTTCTGTCATAAAATTGAGAATCGACAAATCCTTTAAAACTTTAATATCCCTCATCTTTGTATCAAGTACGTACAGAGTCTATTTTATCATATTTTTCTTAAAAAGTGCGGTCTTTACCATTAAAAAGAAACCATTCCCCTCATCTGAGAAGAATGGTTTGCTTTTTATTATCCTAGAGACTGGTGATTAAACAAGGCATGGGTTGCTTGGTGGATGTATTTTGCTGTTTCGGCATTGTTCATAGTGTAGAGATGCACACCAGCCACATCCTGAGTTACCAAGTCCACGATTTGGTCCACTGCATAGGCAAGTCCTGCTGCTCTGAGCGACTCAGGGTCATGCTCATACTTGTCTAAGATGGCTTTAAATTTGCGTGGAAGATGGATATTCTCACAAGTCTTCAAGAGACGGAGAGCCTGATTTCGATTTAGAATTGGCATAATCCCCGCATGAATGGGAACATTAATCCCAGCCAAGATACATTTGTCTTGGAAATCATAGAAGCGCTCATTGTCAAAGAAAAGCTGAGTTACAAGGCTCGAACAGCCTGCATCTACTTTCTTCTTAAGATTTTGAATATCTGAAATCTGATTTGGTGAATCTGGGTGACCTTCCGGATAACAAGCACCAACAATATCAAAGTGAGGAGCTTGTTCCTTGATGAACTCAATCAAGTCCGTTGCATAGCGGAAATCCTTTTGTGGCTCCACATCAGGGATGATATCTCCACGTAGGGCCAAGATTTTCTGCACCCCAACCTTGTCCAAGTCCGCAATGGTTTCAGCAACCTTGTCCTTGGTCAAATAGATAGCTGGCAAGTGGGCAATAGTCGGAATCGCCAAGTCATTTTGGATAAAGTCAGCCAAACGAACCGTCGTTTCCTTGATATTAAATTTATTATTGCTGGCAGTTACACTGATAAAGTGCGGGAGCCAACTCCTGCATATCTTGAAGAGCAGAAATAATCTTTATCATTACCCTACTGCTGGGTTGGGAGGAAAACACTTCAAATGAGAGTGACGGTGTTTGGCGTGACATAGTCATTATCCTTTTCTAGTTGATTTTTTCATTAGCTTGACTCCTAGAATTCAGGTTAAACAGCGCTTCTAGAGAAATCCTTATCTTACAATTTCTCACGCGCAGCTTTAGCTGCTTCTACAAGACGAATCAAGCTTTCTTTTGTTTCTGGAATACCACGTGTTTTCAAACCACAGTCAGGGTTGATCCAAACTTTCTTGCTTGGTACTTTGGCAAGAATGGCTTCGATTGTGTTATCGATTTCGCCTTCATTTGGCACACGAGGTGAGTGGATATCATAAACCCCAGGTCCCACTTCTGTTTGGAAGTTTTTCGCTTTGAGTTCGTCCAAAATTTCAAGATTTGAACGACTTGCCTCAAATGAGATAACGTCTGCATCCATGTTGTCGATAGCTGGGATGATATCTGTAAATTCTGAGTAACACATGTGAGTGTGGATTTGTGTGTCTGGCGCTACTGTTGAGTGTACCAAGCGGAAGGCAGGAATTGCCCAGTCAAGGTAGTCTTCGTACCAGTCGCTACGACGGAGTGGCAATTTTTCACGAAGAGCAGCCTCGTCAATTTGGATGATTTTCACACCAGCAGCTTCAAGGTCAAGTACTTCATCCTTGATAGCAAGGGCGATTTGAAGAGTAGAATCCTTGATAGAGATGTCTTCACGTGGGAATGACCAGTTGAGGATGGTAACAGGTCCAGTCAACATACCTTTAACAGGTTTGTTTGTACGGCTTTGTGCATAGCTAGACCATTTAACAGTGATAGGGTTAAGACGAGTTACATCACCCCAGATGATTGGTGGTTTCACCCCACGCATACCGTATGACTGTACCCAACCATTTTTAGAGAAGAGGTAACCTGACAAGTTTTGACCGAAGTACTCAACCATGTCATTACGCTCGAACTCACCGTGAACAAGGACATCAAAGTCGATATCTTCTTGCCATTTGATCCATTCGTCGATTGTTTCAGCAAGGAAAGCATCGTACTCTTCTTGAGACAATTCACCTTTACGGTAAGCCAAACGTTTCGCACGAACTTCTTTTGTTTGAGGGAATGAACCGATCGTTGTTGTTGGAAGAGCTGGAAGTTTGAAAGCTTCTTCTTGGATAGCTTCACGTTCTGCAAAGGCTGGCAAACGAGTGTAGTCTGCGTCTGTCAAGCCAGCGATACGCGCACGAAGTTCCCGCATTTTCACCCACACGCTCAGTCGCAAAGAGTTCTTTGTTAGCTGCAAGTGCTTCTTCACCTTGACCATTGCGGATAGCATCCAAATCACGAATCTCATCCAATTTTTTTCAACTGCAAAGGCAAAGTGGTTCAAGATTGCTGGTTCAAATTCCTCATTAGCAGTTGTAAATGGCACATGAAGAAGTGAGCATGAGCTTGTCAATACGATGTTTTTCAGCTGGGATTTGCTCAAGAACAGCCAAGCTCTTTTTCGTAGTTATTACGCCAGATGTTTTTACCATTGACAATACCTGCATAAAGAGTCTTATCAGCTGGGAAGCCACCTTTAACGATTCAAGAGTTTTTCTTACCTTCAACGAAAGTCAAGACCGATAGCATCTACTGGCAAGTTTACAAGGTCAGCGTAGACGTCACGAACGTCTCCGAAGTAAGTTTGAAGCAAGACTTCAAGACCTTTTTTGTCAGCCAAAGAGTTTGTTGTAGAGGTTCAAGAAAAGTGCTTTTTCTTCGGCTGTCAAGTCTTTTACAAGAGCCGCTTCATCCAATTGGATGCGAGATGCACCAAGTTCAGCCAATTTTGCAAAAACTTCTTGGTAAGCAGCCACTAAGCTGTCTACGAAGTCTTCTGCTTTCACGCCTTCTTCAAAATCTGACAATTGAAGGAAAGTGAATGGACCTACAAGAACTGGGCGAGTGTTCAATCCAAGTTCTTTTGCTTCTTGGAACTCATCGAAGATTTTGTGACCAGCTAATTTTACTTGAGTGTCTTTTTCAAACTTAGGAACGATGTAGTGGTAGTTGGTGTTGAACCATTTCTTCATTGGAAGGGCGCGAACATCCCCTTTTTCTCCTTGGTAACCACGTCCCAAAGCGAAGTAGCGCTCAAGGTCAGACAAGTCCAAGTTTTGAACTGAAGCAGGCACCACGTTGAAGAGGAAGCTGCATCTAGGAAGTTGTCATAGTGAGAAAAAGTCATTTGATGGGAATTTCAGTGATGCCTTTTTTTCTTTGACAATGTTCCAGTGTTTAGCACGCAAGTCTTTTGCTGCAGCAAGGAGTTCTTCTTCTGAGATTTCTTTTCTAAAGTATTTTTCAGTTGTAAATTTTAATTCGCGGAATTCACCCAAACGAGGGAAACCGATGATTGTAGTTGACATGATGTGTCCTCCAAAAATTTGTTGTTGAAACTATCTTAACAGAAAAGAAATCATCTGTATAATTGTAAAAAATTAGGCTTTGATATAGCTTGAAACTATACCTATGTTTTAAACAAAAGAAAAAGACCTGAGACAAATGCCTCAAATCCTTTGTGTAGCTTGGTTTTTAACTATATTTCAGTTAGACTGGTCAAACGCGTTATTAGTAATTCTTATAAGTGACTATGACTTGTTATTAGAAAAGACTATAGGTTGATTTTTCTTTTGTAATTCTGATATTTCCCTGAAAAGTGCGGATGGGAGGTAAAATTATCCAGTGGATGATTTTAGCCAACCAAGTAATTTCATCCCTATCAACTCTTTCTCTGTTCAAGTGGGACAACTGCTAGTGTCTTTCCTAGACTTTCTAAGACTTTTAAGACTGTGTCCAACTGAGGGCTTGTCTTGCCTGTTTCCATCCTAGCTATGACAGGCTGTCTTACTCCACTAAGTTCTTCCAGCTTTTTCTGACTGATGCCTTGCTCATGCATAGCCTCAATCAGCTCACTCATAATAGCCACTCGCATATCACTTTCAAGGATTTCCTCCTTGCTAAAGAGCTCAGTTCTGATATCTTTCCAATTACTCCCAATAGCACTATTCTTCATCACTTACCCCTCTTTCTTTTAGAGCTATATATTTTTTGAAAAAATGAGCGAATTATGAGCGGAATATGAGCGAATAAATAGTGTTTTTTGCAGTTCCTGATTTTTCTAATAAACCTTGATTTACGAATATTTGGAGATAACGACGCATGGTTGCCGCACTCAAACCTGTTAGTTCTTGTGCAACTGCAGTTGTTATCTGATAATTCTCTACAAGATAAGACTCTAACCCATCCGCCCCACACGAACATTTCCATCCCCAAAAGGGGGAATAATTTCTAACTCAAAATGTACAATAAACCGTTCATCTCTTTAGTCTATTTCTAAATCATGTTGCCCAGCTAATAAGAGATTTTCAAAAAATCGCTCCAAATATTCTGTTTTTTTCTGGAGTAGCTTCGCATTATCTAGAACAAGAGCATCTCGAAAATACTTTGCATTTTCTTGGAAGGGTTTATTGTCTACTTGAAATCCCATAGTTCTAAGATACTTAATTAAAAATACTGTTATGGTTCGAGTATTTCCTTCTCCAAAAGGATGAATTTGCCAAATACCTGAAATGAAAGTCTTGATATGTTTTACTACTTCGATATCGGATTTTCCTCGATAGTCAAATTGACTTTCCTGCTGAAAATCATAGATCAAACTATCTGCTATCGTGCGAAAATCATCATAAATGACACTGTCTCCATTTAAAACAGCCTCACTTTTTGTAATGTTGTAAGAGCGGTATTCTCCCAAGGGAATGCCATGTGGTAAGAGACTAAAGAAAAGCTCTCTATGAATCAATTTCAATGTTGTTGGAGCAAATTTAAAGGCATTAGAGGACAAGAGTTCCACAATTCTCATGGCAACAAGGTCTGCTTCTCTTGTGCTATCATCCGTCTCTTGGTGATAAGCCGTTACTTGATCATAAACTTCTTGATAAGTCAACTTTCCTTGAGAATTTTGCTGTGCGAGCTCTCTCATATACGACGATGGCTCTAGATTATCTACCTTTTGTAAACCAAATCCCGTTTCCCATAGGTCTAATTTGGTCTGATAAGAGAGTCTGGGATTATCAATTTCATAAGTCGGTGTCATGGTTTTCCTTTCTAAACAAAGCTTCAAGTAGACTCTTTATATTCTACCACATTAGACTAGTTAGATTTTCCTGTAATTTGTCGTTTCTTACAAAACTAGCTCTTGGTTTTTAAATAAAAGACTGTATCAGGAATTTATTACTCGGAGTCTTAGACAAGCTCATTTTTTCTTTACAATCTCTGCTACTTTTACATCACCCTTTAAACTCTTTCAAAAACTTTTTGAGTTCAGCATCGGCTTCTGGTGTGGTTCCGTGTAGTTGACCGAGCATTTCGAGTAGGGAAGCTGTTTGGTTTTGGATTGCCTCATTTGTCGTGTTAATCTTGCTAACGATGTCTGTCAGTGGCTCGACTTCTTCTTCCTCAAAGGTATCTACATAGCGAGGGATATTGAGGTTATAGTCATTTTCGACGATTTCTTCATAGCTTGCCAGATGGGCAAACTTGTCAATCTCCTCATGTGACTTGTAGGCTTCCAAAATCTTCTCGATATGAGCATCCGTCATGATATTCTGGTTTTTCCCCTTATCAAACTCCTTAGAGGCATCGATAAAGTAGACATCACGGTTGGTGCGGTTCTTTTTGAGAATGATGACCGTAGTCGGAATGCTGGTGTTAAAGAAGATATTAGCAGGTAGACCGATAACCGTATCAATGGCACCTTCTTCTAACAAGGCCTTGCGAATGGTTCCTTCCGCATTTCCACGGAAAAGAACACCGTGAGGAAGGACGATAGCCATAACCCCATTATCCTGCTTGAGGTGGTAGTAACCATGCAAGAGAAAGGCAAAGTCAGCCTTGGACTGAGGAGCAAGTTTCCAAAAGGAGAGAAACGAGGATCATTCAGGAAGCCAGAGCTTGCTGACCACTTGGCAGAGTAAGGTGGGTTCATGAGAACACCGTCAAAGTTAGTCGGTTCTTGAGTCGGCCAGTCTTCATCTAGTGTATCAGCATTATGGAGGAATTGATTCTCAACAGGAACACCGTGTAGAATCATGTTCATCCGAGCCAAATTATAGGTTGAGGTATTGAGTTCCTGACCAAAGTAGACCACTGTCTGCGGTTTATGAGAGTATTTCTTGGCATTGAGCAAGAGAGAGCCAGACCCCATAGTCGCATCATAGATGGTAAAACCTAGCTGATCCTCACGACCCAAAAAGGCAATCTGAGTCATGAGTTTGGCAACAGGCTGAGGTGTATAGAACTCACCAGCCTTCTTACCCGAGTCAGTCGCAAACTGACCGATTAGATACTCATAAGCATCCCCCAGCATATCACCAGCATGACCAGCCACATCTAGCACAGCCAACTCCTTCATGACTGCCGCCACCGTTTGGTTTTGCTTTTGCGGAGTCGCCCCTAACTTTTTAGAATAGAGGTCAATATCTTCAAAGAGATTTTCATAGAGTTCGTCACTCTGCTCAATATCTCGAAAACCCTGAGCCAAATCTTCCAACTGGAAAGTCCCCTCATTGACACGCGATACCAGAGCAGTAAAAGTCAACTCAGGTTTGATACTATAGTTGAGTTCATCCTTCATGACTGCAAGAAGATTCTCGTGAGTGTCCGCATCCTCATAGTAGTTACGATAGACCTCAAGGGCAACCTCTAGACTCTCACTCCCCTCTTCCATAGTCTCTGCCACGAAAAAGAGCATCTTATCTGACAGATACTTGTAAAAGACCATACCCAAGAGATAGGACTTGTAGTCATTGGCATCCATCTTAGAGCGGAGAACATCCGCTGAGTTCCACAGGGCTTGGTAAAGCGACTGGGAAGTTTGTGTTGTTTCCATAGTGTTTCTTTCTAAGTTTTACAATTATTTTTTTAAACAAGCAATCATTTATAACAAATCACTTCATTTTCAATCGTTCGAATCAAATCTAAAGGAATAGAAGAGACTGGAAGTTGATAAACAATATTTTTTCGAGGGTTATAAAATCCAAGATTTTCGATAGAAAGGAAGTCAGGATCAAAGGAATGTAAGCCCATGATATAGTATACAAGGACTTGTAGTGTATGGTCTTTATTAGGAGCTGTTTTAGTCACCTTAAAATCCCACAGTGTATCCTTGGTCAGAAAATCTCCATCACCCTTATCAATCGTATCTGTATATCCTCCAAGAAAATGAAAGCCATCTTTTACCAAAGGACCATAGAGATTAAAGAAACAAAGACTTCGCTCCACCATGATACAAATATTCTCTATCGTTTCGGCGTCCACTGAAATTTCCTCAAATGGCTTATAATACTTAATCCCCGCACGAAAAACGACATCAAAAGAAACCAAACGACACGCACTTTCTATTGATAAATCGTCCAATCCTGTCACCAAATCGAGCAGTGCTTCTGCTAGGTCTCCCATGCCCACCATCTGAGCTCCCAAGAGAGATATTCTGAAAGCATCACTGGCTTCTGCCCCTTTCATAAAACGGGTCAAGTAGTCCACACAAATCCCCACTAAACTAGGAGATACAGACTCTACAGGATTCAGAACTCTGTGATCTTCGAACCGCTCTGCTGAAAATAACTTGATGGGCAAGTAGCCACCTCGAGGTTGATTAATTTCTTTTATACGTTGTGTTACAGATACCATGGCAACTCCTTTTAGCTTTAATCTTCGAATTTGAACCCTTCTTCTTTAAGTTTGTTTAATCTGTTCTTATTACTTTCTTTTAAGAAAAATCATATCTGCTTCGTCAGCATAAGTGTCAAAATCTTTTACAAAAATATATTCTTTATTTTTAGAATCATACCCAGGTTTATTCGGATCTTTTATTACTTATAAATCCAAATTCTAGCCAAAAAAACGGAGGAACTCTTCTGTACTTAGTTTATTTATAGCTTCCCAGATAGTATTGCTCCAATCCAAAAAAATTGAAGTACTTTTATCTAGTTCATACAAGTGCATCATTATTATTATATATTTCCACCTGTATGACGAGAATTCTTTATTGTAAGGACTTAATCCTATATCAAGACCTACCATATCTTGATACCTAAAAAAATTTTTATGTTTGAAAAATAAAAATAGAATATCTCGCTTACATCTGTTTTTACCTAAAAACTTTCATTAAAAAAATAAATAAGTATTTTCAACTAATTCTGTATTAACATCTTGAGTCCCTATCCTATACTCAGGAATTTTTAGTCTTAACCTTCTTCTGTAAAAATAAGATTTATTAACAAGTTATCTTCACTGTGAGTAGATAATTTTAAAAGCATTTGAAAACAATAAATCTTGTTGTTGATTAGTTAGTTTTTCGTATTCTCCATTGATAAAAATCTAGGAAAATCATTCTGTGAAAGTAAAATTTCATTAGAAAGTTGTTGTCCATCATTAATAATCTTAATCAATTCATCAGTGCGTCTATTTGATGGTACTTCATTTATAAGGTATCCTTCCCTATTTGAAACATAACAACTAGGATATAAATCATTTTTTTTAAATAAAATATTATGAAGTTCTTCAATTAATAATTGTTTATTCGAATCTATTTCAATAGAACCTTTACCTGTCTTTAGACTTTCATAAAATTTTTGGATAATATAGAAAAAGATACAAAAACAACTAGTTGTTGCTCAATTTGAACATATTTCACTTTATTACGTCCAATCAATTCCAGATTAACATAATCATTAAAGCGTTCTCTGTCTCGTAAATTTTTTCCATCTTTTATGAACACATCTTTAAACACATCAGAAAGCTTTATTTCTAATCTATTTTCCAATTGCTCGAAATAATCACTCCATATTTTTGTGGGATGGAGAACAAATGGAAGTTCAATTCGTCGATCTATAATTTTTTTGAGAGATAATTACTATTATTTCGATGAATTATATCGATATCTCCAACGAAAAATAATCGGAAGTTTTCCATTAAGTAAGCTGAAAAAGTTTATAACTAGCTTCCTGCTGTTCTTCAGTCATTCTATCAAAATCATCAACAACTAAGACTTTCTTCCTACATGAAAGATAATTTTTAGTCAACAACCAACTATAAATTCCATCTGATTTTATTTTCAAAAACTGATGGATTGCAACTATTAAAGCAATTACTCCTGCAAACAAAACAACCCAATTAGGTACAAGAACACTTAGACCCAAATCAACTACATTAGTCATTAGGATTGATAATGCAATGCATAGAATCACAACTAATCTAAGTCCCCAATAAACATATGGATGTAACTTAGCAAAAACTGTCTCTAGAGTTGACCGACTATCATTTAATCTCCAAAAATCAATGGTTACTAATTTAACTTGTTTCGTATCGTCAACTTCTTTAAGAAAAGTAGACTTACCTGACCCCCAAGTACCATTTAGAAAATAAGTCTTATTCTCGTTTAACAAATTTGCAAAATTTTGCGCAGCAGTTAAAATTTCAATTTTATCTAGTTCTATAAAATTTTTCTCCGCCATATCTCACCTAAATCTTCTCATCTACAATTTATGATTCAAATTTTTGTTGAATATTTTCAACTTTGTCTCTAATTAACTCATCAGTATTGCTACCGAGTTGTTCAATTATATACTGGTAAAAACTTTTTAATATCTTGGTCATTCAAAATATGTAATACCTGTGTATTTTCCACTGCAATTTCTAAGAGATCTTCTATTTCTTCTGGTTTCCAACTAGTATATTTTGATAATTTCTCGATAATAGCATGAGTACTTTTGAAACTAGCACTACTTTCCAAAGAGTTAATCAAGTCTATTTTCTCCTGTTCTTCTCTTGGTTTTTCTTGTTCGATAGCTTCCTTCTGATTAATATATTTTTTCTTGTACAATTTTTCGTTGTACACAGTTTTATCAATGATCAATTTCACAAGTTCATCAAGCTCGCTACCTTCCGAATAATCTGCAGGGGCAAAATAAGAAATACGATTATCCCTCATCATTTTATAGACTTTATTTTTCGCCTTCACTTTATCTTTTTCATCTGGATTAAAAACACCTATAGAATATCCGCCTTGAGAATTTACCAATTTCATACAAGGAATATCCGTATCGCTGTCCCCTAGATAAACCATATTCCGAAATGGAACTCTGATTTCGTCAGGTGCGAAAGAATCATTAACCGCTTCATCATTAACATCAAGGACACCCTTTGAGATACGAAAAAGAAACTGTGTTTTATTAGTATAATTCACTACTTGAGCAGGCCAGACAGCAACTCCATCATCATCAAAATAGAAAGAAGTTGCGTACAATTCTTTAAACTCTTTTGCAATTGAAGTTCCTTCTATCATCTCTTTTAAACCTGAAGATATAATATAATGCTCGACAATGATTCCTTTATCAGCTCCGTAGTCTCTTATGCGTTTAAACCAATCCTCTACTCCTGGAAAAAGTGCAACCTGAGATCCATACTCAGCTAACTTCTCTTTTGTAAAAACAATTTGCCCACGTGCTTTTTTCTTCATTGTATACATATAAGCAAGGTTTTTATCCATATTGTTTGCTGCGGCACGACTATTTGATTCCTTCCAGAAATCACCAATCATATCGCTACCTTCTGGTTGTACTGTTTGGATATATCCTTGAGCCTGCATATCATCTGGAGAAAGTGTCTTATCAAAATCATAGCATAGCGCAATAACAGGTCTATCTGTTTTCTTTTCACGGTTAAAAGTTGTATCTGGCATAATTCGCTCCTTTCAGTTAAATAAAAAATATTAAATAAACATATCCTGCAAGAGTTTCTTTTTGAGTGTTTCCAATTGAGAAAGTTTTTCTTGGTAAGAATTGATGAGGTTATCGAGATTATAGAAATAGGCACCGATGGCTTGCTGTTCAGGAAGTGATGGAAATTTTGAAACAACTTTTTCAATGGTTTTCTTTGATAAACTTGGTACACCAGTAGATTCATCAAACTTTTTCCAACGAACTTTTTGAAAAAAATTAAGAAAAAGATAATATAAATCATAGCCTACTTTTACATGTCACATAAAATAAAGTATCTACAGTCCAAAAAGGTGCTGATAATAAATATGGTTTATCTATAGTTCCTTTTCTTCCAATACCTATAGCATCCTCATCAGATAATTTATCATTTACAGAAAGCATGTAACCACCCGTGCCATATACAGGAATGTCCCCATCCTTTAAATGTTTATAATCTCTACCAGAATTAATATTACAAACCTCTGACAAATTCTTCCTTTTCCACTCACCTTCAAATCCATCCAAACGAATCTCAGGAACTGTCTGTCCATCTTTTGGAAACATCTTAGAGAGCATGGTCGCCTTGAGAGATTGGTAGTTGGCGAGATTGTCCTTGTAGCTAGCCAGAAGGTCGTCGAGGGTGCGGAATAGGGAGCCGATGGCGGATTGTTCTTCAATTTCAGGATAATACACTTTATAGTTCCCAAGTTGTGGAGCTGTCAATTGAGGAACACCCGTAGATTCATTTAAAATTCTCATAGAATTAATCTGATTTTCAAGATAATCAACATCAATTTTTTCCGATTGAAGAGTCAAGAGTCTAACAATTGGAGTAAAATTTTCATGTCTTGCTACTGCATATCCAACATCTCCACGACCCGTAACAGTCACTGCAGGAGCTTTCACTTTATAATCTTCATAAAATCCAACGATTCCTTTGTTTGTCAAAGCATTTGCAATAACAGGATATTTTCCACTTTCCTTCAATTTTACTTTATCTACATCACCACCAGCAGATATTTTGACTATATCTGCAATTCTATTTTCTGTCCAAGAACCTTGATAGGAATAGAATCTTATTTTAGGAATATCTTGCTTTATCATATTTTTATCTAACCTTCATCAAGCTTTTTTTAATAAAATTAATCTTCAAAATGAATTTCTCCCTCAGCAACATTATAAATATCAATCATTTCCTGAACGTCAATTCTATTCACAAGCCAACCACGCATAGAACATTGACTAATGAAATCAGAAATCCTATTTATCCCTTTCATTTCTTTAAGTGTTACAACTATTCCAAACCTAAGTTCTCTACCATCACCATTGTTAAGTCGTTCCTTAGTTTTAAGACTAAACCCCCACAAACCATCACCATATGCCTTCTTAGCTCGCCCATTTGGTTTAACGTACTCTATAATTGATTTGATATTATCCCATTTTCTATACAATCCTCTAGCATCTGTTTCAGAAAGAGACACATTATCATTTTGTTTATTATCATTCACAGTAATTATTTTCTGTCCATTAAGTCTACCAAAATAAATATCTAATTCTGTATTTGTATAATCAACTCCTTGATTCCTAGAACACTTGGGAAAATAACACAACGTTGCTTTAGCAATGTAAGGGTGCTTATCATCAACAACAGGCACTGGAAGATTATAATTGTATGTATCAAACATGATTGATTCTCCAGATATAACAAACTTAATCTCATCATCTTGGGAGTTAAGCACATTTTCGATTTTTTGAGGTACTACACCATACCCGATTAAATTCATAGAACTATTTGCTTTTGACCATGATATTGCAGAATCAATAATTAAAGCTTTCGCTACCTCCCTACTTAACCCTATCTTATGGATTAAATATGCTATTTTTCTAGTAATCCAAGGTGCTGCAAAAGATGTTCCTGCTACAAAATATTCTCCTGTAGGCATACAAACTCTTATTTTGTTTTTCCCATCCCCCTCCAAAATAAGAAATATCAGGTTTATTAAAGAAGGACAACACTTTACCTTCTCTAGAGTATGTCGCTGGTTTATTATCCTTATCAACGGCATTCACAACTAGAGAATTTATCGAATCTGCTGGTGCCCCTATTTTCATTCTAGCTTTATCACTCACTCTTTTATTTGTTCCTGCTATCACAAATATAACATCAAATTCATATTGTATTTTATCTAACAAAGCGACTTCTGGAGAAATGAAATTTTTTTGAATTTCTAATGCTGACCCTAATGATAAATTCCATACCTTAATATCTCTATTCTCTGCTACTATTTCTTTAATTGACTTAAGTATAGAAAATGAACTAAACTTGCTACCCCTTGCAACTCCAAAATGTTTAACTCTAAAACGACCACAACCATCATCTAATTCTGGATTAATTGAAGCACCGTCAACAATTAACGAAGATACAGCTGTACCGTGTTCATAATCAGTTGGATTAATTGGAATATCGGCATTTACCTTATCTTGAAATGTCACCCATTCAGAAAAATAAACACTACTATCAAACATAGTATCAATAACTCCGACTACCGGTTCATCTGCAGGTGAAGGAATTGTCATTCTATGCCCGCTATCAAAAATTTCAAAATTCTGAGTATCCAATTTCGATAAATCTGTAGTAGCCATAGAAATCAGATAAGGAGCCTTTTCATTTAAGATTTCTAACTGATCCGGAGTCAATAATATCGTTGTCTCATCAATCACTCTGTAATCAGGAACATTTAAACCAACCCTCTTTAATAATTCACTTGTAGGTACTTTGGTATCAAAGATACTAATAATTGATGTTCTTAGTTCATCAAGTTCATTTTTGGGTATTGCAAAATTTTCAATCGAACTAATGTCTACAATAGCTTGTAAAAATTTTGTTCTAGCAATTATTCCTGGTTCATAATTATCTGTCCTGTCACTAATCGAATTTAATTTTTCTGTAGAAATTTCTCCATTGAAATCTTTAATAAGTAATGATGCAACTATATTCAAAGTATTAATCGATTCATCCAAAACATCTAAATCTACGTAATAAGTAATAACATGTTGCTTCTCTGTAGAAGTTTTATCAATAAATTTGGCTCCAACAACGCAATCATTTGGTTGAATTCTACTATTTTTTTTAAATAGTTCTCTCATTCTTCTACTTTTTGCAACAACATCTACATAAGTTACTGAAATTAAAGCTCCTTCAAAATATGAGATATTTGACCAATATTCTTTAAGTTCTTCGAGCTCTTTTTTTAATTTTAATATTTTTCACTTACAATTTGATTAGCCAACAACTTTTGGAGAACCTGGTCGACCACTACTTGATTTTTTTGCTCAAAACGCCCCTTTAATTGCAATAATTCATTCATTCTTTAACATCCTTTTTAACTCTCTTGAAACCTGACTTTTTGAAATACCTTTCAAAAATCTCTATTTCACGTACTGTGAAACCAAGCTCTTTTAATTCTTCAATTGAAACTTCATCTATAGATTTATATGCATTTGTAAAGATTCGCCTCAAATAATCGTATTTATCAGTTAAACTGCTAAAAGCTACTGCACTCTTTAAAAATATTCTTTAGTTCACCTGGATAAGGAATAGGTTTCATCAGAGATAATCTTTCTCAATAATTTACTATTTTTTTCCCAGATTGTTTAAAATCTTTTTAAAAATATCACTCATTAAAATATTTGAAATATCTAATAAATCATCTTGATTATAATTATTAAAATTAATTACTGCATCAAAACGTCTTATTAAAGCTTTATCAAAAACATCAAACAGATTAGTCGTAGCAATTAAAAACAACCTCATTATTTAGTGAGTCTATTCCCTTTAATATAGCAGAAGTTGCTCTTCCCATTTCTCTCAAGTCATTGGTATCTAATCTATTTAAAGCAATAGCATCTATTTCATCAAACAATATAACTACTCTGTTAGGTTTAGAAAAACTATTTATTTCCTTAAAGAGTGAAGCAATATTCTTTGACGTTTGTCCTAATTTACTATCAACTATTGCTTCAAAATCTACAATATAAAGTTCTCGTTCCAATAGGCGAGTTATTTGTTTTGTTGTCTCTGTCTTCCCAGTCCCTGGTGCCCCTTCAAAGAGAAACTTATTTACTCCAATATTCCTCCGAACAGCATTCACTATCCCAATCACATCTTTTGAGATAGGTTCTGGCAAAGGCAATGATTCTAAGTTCAGCAGTGAAACCTTCCTCAACGATTCAATATCTTCTTTATTCATTTGTGGAACAAAAGTATTAGCATCTGATAGCAATGCCATTATATATTCAGCTAACTGATAGTCTCCACTTTTATCAAATGATTTTGCTATTTCATACGCTTCAGTCCTGAATCCAGACTCATTCTTCTCTGTAAAATACCTAATTAAGTTAATCACTTGCTTTTTTTTCATTGCTAGACCTCCATTTTAAATACTAAACTAAGTATAACACCATGGGACAAAAATGTCAATTTAGGGACAGATAAACAAAAATAACAGGCATTGTACTTTACTAGACAACACCTGTTATTTTATTACTTGGAGAACTTAAATTGGTTCTCCACCTCTAATTTTGCTTTCACCCATTCCGCTTTCATATAACAAGAAAATTCATCAGAAACTATATTCAGCATAGCTTTATATTGTTCAGGAACATCATATCTTTGCAATTCCTGAAAACTTGGTACAAACTCCGAAAAAGTGATATCTCCATAGGAATACTCTAATTTTTTTCTTCCAGAAAATTAACTAATTCATTAAATATACTTACAATCTCAAAGTTTCTTCCATCACTGTCTTTTTTTGGGGAAATAAGAAATTAATTGATAATAACTTGACCACAAATTTCCTCTCAACATATTAAAAATTTTTTTATCAAAAATTTTTCTTCATTATCACATACTCTTAAAAAAACAATAACTCATTATGAAACTCTGTACTTAATTTAATAAAAATTCGAGTAGATTTCTCTAACTTCCTTAATCCACTGAACACGAGAACTTGAGATAATCTGGGCTTCTATTTGAGCCTTATTATTTCTAATAGTTACAAAAAAACATTCACAATTGAAACAAATCTTTGCGATTCCCGCAAAAAAATGGTAGTCAATTCATACTTTTTTTCCTCCAAAGTTTTACTATCTTCCAACCCTCAAAGGCTCAATGACT